>SDBU01000807.1_pt1 | contig 45092 bp, 50 predicted proteins | sample 2277071 | NCBI WGS metagenome assembly SDBU01 (sample SAMN10397929, study PRJNA504765) | marine sediment metagenome | isolation source: marine sediment core GS08_GC12, 126 cmbsf | place: Arctic Ocean: Gakkel Ridge, Loki's castle | collected 2008
CCGCTACCCGTCCCCTCCGGGCCGTCGGCAGCCCCGAGGCCTGAGCCTGGGGATCACCGCGGACCCCTGCCGCCCAGACCACCGTCCCACTGGAGATGACCGTGCCATCTTGGAGGTGCAACGCATCGGGCGTGAGGCGACTCACCGGCGAGTTAAGCCGCACGTCGACGCCCATCTCGCGCAACCGGGTCAGGGCGTAGGCACCCAGAGACTCGGGGAACGCCGGCAGTAAGCGTCCCATGGCCTCGATGAGCAGCACACGCGCCTCCCCAAAGTCCAGCGCCGGGCAGTTCCTTTCGAGTGGACCCTGGAGGAGCTCGGCTAGAGCACCGGCGAATTCCACCCCGGTCGGCCCTCCGCCGATGATGGCGAAGGTGCAGAGCGCCTGGCGCAGCTTCGGATCCGGATCGAGCACCGCCCGCTCGGTACAGCCGAGGATGTGGTTTCGCAGACTTATCCCTGCCTCGAGTGTCTTCAACGAGAAGGCATGTTCGGCAGCGCCGGGAACTCCGAAGAACTCGTCCACCGTGCCGGTGGCCAGAATGAGGAAATCGTAGGGGATGGGCGGGCCGTCGGTCTCCACCACCTTCCGGGCCAGATCCACACGCTTCATCTCAGCCATCACGAAGCGTGCGTTTGGGATCTCGCGCAGGATGCTGCGGATCGGATAGGCGATGTTCCCCGGCTCCAGCTCAGCCGCTGCAACTTGGTAGAGCAACGCCAGAAAAGTGTGGTAGTTATTGCGGTCTATGAGCAGAACATCGACGGGGGAACCAGCCAGGGTGCGGGCGGCCCACAACCCACCGAAGCCGGCCCCCACTATCACCACCCGAGGGCGCTCCCGGTTTGTCATCACTTCCGTTGGATTCAGGCTTTCAACTCCTCGTTTATCTCATCTGCCTTCTGGTGCTCCTGGACGATGACCTCCACCTCATCGATCCCCTCTACCTGGAGCGCCTTCTCCCGAATCTCCCGTCCTATGTACAGCGCGAAAGGCTTGGGACAGAAGGGCACCGTCAGGTGATAGCGCACCCGAGCCTTCTCTCCCTCCACAATCACCTCATCGACTAATCCCCGTTCCATGATGGACTTGCCGAATTCGGGATCACGGACCTCTTTCAGCCGCTCCCATATCTCCTGCGGTTTGTCTTCCACAATCATCTACCTCCTATTACCGATAGCAGGGCATCTCTCCATCGGCGCGAGGAATGGGTCTCTGCCCTGCCCTCGGGTGAGATGGGGAGACCCCTGGCCATGCTAACCTTCTTCCAGCTTGTCTCGCACGCAAGCGGCGAAGTAAGCGATTTGATTGTTGATCTGCACCGAGGCCAAGGGCTCGATCACCGCCGACATGGGCCCCAGGCCGGCCATCTCCAGGGTGAACTTCACCTCCGTCTGCTGCTCCTTGTCCTCCCTGAGAACGAGAAGACCTCTGGTCTCCAGATGGCTGCCCCGACCGTACCACCTTATCTCCCCTTCAGGATCAACTTGAAACTCCAAAGCTAAGGACTTGGTGCTTATGATGGTGGACATGGGGCTCTTCACCCGCCAATGCAAGCCCTCATCCGTTTCCGTCCCGCTCACGAAAGACAGACAGCTTCCCACCACTGCCGGATCGGATAGGAGACGGTAGATCTCTTCCCTTGACCTGTTGATGGTAAAACTTTTCGTGCCCCTAGCCACATCACCTCTCCTGCAGCTTCATACTACAGAGACCCGGTTCGGTAGACAGGGCCATCCTGGAGTGGATTTGTGCCCACGACATGAGGATGTTGCCAAGGTGGGTACTAGCCCTGACCTTTAAGTTCCTACTCCCCTCGATGGCCTTGATAAGACCGCCTTGCGCATCTCTGGGGACATCTGCTGCCTGCACCACAGACTATGCGCGAGCCTACTCTAATAAGTTTTGCCATAGAAGTCGGTAGCCTAACCTACCATTTCACTACATACCTAGGGGGGATACTAGCCTCATCTTTAGACCACCATGATCTGGTCTCGGGACGAGCGGGTCAAATAGACGGGGCCATCCTCTTGGAGGAGCACGGTGTCCTCCACCCGCACCCCACCGATGCCTGGCACTGAAAGGATGGGATGTCCGAAAGCCAGGGTCATTCCCGCCTCCAAAGGGACCAATACATCCTCGGGGAAGATGGTGGGGAAGGGCATCTCCTCGAACGCCAGGCCGATGCCATGAATGAAGCCTCGGATGAACTGCTCCTCATAGCCACCCCCTTTGAGCACCTCTTCGATACGCTTCTCGATCTCATGGATGGCCACCCCGGGCCGCGCTTCCTCCAGCGCCACTCGTTGCATCTCCCGGTAGAGGCTGTAGAGCTGTCGAGCTTCCTCGGAGGGCTCGCCCACGCAGAAGGTGCGGCAGATATCGGCACAGTATCCCATGTAGACTGGGCCGATATCAACGATGATCAAATCACCTTTCTCGATGGGTTTCCTGGTAGCCATCCCATGCACCCAGAGGGACCGATGCCCCGAGTTGACGAACATGGGGAAAGCAAGCCTGTCAGCCCCGTCCTTCTTCAGGACATACTCCACCTCGGTGGCTACCTCCAGCTCCGTCATCCCAGGACGAATGATCTCCCCGGCTGTCTGGATGCCCAGGTCGGCTAGCTCCGCCGCTCGCTCGACGCTCTCCACCTCCTTGGGCTCCTTGATCTTCCGCAGCGGCGCTACCAGCGGCTTGGCGTCCACCACTTCGACCTGGGGATTGGCCATCTTGAACCGCTCCACCAGGAAATAAGGGGTGCCGAACTCCATTTCCAGTGCTACCTTGGGCTTCTCCCACCCCGATTCCTGCAAGAAACCGATGATCCCCAGCATCATCTCGTGCAAGCCACGATAGCCACGGATGTTGGAGATCCAGGTCTGCCCACTGGCCTCCTCCATCTCGCTCGCGAAGGCGAAGATGATAGGCTCACCTTCGCGGGGGATCAAAGCCCTGGGCTGTCTCCTGACATCTCCCGTGAAGTAATAGTAATCCTCCGCACCCAGGACGAGGAAGGCGTCCACCCCCTCTTCTACCATCCTCTCCTGGAGGCGCCTGGTTCGTTCCTCAAAGACCTCGTACATGGTTACTCCCTCCTTGTAACGAGGATCATCTCCACGGCAGTCCATGCTGAAGCAAATAGATCGCTCCAGCATCTCCCCCTTGCGGAGCGAAAGCTCCCCAGTGGGTCACGCCGTCGAAGCTGGCACGCTAATCGCTTGCCAGCAACTGCTCCAACTTCTCGCGGTCAAAGCCCACCACCGCCTCCCCATCAATCACGGTAACCGGGGTGGTCATGTATCCAAACCTCTCCAGCTCCGCCAGGGCTTCCTGGTCTGCGCTGACGTCTCGATCGGTGAACTCAATCCCCCTCTGTGAAAGGAACCCTTTCACGCTCTCGCAGAACATTCAACCTGGCTGGCTGTATACTGTTATCATCCTATCGGCCATCGCTTCCCTCCTCACAACATGAAACCATCTCATCGCCCCGAGCGATATCAACCAGAGCCACGGAGCTAGGATAGCTACCGCGACCATGACTGACAAATAGGATAGAACGGACTTGTAGACAGAATACCACAAAGTGGGCGCGCTGGCAATGGGTCCCGATGACAGGAAGCGAACACAAAATTCGATGTGTCCTGGAGGAGTTTTTTCATCCTGGGGTAGAATCTCTGACCGGTAAGGACCATGGCCGATGTAGAGTCAGTCGTGCCCCTCCGGCCAGGGGCGACGATCCTCACAGTAGCACAAGAATCCGCCTCCGAGCATCAGCCCAACGGATACTTGTTCTTTGCCAGTCCGGGTGCCGTGGAATGGTTCGCCGTATGATCCTCGGCCTTGCGCGGAGGCGAGTATTGGGTGGTACGCGACCATGCGCCCTGGCTTTGCAAATCCAAGGGAATCTCCTATAATGTATCCGGTTAAATATAACCGCTCAGGTCTCAACGTCCTGGGCGGGTGTATTTTATAGGGGTCGCAGCTCTTTCTGGCGCGAGGATGCATGTGATGGTCCCTGGTGGAGATGGCCCAACGGGCCGTCTCTGCGTGAGTCTCGTCGATGGCACATAGGGCGCTCGCTGCAGTGTCCCTTGAGGGTCTCGCAATAGCCGGCAAGCTGGTCTGCTCTAAGATGGAGGATCTTTGGAAAGCAACGATCACCTAGCGTTTCTGACACCGGAGGGCAAGAAGGAGCGTGAGGAGGAGCTGGAGTACCTCCGCACTGTCCGCCGGGCTGAAGTGGCGGAGAAGATCCACATCGCCAAGGATGGTGGCGATCTCGCCGAAAACGCTGGCTACGATGCAGCCAAAGAGGAACAGTCTCACCTGGAGGGGCGCATCCAGGAGCTGGAGGCCTTGCTTGCCTACGTAGTGATCATCGAGGAAAGCAGCGATCACACTGTGGTAGAGATCGGGTGCCACGTGACGGTGGCTGAACACGGCCTCAGCCCCGAGATCTTCCACGTGGTGGGACCTGCTGAGACCGATCCCGGGGAGGGAAAGATATCCTACGACTCGCCTCTGGGCAGAGCTTTGATGGGGAAAAAGCCCGGCGAGGAGGTGGAGGTGTTGGCTCCCGATGGACTGATTCGATTCCGCATCCTCGAGGTTCGATGAGGTGATGGTTTGTCCAGTATAAGCGACGAACAACGAGGGCGGCTGGAAAAGCTCCCGCGGATTCGGGAGGCGGGCATCGACCCCTATCCCGCACGGGCGACTCGTACCATGACCGTGGCCGATGCGCTGGCGCGATTCGGCCGGGTGAAGGACAGCGAAGAGGGCGTCAAGGGCTGGCTGGCTGGAAGGTTGATGAGTATCCGACTGATGGGAAAAGCCGCCTTCGCTCACATCGCCGATGGAAGCGGCCGCATCCAGATTTACCTTCGCCGGGACGATCTGGGCGAGGAAGCCTACGAGCACTTCAGGCGGGATATCGATATTGGGGATTTCATCGGGGCTCGGGGCGAGGTGTTTCGAACTCGCACGGGCGAGGCAACTCTCCGCGTGAAGGAGTTCGTCTTGCTGGCCAAGGCGCTCCGTCCCCTGCCCGAGAAGTGGCATGGCCTCAAGGACGTGGAGACCAGGTATCGCCAGCGATACTTGGACTTGGTGGTGAACGAGGACACACGCCGTATTTTCACCCTCAGGTCCCGGATCATCTCGGCTATGCGCCGTTTCCTGGACGATCGCGGCTTCATGGAGGTGGAGACGCCGGTCCTTCAACCTATCTACGGCGGGGCGGCGGCACAACCCTTCGAGACCTACCATCGGGCCCTGGATCGTAAGTTCTACCTGCGCATCGCCACCGAGCTGTACCTCAAGCGCTTGATCGTGGGAGGGCTGGACAGGGTCTATGAAATCGGAAAGAACTTTCGCAATGAGGGCATCTCCACCCGACACAACCCGGAATTCACCGTCATGGAGCTCTACCAGGCCTACGCCGACTACAATGATATCATGGCCCTGGTGGAGGAGATGATCGCCTACATCGCCCAGGAAGCCCTGGGAAGTCTGCGCATAACCTACGACGGCAACGAGATCGACCTGACCCCGCCATGGGCGCGGAAGTCTCTGGTGGAAGCCATCGCCGAGGAGACAGGCATAGACATCTTGGAGCATCCGGACAGGGAGAGCCTGCTGGCTCAGGCTCGGGGACTGGGTTTGATGTCGGATGTAACGCCCACCTGGGGCAAGATGGTGGATGAGCTGTTCAGCACCTACGTGGAGCCTAAGTTGATCCAGCCGACCTTCGTGGTGGACTATCCCTTGGAGATCTCGCCCCTGGCCAAGCGCAGGCCCGGCTCGCAGGTGCTGGTGGAGCGCTTCGAGGGCTTCATCGGCGGACTGGAGCTGGCGAACGCTTTCACCGAACTGAACGATCCCCTGGATCAGCGGGAGCGGTTCGAGGCCCAGGTGGAGGAGCGGGGCCTGGGCGACGACGAGGCCCACCCCATGGACGAGGATTTCGTCCAAGCGCTGGAATACGGAATGCCCCCCACCGGGGGGCTGGGCATAGGAGTGGACCGTTTGGTGATGCTTCTGACCGACCAAACCTCCATCCGCGAGGTCATCTTGTTCCCGCAGTTGCGCAGCAAGGGCGGCGAGGGGTAGGGAAGCTCACCGATGTACTTCTCTCGCCTGACGGAGCGGGAGGGAGTGAGGGAGGGAGGGGATAGGCCAGGTGAGCCTCACCTCGTATCTCTTCCCTCAGATGAGGGGGGGAGAGAAGCACTCCCGTATCCAGGAGGAGCCAACTAGTGTTGGACCTAAAGCTCATACGAGATGATCCAGACCGAGTCCGTGAAGCGGCGACGCATAAGGGCATTGACGCTCCGGTGGACGAGATCCTGCGGCTGGATGAGCGCCGGCGCACTATCCTGGCTGAGGGAGAGGAGCTGAAACACCAGCGCAACACCACATCGAAGGAGATTGGGCGACTGAAGGGCGGAGGGGGCGCAGAATGCCTCAAAGCACAAGTCCGGGGCATCAACGACCGCATCAAGCTTCTGGATGATGATCTCCGACGGGTCGAGGCCCAACTGGGTGAAGCGATGCTACTGGTTCCCAGCATTCCCCACCGAAGCGCCCCCGTAGGTGCCGACGAGAGCGAGAATGTGGAGATCCGCCACTGGGGCGAGTCCCCTTCCTTCGACTTCGAGCCCCTACCTCACTGGGACATCGGCGAGCGGCTGGGGATCATCGACTTCGAGCGAGGGGTGAAGATCTCAGGCGCCCGCTTCTACGTCCTTAAGGGGCTGGGTGCCCGCCTGGAGCGCGCCCTCATCAACTGGATGGTCGACCTGCATGTCTCCCAACACGGATACACCGAGATACTTACTCCTTTCGTGGTGCGGAGCGAGTGCATGACGGGCACTGGCCAGCTCCCCAAGTTCGGCGACGACGCCTATCACTGCGAAATCGACGATCTGTGGCTGATCCCCACGGCGGAGGTACCGGTGACCAACCTGCACCGGGAGGAGATCCTGGAGCCAGGGACTTTGCCCCTTTACTATGTGGCCTACTCGGCCTGCTTCCGCAGGGAGGCAGGGGCAGCAGGGCGCGACACCCGCGGCGTGACCCGGGTGCACCAGTTCGATAAGGTGGAAATGGTGAAGTTCGTGGAACCGGAGAGCTCCTACGATGAGCTGGAACGGCTTTTGGATAACGCCGAGGATGTGCTGCGACGCCTGGAGCTCCCCTATCGGGTGATGGAGATGTGCACAGGGGATCTGGGTTTCTGCGCCACCAAAAAGTATGATCCCGAGGTGTGGTGCGCGGGCCAGGACAGGTTCGTGGAGGTCTCCTCTTGCAGCAACTTCGAGGACTTCCAGGCCAGGAGGGCCAACGTGAAGTATCGGCCAGCGCGTGGTGAGAAGGCGCGTTTCGTCCACACCCTGAACGGGTCCGGGCTGGCCGTAGGCCGCACCCTGGCGGCGGTGCTGGAGAATTATCAGCAGGCCGATGGCAGCGTGGTCATCCCCCGGCCTTTGCACCCCTACATGGGTGGGGTGGAAGTCATCCCTGCTTCGTAGAGAAGGTCCCGCTCGCAGGCGGAATTCCCCGCCAAGAGATACCAAACCGGAAAGACCATCTGGCGTGGCTTGAACAATTGCGAGATACACGGACAAGGCATGTTCCTGTCTCTATGCGGACCCGACGGGCTGCGCGGAGAGGTCAATCACAGCGTCATAGTGACAGACGCAAAGGAGCCAGAGACGATGGATCCCCTACTGCAATTCTTGCTGATCCTAGCCATCATCATTGCAGCCGCCAAGGCGGCAGGATACCTGAGCAATCAACTGGGACAGCCGGCTGTGCTGGGCGAGTTGCTGGTTGGGCTCATCCTTGGCCCCACGGTGCTGGATATGATGCATTGGCCTCCGTTTGCCGGTGGCCTCTTGGATGACACCATCGGCCACTTGGCCCATCTGGGCGTTCTGTTTCTGATGTTCGTCGCCGGACTGGAGGTGGACTTCAAAGAGATGGTGCGCGCTGGGCGACCGGCGATTCTGGCCGGCCTGATGGGCGTGCTGGCCCCTGTGGTCTTGGGCTTGGCGGTGGCGCTGCCGTTCGGTTTCGGCCTGGAGGGCAGCTTTTTCATCGGCCTGGTGCTGGCCGCCACCAGCGTCAGCATATCAGCCCAGACCTTGATGGAGCTGGGCGTATTGCGCAGCCGAGAAGGCCTGGCTCTCCTCGGCGCGGCTGTGGCGGATGACGTGTTGGTGATACTTCTCCTCTCCCTCTTCGTCGCCCTGGTGGGAGGCGAGGGCGGAGGGGTCATCGTGGTCATCTGGGTGCTGGCGAAGATGGCCATCTTCCTGGGGCTGGCGATCTGGCTGGGTGCACGCTTCGTTCCTCGTCTGGCCTCTCTCGTAGACCGGCTGCCCATCAGCGAGGGTGTCATGTCCCTGGCCATCCTCGTTCTCCTCCTCTACGCCTGGACGGCTGAAGCCTTTGGGGGTATGGCCGCCATAACCGGGGCGTTCCTGGCCGGGCTGCTCTTCGCCCGCACGTCCTTTCGACATCATGTCGGAGAGGGGATGCGAGTCATGACCTACAGCTGGCTGGCGCCGGTCTTCTTCGTTAGCATTGGTCTGGAAGCCAACGCCCGAGTCCTGGGCCTAGAAGGTCTGCCATTTGCCATGCTAATCGTGGTCGTGGCCGTGTTTTCCAAGGTCCTCGGCTCCGGGCTTGGCGCGCTCTTGGGGGGGTTCTCCAAGATCGAGGCCCTGCGACTGGGAGTGGGTATGACCTCTCGAGGCGAAGTGGGGTTGATCGTGGCCTCGGTGGGGCTTAGCGCCGGCCTGATCGGAGAGGAGATGTTCTCGGTTGCGGTGCTTATGGTATTGATAACTACGGTGCTGACCCCCATAATGCTGCGAGCGCTCTATCCCAGAGTTGAGGATCGACTGGAGCCAAGTGGGGTCGGTTGAGCTTGGCTGTGGGAATTGACATAATAGGCTGGGATTCGCTGGGTCCAGAAGGGACATCGGCATCCAAATGTCACCTGGTGCTTCCCAGTGGCCGCTTCTCTTGGCGTCACAGGAGCTCGGTTTCTGTGCGCTGCACGGCGAATACAGGAAGGGAGAGATATCATGGCACATCTATTGGTTTTCGTGTTGGACAAGCTGGAGCAGTTGCCTGACATCCTGGAGGCATGGAATGAAGCTGGCGTCTCGGGAACGACCATCCTTGAGAGCACCGGGCAGGCGCGCGTTCGCGGTGTGGTGCGAGATGACGTGCCCTTGATGCCCTCACTAGGAGACGTTCTGGCTGGAAGGGAGCTGCATCACCGCACCCTTTTCACCGTCATCGAGGACGAAGCAACGCTGGAACGAGCTATCACAGCCACCGAGGGCATCATCGGCGACTTCAGCCGGCGTAACACCGGCCTCCTGTTCGTACTTCCTGTGGGCCGAGTCCTGGGGCTGGAGAAGAGAGGCCCGGCGAAGGCTTGATGCTTATCTGCATGAGGGGTGTGCGACTCGACCGGCGGGAATCGGCGTCCATTCGCGAGAAGGTTTTACCATCCTATGGCGCATAGACCGGATCCTCCCTTCAGGTGTGGCATGGAGAAACTACCAGCAAGCTGACGGCGACGCGGTTATCCCCACCTCGCCGGGACGCCTGGAGACCCCTTCGGCCTCCTTGCCGAGGGGAAAGGAATCCGCAGGATCGGACAGCCAGCTTTGAGCCGCTCAGAAGAAACGTGTCCAAGCCGGTGGGATCGCCTATGGGGTGAAAAGAGCGATCAGGCCGAAGCCAGCGATGACCGCGCCCGAAATCCGGTTCACCCACCGCAATCCACCAAGGCTGAACCGGTCACGAAACAATCCAGTGGCGCCGCTCAAGATAAGCCACCACAGGGCTGAGCCCAGGAAAACGCCCAGAACCAGCGTCGCCGCGGAGATATAGTTGCCCCTGGCGCTGCCCACTCCCAGCCCGGCGAATATGGCCGCGAAGGAGAGAATGGTCAATGGGTTGGTGAGGGTGAGGAAAAAGGTGGAAGCATAAGCAGCCGCCAGGCCATCCCCCTGGGCTGAGACCGCTCCTTCGGCGGGCCTGGCCAGGAACGTTCTCATCCCCAGGTAGAGAAGGAACGCGCCCCCGATGAGCCGCAGCCACGTCCCCTGGCTGATCAGGAAGTCGGAGATGAAGACCAGCCCAAACCCGGCGATGCATCCGTAGAGCGCATCTGCCGTGGCAGCGCCCAGGCCCGAGACCAGGCCAGCGGCCCTCCCATCAGTAAGTGTGCGCCGGATGCATAACACACCGATCGGCCCAACAGGCGCAGCGACGGCGAAGCCGATGATTATGCCCCGGAGCAGAAATCCAATTTCCATGTTCACCGGGAATTCGCGGTCCTCGGATCGAGCGTCCAGAGGATGTCCTGGCCTTCATAGCTCACCACAAACCACGGCCGGCCGGCGCTATCCCTATCCTAACCGTCCAGGCCGTACTCCTCGGCGAGCGCCGGGCGTCGTTCGAGAAGCCAAAGGGCAGTTCCTAGGAAGGCTCCTCCGATGATCCCCTCAATGGTGAACAGGGTGGCTCCCCAGACTTCCGGCGGGATGGACGCGCGGAGAGGCTCTCGAACCCCTATCCCTATTACCTCCATCCCCAGGCCAAAGCCCAGAGCGCCCGCTATTGACAGAACCAACACTTTCGTTCCCAAGGACCTGCCACGGCCTGCCAATGCCAACCCCAGCATCGCTCCCCCTGAGCCACCACCATAGGCGCCGATGAAGAATCGGGAGAACGGCGGCTCGAACACGTTCAGCACCACGAAGAAAGCCAGAAAGAACCCCACCAGGAAGCCGAAGGAACATGCCGCGGCCATGATCGCCGTCCTGCCCCAGGCCTCCAGGGCTAATCCCAGCACCGCCCCACCCAGCGCCCCCTGGATGATGAACCCGACGATCAGCAAGTCTCCCATGGTGCTCGCGATCGCCCCTCCCACGCCGAAGCCGAGGGCGCTCCAGATCGCCAACCTTCCCAGGCCTATTCTTCTCATCGAGTGCTCTCGTTGCCCCCTATCTTCCTCAGACGTAAAAGGGCTGGCAGCAGGGGCTTGCCCGACCAGGAGTCGGCTGCTCGCCGTCCGCGAAGCTGAAGTGGATGGACAACTCAGCCCATCTGTTTCAGGTCAGCCAGACGCTTCTCGCTATCCTCCGCCATTCGCGCCAGGGCGCGGGAAACCTCCCTCACCGGCATCTTGGCTGCTGAGTCCCGATAGAACCGCACCGCGTTCTCCTCCAGGGCTTTCGCCTGGCGAAGTTGTTCGGCCTCATCCGTCTGAGGATCGAGGCTCACCTGGTAGGAGTCGCTGTCCAGACCGGTGATGGGCTCCAGGATCATCTCCGCCACGCCCTCTCGCCGGTTCCGCTCCAGCCGCTTCAGCCGCTTGCGGGATCCCCGCGCCAATGTGGCGAAGCCTTCTTCCAAACTACCTTTCGCCCCACCTTCATAGAAACTCGTCGTCTGCTCCTCCAGCTTCATCCCAAAGCTGAGGATTGCACCAAAAGTCCCAAGGTCCATCTTCCCTCCAGTTGTCAGGCCTTAATGTTCTATCCGGTGCGCCATGCGCAGCCTAGAACCATCGCGAGATGACCACCTTCCGGTCGGTGAAGAATTGTATGGCGTCCCGTCCCTGTCCATGCAGGTCGCCGAGGAACGAGTCCTTCATCCCAGCGAAGGGGAAGGTGGCGATGGGGGCGGCGATGCCGATGTTGATCCCAACGTTGCCGCAGTGAGCCTGATATTTAAACTCCCGCGCCCATTTACCACTGGAGGTGAAGATCGACCCGGCGTTGCCGTAGTTGCTAGCGTTGACGATCTCAATCGCTTGGTCGAAGTCGTCCACCTGGATGATCCCCAGCACCGGGCCGAAGATCTCCTCCCGGGCGATGGCCATGTCCGGTCGAACCTTATCGAAGATAGTGGGAGCAAGGAAATAGCCGTTGGGATAGCCCTCTACCTTCACATCACGGCCATCCAGGATCAGCTCCGCCCCTTCTTCCAGACCCTTCTCGATGTAGCCCAGGATATTGTCCAGCGAATCTCTGGAGACCACCGGCCCCATCTGGACCGACTCGTCCATGCCGTCGCCCACCTTAATGCGCGATGCCGCCTCCACTAACTGAGCCTTCAAAAGCTCATAGGCATCGCCCACCGTCACCACCAGGGACCCTGCCAGACATCGCTGACCGGCGGTGCCGAAGGCGGAGGTGAGGATGTTGGGCACCGTGCGGTCCATCACCGCGTCCGGCATCACCACCAAGCAGTTTTTAGCTCCCCCCTGAACCTGGGCTCGCTTGTCGTGAGCCGCCGCCGTGCTGTAAATGTGCCTTCCCCCCTCGGTCGAGCCCACGAAAGAAATACCGACCACGTCGGGATGAGACAGCAGTAAATTCGCAGAGACCCTGGAGCCGTTGATCAGGTTGACCACGCCGGGTGGGAAATCCGCCTCATCTAGCAGCTCGAAGAATCGGTTCTGGGTGATGGGACACCTCTTCGATGGCTTGACGATGTAGGTATCGCCACAGGCCACAGCATAGGGGAGAAACCAGTAGGGGACCATCGCCGGGAAGTTGAAGGGGGCAATACACACGAAGACTCCCAGCGGCTGCAACACAGCCTCCTCGTCGATTCCAACGGCGATGTCCTCTGCGTTGTAGCCCATCATCATGGCGGGAACGCCAGCAGCCACCTCCACGTTCTCGATGGTTCTCCGCACCTCTCCCCTGGCTTCATCCAGGATCTTCCCATGTTCCTTTACGATGATCTGGGACAGGTCCTCGAAGTTCTCCTCCATCAGATCCTTGAGGCGGAACATGTACCGGGCTCGCACGAATGGCGGCGTCTCCCGCCACTCCTGGAAAGCTTCTTTCGCCGCCTCCACCGTCCTGTTGACCTCCGCATCCGTGGAAAGGGGGAAGTGAGCGATGGTCTCATCCGTGGCCGGGTTCCTCACATCCAGGAAGTCTCCGGTTTCGGATGACTCCCATTCTCCGTCGATGTAGTTCTTGAGCTTCTCGATTGCCATATCTCCCTCGTCTCGTTTAGGACTATCACCCAATTCAAGGAGCATAGTATACCCTGTATGTGTCGCCTTTCGCCACAGCCCTAGTCAGACGTCATCCAGCCAACTATCGCCTTGACCAAAGGTATGACGGCTACCGAGACTGGAAAGCCCACGACAAGCCCCAGTACGAATCCACTCATCCATATCGTGAAGAAGTCTGGAATGAACCCGGCGTTTATCGCCGTCAGGGCGAAGGAAATGGCAAGGGACATGAACAAGGACATCCAGAAGGCGAAAAGGATATTACCGTATCTCTTGTTGATCTTCATCAAGATCCTCCGGCTTCGTTTGGCTTCTGTAGGGGCACTACATGCAACGCCCCTACTTTCCTTCGGTCGACTCCTTGGGAAACAATGCCGCCATTTCCGATGGCACGGCGGCAATCGCCTCTCGGTCCCAAGCGCCTAGGACCTCGGAGCCGACTTGCAAGAGGTGTAGGCTCTCCGGGTCGATGCCCACCATACGATTGGTGAAGGCGTCCAGTGTGAGCAGATCCTCGCTGCCCAGGGCGAGACCCAGATCCTCGATGGTGTCATATTCGGCCCACAAGCACTTGTACCGCCCACCGTCCCGCATGATCTGTCCCTGATAGATAGCCTCGTTGATTCCCACTACCCGGAACAGGGCGCGGTAGATGGCGTTGATGTCCATGATGCTGCGCGAGAGGCCGCTATCCTGTTCATCGCCGTGGTAGGGATGGCGATCCACGTCGGGAATGAGGCCGAACAGGTTCTTCATGGACAGGGTCGCATAAAGAGAGGGCGAGAAGCGATACTTTATCTTCGCCAGGCTGACTAGCGGCAGGTCCCGCAGGGCATAGAGCTTCTGCGGAACCGTGCCGTAGAGCTCTCGATGCTCGATCGGCGTATACTTCGCTTCCACGATGGCCTGGATCTCCTCGGCGGGAACCGCCCTTCCTTGCCAGAATTCCTCGGTGACGTTGATGTAGGGTGCATCGTACTTCTCCAGCAACTTGTCGATGCCGGACGTCCGCAGGAACCACCGATCCTGCTCCCGGATCCAGTCCCGGTTCTCATCCACGTTATCCGCGCTGATCGAGCGACTGTTGTCATTACGGGCCCAGATATAGCCCTCGACCACGTACTTTCGCCCCGGGATCCTGGAGAGGAACCATTCCAGGGTCTTGGCATCGGTGCAGTTCCCATAATCGGGGCTGGTCCAATTGGGCTTGATGATGACGCCTTGACTCCCCAGGTTCAAATCCTCGATGAACCGGGAGGCTTCTTCCTCCGTCCTGACGAATCTGGCTGTGACTTTGCTCATACTGTAAAGCCTCCTTCGATATTACGTCGCGCCGCCCGTGCGCCCACGCCGGCGAGCAACTCGCACGCCCCTCCCGGATGCGCTCCTACGCCCCGCCTTCCCGCTTCTCCTGGCAGGGGACGCATCGGGCCGCGTAGGGGAGTATCTCCAGCCTTTCGACAGGGATCTCCTTGCCGCAAATCTCGCAGATGCCGTAGGTCTCCCTCTCGCACCGCGCCAGGGCATCTTCCACCTGGCGTAGCAGATCTTCCAGGTTGCCGCGTAGGGCCAGAGTCCGAGACTGCTCGAAGACCTGAGAAGCGGAGGCAGCCTGGCTACCATAGGTCAACTGATCCAGCTCAGGAAGCTCCTCTTCTTCTAGGCTTCGAGTCAGTTTCTCTCGCTCCGCCATCAGCCGCTCCCTGGTAGCTTCCAGATCCGGGGGCATTTCTCCACCTCGATGCGTGTTAGCCAGCTATATGCTGCATTGGGCTCAGAAGGGCGTCAAGGCTAGCCCTGAGAAGAGCGTGAAGCTGGCCGTCGCCGCGCTATGACCGCGATGAAACTCCATTGGCCAAGCATACGCCTAGTGGGGCTAACTATTGCGAACTTCGCATGATCGAGCAAACCTATCCTGTGTTGAACGACGATGGACCGAGGGTTATGAAATCAGTTTCATTGAGAATGAGAGGGCTCGAGAATCAGGTCTGACCAAGTTCCTCTTGTATCTTCTTAAGAACTCCTGGTTTGAGTTTGGCTGCGCTGATATGGTTGAATTCCAAAGCTTCGGCAATTAGTCGAACAAGGCTTCTTTTTGATAATCGTTTCTTCCCCGCACTTGACAAGATTGCCTTCGCTAGCTCTATGAGTTTCTGAGCAGAGAGCTCTACTAGATCACGATGCCACTTATTCACCTGTTCGTCTGGCGTCTGCCCAGCAGCGCATTCGACCTTGATCTCCAGTTTAGAGAATACTCCTAGATCAAGCAAGGCGAAGTCTAAATTCGATACCTTGTTGCAGTTTGCCGCAAGAGCTGTTACAACTCGCTCCAGATTGGACTTGTCGCTCTCGATCAGATATACAGATAGCGTATTGTCACTGGTTGCCAAGTCCGCTAGTGGATCCGCTTGAAGTTCGCCCGCAGCCAGCCAGGGGATCTCTCCATTTTGATACCATCTGGCTTTGCGTATCTTTCTCAGGATGAACGGCATTATTCTGGATGCTCTAGTTGCTCTAGAACCTGTATCATGTCTTCACGGAGTTCAGGATTCGCCTCTCGGTCGATAGCTTCCTGAAGGTAGGGAACTGCATGGGGATCATCCAAGAAAGACAATGCCAAACTGGCTCCATCCCTAACGCGAGCTGACGAGCAACCGAGACTCTGCTCAACCACACGTAAGCGCTCGTCGTGAGTTTGTCGGTCATCCATTTGGCCCAGCCAGCGCAAGGCTTCAGAGGCGACCTCTGCATCAATCTTCTCGTTGAGAATAAGGTCGGACAAAGCCATCACGGCAGCATTTCCATAGAGGGCAAGAATTGATGTCAAGTCTGTCGAGAAATCACTCTCCATGCCATCCTCGAACGTCTGTTCTCGGGCCGCTGCAGATATCGTTAGTATCTCCCGCACTATGTCCGGCGCCTCCTCTGACGCCACCTCACTGCTTACAGTTATTGGCGTAGACGCGCCTTCGAAGATGTCGAATGCTAGTGCCTTGACTATGGCAAGGCAAGCAGAACCAGGATATACATCATCAACTTCCCTTTGAAATATCTCTGAGAACTCATTGAAATATAGGGCATGCGGCGCCAGCTGTCTTCGTTCCTCAGTTTCCCAGACGCTTGGTGATACACTGTTGCTTTGCCAGATCCTCTCAAGTTCCGTCTGCCCCAAGAACAGCATTTTAGGTGATGCGCTAGTGTCCCTAGAGGTACACACAGGTGAAAGTCGAGCACCCATTGCTACTGCACCCCCGCCTCATACATCTTGCGAAGAGGCCCCTCAATTAAGGAAAAGAACCACTCATGAATCACAGAATGAGACAGGTTGAGCCACTGCGTGAAAACATCCTCGTTTCTGAGATCGGGGGCTGCGTTGATATCCGATTCCACACCAAGCTGCCATATCAATAAACCCTCTTCCATTTCTTGTTTACTCACTTGATCTGTTCGCCTTTTACCTGTCACTAGTTGCAAAGTACCGACACCTTGTGGCTCGTGTAGGTTGTATTTGAAGAGAATGTTTGCTTCCATGGGCCAAGCCGGTGCACCTACGGGACCCGGAATGTAATCTGGAACTGTCACTGTAGTATTCAGGTTCTTCTTGAAGTAGTCTAGTAAGTCTTTTGATTCTGGTTCAAATGCTACACCATTTCGATATCGAAGGACTAGCTTCTCAGTCTCAAGAGCAGTTTCACCGTAGGCATTTAGGAGCTTGCTACGTAAGTAGAGAGCGCTCTGTAAAAAAGTCTGCCACGTGTAGTGCTCTGCAAAGTTAACGGTCGCTACCCCTGGACCAAGCTGCAAGAGTGGCCATCGTTCTTCACCTGGCCGGAATTGATGCCTAACAACGTGAGGTAACATTTCCTCAGGGGCACGACTAGCATCAAGGTCCTTCTTATATTCAAAATCATCTTTAACGCTACTGTAAAAAACACCTAAGGCAAACGGGAATCCTGGATCTCTCAGTAGTCTCGTCGTCGAATCACGTTGCAGTTTCCAGCGAATCTCAAGCCAAGCTTCAATCAGCGGGCTGCTCTTGAGCTTTATGTCAGAGGGGAAATGGAAATTGTTGACTCCATTATCCATCGACTTCTCCTTCGTTTGTAAGCGAATAGACGTGCAAACTACGAAAATGCATGAGAGAGTAAGGCATGGCTGTGGTTTTGCCGACAGCTGAAGTATAGTCGCCGTTGGCGGAAAGTCAACTTCGACTTCATTACGAGGATTCGATCATCGTTGGCCAACCTCACGATCTCACAAGGCACATGGAGAGGCAAACCAAACCAACCGTTTTCTGGGGGAACGAGGCGGATATTCGGTCGATTCCCAGTTCCATTGCCCTGGAGAAACCTTCGCCAAGGAGGCCCTGGGCTTCACCTGGGACATCGGACCACTACAGCTTCTTACCCGTAAAGCCGATCTTCTCCAGCTTGCTGCCCAAGCTCCAGTACGTGGGACTGGCGAAAACCAATGGCTTCATCTTCGCGAAGTCAGGCTTTCCGTCCGGGCCCAGCGCATCCTGGCTGATGTGCCTGGCCACGATCTCGCCCAGAAACAGGTGGTGCACTCCCAGCTCGACTATCTGAAGCAACCGACATTCCAAATTGACCGGACACTCCTCGATCAGCGGGGGGTGGACCGCCTTCGCCGGTACTGGGGTGAGGCCGGTCTTCTCGAACTTGTCAACTTCCTTCCCGGACACGACGCCGCAGTAATCGCACTCCCGGAGCAGATCGGTGGTGGGAACGTTGACCACGAACTCCCCGCTCTCCTTTATGAGACGATGCGAATGCCGACCGGGCCGGATGGATACTCCCAGCGTCCGCGGGTCCGAGGAGGCCACACCTGCCCAGGCCAGGGTGATGATATTGGGTTTGCCCTGGCCGTCCACGCACGTGACCAAGACGACGGGACATGGATACAGGGTAAGCTCCCCCTTCAACTCCACTTTCATGCTCGCTTCCTCCTGAACGCAGATTGTGCCCGTAATTGTAGAGCAGATCGCAAAGGTGCGAAAGACCTGAGGGGTCTGGGACCGGCGACCATGGGGGGTGTCCGATCAATATGCCTCATGAATCACGACGGTTCGCGCGACGATATCGAAGGCGCGCTGGCGTCTGGCAGTGAAGGGAATGAGCAATGCATCGACCCTCAAGGCCCGATCTCGACTCTCACCAGATAAAGATACTAACCCCGCGCAGACCTCAGAAAATCGCGCTAGGAACTCTAATGGGGGCCTGGATACCTGGAGCGTCTCCACCCCGATGGCCCTTGGGGAGCCAGAACATCCTTGCGAAGAGAGCTTCACTTGGTTGCGCCGACATTTGCAGCTTCATGTCCGTTGTGCGATAATAGGCCCGCCTTGCCCCCAGCTCTCGAATCGCCGCGAGGCTCAAACAAGACCGAGGAGGTCCCACATGCTCGTATCCGATTTGGACACCCCCGCTGCGGTAGTGGATCTGGATGCGATGGAGGATAACATTAGCCGCTTGGCCGAGTACTGCAAGGAGCACGGCCTAAAGCAGCGCCCTCACACCAAGACCCATAAGATCCCCGCCATCGCCCACATGCAGGTTGATGCCGGCGCGGTGGGGATCACCGTCGCCAAGGTGGGGGAGGCCGAGGTGATGGCCGCCGGCGGCCTCAAGGACATCTTCATCGCCTACCCTGTTATAGGCGACATCAAGCAGGAACGATTGGCTCGCCTTGCCAACCAGGTGACCATCACGACAGCGTGCGACTCCAGAGAGGGAATCGAGGGTCTCTCCCGACACGCCAGGGAGGAGAACAGCACCATCAAGATCCTGGTGGACGTGGATTCCGGCCTGCATCGCACCGGCGTCGCCACCATAGAGGACGCGGTGGAACTGGCGAAGCTGGTTGACCAGCTCCCCAACCTGGAGTTTGAAGGCATCATGGTGTATCCGGGCCATCTGTGGAATGACCTGGATCACTGGCAGGAGGTCGTAAAAGCGGAAGGGCCGCTCATCCAGAGGATCCTGGAGGCGCTGCACGCCGAGGGCCTCGAGGCCAGAACCGTCAGCAGCGGGGGCACCGCCGGCGCCTACCTGTGTCACCTGGTGGAGGGACAAACCGAGGTGAGGTCTGGAACCTACGTGTTCAACGATCTGATGGTGGTGGGCATCGGCGAAGCGACCATGGCGCAGTGCGCCCTCAACGTGGTGATGACGGTGGCCAGCTCCCCCGAGCCGGGGCGCGTCATCGTGGACGGGGGCAGCAAGACCTTCTCCAGCGACCGAGACGGCTCGGGCAAGTTCCCCGGCTTTGGGCAGATCCGCGAATATCCTGGCGTCTACATCGAGTGGATGAACGAGGAGCACGGCGTCCTCAACGTGGAGGCGACCGACCATCGATTCAAGGTGGGTGAGCGGCTCACGGTCGTCCCCAACCACGCCTGCGTGACCGTGAACCTTCATCCGGAATTGGTGGGAATACGTCAGGGCCGGGTGGAGGCTATCTGGGAAGTTCAAGGTCGAGGCAAACTGAAGTAGAGACACAACGTGACGGATTGTAGCCTGTAAGGGCGCGGCGCGCTGCGCCTTACACAAGAAAATAGCCAATGAGGAGGGGAACAAGCATGAAACTGAACAGCAGGGCCTATCTAGTGGGAGGAGGTAACTTCGGGGCCAACCTCAGCCAGGATCTGGACTGCAACGTCTACGTGGTTGACGGAGGCAACGGCGAACTGGCATTGGTCGATGTTGGCATGGGTATCGGGGCCAGCAAGGACGAGATCATGGCCAACATCCGTGGCGATGGCCTTGAGCCCAAGAACATCAAGCACATCTTCCTCACCCATGCCCACGCGGATCACGCCGGCGCCATCGGCCAGTTCAAGCGAGAGCTGCCTGATGCCAAGATCTACGCCCCGTGGGAGAGCGCGCGATTCTTGCGAGAAGCTGACGCCGAGGCCATTGGCCTGAACATCGCCAAGGCGGGCGGCTTCTTCCCCGCCGATTACGAAATGGAGGCCTGCCCTGTAGACATCGACGTCCAAGACGGCCAGGAACTCAAGGTGGGCGACTGCACCTTTCAAATGATAGACACGCCTGGCCACTGCATCGGCCACGCCTGCTACACTATGAAGGCCGACGGAAAGACCTACCTTTTCACCGGCGATGCTCTCTTCTATGGGGGTAGGATCGTCATCCAGAATATCCCCGACTGCCTGGTTCACGAGCAGGGCAACAGCGTCTTCAAGATGGCCGATCTTGGGGTGGACGTCTTCCTTCCCGGCCACCTCATCTTCTCGATGAAAAACGGACAGCGCCACATCGACGCTGCCGCCGAGATCTTCCGCGGCCTGGGCGTGCCTCCCAACCTTATTTGATCGGTCAGGAAAGATGCGCATCACTTTCGTTGGCCCCTTTGGTTTACACCCCAAGGGGACGATGGCAGCCAGGGCCCTGCCCCTGGCTAGAGCCCTGGCCCAAAGGGGCCAACGCGTCCGGGTGGTCCTGCCTCCTTGGGATTGTCCCAGCGATGCTGGACGCGCCTGGAAGGATTGTGGGGTGCAGGTGGTCAACCTATCCCTGCCTCCCTCGTTTCCCCTCTGGCGACACCTTGCCCTGACCTGGCGACTGATCCGCGAAGCCTTGGCCGATCGGCCGGACATAGTCCACTGCTTCAAGCCCAAGGCCTACGCGGGCCTGACGGGCATGGCCCTCTGGTATCCAGCAAGGCTGTCCATGATCCGACCCGGTCTGATCATGGACAGCGACGATTGGGAGGGCAAGGGGGGCTGGAACGATCTCGAAGATTATGGCCGGCTGCAAAGGCGTATTTTCGCATTCCAGGAGCGCTGGGGGTTGACCCACTGCCACCACGTCACCGTGGCCAGCCGGGCGCTGGAGACCCTGGCCTGGAGCCTGGGTATCCCCCCGTCGAGGGTGACCTATCTGCCCAATGGGGCCGACCTCAATCCTCCTTCCTCTCCTCAAGTGGCCGAGGTTCGTCGGCGTCACAATCTGGCCGACCACCCTGTGATTCTGCTCTACACCCGCTTCTTCGAGTTCAACCTGCGATTCCCCATCGCCGTAATGCGAAGGGTCGTCGAGGCAGAGCCCCGAGCGCGTCTGCTGGTGGTGGGGAAAGGGCTCTTCGGCGAAGAGCGCGTCTTCCTGGAGCTGGCCCGCCAAGCCGGCCTGTGGGGTCATGTGATCCCCGCCGGATGGGTGGAGCGCTCGGAGCTTCCGGCCTACTTCGGGGCCGCACAGGTGGCTCTGTATCCGTATGACGACACCCTGATTAATCGGACCAAATGTTCGGCGAAGCTGGTGGAACTGATGGCAGCGGGGGTTCCCGTGGTGGCCAGTCGCGTGGGTCAGAACGGAGAATACATCCAGCACGGCACCTCAGGCCGCTTGGTCGAAGCTGGAGATGACGCCGCCATGGCGGCAGCGGCGGTTGAACTCCTTCGGGATCAGGGTTTGCGCCAGAGCCTGGGGGAGGAGGCGCGACGGCGAATCGCTGGGGGGTTCACCTGGGACCATCTGGCGGAAAGGGCGGAAAGGGCCTACGAGGAGATCCTCTCCACGGAGGGCCCGCGGATGGTCGCATCGTGAGCGGCGCAGCGAACCCCATCCGCAGGAAGTGGGCTTCACGGATGATCGCTTGGCCGCTCGTGCTGGCGTGGATGGGCTTCATTTTCTATCTGTCGCACCAGCCAGATCTCCCGAGCCCACCCTCCGGGATTTTGAACGTCCTGTTGAAAAAAGCAGGGCATGTCTCGGTGTACGCCGGGCTGACCGCCCTCATGTGGCACGCGCTGGCCAGAGAGGGCGTTCCTCGCCCCTGGCGGTTCGGTCTCAGCCTGCTCTTTGCCACTCTGTACGGCCTCTCCGACGAGTATCACCAGAGCTTCATACCGGGGCGAAACGGCAGGCTGACCGATGTGGGAATTGATGCCCTGGGCGCCATGCTGGCCCTCATCCTCCTGCGGCGATTAGGGGCTCGGAACTGGCCAACCTATCATCTCGATCAGTCCCCTCGTCCCGACGAGCCAGGATGAGGATCTCACCGAACAATCGCTCCTGCCGTGCCCTTACCCTGCCTCGCTTGATCAACTCCAAGAGCGCCAGGAAGGTGACGATAACCTCCGGCCGAGAGGTGGAAGGATCGAACAGCTCCTCGAAGGTCACTTGCCCTCTCCGCAAGACCCGACTTTCCAACTCCTCGATCTTCTCGCTTAAGGAGATGACCGCCACCCGGATGGACACGGGGACCGCGGGGACAGCAGGGCTCGCTGCCAGAAGCCGACGAAGGGCCTGGCCTAGGTCAGCAACTGAGACCTCGCCCGGCTTCATGCGGCGCTCGAAATGCGGCGGGGGTGCTGTGCGGACATAGCAATACGACCCAGCTTCTTCTCGCTGCCTCAGCGCCATGGCTGCTTCCTTGAAGCGCTTGTATTCACGCAGCTGGCGAGCCAGGAGCTCTCCCATGTCCTCCTCTTCCTCGTCTTCCTCCGCCGATGGAGGTCGAGGGAGCAAGGCCTGGGATTTTATCCATAGCAGCTTGGCGGCGACGACTAGGAAGTCGGCCAGATACCCGGGATCCAGGCGGTCGAGCGACGACAAATGCTCCACGAACTGATCGGCCACCTCGGCCAGCGAGACCTTGGTGATGTCCATCTCCCGCCGCTCGATGAGGTCGAGCAGCAGGTCCAAGGGACCATTGAAGACTGGCAATCGGACTCGGTACTCCACCCTCTCCTCGTCCAAGGGGGCTCCAGGTCTGGTCATCGACTCTGGGGACATAAGAGGTTCCCTCCCTGAGGGAAAGCTGGGGCCTTTCTTGGCTCGTTCAACCGCTTCGAAGCAGCCATCGACGGATCAGGTTCAACGCGGTGACGGTGGCCCGTCTCTTGACCAGATCGGAGATGCCCCCATAGGGCAAGGAGGCCTCCTCCTGGAAGCCCGGGCCAACCAGCGTCATGTAGGTGCGGCCGGCAGATTCGGAATAGGGGTCGATGTCAACAGCGAGATCTCCTACAATTGCCAGCGAGAGGTCGCGACCGTCCGGTCGACTTAGGCTCCGGGCCAAGTCGCGAGCCAGGACTTGGCTGGGGAACCCCTCCCGCTCTAACAAGGAGGCGACTTGGGGAAAGGCCTCAGACAACCCTTCTCGGGTGGCGATCAGCAGGCCCTGACCCAGGGTTGCGTCCCCGTCGGGGGTGCCCTTGAGGCTCTGAAATAGCTGGCCCATGGTGTTCGTCTCCAGGATGTTGAGCCTCAGCTTCCGCTCCGCCAGCAGCGCCGCCACCACGCCCTCCAGCGTCTCCTCGTCGACCCCGAAGATCGAGTCGCCCAGCCGCCGCCTGATCTCCTGTTCCACCGGGCGGATCATCTCGGCAGCCGACTCCTCATCGTCAGCCTTGGCGGTGATGCGAACATCCACCTGGCCCGGATGGGCGGCGAGCCCCACCGTGGGGTTGCTCCCCTGCTCCAGATCGGTGATGCGCTCGTCCACCCGGCTCTCGCCCAACCCCACCACCTTGAGGGTCCGGCTCCGAATGACTCCGTGCAGCCCAAAGCGTCGCTTGAGGTAGGGAATCACTTGCTCCTGCATGAGGAATCGCATCTCGCGGGGAACCCCCGGCAAGGAGATGATCGCGCTGCCCTCGTTCTCCACGATGAAACCAGGCGCCGTGCCCTTGGGGTTCTCAATGGCTAGAGCGCCTCGAGGGATGTTCGCCTGGCGTCGGTTGTTCGGTCCCATGTCGACGTCCCACCTGGAGAATAGAGCCTCGATTTGGGCCAGAAGATCTTCTCGGAGCTCCAGATCCCTGCCGGTGGCGCGCGCTACCGCCTCTCGGGTGATATCGTCCACCGTAGGCCCCAAGCCGCCGGTGGTTATAATCACCTGGGAACGCTTGAGCGCATCAGTCAGAACTCCAGCCAGCCGCTCTTCATTGTCGCCCACCGTGATCTGATAGTACATGTCCAGGCCGACGGTGGTCAGGCATCGGGCGATGTAGGAGGCATTGGTGTTCTCGATCTCCCCCAAAAGCAACTCGGTCCCGATGGTGACAACTTCCGCCCGCAAGTTTCCCTCCCTAGAGGTACTCGTCTTTGCCCTCTTTCCTGAGAGCTTCCACTACGGCCTTGACATCCTGGGCGCGGTCCTTGGGACAGACCAAAAGCACATCATCCGCATCTACGATGATCAGATCTTCCACCCCCAGGGTGGCCACCAGTCGATGCGGGCTGTATACCAGCGTGCGCCGGGTGTCCAGCCCCTGGTGTCGGCCGACCACCACGTTGCCCTGCTCATCCGATGGGAGCAGATCCAACAATGTCGCCCAGCCGCCCACGTCATTCCACCCGATGTCGATGGGGATGACCGCCACCCGCTCCGAGCGCTCCAGCACGCCCACATCGATGCTCTCGTTTCGCACCGAGGCCCAAACGCGCTCCAGCACCTGCCTTTCGTCCTCGCTTCCCAGGACGCCGCGGATCTCGCCCAGCTGGGCGTACAGATCGGGAAGCCACTCTCGAATCTCTTCCAGGATCCGGGAGACCTTCCAGATGAAGATGCCGCTGTTCCAGTAGAAACGGCCGCTCTCCACGAAGGCCTGGGCGGTCTGCGCATCGGGCTTCTCGGTGAAGCGCTCCACCCGGAAGATGGGGAACCCCCCCACCTCCTTAAGATCTGGGCCCCGCTCGATATAGCCATACCCTACCTCCGGGCGGTTGGGCTGGATTCCCAGCGTCACCAGGTACCCCTCTTTGGCTACCTGGGCAGCGGCCTCCAGGGCATGCAGAAACTTCTCCACCTTGCGGATTACATGGTCGGCGTGCAAGGAGACCATGATAGCGTTGGGATCGAGACGCTCCATGTACAGTGCACCCAAGCCTATGGCCGGGGCGGTTCCGTGCCCGACCGGTTCCTCGATCACATCGCCGGGAGGCAACTCGGGCAACTGATCCTGAACGATGTGGGCGTAGTCACTGCCGGTCACCACGAAGATGCGCTCGTAAGGGGTGAGAGAGCGAACTCGGTTGCAAGTGTCCTGAAGCAAGCTTCTCGGCGAGAAGAGATCCAGGAATTGTTTAGGGAGCTTCTTTCGGCTGCGCGGCCACAGGCGCGTCCCTCTGCCTCCAGCCAGAATCAGGACGTACAAGCGACGTTCCAGGGCCGGCGATTCAGCTTCCCTACTCGACAATGTATCCAATACCCCTTTCGCGTGCTACCACATACTTCATCCCTCCTACCTGCCGAACCATGCCCTTGAGTTCCATCAGGGTCAGGGTGCTGCTCACCTCTTGAATGGGCGCTCCGACTTGCCGCCCCACATCGTCCAGGTGAACAGGGTCCGCAGACAGGTGCTGAAGTATCTGAGCCTCCATCTCGTTGTCCGGTGCCACGACGCGAGCGGCCTCGTGCTGCCCCACCATGTGCAAATTGAGGGCCTCCAGGATATCCTCCACCTCCACCACCGGCGACGCCCCGTCCCGAATCAAGCGATTGGTTCCCCGGCTTCCGGGACTGGTGATCTGCCCCGGCACGGCGAAGACCTCCCGTCCCTGCTCCGCTGCGTAGCCGGCGGTGATGTGGGTGCCGCTCCGCTCGCCGGCTTCCACTACAACCACTCCCAGGGTCATGCCGCTGATGACCCTGTTTCGGGGCGGGAAGTTGCGGGCATTGGGAGGAGTCCCTAATGCGTATTCGGTGACCAGAGCGCCATTCTGCGCCACCTGCTGGGCCAGCCTGGCGTTCTCGGGAGGATAGATCACATCGATGCCGCAGCCCAAGATGGCGATCGTCCTGCCGCCGGAGTCCAGTGCCGCCCGATGCGCCTGTGAGTCGATGCCCCGCGCTAATCCGCTCACCACCGTTATCCCGCTGCGTGCCAGCCCGCCGGCGATCACGCGAGCGACCTCCCGGCCATAAGCCGAAGCGCGGCGAGTGCCCACCACAGCGACTGACCACTCGTCCTGGGAAGTCAGCTCGCCCTTCACGTAGAGAAGGGGCGGCGGGTGCTCGATCTTGTGGAGCAGCACCGGGTAGCTCTCGTCTTCCAGTGTAACGATCCGGGCGCCCTCAGCCTGAACGCGCTCCAGTTCCCGGTCCAGATCGATGCCAGCTCGGGCCGTTGCCACCTCCTCCGCGACCCTGCGGCTCAGGCCAACTTCCCTCAGAGCTTGCGGACTGGCCAGCCACGCGGCCTCAGCGTTCCCGAAACGATCCAGAAGCGCCCGAAAGCGAACCGGGCCCACGCCCGGGACCAGATTCAACCCCAACCAATACCGCAATCTGGCCGCTTCCATGCTCCGGCCCTCTCTCCTCAGAAGCTACCTCTCAGAAGAGGCCCTCCATGGGCTCGATCACCAGTTTCCCCTCGGCTCGATTCACTTCTTTGACCACGCTGGAGATGGCTGGAATGAGGATCTCGCCTCCATCGCCTTGCACCACGTATACGTCGTTTCCTGCGGTGAATAGGATATCCTTCACCTCTCCAAGGTACTCTCCCTGGGTAGTCCATACTTTCAAGCCGACGATCTCGTGCAGATAGTAAGCCCCCTCTTCCAGGGGCATGGCCTCTTCCAGAGGGATCCAGAGATACTTCCCCCGCAGCGCCTCCGCATCGCCCTGGCTTTCGCACCCCTTCAGCTTGAGCACCACCACGCTCTTCCGGAGCTGAACCGATTCCACGGTGAAGGGCCGATGCCCATCGCCCACGTAGACCGTTTGGGTGAGGGAAAACCTCTGGGGGAAATCGGTCAGGATCTCAACTTTCACCTGGCCCCGATATCCCCACGGTTTCCGGACCCTGCCGATGATCAGAAAGCAGGGGCGATCCTCTCGGGGACCCATAGGAGGCACCTCTGGCTCGTAGATTCCGGCTTAGACGATCTCCAGAATCGATCGCTTTCCTCGCTTGGCGGCAGCCACCCTCAACAGGGTACGAATGGAATTGACCACCCGCCCTCGCTTCCCGATGATGCGTCCCATATCATCGGAGGCCACTCGCAGCTCGAAGATGATGGAGTGAGCGCCAGCGATCTCGGTCACGTGAACCTGTTCTGGGTCGTTGACGAGAGATTTGGCCAGATATTCGATGAGGCCTTTCATGTCCACATCGGATCCTGAATCCATGCGTCCTGTGCCTCCCACTTACTCCGAGGGCTCCTCGGCGGGGGCTTGTCCCGATGTTTCTTCGGGGGCTTGTCCCGATGTTTCTTCAGGGGCTTGTCCCGATGTTTCTTCAGGGGCTTGTCCCGATGTTTCTTCGGGGGCTTGTCCCGACGCTTCTTCAGGGGGCCTCTCGTCGGGGACTTTGGCTTCTTCTCCTTCAGTCGCCTGCTCGGACGTCTCCTCTAGTGGAATCTCTGCTTCGGCCCCCTCGGAAGCCGACTCCGCTTTTGATCCCTGTCTGTGGCTGTAATCGAAGCTCTCCAGGATGCCCTTCTTGTGGAGCAGGCGAGCCACAGCCTCCGTAGGTTGTGCCCCGACTCTCAACCAGTAGCGAGCCCGCTCCTCATTTATTTCCACCGTTATCGGCTCCGTCCGGGGGTTATAGTGCCCGATGTTCTCGATGAAACGCCCATCCCTGGGGGAGCGCGAATCCGCTACCACGATGCGGTAGCTAGGTTGCTTCTTGGGGCCCACGCGCCGCAATCTGATCTTAACCACTCCTATTCACCTCTCTGCCAAGTATTCTGGTCAACTCTGACAAGTGTAATCTTCTCGAGGTGGAGAGAACACGTCCACCGCCTCGGTCGCCTCTAGGACATCAACGCGATGTTCCGCGTTGGCAGGAACATAGTAACTGTCGCCCGTTTCCAGCTGGAATGTGTCCCCGCCGATCTGCATCTTCATTCTCCCTGAAACCACGTAGCCTGCCTGTTCATGCGGATGGCTGTGGGAGGGAAGCGAGGCTCCCTTCTGAAAGCGGAATTGCACCAGCATCACCCGGTCCCCGGTGACCAGTGTGCGCCTCGATACTCCTTCTAACATCTCTACCGGCTCAATATCTGAAGATCTGACGATCACCTGAATCCTCCTGCGGCCTCAGGCCCAATGGATGGCGGAGATTAGCCCATCGGCAACGTAGGCCAAGATCAGCAAGGCCCCGGTGGCCAAATGGATCAGGATGGTGGATGCGTTAGCGGGGGCCAGCTCAAGGGATCGCTCGTAATGCTCCCGCAAGACCGAGACTGCCTTCCAGGCCAAAGGAACGGTCAGCAGCCCCAATAACGTGAGGGGAGGAATCCACCCGGCTATCGCCGACACAACTATGGCCATGTAGGCCAGCGCCATGATGATCACGTACAGCCACACGCCTCTCCGCTTGCCCAGCCGGGCCACCCAATGCATCTTGCCCGCCGATCGATCCGCCGCACAGTCCTGAAACTCGTTGATATAGAGCACCGCGGAGATCAATAGGGCCACCGGCACCGCGGCCACAGCCGGCTCCCAGGCCAGGCTCCGCGTCTGCACGTAGTAGGAGCCCAGAACCATGAGGATGCCGAAATCCAACCCGATGAACAATTCCCCGAATCCTCGGCTCACCAGCCGCAGGGGAGGTGCAGTGTAGAAAAACCCCGATAGCATCCCCACCAGGCCCAGGGCCAGAACCCAAGGCCCCCGAAGCCAGAACAGGACCAGGCCCACCAAGCATCCTCCGCCCAACAAGATGATGGCTTCCGACAGAACCTCGCTCGGCGTCAGCAATCCCTCCTGGATCATGCGGCTGCCGCCGGTGAAGGGACGGACGAACTCCTTGTTGGCCTCATCGTTTCCACTCAGGTGATCGAAGTAGTCGTTGGAGACGTTGATCCCCGCGTGAAGCAGAATTCCGCCCAGCAAAGTCAGCACGAAGTACCCGACCTGAAACTGTCCCTCATGAGCCCAGGCCACCGCTGCTCCCAAGGCTATCGGCACGATGGTGGCGGTGAAGAAAGGTGCCCGCATTTCCAGGAGATACAATTTGAGCTTGCTCGGGTTCAACCGCAACCTCCCGCATCAATGCGCGGTGGCGCCACCTCCTTGGATCGGGAGGAAGGCCCCGCTGCCCACGTTTATCGAAGCATGGAAAGGATGTTCGGCCCGCGGCCCGACGCGATCTGCCTGAACAGGCGCTGGGTTTGACGGAACTGCTCCAGCAACTGATTGACTTCCTGCACCGTGGTGCCGCTCCCCTGCGAGATCCGCCGTTTGCGGCTGGCATTGACGATGCGTGGGTCGCGGCGTTCCTCCAGGGTCATGGAATGGATGATGGCCTCGATCCGCTTCATCTGAGACTCGGTCGCATCGACGGGCAGCTTCTTGGGAAGCACCCCCATCCCCGGCAACATGTCCAAAATCTCGCCGATGGAGCCCATCTTCTTGACCTGAGCCAGCTGCTCCAGAAAATCCTCCAAGGTGAAAGAAGCCGTGCGGAGCTTCTCCTCCATCTTCTGGGCTTGCTCTCGAGTGTAAGTGGCCTCAGCCCGCTCGATCAGGGTCAGCACATCTCCCATCCCCAGGATGCGCGACGCTAAACGGTCGGGGTGGAAGGCCTCCAGGGCATCCGGCTTCTCGCCCACGCCCAAGAACTGAATGGGCACGCCGGTGATGGCGCGCATCGAGATGGCTGCGCCTCCCCTGGCGTCTCCATCCACCTTGGTCAGAATCAATCCCGTCAGGCCGACCCTTTCCTGAAAGTCCTGAGCCACGCGAACGGCATCCTGCCCCGTCATGGCATCGGCAACCAGTAGAACCTCTGCCGGATCCACGCGCTCCTTGATTTGCGTCAGCTCATCCATCATATCGTCGTCGATGTGGAGCCGGCCGGCGGTATCCAGGATGACCACGCCATAGGCGGACTTCCGGGCGTGCTTCACTGCGGCGGTGCAGATCTCGACCGGCGACTTTACAGCTCCTTCAGCCGAGTAAACCGGGACATCCAACTGGAGGCCCAGAGTCTCTAGTTGAGCCACCGCTGCGGGCCGATAGACGTCAGCAGCCACCAGGAGGGGCCGCTGACCCGATTTGCGCAGTCTCAGGGCCAGCTTCGCCGCCGTGGTGGTCTTACCGGACCCCTGAAGCCCCACCAACATGATGGCGTGAGGAGGAGCGCCACCAAGGTGGAGATTCTCCGCCTGGCCCAGGGTCTCGATCAGCTCCTCATGGACGATCTTGATCACCTGTTGAGCGGGGGTCAGGCTTCGCATCACGTCGGCGCCTGTGGCTCGCTCCTGCACCCGCTGAATGAAGTCCTTCACCACCTTGAAGTTAACGTCCGCCTCCAGGAGGGCAAGTTTGACCTCCCTTAGGCCTGCTTTCACGTCGTCTTCCGACAACTTGCCCTTGCCGGACATTTTGCGGAAGGCTTCCTGGAGCTTCTCAGCCAGGCTCTCAAACATCGCTTCTCGCCTTCGATCTCTCCATGATTCGTGGATTGTAATGCACTTCCAATGATTCGTCAAGTTGTAAACGGATTGCCTGGAAAGGATGTATCCGGCTCGGCGCGCGCGGACGGGATCGCCGTCGGATTCGACTTGCCAACGGCGCCTGCGTTGGATATACTTTATTCGAGCGGGCGTGGCGTCGGGGCGTAGCGCAGTCCGGAAGCGCACTTGTATGGGGTACAAGTGGTCGGAGGTTCAAATCCTCTCGCCCCGACCAAAGGATGAACTTCCGGGCCGATAGAGAACTCGCGCTATCGGCTTTTACATATACTTAGCTCTTCCTCTGGAGGACTCGGTGGACAGCGCGGTCTACGAGCAGTGCAGCTACCTACAGCAGGACGACTTCGCGTTTCTGGAGAGAATCAGTCGAAACATGCCCCTTCTGGCGGACCTCAGTCGAGCTGACCTGCAGATGTATTGCCGCTCGGGGAAGGATGAGGCGCTGGTCATCGACCAGGCACGTCCCCATTCTGTCCCTTCGCTCTATTCCAAGAGTCTCGTGGGTCAGCGAGTGTCTCTGAAGGGCGATGCGGCCCTATATCGGGCTCTGGTGCAGAGCCACAGTTCGCGGCAAACTCAGGGCTCCTCCCAGGGCCAAGCTCCCAGCGTGCAGAGCATATGGCCGCTGACCCGCGATGGCAGGGCGATCGCCGCCCTCAGCATCGAGACCAACCTCCTGGAGCACGAGCGTCATCGCCGGCGCAGCTCGGTCTTTCGGCGATCGCTACGCCAACTGCAAGAGATGGCGATGACGGACGAGATTCGGGGGATCGCTGGACTGTCTCCCCTCGGTGAACATGACGGCATTCTGGTGGTGGATGCCCAGCGCCGCGTCCAGTACATGAGCGGAATCGCTACCAATCTCTATCGTAAGTTGGGCTACCAGGAAAGCATAATCCGACGACGGCTCTCCACCCTGGAGACCAGCGATCACCCGCTGGTCTCTCGTGCCATGCGGCAAAGGCGGTGCTTGGAGGCGGAGGAGCATCCGAGCGGCCTCACCTGGGTGAAGAAGATAATCCCCTTATTTTCCGTGAGGAATCGAGGGTTTGGCCTCTCGCGATTGCTTGCCCTGCGAACCACAGGTCCTTCTCTCGCCGGATGTATCATCACCGTTCACGACGCCACCGAAGCCCGCCGCAAGGAGCGGGAACTGAAGATCAAGTCGGCCATGATCCAGGAGATTCATCACCGGGTGAAGAACAACCTCCAAACTATCGCTGCTCTATTGAGACTTCAGGCCCGTCGGGTGGAATCGGATGAAGCCCACATCGCCCTTCAAGAAAGCATCAACCGCATCCTGAGCGTCGCCATCGTACACGAATTTCTGTCGGAACAGGAGACTCACGCCATCAACCTCAAAGAGGTCAGCGAGCGACTGCTGGTCCAGATTAGGCAGACCGTAAACGCTCCCTACAGACGCATCCGCTTCCTCTTGGAGGGCCCAGAGCTTTACCTCCCCGCCCAGCAGGCCACCGCCTGTGCCCTTATCATCAACGAGCTGCTTCAGAACGCCGTGGAGCACGGATTGCGAGATCGCGCCGAGGGGACCATCGTCGTTCGGATGGCCCAGGATGCCCGGCGGATCTCTATCACCGTCAAAGACGATGGGTGGGGCCTGCCTCCCGACTTCAGCTTGGAACGCGGCAGTCGTCTGGGGTTGCGCATTGTGCAGACCCTGGTTCAGGACGACCTGAAGGGACGGTTCCTGCTGGAGAGCGGAGAAGGCGTCCACGCGGGGATAACCTTTCCTGTGATTCAACTACAGGAGGCCGAGAATGGCTCAGTTTAGGATCATCATCGCCGACGACGAATCCATCATCCGCATGGATCTGAAAGAGATGCTCACCAATCTGGGACATCTGGTGGTGGGTGAGGCGGGAGATGGCACCAGCGCTGTCAACTTGGCGCGGGAGCTCCGCCCGGATATCGTGATTATGGATATCAAGATGCCCGACCTGGATGGCATCGAAGCGGCACGGATCCTGGCGGAGGAGAACATCGCTCCCATCCTGCTGCTGACAGCTTACAGCCAGCAGGAACTCATAGAGCGTGCCAAAGAGGCGGGAGTGGTCGGCTACCTGGTCAAACCGTTCCGCGAGTCCGACATCGGACCCGCCATCGAGGTCGCCATCGCCAGATTCCACGAGCTTCGCTCTTTGGGCGAGCGGGTGGAGGACCTGGAGGAGAGCCTAGCGGCCAGAAAGGCGGTCGACCGCGCCAAAGGCATCCTGATGGACACCCAGAGATTGAGCGAGAGCGAGGCTTTCCGGAAGATCCAGAAGATGAGCATGGACACTCGCAAGTCCATGCGGGAGATCGCCGAAGCTATAATCCTGGCCCATCAAATGGGTGAGAGTCCGAAAAGCCCCTGAAAAAGAAGGCGGCGGAAGAGTGATCTCCCGCCGCTTGAGGTATCCTGCTGGGTGAGCAGAAGCTACGCTACCTCCGCGCGCCCCTTCCGCATGGCCACCGCTCCGTCCACCGCCGGCAGCTCTTTGACCCTCCACTCCAATTCCTGGGCGATGCCTTCCAGGGCGAAGCTGAGGACGAACTGCCCTCCCTTCAGGGTATCCACGAAGACATCGGTCAGGTCTCCCTCGGGCACCAGGTAGATGCTGTTTCCGTTGGAGAACAGGTATAGCTCCGACAGAGGTTGCTCCACTTCTGGCAGGGACTTCCGAAGATAGGAGAGGCTCTTTCGGATCGCCTGCAGCGATATTCCGTGATCGCGGAAACGCTTGATGACTCCCAGAGCCACCAGATCATGGAAATCGTAGAGGCGCATGGTGCCCGTTCCCTCGGCCACCGCCACGTTGGGAATGAGGAGCCCTGTCCGAGCCCAATAGTCCAACTGCTTGTAGGTCACATCGGTGATCCTGCAGGCCTGATTTGCCGTCCAAGCGTCCATCGTTGCCTCCCTCAGGAAATGAAGCTCGCCACCATCAACTCAGTGTGGTAATTATACGACATACTTCTCACTTTTTCAAGTACTAGTACTAGTATCTTTGGTGTCGGCTCCCACAACGGGTAGGGGTAACCGTCAGCAAATCGCCCCCGGCGAGACTTCATCCTGAGGCAGAGGATCACCCCGGACGATCCTCGCTGAACGCTTCCCTGATGGCCAGCCCCAGGACCCATACCCACCCCGCCAACGTCGCTACCACAATCATGCTCGCCAGTAAGGCCTCCATAGCGTCCTCCTTCGACTTCGACCTGGATCGATCATCACCTTCAATCTATGTCGACACCCGCCCCACCGTCAATAGTACGTTGGTACCGGTTTCGACCCGGCATCCGCCTGGAATCGGTGATGCTGCCTGCAGCCTGAGGGCGCTTTTCTTGCGAGAAGCCCCTCAATGGGGTAAACTGAACTCGATTGGCCGGGGGTCAGCCGGCGAATCTTGCTTTTGGCAGCTCCGATGGAGGTCTCGAAAATTGAACAGAGGGTTGTCACTGGCTGCAGCTATCATCCTCCTCGGGGCAGCCCTGGCAGTGGGGGGGTGCGGTCACGGCAGCATCTTGAGCGATGTCCGCTGCGTGCCCGATACCATCTCCCCCAACGCCGACGGCGATAGCGATGTGGCCATCATCTACTACGCCATCTCCCGGCCCGCCGAGGTCTCCATCTACTTCCTGGACGGGAAAGGCAACCGTTACGACTTCCGCGTCCGTGAGCCCCGATGGCCGGACTCGGAGCCCTACCAGGCTTACTTCGGGGGCGTCATCGATGACCGGGTTCTGCCGGATGGGATCTACACTTACGTGGTGGAGGCGACGGGTGAAGGAGGTGAGGTGGAGCGAGCCGAAGGGCCCCTGACCATAGTGGATGGTGACCACACCCTGCCCGAGCTTCGAAACTTCACCGTTCATCCCACCACTTTCACCCCTAACCGAGATGGCATCGACGATCGCATAACGGTCAACTACAACCTGGCCAAGCCCGCCCAGGTGAACGTGTATCTCCTGGGGGAAGACGGCGAGCGCTATCCGCTGGAAGAGAAGCCGGGGTCCGTCAAGCCTGGCGAGCCCGGGAATCACTCTTACGACTACGAGGGAGGCGTGGACCTCGGCGTGGCACCTCCGTCCGACGGCATCTACACCTTGGTGGCCGAGGCCCTGGATGCGGTGGGCAACCGGGTGATGGAGACGAGGGAACTGACCATCTTGGATGGAGGCGTCCCCATCGTTGAAATCCTGGGAGGCACGGCGGAGTACTCCCACCAAGCCATAGCCCTAGGCGAGACGCTCACCTTCACCGTCACGGTGGCCAATCTCGGCGCGGTGCCGGTCCGGACCAGCGGCCCACCTTCCGGAACCACCTATACCACTGGCCAGAACTACAACTCGCTGGGATATCACGAGGAGCCCGGCGTATTCAGGATCGGCCTGGATTTCGAGGGAAACAGCAGCGGCCGACCCTACCCCTATCGGTGGGCTATTTCTGACAAGGAGTATCTCCTTCCCGACGAGCGATTCACCGTCGTCGGGCACCTGAAGATCGTGGATCCTCCTCCTCGCATCAACCCTCACTACTGGGTGGGCCTTCTCCACGAAGAGGTACGCATCGTCAACGATCATGTCGCCCCTATGCGCATAACCGTCGACTTCTGAACAAACCATGCCTCTCCTGAGTGTGGTAATCGTCAGCTACAACGTGCGAGATCTCCTGAAGGGCTGCCTGGACTCCCTCCTTGAGACCCTCGACGGCTCGGGCTGGGGGGTACCCCCCCGGGACTTCGAGGTCTGGGTGGTGGACAACGCCTCCTGTGATGGGAGCGCGGATATGGTCCACCGGGCTTTTCCTCGAGCACAGGTCATCGCCAGTCGGTCCAACCTGGGTTTCGCTGCCGCCAATAACCTGGCCCTGTCCAAGTGTCAAGGGCGCTACCTTCTCCTGCTCAACCCGGATACGTTGATCCGTCCCCAGGCTATCGGCGCATTGATAGCTCATCTCGAGGACCACCCTGAAGTGGGCATCGTGGGACCGAAGCTGGTCTATCCCGATGGAGAGCTGCAACATTCCGCCTTCGCCTTCCCCACTTTGACCATGGCCTTCCTAGACTTCTTTCCTATCAACCATCGACTGGCCGACTCTCGCCTCAACGGCCGGTATTCGCAAGCCCTCTACGAGCGGGGGGCCTTCCCCATCGATCATCCCTTAGGAGCGGCACTGGCAGCCCGCCGCGAGGTCTGGGAGGGCATCGGCCCCCTGGACGAGGATTTCTTCATGTACTGTGAGGAGATCGACTGGTGCATGAGGGCCAGACGCGTTGGCTGGCAGATCCATTGCGTTCCCTCCGCCGAGATCGTCCACCTGGGCGGGGCGAGCGCGTCTCAGCGCCAACAGGAGATGTTCGTGGAGCTGCATCGCAGTCGCTTCCGTCTGTTCCAGAAGCACTATGGTCCCCTTTACACCTGGGCGGCCCGCTGGATCGTGCGGGTGGGGATGACCCGAGAGAGGGCAAGGCGCCGGAGAGAAGCCCTTCGCGGCCAGATTTCCCCGGAGGAACTGACCAGATGGCTCAGCGCCTACGATGAGGTGCGGGCCCTGGCAGGAGGTGGGGCTTGGGCGTCGAGCTGACCGCCATCGTTCTGACCAGGAACGAGGAGAGGAACATCTCTCCCTGTCTGCAAGCCTTGCGTTGGGCGGACCGCCTGCTGGTGCTGGATTCCTTCAGCCAGGATGCCACTGTGGAGCTGGCTCGAGAGGCCGGAGCTCGGGTTCATCAGGAAGGCTTCGTTAACTGGCCGGTCCAGCGAAATCTGGGCCTCCGATTGGCAGAAACGCCTTGGGTCCTCTTCGTGGATGCTGACGAGCGGGTGATACCTGAGCTGGGACGGGAGATCCGCAGCGTCCTCGAACTCAACCAGCGGGAGCGGCAAGCGGGGCATAACCCTCCCGCTGGCTATTGGATCCCCCGCCGCAACTACATCTTCGGCCGCTGGGTCCGGCACGCTGGCTGGAGCCCCGATTACCAATTGCGGCTCCTCTACCGTGCTAAGGCCCGTTACGATGAGGATCGAGAGGTCCACGAGCTGGTAATCCTGGGCGGCCCTGAGGGCCGCCTGGAACAGCCACTCATCCATCACAACTATGAAAACCCGGAGCAGTTCCACGCGAAACAGGAGCGCTATGCACACCACCAGGCCCGAACCCTTCATCGACAAGGAGTCGAGGTCAAGGCCCGGAATTTCATCCTGCAGCCCTTAAGGGAGTTCAATCGCCGGTACGTGACCTGGGAAGGCTACAAGGAGGGCTGGCTGGGCTTCCGACTGAGCCTCTTGATGGCCTACTACGAATGGATCATGTACCGGAAGCTCCACGCCATGGGGAAGGAATCAGCTCGTGAGGGAAGGCTCACTCGATGAGCATTCAATTGAGCACCTCCACGACCAAACATGCGTCGGCTTGTTCGAGGCCACAAGAATCGCTATAATGCTTCGCTATGGAGAGAGGTGTCGAAGCTGGCGAGCGGAGGCCCCTTAGCCTGCCCGTTCTGGTCCTCAACCAGAATTTCGAACCGCTGGCCGTGTGTAACACCAAACGAGCCGTGGTGCTCGTCTTTCTAGGCAAAGCCCAGGTTATCGAGGACGGGCGCGGATGGATCCATACCGCCACTACCGTCTTCCCTCGCCCCTCTGTGATTCGCCTCAACCGCATCATTCGACGCCCCAGGCCCAAGGTCAAGCTCCTCCGCAAAGAGATCTTCCGCCGGGACGGCTACACCTGCCAATACTGCGGAAGACGGACCCGCCAACTCACCATCGACCACGTCATCCCCCGCCACAAGGGAGGGGAGCACGCTTGGGGTAATTTGGCCAGCGCCTGCCGGGCCTGCAATCGCAAAAAGGGAGGGAGGACCCCCCAGGAGGCTCGCATGACTTTGCTCCACACTCCCCGTGAGCCCAAGGCGACTCCCTGGTACCTCTTCTCCGCGCACGTCCAGCGCTACCAGGATTGGCGCAAGTTCCTCCAGGGCTGGGGAGGCGCGGGCTGAGGCCACCGCCCATCATGGCGCCACCAGGCCGCCTCGATCAAGGCGTAGAGCCCTCCCGCCACCAGGCTGTGTCCCCCCATGATGATGGGCGCCGTCGCAGCTCCGGCGGCGCGGGTGAACTCTCGGAGAAATGGGTCCTCAATCTCGTCCGCCAAACCCAGATCCGATCGGAACCGATCAGCCTTCGAGGGCCAGTCGCCCCTGTGGGCCAGGATCACGCGACTATCTAGGAGAACAGCATCGCTCAGGCCCGAGAGGCCCGAGAAGAAGCCCTCCACCCCCACCTCGTTCAAGTAGAAGCCCAGAATGGAAAGGGCTTCACCCCTTCGCTGCCGACCGCTAGCCCTCATGCCCCGCTCCTCCGAGATCAGCCGAACCCGACATGCCGTCTCCGATTCCAGGTAGGAGGCCACCGACATCGAGACCCTTCCCGCGACCATGATCTCATGCTCTCGGGAGGTGAGAAGCTCCATGACGACCTCCATCCGAGACGCGTCCAACGACTGCGAGTCCAAGACCTTCCTGGTCCTGGGCGGAACTCCTGGGTGGTGGCGCAGGATCATCAGATCCGATGGGGTGTCGACGTCGAACTGGGTTGCTGCCGTCCGGGGCAGCGACACAGTGGGCAGACCCAGCTCCTCGCCCAACAGCCACGAGAGGTTATTGTCGGTGCTGGGTGGAGGAACGCGCTCGATCGCATCGGCCGGAGAGAACCCGGCGAAATCGGTGGAATATAAGTTGTTGGTCACCAGAATCTCCGGCGCCGACAGCAGTTCCCGCGCTATCCTCTCCAGGTCCTGGGCAGATAGGAGTGCGCCGCTGCCCCCGCCCATGTACAGCGCCCGCTGGATCTCATATCGGGCTATGACCTCCCGCAGTCGCCTGCCGAAATCGAAGTCGACCCCCGGAGAATCCAGATCCACCCGAACTGGAAAGCTCTCCGCGTCTCGAGCAAATTCGGTCGAGTTGGTGACCACGACCACATCGTCGATGGAATCACACCTCATCGCTTTGTCAATCGTGTCCAAGGTGATGGCCTGCCGCGCTTCAGCCAGCATGGCCTCCGGAGCGCTCTCCGCCTCCGCGTCTATGAAGAGGATCAAGGTAACCGCTTCTGCTGCCATGTCTTCCCCCGGAGAAGGAAAGCGGGGCGAGGAAGGTGCCTCCCCACCCCGTTGCCGGATCGAGCCTAGGCCAACTCAGGATCTATCAGCCCGTAGTCACCATCCCGCCGGCGATACACCACGTTGATCCGATTGGAATCCGGGTTGAAGAAGACGAAGAAATCGTGCCCCAGGAGCTCCATCTGCTCGATGGCTTCATCCACCAGCATGGGGTTCATTTTGAACCGCTTCATCCTCACCACCGCCCTCTCCGGCTCCTCCTCGAGATTCTCCACCGGGGGCATCTCGCCCTGATCGCCGCCTCTTCGGCGATAGCGCTTCCCCTTGTAGCGGATGATCTGCCGGTAGAGCTTGTCCAGGACGGAGTCTATCGAGGCGGTCATATCCGCCGAGCGCTCCTCGGCGCGCAGCAGGGTGCTGTCCTTGTCCATGCGCAACGTCACCTGCACCACCTGGCTGTCCTGGGCGCTCCTGGTATTCTCCACCGAGAGCTCCACATGAGCCTCCACCAGCGTAGGCAGATAGCGATCCAGCTTCCCGATCTTTCTCTCCACGTAACTCTGAAGCCAATCTGAAATCTCCAGATTTTTGCCTTGAATGGATAGTTTCATGATGGACGATCCTTTCCAAGTATTCCCCTTTACCTCTAGCGAGACGACGAAGAGGTGTTTGCAATTATACTTTGCACCACCATCATGCCAAACGGGACCCGGGCATGGAGCGGGCCAGAACTAGCCCCCAGACCGATCGGGCCCCACCGGCCCGAAGCGCCTGGGAGCAAGCGTCTAGGGTGGCGCCGGTCGTGCATACATCATCGATCAGAATGACCCTCTGCGCGATCACTCCTTCGCTCCGACAGGCGAAAGCATCGCGCATGTTATCCCACCGTTCCGCCACCGTGAGCCCCACTTGGGGACGCGTGTGCCGCAGGCGGGCCACAGCGCCCCGCCAGTAGGGGAGCCGTAAACCGCGAGCCAGCTCTCGCGCCAGAAGATCGGACTGGCAATAGCCGCGTTCACGCAGGCGCGCGGGGTGTAGAGGCACCGCGACCACGCCGTCCATGGGCAGAGGATCACCTTCCAGGTAAGCGAGAAGATATTCGCTCAGTGGTGGAGCGAGGGCGGTCAGATGAGTGTACTTGAACCGATGGATGGCCGTTCGCCAGATTCCTTCGAAGAGAGCCAGGGCTCGAATGCCTTCCAGGCCTAGCGATCGGGATCGGCACATCGTGCAAGTGCGTCCCCCGGGCCAGGGCCGTCCGCAGCTGGGGCAGATGGGACCGGAGATCCAGTTCACCTGCGAAGCACAATCCGAGCACAACCATTTGCCCGGTCGCCGACAGCCTACGCAACGCGGAGGGAAAAGGGCGTCGGAGAACAGCTTCCTCAGGCCTTGCCACGATCTCCTCAAGCCCATCGTGGTCCGGGGTCAGCGCTTTCAGGTGTGAGAGGCAAGAGGTTCCTCGTCCACTTGGAACTCCAGTTGATCGCCGATCTGGACTCCCGCCCGCGATATCGCGCGCGCCGAAAGCTCCACCACGCAAGAGGCGCGGGGGACAGGGGAACACAGCCGATTGGGGGGCACATTTTCTTGCAGGTGGACCACTCGAAGGTCATTACCCAGGTAGACGACATCGATGGAGAAGCCCATGAACAGGGTGTGAATCCACTGACAGGGCATGATCACCATGCCCTCGCCCTGAGCCAGGGGGGCATGTCCCAGGAGCCCTCTCATTCGGCCCCAGAAGCTATCAGCTACCTGCACTTTCTCAGCTAGGCAGCCATCTCGATCTGCATGGACGATTCGGATCTTTCGCAATAATAGCCCTGCTTTCCCCCTCTCAGAGCTGCAAGACAAGGGGGAATCACAACCAGAAAGTGATGGACTTCAACAGCTAGGTCGACTCTACTTACGGTTACTGAAGTCTTGTGAACTAACGATTGGAGTCTGATCTTACGCTCGACTTCTTATACAGGTTGAGAAAAAGTCGAATGGCTTTCAGACCAGAGTACTCCTGATTGCCATAGACTAGAGTGGGTACACTATGGCCATTCGCAGGGATGCGCCTTGGCATCAGACCTACCGAAGAAATCAGCCCAATCGCCTCATCACTGTCAGCAGACTCGTCCACATACACTACGACTTTCATTTTTCCCCTCCATTTGCTTTAGGCAGCCTTGCGCTCACTGGTTATCCAGACGATGGCACAGCCCTCCGGACGAACTCCGCTGGAGAGATGTTGTCATCCTCGCACCACACATCGATACTCGTCTTGAACTCCTTAAGTTCATCTTCAGAATTTACATTCGCGACTATCTCCTTCCACTTCTCATTACTATCAAACAGAGCCTGCGTTGCGGACTCTGTAGCTAGTGCCCCGTTATCAGGCACGTATGTAATAACAACGTCGTTCTTTTGCGCCAATGCCTGGACAACCGTCACGTCCAAACGATCTTCTCCTATTTGCTCCATCAATTCGGTATCTTGCTCCATAGCGCTCCTGAATGACTCTGCCTTCTCTTTGGCGACACCAGCTTCCTTTAATTCAGTAACGATCTTGCTAACTCGATACCTGGCTAGATCTGACCTCGGACTATAAACATAGCAAGGTATTTCCCGCTCTTCATGCTCCACCAGATCTTTTCGATACTTCACTTCCTTTAACACGCCTCCCGAAAGCGTGCCATTGAAATAGGGCCGCCAAACCACGATAGCGCTGCTTTGTGCCACCAGACGATGATCCCTTGAGTTTATGTGCGCTTTGATTTTCTCCCCCAAGGCCTTTAGAAGCGTAGAGATGGAGGAAACCTCGACTTCAGGCGCTTCACAGCTGAACCAACCCTGCGGATCAAGTGCTTGTGAACCATCGCCAACAGTTGGCTGGAAGAGAAGGTTCCTGGGATCTCCATACTCCCACCGCTTTTCTAGCTTTGGCAAATAATCGCCCGTTTCATTTATTGCTATCCTAAACTCGTCGATAGCTGTTGGTGAAAGTGGCACAAAATTACTCTTAGTCAACAGTCTTTCCGCAAGAGACTGGACATCCCATTCAATAGCGTCAGCCTCCTTCTCTTTTCCCTCTCGCCTCAACCGTCTGGGCTCCGCTATTGGGTGTGAGATGTATGCGGGTTCTCGACCTGGGAACAGCAACTCCTTCGCAACTTCCATATTGTGCTTAATCGGTAGCAATATGTGATCATGGCCCAGCCCTAGCTGATTTGCAATCTGCTCCGAAGCAAACATTTCTACCAAACGCCAGTCCAACAACGACATGAGGTTCAGAATGCTGTTCATCGACGCGTAGAATCCACTCTTGAATTCTAGCCCTGCAGAATCAAATAGTTGACCTGGCTGACTTAGCCTCGCCCAGATGTCCCATATGTCATCAATAAGGGTTACAACCCTGCTTATTTTCAGCCCTCTCAACTGCTCTACCTGCACACAAGGAAAGAAGCCTTTGTGATATGGGTGATAAAAAGCTCCATGCAGCGAGATGAACGCGTCCTCGCCATTCGATAGTCTAGCTGACATATCCGTTGCCGCCCGACCCCACAGCAGTCGCAGATACGATTCTGGAGATGCTAGTAAATTTTGAAGGCCTCCTGGCGCCTTCACCATATCGTAATTTGGCCGATCTTCCGGCCAATCGTCTAGGTAGATTGTCTTCATGCAATCTTCCAGATTCAGACAGCGGAAGGTCTCATTTCCAGAGATATGGTTACCAAGCTTCTCAAGTATGCCTTTCACATTCAGGCCAGCCTGCCCAGTAAAGAGAATTCTCTTAGCCTCGGACAATGCCCACCTCCAGATGTCACCGCTCTTGAGAGTAGAAGACCAACTGGCGACGCAATCAATCACATGGTCTTCTACTCACCGACCTATTCAATAGGGTGACGCGCTATTACGGAACAACAATGGATCTTAGAGCCCGCTAAAAACGTCTATCAGATTGGGCACCGCCGGCCCCAGGAGCACTATGAACAAGGATGGGAAGATGAGAAAGGCCAGAGGAAAGAGGATCTTTATAGTCGCCTTGTGAGCCTCCTCCTCAGCCCGCTGCCGTCGCTTTTGGCGCATCTGCTCCGACTGGATTCGCAGCACCTTGGAGATGCTGACCCCCAGTTGATCCGCTTGGATGATCGCTGCCACAAACGCGGTGATGTCGGAGACGTCGACCCGATTGGCGAAATCGCGCAGAGCCTCTCGTCTGAGCTTCCCCATCCGCATCTCCGTGAGCACCCGGGCGAATTCCTTGCTCAGCTCGTTATCCCATTTCTCCGCCACTCTGCTGATAGCGGCGTCGAAGCCCAGCCCGGCCTCGACGCAGATGGTCAGTAGATCCAAGGCGTCCGGGAGGGACTTGCGCACGTCGGACTGTCGAGAGCTGATTTTCTGCCTCAGCCACAATACTGGCAGAAAGAAGCCCAGCCCGCACCCTAGTGCGGTGAAGAGGAGCCTCTGCGTCCAGGGCATACCGGTGAGGCCCAGAATCAGGAAGGGAAGGATCGCGAACAGGATGGCGCACACCCCCCTGGCCCCGAGGAACTCGGTGGAAGACCATCCGAAGGGCCGGCCCGCCCGTTCCAGGTTGCGCTCCGTGGCCTCCGCGCTCTGGCCTGGGGTCAATCTAGTGAAGAGCGTGGCAATGCCGCGAAAGATCGGCTTGAGAACCCGTTCCGAGAACGGCTGCTCAAGTTCGAGCTCTTCCAGAGTCCTGGGACGCGTACCATACTGAGCCAGCCTGGCCTGCACCTGATCCGAGGTTCTGGGGGCGGCCAGCCCCACGAACACCAGTATGACAGCCCCTCCCAGGAGAACCGCTATGACCAGAGGCAATATCCCCACGACCGCTTACCTCCCAGCTCTACACATCGATGTCCACTATCTTTTGGATGACGATAAACCCCGCCGCCATGCTGAGCCCCCCCGCGGTCACCATTATCCAGCCGCATTGGCTGGCGAACAGCTGCCCCATGTAATCCGGATTCATGATGTAGAGGAGGGTTCCCAGGCCGATGGGAAGAAACGAGAGCACGTAGCCGGTCAAGCGACCCTGCGCCGTGAAGATGTCGATCTCGCCTTTGATCCTGACCCTCTCCCTGATGGTATGGGCTATGGTATCCAGGATCTCAGCCAGGTTGCCCCCCACCTCATGCTGGACGTTGATCGCCGTTATTATCAGATCGAGGTCATCGCTGTCGATGCGCCTCAGGAGGTTGGCCAGCGCGTCCTGCGCCGACAAGCCGAGCCCGATCTCCCGCACCACGCGTTCGAACTCCTCAGATATAGGTAGGGCGAGTTCCCGGCTCACCGTTTCCATCGCTTGAAGGAGGCTGTAGCCGGACCTCAGAGCGTTCGCCAGCAGGGTGATGGTATCTCCCAGCTGGCCATCGAAGGCCTTGACCCGACCATTCCCTCGACGCCTGAGGAAAAGTCGAGGCAAGTACAACCCTACGATCCCCAAGCCGAAACCGAAGACCTCCCTGGTCCAGAGGAATCCCACCAGCCCGAAAAGGAGCACGATGGTGAGATTCAATATCAGGAACTCGGCCACGGTGAACTTCAAGTTGGCCCTGGCCAGATCTCGAGCCATATTCTCGGCAAAGCCGCGGCCGGCGATCCTCTTCTCCAGGCCGGCCGCCAGCGGGGAAACCTCCTTGGCCTTCCTCTTCGTCTCCTTGGAAGGCTTCTCGGCCTTCCTGCTGCCCGAAGTGTAGATCTCCAGCCGCTCTTCGACCACTTTGCCCCGACCGCCGACCGCGCGGCCCACCCCGATGAAGAAGAGCATCACGGCGAGCCCCCCGATGATCCCCAGGACTAGAGCGGGGTTGGTCAGAAACGCTGCCATTCCGCCCACCTCCCAAACGACTGGTCGCTGACAAGAACCGCTAGTGGTACCTCACCGCGTTCGCATCGATGCCGAACATGTCCGAAGGCAGATAGATGTTGGAAGCCTCCAGAAGTTCGACGAACTTGGGCCTGATGCCGGTGGGCCGCAACTGGCCCTGCACCTTGCCATCTATGATTCCCGTCTGCTCGAACTTGAAAATGTCCTGCATCACGATGATGTCCCCTTCCATTCCCTGGACCTCGGTGACGTTCACTATCTTGCGCGTGCCATCCCTCATTCGCGACTGGTGAACGATGACGTTCAGCGCCGAGGCCACCTGCTGGCGGATGGCGCGCAAGGGGAGGTCCATCCCCGCCATCAGAATCATGGTCTCAAGCCTGCTGAGGGTGTCCCGGGGGCTGTTGGAATGCAGGGTGGTCATGGAGCCATCGTGCCCCGTGTTCATCGCCTGCAGCATATCCAGGGCCTCCGGCCCTCGACACTCGCCCACCACGATCCGATCGGGACGCATCCGCAAGCTGTTGATCACCAGCTCTCGAATCATCACCTCGCCCTTGCCCTCCACGTTGGGCGGCCGCGACTCCAGCGTGATGGTGTGCTCCTGTCGCAGTTGAAGCTCGGCGGCGTTCTCG
>SDBU01000808.1_pt1 | contig 45071 bp, 71 predicted proteins | sample 2277071 | NCBI WGS metagenome assembly SDBU01 (sample SAMN10397929, study PRJNA504765) | marine sediment metagenome | isolation source: marine sediment core GS08_GC12, 126 cmbsf | place: Arctic Ocean: Gakkel Ridge, Loki's castle | collected 2008
ACCGGCTCTGCGACCAATCATGATGCGCGGAGTCAAGACTCTGAACCGCTACAGCCATGATTGACAATTCATCTGGGGTCATTGCGAACTCCTTCCCGAAAGAACCGGGACAAGTGTTGGCCAGACGGGATTGCCTGACACTCTCAGAGTAAGCAATCGATGTGCCGAGAGCTAAGTCGTTGCGGGACAACATAGGCAATGATGAGCCTGTCTAAAATTAGACAGGAGTCTGTCTATAATATGCCAAACTGTCTAAAATTAGACAATTGACCCGCCACCCTGTCTAAAATTAGACAGTTTCTCGCCGGACAGCAGATTTGTCTTGCAAAGAGCCACCAACCCAACCGTACTATCACTGCACCCTTAATAGCACCCCAGCCAACCCGCTCAGGTAAGGGATGGAATGTATCAAAGATTGCAGGCCAACACTGCTGAAACACTGGTTGGGGCCGGGCGGGGGGATTAGGAATCCATCTACCGTATGGCAGCAATCACCCCACCCACACCAAACAGTCTCTTCTGAAGAGGGAAAACAACAAGCCAAAGGCGAACACCATCCCAACAGCGCCAACCTATATCCATCCAAGATGGTGCATATCAACCAGTTGGGGACAGGATGAGGATGGCATGTATTCCACCTGACAGGATGGCAGTAAAACCTGCCACATTCTACCTCTCTGGTCTATGCGCACACACATACCTTGTAACATAATTGTTACGTTTGATGCGGGAGAACGATGAAGATCCGTCTCAGGCCCTGCCCCCCCTAACCCATAGGACATGTAGGGGGGCCGGGCCGGTAACACGATCCGGGTGAGGGGGGTGTGAGTGTATATATAAGCTCGATTCTTTTTACACTCCCCCCCACCACAAACCTCTTGACTTCTGGGGAGGGGTTGTTACCATTGTAGGGATGGCATCCATGACCCCCGTAGTAGGAGGAATGAAACTCGTTCTGGTTGAATGGTTCGACTCGCACTCGGTCGGAGATGGATGGAAGCCATTGGATGAACTTGGAACGCAATGTGGTCCTGTCCTCTGCCGGTCCGTTGGCTGGCTTGTTGCGGAAGAGGATGGGCATAGAATGATTGTGCCGCACATCTCTGCGATGGATGATGAGGACACAAGAAGCTACGGGAACGGTGAAGTTTCTATCCCGATAAGGGCGATCAAGAAGATGACGATTCTGAGAGGTAATTCCCGGTGACCCTCCTCCTGACCCTCCCGCTCTTTTTATTTGTCCCGCTATCGGGAGCGGGACTGGCGTGTTGTGTCTCAGTGTTCTCGGCTGATGATACGCAAAAGCCTTTGTGTCCCGTGAGTGAGCCGCAAGACGAAGAAGAGTTCGTGTTTAGCGATGAAACTATAGCGGCATTTGATCGGCTCGCTGAAGCCGCAGAGGAGTTCTTTGCTCACGGGGATCACCTGAAGGTCAAGACCGTGCACAGCTTAGAGGAACTTATCGAGGTGAACCGATGATTCTCATCCTCTGTGCTCTGCTGGCGTGTTGTGGAGCACCGCTGCAAATCTATGGCACGGCACCCGAATATAAAATAACGGAGGTCCATAGGGACTGTCTTCCCGATTCCTGTCTTACCGCTCCTGATGACACGCTCCTGCGGGATCAAACATTGCTCTACTATCCCAATCCTCAGCTGCACGAATTCAGCGGGACGCTCATGTGGAAGGTTGAATCCACCTTTCCGGTAGAATCGGAAAACTGCCCCATCAACCGTCCGCCGGAATCGGACAGTTGCCCCGCCACCCCTCCCGCTGAAGTGGACATGGCCTCGATTGACGCCATAGGCATCTGGCTCGACTCGACACGGGTAGTGATACCGCTGCGTGATATCTACGCCATGCCTAAGACCCCCGGACTCTGGGAGTATCGCTGTGTGGTGGATACGGTGTTTCTACTTTCTCGTGTGCAACCAGGTCGTTTTCCGACCCCTGACCGAATGAAGGTCTATCACCGCACCATCGACACGACATGCGTGTGGGAACGGCATGTGTGTGAGGCGGCGGATTCGGTTCTCATTGTCACACCCGGCCACTGGGAATTTGAGTGGAGTGACCCCATTGAGACTAAGGGCCCCGTCGAGTGGAGGAGGAAGCCATGACCGTCCCCGAGAAAACTGGGGTAGGCGCCCTTAGCGGTAAGTACAGGCCCCTTGAGTATCTACGTAGGAAGGCGCACGATGCCGATCTTAAGGCTGCTATGAAATCCGCCGCCCCTGACAGCTTAAGTGAGCCTGACGCTCGCGGTACCCGGATCAGGCTGCCGGAGAAAGAGCAAATCAAGCCACCGCCCCAAAGTCCCGAGGTCAGGGAGGCTATGGGACTGTGCGCAAATTGCGGTGAGGAGCGCCCGGCCTGTAGATGTGATGGCGGGTACAAGTATGCTTTCGAGGTTCGCGCAGCGCTGAAATCGTTCTCTGGTAGTAAGGCGTCCAAGCAAGCAGAGCCGGTGAAGCCCTGCCCGGTGTGTGAGGCTACGGACTGCAATAGGAATACAGTATTCCGCCGCGAGGAGATGGGTATGATGGTGCAGTGCATACACTGTGGCACCTCTGGTCCCTTCTCAGTAGGCTGGGAGAAAGGTGTCGCCGCCTGGAACGCGCTGCCCCGGCGGGATGAACTCAGGGGAATACTTCTGCCACTAATAGAGAGTATTCGGGGTGAAGTAGACTACCTGTCAGCGGTTCTTTGCGCACAGACCGACACTCCCGCGCCCCGTGCGGCGGATCCTCTGAAACTGAAGCGATGCCCATTCTGCGGGGGGCAGGCGGGGCATTCAAAGGATATGTTTTCGCGTCATCACGTAAGTTGCTTCCCTAAATGTGGGGCATTTGTCGAAGCGTTGTCTGAGAGGGAAGCCCGTGAGGCGTGGAATCGCCGTGCCGAAGAGGATAAAAATGGCTCCTAACCAGGAAGTCTCGACTATAGACATCCGTCCCGTCAAACAGTTGGGTGTGAGGGTGGAGGAGAGCTTGTACCGTCAGATGAAGGTGAAGGCGGCGGAGTTGGGGCTGAGGGACTGGGAAGTCTGGGAATACGCGGGTCAGGCGTGGCTGAAGGCGTTTGAGAGGGTCGAAGACTCTCGGAACGGAGACGTTTCACGTTCCACGTAGGGTCTAATAGGGAGGAGTAGATGCCCGTTATTTGGAATTTCGGATTAAGACGGACGTTATTCCGGAAATGTTGTGGTAAGAGATTGTTGCGGCTTCGTCGGGCCGGTATCCCAGAGATTACTTGGGAGGAGTGTGAGGTTTGCGGTAAGGTGTACAATAAGTACAATCACACATTCCCCACCCCGGAACAGGACGGGATACGTCGTGCCAAGAAGGGTCGGGACGAATGATCCCATTCTACAAGCCCAGTGTCACAGATGCCGATGTCGCGGCTGTCGCCGCTGTTATGAGATCCGGGTGGCTCACCTCCGGGTCCAAGGTCCAGGCTTTCGAGGAACGGATGGCTGAGTACCTGGGGGCTAAGTACGTGGTTGCCGTTAGCTCGGGTACAGCGGCACTGGAGATAGCCTTGAGTTGGGCTGATGCCAGGGGAAAACTCCAAGCCATTACGACCCCCTTGACATTCACGGCCACGGCGGAGGCCATATCCCGCGCCGGGATACCGATGGTGTTTGCCGATACGGAGCCGGATGGTGTTAATATCAGCCCTGAGACCGTTAGCCGGATCAAGTACCACGAGAACCAAATGGTTGTGCCGGTAGGGGTTGGGGGTAATCCTGTTGATGTGATCGATTTATCCCATCGGGGATACACCGTCATCGAGGACGCGGCCCACACCCTCGGTGCCACGGTAGACGGGGAACACACCCATACAGCCACCGATGCTTCCTGTTATTCCTTCCATGCCAATAAGAACCTAACCACCAACGGCGAAGGTGGGATGATCGTCACCAGTCATAAGCCGGTGGCGGCGTACTTCCGCCGTATTCGCCAGCACGGGATGGATGAGGCGTCGTGGGGCAGCCGGGACGATAGCTGGGATTACGATGTCGGGTCCGGGGGTCTGAAGGCCAACATGCCGGATGTCTGTGCGGCGATGGGATTGACACAACTGGAACGGTTCGACGACATGCAGATAAAGCGGAGGTATCTCTTCTGGGGATATCACAGTATTCTGGGAAAGATATTTCATGTCGATGGAGACATTGTGCCAATCGCTGTGACCAAGGATGTAGAATCATCGGCCTGCCATCTGTACCAGATCCTTTTACCGGAATGGATGGATCGGGACCGTGTGTTTCGGTTTATGGCCGACAAGGGGGTAAGGTGTGGGGTGCATTACAAGCCGCTCTACCGGATGACTGCGTGGCAGGATGATCCGAGGAAGTACCCGAACTGTGAGAAGACATGGACGCGGCTGTTGTCGCTACCGTTGTTTGTTGATATGACGAGTGCACAGCAGGATTTCGTCGGGACTCGCTTGCTGGATGCCCTGAAAGAGGAGAAGGAGTTGTGTGGGAAGCAATTATCCTGTGTGTCGTGATCTTCGTACTGGGGACATTATTTGTGTGGGCTGAGGAGTGGTGGCGTAATGAGTAAGATGTTCGATCACGACTGGGCCGCGAAGGCAGAGAAGGCCAAGGCGGTCGAGGAAGCCGAGAAGATTGAGGAGGCCAAACAGGTTGAGAAGACCGAGGATATCCGGAAGGAAATCTCTAAGCGGTCACGGGAGCACCCCAGTGCAACGCGGTCTGATAAGCTTGTCATGGCCCTCTGGAAGCGTGGTCTCGATGAAGAGGGGATTGCCCATAAGTTGATGGAGGCGACAGAGGCCGTGAGCATGAGGCGGGCATTTAGGTACAACAAGGCCTCGATGAGACAAGAGGAGATCGAGGAGAAGATACCGGATTGGAAGACCCGCCTCGCAGCTCTCGATCTGATAACGCGGGTTCACGGGTTCCTCTTCCAGTTGCCCAAGGATGTATCAATCAATATTAGCAAGAACACGTTTCAGCTTGCGCAGGATGTGGACAAGATGACCGTCGATCAGTTGATGAAGGAATACCCGAGTGCAGTTAAGACGCTTGGTGAGATCAGGCCGGACTTGGTGGAAAAGATAGAAGAGGCGGAGGTCGTTGAATAACACAATGCTCAATGACGAACAGGCCAAGGCGGCTCTTGTTGTCCGTAAGGTCCAGCAGATGAAGCGGACCGAGGGCTATTACTTCTTCGAGACGCAGGACTACCAGGAGGGGTTCGATGAGTGCGTCAAGCCCCGTATCCTGATTCACGGTGGAAATCGCAGCGGGAAAACAATGCACGTCGTCTACCGCATTCTCCGTATCATGGAGGGCAAAGACCCGATGTGTGCCCTACGGGGCTGGGAGCCGCCGATCTACGTCCGTGCATGTGGTGCCGGTATGACCGAGCAGGTCTTGAAGGTGCTTGTCGAGTGGTTCCGCAAGATGACACCGCGTTCGTGGCTGGAGAAAGAGGAATTCAAGTACAACAGCCAGACTGGCTTGCTCAGGTTCTCGGGAAATGGGCCATGCAAGGGCGGCTGGGTGGAGTTCATGTCGTATGACCAGGATCCCGAGAAGGGTTCTGGGCGACCACTGCATCTGATCGTGTTCGATGAGGCATACAAGTGCTCGGAGCGGTTCAGGAATCAGGGTTTGTCGCGCCTGATCGATTATCACGGGATGGCGATCTCGATTGAGACGCCGGAAGACGGAGATGCCACTTGGAGTGTGAAGTGGTATGAGAGAGCCAGTGACGGCGACCCCGACTACGGCGTGTTTCGTTACCCGACACGGAAGAACAAGTATCTCTACCCCGATCAGGACAGACGTAGGGTATCGCCCTCGATTGAGCAGATCATCAAGGATTGCGAGGGGGACGAGCTTCAGATACGCATCCGGCTGGATGGTGATTTCGTGTCGATTGGCGGGATCGTGTATCAGATGCTGGACAGGGCCAAGCATGTTCGGGCACCAGAGGACTTTGGAGTCGACTCGTCCTGGACCCGTTACGTGGACATAGATCCTGGGATCCGTAAGCCGCATCGGGTTACGTGGCACATGGTGGGGCCGGGAAAGCGGGTTTACTTCTACCGGGACGCCTACATCGAGGGCACGATGGAGGATATGTGCCTTGCTATCAGGGAGTTGGGTGGGCTTGAGCAATATGCGGCGTTTAACTTCGACCCCCACTGGGACTGGGACAACAAGGTTGCGGCGAATGCGCAGGGTCAGCCATTTAATCTCCAGAGATCGCTGGCTGAGGCGATGAGGAAGACTGGGTACGGGGAAGTACCACTGACTCCAGCGCGGAAAGACCCGAGTATGTGGTTTGGGATAGATCAGGTGGCGGTGTTTCTGAGGGTTGATCCGGCGTCCAAACGCCCCAGTATGGCGTTTTCTCCAGAGTGCGACAAGCTCTTCGATGAGATGCGGCGCTACTCTTGTGTGAGGCCGCGTGAACAAAACCCTACCGCACATAGGCCAAGAATACGTAAGATAGATGACGACGGGCCGGATTGTGTTCGGATCGCAATTACGAGTCGCCTGGAGTATCTGGGTGGCATGATTGGGGCCGGGAGTGTTATCAGGGAAGACGACGCTGATGAATACGGGATTACGTGGTAGGATAAATGCTATTGATATTGCCTGTCCGCGTTGCTGGCCGCGGACATTCACGATCTCGATTCTCCAGAACGACGATACATGCTCGCACAGCGTCAAGGTTCAGTGTGAGAATGGTTGTGGTCAGGGAGCGTATTTCCTGTCGGAGGGTTCTCTCTCCTTGACAGGCAATGAATTAGCAGGGATGATTGGATTTGTGAAGGAGTTGCGGACATGCCAGAAGAACTGTCGACTATAGATCAGCGTCCCATATATCAGGGGGAGCCTGGAGATGAGTGGCATTCTCGGGATGTTGAGGATCGGGGGGTTCAGACTGTTTTTTGGTGTCTGGAGCGATCAGCGAGGCACTACGAACGACTACGTAGAAACTGGTCGGACTTCTCGGATCGCTACCACAACCAGCCGGTCAAGCGCAGGAAGACATCCCGGATGCGGTCGAATGTCCCCTCTGGCAGAGCACCGGAGATCATTGACACTTTCGTCTCTGACCTGATGACGACGATTCAGAAGACCTCTCCGATTATCTCCGCTCTGCCGAACGAAGTGACCGACCAGAATCAGGCATTCCTTGCCGAGCGCCTTCTCCAGTACAACCTCGAAAACTTCACCCCCACGATGGGTTGGTGGCCGGTTGTTGAGGCTCAGGCCAAGTGTGCCGCTATCTATGGAGCTTGTCCTAATAAGATGATGTGGACGACTCGCTTCGTGAAACGGCCCATTTTGGAGACGATGACTGGTGGTGGTGTCCCTGAGTTCGAGAGCGTTCCCGGCTATCAGGGTCCGGTGGCGATGGACATTTTCCCATTCGACCACTTCCCCCATCCCCACAAGATGTGGCCGGACGACATTTACCCCCAGGTCCACATGAGTTGGCAGAGTTTCAGTGACCTGAAGGCGCTTGAGGCTGTCGGGGTGTACTACGACGTCGATAAAATCATAGACCTGAAGGATATGAAGACGGCTCTCGGAGACCAGATAACTGAGGGCCTGAAGGTTGCGATGGGCGATATGTACGAACGCTCAGAGCAGCGTAATCGTTTGGGTTGGACGAACGATTCCCGTTTGGAGCCTGACGGTGTGTTGATCCTGGAGTGCGAGTGCATGTTCCGCCCGGACGTGGATTACACCGACGCCTCCGGTCGCAGGCGCAAAGGGTCAGAGCCGATCCGAACAATCATCACGTTGGCGAATGGAGTCCTGATTCGTGTTGGGCCATCGCCACTGGTGACGGGTGACTCGATCTGGGGGTTGTCCAAGCTCAATCATGTGGCCGGTCAGTTCTACGGTCAGTCGATCATCCAGATCGTCAAGGCCCAAGTCCATGTTGAGGAAGTTGTTCTCAACATGTGGCTTCAGTCTATGGGACAGGCTCTCAATCCACCGAAGGTGTTGGATCCCTCCAAACTCCGTGGGCCACAGCAGGTTGACGATCAGCCCGGTGGTGTGATCTTGACCAAGCCGGATATGGATCCACGTCAAGTTCTCTATGAAATGCAGACCTCTTCTGTTGGGGCGGAAGCGTTACAGCTCATGTCCTATGCGTCGGGGCGGTCAGAAGGTATGAGCGGGGCCACCGATCTCAAGCAGGGACGCTTACCGACCGGCGAACGTACCGCGACCGCCTCGAATATAGCATTCTCTCAGTCCTCGAAACGGTTCCGTCATGCGCTGATCTGGTTCGGGGTGACGACGTTCAGTCCGTGGGCGAAGAAGATGTGGGCCTATAACCAGATATTCCTCGAACCGCCGGTGGCCTTCCGCATTCTCGGTGAGGGCGCCAGTGAACTCGTCAAGTTGAGTGCTGCCGAGCTTTCTGCGAACCCGGATTTCCGATTCATGGGGCCATCGAGGGACGAGAACGAAGGGATGGTCATTGCCCAGTTGCAGGGAACATTGCAACGGTTGACTCCATTTATGATGCTTCCGTGGGGCCAGAACGCGGCCAAGGAAGTAATTATACAGATCGAGCAGCGTCAGGGAGTTGTGGATATTCAGCGTTTCAAGCAAATGATTGAGTACGAGGGGAAACCGGCTATACCACTGGACGTGCAGGCACAACTGGATGCTGGCCAGGGCGGTGGTGCCGGTGGTGGCAATCAGACAATCGGGGCTGCGCCTACTGGTGCGGGTCGTCAGGATCGCAGGGGCCGTACGCCCTCCGGTCCTACTGGACTGACACAGGCGCTGGGACAAATGCTGAAAAGCTAATGGAGGGTTATGCTAGAGAAGAAGAAAGTCTGCCGTGAAATAGTCACTATCGGGTTGCCGCTTCCGAATATATTGGAGTACACCCCTGATGTGTCGAATGAGACGCGGCAGCATTTGAATCTGCTGAGGCGGTATTCCAAGGATCGTGGCATTAAGACACACGAGATCAAGGCGCGTTCGATCAACGTGGCGTCGAATCATGCGAACATCGTAGAGAAGATGATTGGTGACTGGGTGTTGATCTGCGGGTCCGATCACACTTTCGCCCCGAATGCCTTGGAGTTGCTGCTGGACGCAGCGGCCAAGCCTCCCTATCCGAAAATCATTGGTGCCATTGCCAATTACCGTGGTGCGCCGTATCGTTGGACGAATGCCGTGTTCGACGATTCGGGAGAGCGACTGTATCCGCTGGTTCCGTATTACAATGTCGATCCATCCCTGATGTCGTCAGGGGCGGTGCAGGAGATCGCCGTTGTAGGTTCCGGGTTCACGCTGTATCACCGCTCGGTGTTTGATAAGGTGCCGACGCCGTGGTTTACCTATGAACCGCAACGTCCTGGGATGCCGGAGATTGAGGAAATTCTGCGGGACTGGGACGGCGAGATGCGGTTCGATGAGTGGCTGGAATGGTTAAACCCGAATGCTGCCGGGACTCTTGAGCCACGTAATATTACACCGGCGGATGGCCATCGGTTACATGAGAAAGCCAAGGGGCTACGGCGGTTACTCGCCAAGTTCCGGCGTCCTTCGTCGGTGGGGTTCGATTTCGGTATCTGTCTCAAGGCGAAGGATTATGGGATCAAGACATATATTCACTGGGGGGTTGTTGTTGACCACTTAACCCTGGAGCACACCAATCCACGACGGTATGTACACTGGGTGGAGTCGGACAGGAACAACTGGCGCTCTGAGGTGATGGCACGTAATGAATTGACCAGTGAGAAGATTGCTGAGTTCCGAAAGATAGAAGAGACAGCAGATATCAAACGAAAGGAATGGGAAGAGGCGGTAGCTGAAGCCCAGGAGGATAAATCTGATGTTGGAGATGGTACACGACGGGACGAAGTGGGTGGTCATGGACGGGGAGAAGGTTCTGGGGACTCACACATCGAGCGGGAAAGCGTTGACACAACTTAACGAACTCAAGGATAAGGGTGGTTCGGAACCACAACAAACTCCCGCTCCCCCAATCGGCGATGTGCCGATACATGAAGAGTCCCCGGTTCCGTTCAAGCGGAAGCGTGGCCGTCCACGGAAGGACTGGTAGGAGGGTTTGTGCGCGTTGCTGCGATAATGCCAATCTACAACACTCCCCTGGAGTGGCAAGAAGAAGCGGTCTGTGCCTTAGAACAGCAGCAAGGAATATCCACGGAGTTTGACCTGACGTTGGTGCGCGTATTCCGGGAAGACGCTCCAGGTTCTCACCCCCGCTATTTTCCTAAGATGCCGTTCGCCGATCTGACGTATGCTTTCAGTGACAAGCGGCCCACGCCCATCGAGCAATGCGCGGTGGGGATGAAGTACGCTTTCAGGGAAGGCTTCGATTACATGTTTTGCCTGTCGTCCAATGACGTATACGAGTCTGATTACGTGTCGTCGTGTTTGGCGGAAAAAGCGATGGTGGCGTATGGGGATGTGGGGCTGTGCGATGATGGCATGATTCACAACCGCACGACTGGGGCACCGCGTCTGTTTGATCCAGTGATGCTCGCCAACAGGGGGACGGGGTTGCCCAACTACATCCCTGATTGTGCTTTGGTGAATATGGACGTTTACCGCAAGATTCGTTTTGTCACGTTGTATCATCGCCAGTCCTTCCATGTTTGGTGGCTTGAGATTTGGGAGCAATACGGGAGTGATGGCTTCTCGCATATAGGCAAGGTTGGGTTTTGGATGAGGGCGCACGACTATAGGCATAGTCTCCCAGATCGAGGCGAATACATGAAAGACGGAGCAAGGCTTGCAAGGAATTATCTCAATACGAAATCATGGATTAAGGAATTACGGGCGAAGATTGAGGGACGGGAGGCTTCGTGAGGGTGGCGGTTACATCAGTTGCCTGTGAGAATCTGGCAAAGCAAAACGTGGCAAAGCCGAATGGCTGGAACTTTTTTACGGCAGCGGATCGAGTCAGGATAAACGAATGGAATCCAGACTTGATTGTGTGCTTGGGTTGGTTTTGTCGTGGGTGGGCGGACTGGCAAGTACATAAGGCAACCTTCGGGGATACGCGAAAGATCATCATACAATGGGTGGGAACGGACATCATCAACCTGAAGCAATCATACGAGCGTGGACACAAGGCTCCCCTTGAATGGTTGAAGAATGAAGATCGCTTCCTGCATGTAGCCCCCACCAAGGAGTCATTGAAAGAACTTGAGTGGGCGGGGTTGAGGCTGCATGGGCCGATGGATGTTCCGGCGGAGAGAGTTATAGAACCGCAGCCCATGCCGGAGAAGATTCGGTTGGCGGTCTATATGCCATCTGATCGGCAGGACTTCTATGGGGTTGAGTTGATGCAGAGGGTGTTGCCGAAATTCAAGGAAGAAGTGGCTGTCGTGTTCTATCACTGGAACCAGTCGGTTCAGAACATCGAATACTCGCATCGGTGTGAGACCTACTACGCTATGACCAGGGAAGAGTACGAAGAGAAGATTCTCAAGGGGTGTTCAGCTCTTATCCGCATTCCCGTTCACGATGCAGGCTCGATCTCAGTGGGTGAATTCCTGATGGCCGGGAAGCCAGTGATCACCAACCAGAATCTTCCTCATTGGCCGCATGGTATCAAGGGGTCATTGTATAATGAGATTCACGGTGATTTCCAGTTTGCCGATAAGGCGGAAGTCAAATTCGAGAAAGAGATTAAGGAGATCCTGGACTTGCTGAAGAATGGGAATCAGCCAGTATCTCAGAAGGCAATGGATCATTATCGTCAGGCGTATGATCCGGCGAGATATGCGGAAAGATTGTCCGAATACACCCAGGATCAATGGGGGGTGTCGCTTGTTTAGGCCATTGGTTAGGATCGTGATTCCGTTTGCTTGCAACGAGTCTGATTGCAGCGGACCCGAGTATGAGAATGCTCTATATGAGTCCCTGGTGGCTCAATTTGGCCGTGGGGAGGCGTTTGACATTGGGATCGTGTTCGTGCTTCAGGAGAAGGATGGGAAGATCCATAAGCTCCTGGGTTGGGAGGGATTGGAGACAAAAACCCTGATCCTCAATGCCGACAAGTACGACTACCCAACGACGTTTCATCAGGTTGGGATGGGGTTCGAGCATTGTCTGGACGCCGAGTATTGCATGTACATGACTTCCAATGACATACTCGCTCCCCTGTTCATCGCTTCGGCCATCAAGCGTATGGGGGAACTAAGCGCCAAGGTTGTGTACGGCGATACTCTCCGCATGGATCCCGACATGATGCCCCATCAGTGTGACAAGCCCTGTAAGGAGTTCCTGCCGTTCGAGTGGTTCAGGAATGGTGAGGGGAAGGCCAACCAGCTCCCGGATATTTGCCTGATTGATCCCTCCTTGCTGGAGCTGGTCCCCTTTGACCCCAAATATAAGAGGGGGTCGTTTATGATTTGGTGGTTCAAAATCTGGGAGGAGTATGGGCATACGGCTTTTGCCTACGTGAACACAATTGGCTGTATGTACCGGCCACACAAGGACCATCTGTCCGACAGGTCTGATTGGGTTGCGGGAGGATTGGCGATTACTCGTTCCTGGATGGATTCACGTCCCTGGATGAAGTATACCGGCTTTGCCTGATTTCGATCCCGATGTCTATTGGAACGCTCGCGGTGGTAAACACTACGACGAGTCGATTTTCGTTCCGGGATACCAGGAGCACTTGAAGTCTCAGCGAGAATGGTTGACGGAGCTGGTAGATAAGGCTAAACCCAACAGCCTCTTGGACTTCGGGTGTGGAACCGGGGCGATGTTTGAGTGCTGGAAAGGTGTGGAGGAGGTCAGAGCCTTTGATCGGTCGATGACGATGGTTCATCGAGCTAGAATTCTGAATCGGCAGATGGGGTACGGGTACATTTTCGATGCGCCCCCCATTGACCGTGCTAAAACGAGCTACCATGGCAAGAAATTCGATTTCGTGGCAATGGTGACGGTGCTGGCCCATCTCCGGCCAGCGGACTTTGCGGCGTTCCAGGGGGAATTGTGGCGGATTAGCCGGCCAGGTGCAACCTGGGCAATCATCACGGCAGCGTCGTTCGATGATGCTGATTCGGTCTATATGTGGGACCACGATTACGATGATCTACTGTATGTTGGGGCAAAAGTCCTTGACGACCATCGATTTGGTCCGTATAGGTTCATAGAGGCCGTGTATGAAGGACAACCAATTAGCGCAGATGCGCGAGGAAATGAGGACGTTCCGGGGGACGGCTCTGCATGCCTATCTCAGGGAGAGGTCAAAAGACAGAAGGCTGTTCCTATGGAAGAAGCTGCTCAGGCTGGGGAGGGAATCAAGTGACGGGGCTGTCAGGGGGGTGTCGGAAGCCATTCTGACAGAGGCATCATTTGAGCGAGGGTTACGTCACATCGAGTCCTCTGACACGGTTTTACGGGAGCAGGAAGGGCCAGAGATACAAAAGGAATATCGTGATTATAACGAGCCTCTCGGCTTGGATGTCGAGAGAGAATTGGAGTACGAATGACGGACCAATCCCGCGAAGGCGGTGGAGATCCTGCGGTTGACGAGCCGAGACACAAGGCTTTTCAGGCACAGCGGCACCGGATCAAGGAGTTAGAGCGCAGTAACGAGGATCTACAGGCCAAGGTTGATGAGAGTGACGATTCTTTGGCCGGAGATCCTGGGACCTCTGCTTTAAGACGGCAGGTTCGGTCGTTAGAAGGCCAAGTTGACAGTCTCCTGACGCAGGGTATTGATGAAGAGCAACTGGAGATTGCGATGGCAGCAAATCCCTGGCTGAAGACCATCCCGAACAAGATGGATCGCATCCAGGCGGCACGGAAAATGATCGCCGTTGACCAGACGGCTGAAATAAATGCTGGCGATTCCCCCGTTAAGGGGAGGAAAAAATCAGACGCGGCTGCTCAAGCCCATCTGACAGGTGGAGGACCGCCAGCATCAGGAAGAAGTTCACGGTCGGACGGAGATCGCCAATTCGTTGAGTACGAGAAGAAGATGGGCGAAGCGAAAACGCAGAAAGAGCGTGACGCCCTTGCTAACGAGTGGTCAAAGTCTCATCCCGAAGATCGGCCTCTGTAGTACCTGTCTGACGAGGTAGCGGCAGCCATGATGTAGACCCTATTTGTGAAAGGGGTTCAGCATGGCAACAGCAGCTGGAACCACAACTACTACCTTGTCAGCGGCGATGAAGACGTATTACAAGGATACGTTTCTCGCCCATTTCAAGGAGGCCCTTGTCCTGCAAGGCATGGGCCAGGCGGTTCCTCTTCCCCTACATTCCGGTAAGACTGTCAACTGGTTTCGGTATCATCCGTTCGCCAAGGTCACTTCTGCGGCCACGGTAGAGGGTGACACCGCTGCTCTGACGTACAAGTCTTTTACTGGGTTCAATGTAGAGGGAACCGTCACAACCTGGAACGATCAGTTTGAATTCTCCGAACTCCTGTATCTGACATCCCGCGATCCGTTCCTGGCGCGTGGGACGGAGTTGATTGGTCAACAGGCCGGTGAATCCATCGAGCGAGAGACTCTTCGGATTCTGGCTGAGAAGAACATTTGGCCGATTGACGCCCGTCAGGTCAACACGTCAGGCGAGGATCAGTCTCTCTATTACAATGAGGGTGTGGTGCTCTCGTCTGTCGAATCTACCTCTGCCGCTGCGAGCTATATCATTCATACGGAAGCCTCTGGTTCGGCCTTTGGTTTGACCATCTCCAGTATGTTGATTGATGATATTCTCAACGGTGGCTGGGTCTGTGTGTCCAAGGGTGCGGGGTATGGTTATTGCAGTCGTATCACGGACTTCGTTTCTGCCAACCAGGAACTCACCCTCAGTGATGCACCTCCTGAGATGCTTCAGTCTCAGGGTGATACAAATCCGACTCAGTTGACGGTTTGCGCTCCGTTCCACCGGGCCATGACTTCTTCCGATAAGCTGGATACGAAGGTACTCCAGAAGGCGGAGGAGGTTCTGTTCAAGAATGGTGCGCCAACCTACGAGGATGGTTTGTACCGTGCCTACATCCAGCCGCAGATCTACCGGCAGTTGCTGGCAGACACTGACTGGGTGACTTCCGTAACCCGCGATCAGGGTTCGGAGGGTTTGAGGCGGAATGAGCTGGGTACTTGGTCACGAACGAAGTTCATGCGTGGCACTACGGGTGCGCGTTACGCCAAGACGGCGAAGACGTTTAACTCGTTCAGCGAAACCGCTGGGAACATATTCCTGACCCTGGTTTGTGGTCGTGATGCTTATGGCGTTATCGCACTGGAAGGACGCGGTATGCCGGAAATGAACATCAAGATCCCGAATCCGAACGACGGGAATACCGAGAACGTCAACAACCTGTATGGTCGTTCAGGTTGGAAATTGTACTGGAAGGTGCAGCCACTGAATGCAAACTTCATGTGCGGTATCTTCTCGTATGCGTAACCCTAATCCATTGGGGCGGGTCGTCGCAGATCCCGCCCCATTTGGGGCTTGGCGATGACAAGCGGACAACTCAAAGAGTATCTCAAGTCGATCCGATCCGGTGGGGTGGAAATCCCGCAGATCAACGATATTGTAGATAATGCAATCCAGATTGGATTCGGATCTGTCTGGGGTGCCTATGCGTGGAAGACGAAGCGCAGGGAAGACACGAGTCTGAGTGCCACTTCGGGACAGGCGTACACCATCCTGAATGCGAAGATGGAAAGTCTCGTTAGCCTGGTGCTGGAGGATGGGACCAGTTCACGGTGGATCAATATTATGGGCGAAGAGAACTTCGATATGAGCTATCCCCGCCCTGTATCGCACACCACCAGCAGGCCCATCGTTGCGAAGTTGGTCAAGCACAGTGCGGCCAGTAACGATAAGTGGCGGGTGTACTGGTTCCCAGTCCCGAATAGCTCATACAACATTCGGCTTGTCTATGACATGGTGGGAACCTCCGCGCAGCTTTCCAGTCTGCCGAGCTATATGCTTGCGGCGGTTGTGGACAAATGCGTGGAATTGGTTATGCCGCCGGGAGAGGGCCGAACGGCGCAGATGCAGATAGCCGACCGCAGCCTGAAACGGGCGATAAGCTCAGACATGGCGGTATCCGGTGCGCCGAGCATACTTGGTCCTGATCCAGGATGGAACGATGGTGCCTTCGTGGGGCAGGGAAATGATGATATACCAGACATTGCCAGCCCGTGGTGGCCGGGGGTGATATGAAGATCACGAAAGACCCATTGGCGTTCATTCTGGCCCTTGTTGTTGGCACGGGCCTTGTGATGGTCATTGCCTCTTCGGTGTGCGCTCAAGGCATGGCGAATGACCGTGTGTCGATGATGTACTTCCTGCGCGATGTGGTGAATGAGCCACAAACGAAGTTCCTTGACGACACCACGGCGGCACGGTTCTTGAACTACGCCCAGCGTGAGACTCAGTTGGCGCTCATGTCGAAGTCCAGAGTGACGTTGGATACGGTTATTACCTCCACGAACATTATTCGATACGCCTTGAACACTGATGCCATGTCGGGGTCACCGCCCTTCGTTATTCAGCGTAGGAACACGGAGTCCGGTGGCGGTGAAGTGATTATGCGCTATGTCCCTATAGAGCAATTGGTTCCCACGGGGGCGCAATCGCCCGGTGGTTGGTACTCCATGCAGGGACAGAATATGATCCTGGGGGCATCGCCGAATGGTGACGACACTCTCTTTATTTACTACACCAGTATTGGTATTGATCTCGCAGCCAGTGACTCAGCCATGAGCGTGGCCGAAGAGGACGAGCTGGCTGTGGTTATGTATGCAGCCACTCTGGTCGCTCTCAGGGATAGGCAACTTCAGTGGGCGGGGTTCTACTACCGAATGTGGACTGACCACTTGGCGATCAAGGGCGTGTACCTCGCTCCACCGCAGAAGGTGACACAATGAATAAACTATTCAAGGTGGTGACTTCCATCGCTGGGGTAATAATTCTGTATTTGGTGGTGGGGTCTGCTCTGATCTACGTCATATGGGCTTCTTGCGCATGAGATGGTTCATTCTCACAGTGGTTGTCATAGCTGCCTTCCTCACGATGGGCTTCATCGTGCAGGAGGACAAGTTCACTATCAAGGTGTACGACTGGAGGGGTATTGACTCTGATGAGCCGTTCTCGCCCGACTTGACTGCCCCCGTTGACATGATGAACTTCGATGTAGGCTCAGAGGGTGGGCGGACCTACATCCAGCAGCGTGAGGGCTTGAAGAATATCTTTGAGGATCCACCGGGTACCGAGATTCGCCTTGCCTACATCTGCCAGATCGACAGCGACACCGAACGTGTCATCATCATTCAGGGTGGGAGTGCCTACTTCAATACCGGGCATGGTGATGGCTGGATAGATTTCGACGAAGGTCGTCCGGTGGATGATGGTGTGAATATGACCGCCCTTCTCTTCAAGGACACCCTGATCTTCACCAGTGGCAGTAAGATATTCACAGCGGAATCCTCCTCCGACACAACCCTGAAGGTGGATAGCATGTGGACGTGGCCCTATCGGCGCATCCTTCTCCACAACGACCGTATCTATGGGTACGGTGTTACCGACGCCACGAACACCAAACTCCACTGGCGGCCTGAGTTCGACATTGTGTTTGACCAAGTGGACACGAAGGACAACTCCGGGTTCGTCTACATCGACCGGGACGCCGGGGATATCATCACCAATCTTTTGCCGCTCGGAAGTCACCTGGTTGCCTACATGACGCGGGCGGTTTACAAGGTCCTTATCAGCCCTACCTCCAATGTTCCCGTGGAGGTTATCAAGGTTGCCGACAACATCGGGGCCTATGGGTACGGTGCCGCCATTCAGTGGAACAACATTCATTTCTTCAGGGCCGAGAACGGAATCTACAGCTTCGACGGCACCGCCGTTTCTAAGATTTCCGGTCCCATAGATTTCTGGTTTGCGGATTCAGTGGTGCAGTCGGTTGGTACCGCCAAGGTCTTCAAGATGGCCGTGGTGAACAATCGGCTGATGGTGACACTGCCGCTTCGGGGTGGTACGGGTAATGAGTCCAAGGTCAAAGAGTACCGAACATTCGTCTATGATCTCGACTTGAAAGTGTGGTGGAAGTACCAGCTCACATCTGTGACGCCATCACTGGGACTGGCGGAATCTCATTTCATGCTCCGTTACGAGTATTCAGGCCGGGCCAGTGAGCCACTCCTGGGTTCGATCAATTACGGGCAGCGGCTCATCTTCGTGCGGGATTCCGTAACGGGTAACCATGATAGATTCTACATGCACCCCGGTGGTACCTACAAGAGTGACTTCGGGACGGTTGCCAAGGCGCACTACGTGTCAGCCTTGTCGCCACTGAATGAGATGTGGCAACGTAAGCAATTCGAGCGGGTGTTTACCTATTCCTCAGCGTTAGCTACGGACACGTTCTCTATTATTTGGTACGGTGACGCCAACACGGCGCTGGATACAACGTCAATTATCACCACTGCCACTCCCGGTCTCGACAACAAGCGCCTGCGGGACAAGGTGGTAGGATCGCTTCTGAAGTTTCGCATTGAAGTGAACGACTCACTCCGGGTGAAGATCAATGCCCTGGAGATCCGGGGTTCTATGAAGGGGCTGGCTGATGATACGGAATAGCCTCCGCGCTCTTGTGGTTGCACTCTTGTTGGGGGTGCTCCTCTACTCCCCGGACGTTTCGATAGGGGCGTCAGCGGGCATTAAATGCCCCCCGCAGCCGTATCAGATCACCAGCAACGACCCTCAGTTCTTAGATCGGCAGTTTCAGGAGATCTACCTGCGGTTCTGCACGCACATCGACACCATTTTTGATACGGCGTTCTATAATGATTCGGTTACCATTGATTCTCTGTACGATTCGCTGGTTACCTACATCCTTCACGAGATCGACACACTCGTGGACACAATCACTCACGTTGTGGGTTGTGACGTGAACTACGATACCATCAATGACTGCGGCACAAACGTCATTCTCCTCAACACGCGAACGCTGGAGTTGCGGGATGAGGATGCTGCCGTACCGCCAACCCTGAAGTTCTTCGAGGACACCGACGACGGGGACAACTTCGCCGGTATCAAGGGGCTGCCGTTGGCGGCAAGCTATACACTGACATTACCCCCTGATGATGGAGCTGATCTGAATGAGATGTTAGTGGATGGCTCGGGGAATCTACGATTCTTCGGAAGGAATTTGTTTGACGGGAGCGATGGCGGCTCCGGGAACGTCTACGTAGACACAATCCGTGCCGACACTTCCGGTGCAGATCATCTCATTATTGACGCGGCTAAATTATACCTCAAGAACACCGCTGGCGATGTTCAGGGTAACGGTGTGACGTGGTTGTACTATAAGGAAGATCCCGACTTTGGGAACGACGAGGTTGTTGTTCATGTTCCCCTACTTAAGAAGAGTTACTTTGTGATTTTCCCGGATACGATTGCATTGAGTGCCGAACAAGTCATGGTAACAAATGGAACGACGGGTTCGTCACATTTCTATAGATACGACAAGAACTATACGAAGTTTGGCTATAGGTCCGTTGCTGAGATATTGGGGGATGGGGATACATTAGCCAACGGGGATTCTGCGCACACTGGTCCTTACTATAGGGACACAATCACATTTTTGCCAGCTTATCAGACGAGCGCATCATTCAATGTAATGTTGACATGGGGCGAGAGGACAACCTCGGGGATGCGTGATTCGTTTTTCGTAGACCACTCGAATGGATCGCTGATGTCAACTACGTCATTTGTAGTATTCTTGTCGTGGGGAGGGACTAAGAAGTATTTCTGGCAAGCACACGGAATTAGGGATTATGTTGGTAATGAATAGAGGATAAAATGGTATTCAATCCATTCAGGAAAAAGAAGCGCACGGCAACCGATGACATCATCGACGGTGGTGCTGCACCAGCGGTTGTAGCCGAGACACCGGCGGCTGTGCCTGACCCGGTGCAGGCGGCTGCCGCAGCGACTACAGCGGCCACCACGGCGACTGATGATCTACTGACACCACCGCCACCGCCCTTGGATCAACCGGGTGCTCTGAGTGCGCAGGCTGAGGGTGTACAGCCCCCGCCCGACCCAGAGATACCGCCCGTAGTCACCGCTGGAGGACCGCCAGACGTTCCGCCGGTCGTCACTACCCCAGAGACGCCAGCACCACCGGCCGAAATCGGTGACTACATTCCCTACGATTTCGGTGTTTTTAATAGGGATGGGACCGACGTTCGCGGTGATGATCAACCGGGTTACGTATGGTTCGGTGGAACCGAACAGTGGCAGAATGTTGAAGGTGCGTCGTTTGACGTAAACTACACGAACATTGGTAGCATGGTGTCTTTTCCGAGTGCTTGGCAAGGCACGATACCAGTACGGCACGGAGCGGGGGCTGTATGGTCGCCCATGGAACATGTGGAGGGGTTGTTAGATACCCTGGCCTATCTTCCCCCAGCCGCATTAGAGGGGATGGTCCTTGATGAGTGGAACGCCCAGAACAAGCGTCTGATTGATGCCTTCAATTCGATCTTCGGTCGTACGGCTCCACTCGGTCCCAATGATGTTACGAACCGCGTAGCTGAGTTTCAGCAAGTGGTGGATGATGTTCATCGCATACAGAAGGCTTTGATAGGACCACAGGCTGTAGTTGAACCGGGGGATGGAGAGGAAGAGAGACCACCCGGACCAGGGCTTGATTCTGACCGGAAGACCGCTTTGCATGATCGTTTCAAGGCTGCTCTTGACAGTGGTTTTGTAGAGACTGGCGACCTACCGGCGTTTGCTGATCTGATCCAAGAGCTTGATGATGCGATGACTCAGCCGGTGTGGGATGCAAGTCTCATGGTTGACATCAACCGTCAAATCGATGAGATGCTGGCGGACCCCAATGCTGAAGTTGCAGACGACACAGAGGATACAGCTGAGACGGGCGATGATGATGGTGATGACACGGGTGAGGATGGTGATGAGGAATTAGGGTTAGGGGGGTTGGGGGAAAAGGAAAAGACGGCGTTTAACAATCACTTCCAACAAGCTATCGGTGCTGGGAGATTAACTCTTGATGACTCCAGTGAATTTCAGACCCTCCTTGACGATTTAGACGCGGTTCTCAAAGACCCAACATCTACGGCGATTGAAAAAGCCTCTGCCGCAAAAGCTATAAGGGACTTCTTGGGTATTAGCGGAGGTGATGGAGACACCGGAGACACCGGCGACGAAGGTGATGACGATGATCCTATCCCAAGTCTCATAGACCTACTGAATGATCTCCCTAATCTCTTCGATGATAATGGGATTGTCGATACTGACGTTCTCGATAAATTCATCGAATCGTGGCTCACCAGCAACTTCAATTTGACGGATGAACAAATGGCGACGTTGAGGCGTCAGGGTGGTGAGGCTACGCAGCGGGCATTGTCTACTCTTTCGGCTCGTGGTATGGGCCGCAGTTCTGAGGTAATCCGAGCTGCTGTTCTCGGTGAGCACGAAACGACGAGATCAATTGCGGAAGCACAGGATCGTAAATTTGCGCAGGGCACCGCCGCTCAGTTGCAAGCCGCAAACCTGTACCTCCAGAAGAGGGGCCAGGATATTGGGGCGTACTTTCAACAGATGGTGATCAATGTCGATATAGCTGTGGCGTCAGCGAACTACGATCTGGCCTTCAGACAATTTAAGTTGGACGAAATCAAGAACGATCAGGATGTGGCGTTCCGTCAAGCCGCCCAAGACCTCGCTGAACAGATGCAGATTTGGCAGCAGGACTTCTCGCAAACGCAGTTTGACGCCTATCAGCAGGAGCTTGAGCGTCAGTTTGGGTTGGCGACCAGTGAGTTTGAATTGAAACGCTTCATCCAGACCGGGGAGCTGGATCTATCAGTCTTCGTGGCTGAGGAGAATCTACATCTGCAAGAGATGCGAGACGCGAACGCCTACCTCCTGGAAGCCAGCGATCAGGATCTTCGGCGGGACTTGGGTATGGGTGCTCTGGAGCTTCAGGAGGCGATGTTTGAGGGTAAGATGTCAATGGACAACGCCATCCTCTTGTTTCAGAAATGGGCCAAAATGCAGGACATTAACCTAAGCTGGGCTGAAATCGAAGTGCAGTTGGCGGCCATTGAAGCTGAGGGTGATTCTTCTTGGTTCTCCTTTGTCTCCAATCTCGCGGTCACCGCCGTCAAGTTCTTGCCGTTGGCTTTTGGAGCGCCGCCTATACCGTGATGAGGGTCTGATATGCCGTTAGATAGAAACAATGTGCGTGGAGCCTTCAGGGATGCGTTCAAGAGGCGCAACAGGAAGGTCGATGTCGTCGGTGCACTGAAAAGTCTTGGTGACTTTGGCACTCAGCTTACCCAGGAGAAGTTTAAGCGTGAAGCTGAATCACGGGAAGCATCACGACAGGCCGAGCGGTTTGGACGAAAGTCAGAGTTTCAGATTTCCGAAAGGTTGGCTGGGCAAGCGCATCAGACCAGGGAGCGTGAGGCTGGTGAGCAAGGTAAGCTTGCACAGAGTCAGGCGGACCTTAAGCAATTACAGGAGCTTTACGGGGAGCGTGTCAAGGCAGGCAGTGAGGCTTACAACGACGCCATTGAAACTGACGACCCAGCTTCCTACAAGAAGGCCATTCAGGAGTTGTCTGGTATTCCCAAGGATGCGCTTGAGGCGTTGGGTGGCCCAAAGGTTGATGCGGTACGGGCAGACTTCAAGGACTCCCAGAGGCGGGCTGGTGACGCTCAGACCAAGGCGGCGGATGCGGAGAAGGCCACTGAAGGCAAGACGGTCAACAGTCTCATCGGTAAATTTCGTGAAGCTCAGGCATCTGACGATCTCGATATTGCAGGGAAGCTGTATTTCGAGTTGACCTCCAAGTACGGAGGGCACGATGACGTTCAGGCGTTCGTGAAGGAGTTGGCGTCCACTGAAGTCGGGGGCGGTGGAGGAGAGGTACTATCTCCATCGCAACAATTAAATGTAATGGACCGTGGCACGGCTGGTTTCCCGTCCCAAGTGCCCACGACCGAGGGTGCGCGTGTACTACGTGAGGCGGACAGTCTTGGTATTGATACTCCCGGCCAAACCCCCGGATTCTTTGGGAATCTGTTCGACAAGATATTTGGGGGTGGTTCAGACATCGACCTTCCACCCGGCCAATTGGAAGAATTTGAGCGTGAGGGATTCGGTATTCTCACGAAGCCTACGAATGTTACGCTGGAAGCGTACCGCAAGCTCAAGAGTGATCCGAACCTCGACATAGACAATCCAGTCGATGTACGCAAGGCACTCGATGATGCTGAGGAGTTGTTCTCTGGGGGTGGAAAAAAGAAAGCCAGTGCGCTTTCGAGGATACTGGAAAATGAAACCCCCGTAGACATTGAAGGAACAACCCGTGGTCTCTGGGAGCAGGGCGTTCGTCCTGAAGATTTGACTAAAGATCCAGCGGGTTGGCGGGCTTGGTTCATTGAGACAGTGGGCCGCGATGTGTTTGAAGAGGTTTTCGAGAGCATGACGGGGGTTCCATATGCCACCCCTTGACCTTTCAACTTCACCGTTCCGTAAGGCAAGACAGACTGGTGCGCAGGCGTTCGATCTGTCAACGTCACCGTTCCAGAGGGGGAACCCATTTCCCGACGGGGATCTCGATCTTGAGGGTGGACATGATGTCATAGGGTTGATGCGGGCCGCGGAGAGGTTTACTGCACCGAAGATACAACAAGAACAGCCCGACGCGACGTTCACCCCCGGTGCTATTCAGGGGCCGGTAGCGGGGCCGGAGAAGCCCCTACCGCCACCCTTCGACCCATCTGTTAGCTATGACCCCGAGGCCAGTTTACCGGTGAAGGTTGGGGGACTTCTGAAGAATGCACTCATGTCTTCACAGGACATGATACTGGGTGCGCTTTACATGCCGATCATGGCGGCACAGGATCCCAAGGGTACTGCGTGGGCGATAGCCAACTTCGCTCCAGATCAGTTTGCTAACTTGCTTAAGGCTGACCTACTCAATGTCGGTGAAATGGTTGGAGTGGAGAACCCCAACTTCCGGGCAGAGAGGGATGCGGCAAGGAAGCAGTTGTACGGTGATCCTCTTGGCCCCGCATTCGCGTTTCAGATTACCAAGGCGATGGGTGGGCTTGCGGCGAAGGGGTTAGGCAAAGTACAAACACTACGGAATGCCAAGCAGGCGGTGCTTGAGGAGACCGCAGATTTACTACTGGAACCTCCGCAGCCTATCGAGCCTCCCGTGAAATCGGCTCCAGGCGAGCAACTGTCTATGGAAGGCTTCACCAAGGCAGGACCGCCCACTGTTCCGAAGATCAATGTGATCGAAGCGCGTATGCAGAAGCGCAATGCAACGTTACTCGACGGTCCCGAAGTTGTTCCGCCTGCTATAGATATGCCATCCGTCAATTGGTTCCAGAGGTTTGTGGCGAATGTACCCCGCACCGCGACGGAGGCTAAGGGCGTAGAGTTGGCCCAACAGCGCGTTGGGGAGTTGCAACTCAGGCGACACAAGGTCGGTGATTTTGTCAAGGAAGCGCGCCAGCAGTTCAGTAAGGAAGAGCTTTCGGAGATGCGCTGGTATCGGCAGAAGACGAACAACCCTTACACCGATGCCGCACCCAAACTGTCCGCTAAGGCTAAGGCTTTCGTTGATGAAGTTGTTGGTCCTCGATTCGAGAAGTTGTTCAAGGAGATGGAGGAGGCGGGGTACTTCACTGATGCTCAGCATCTCGACAACTTCATTTCTCAGTTCTGGGTGCTCAGTCGCAAGAAAGGCGCGTCCGGTAAAGCGTTCGGCAACCTCGTGACTCGCGCAAGGTTAGGCCGAAAGATCCCCACCTACCACGAGGGGATCAAGGGCGGCAAGAAGCCTCTACACGACAATATCCTTGACGATCTTGCGGCCTACGAGGAATACAACACTCGTGTTATCGTCAACAACGAGCTGATACGTGGCTTGCGACAACTCGCAGATGCAGATGGCAATGCGATGGTGACTCCCCTCACCCAGAAGACGAGACATCTGATGGAAGAGGGTTGGAATGTTGTTGACAACAAGGCTCTCAATCGCGCCGTCTATGTTACTCGCAAGGGTAGTAAGGGGAAAGCAACAACGCTTCTAAAGTACCCTGCGACTCTGGTACATGAGAGTCTAAAGCGACCCGTGGACGCGGTGTTCACTGAGCCGTTTAGCGGTACCGTCTACAAGCATTATCGAAATATCAATGCTGCTGCGAAAGCAATGAACCTGACTCTCTCGTTCTTCCATCCGTTTGCGTTAGCCGAATCCTCGTTGGGCGCAGGGGGCGTCAAGGGTCCGTTCATGTGGAAGCGGGGGCTGAGGCTAATGAAAGACCCCGCATTCGTTGAGGAGTCAATCAAGAACGGTGGTGTGAACTACGGAGCCAGCGTTGATGTGGGTCGGTCCATCGTACGCAATATGATGCTGCGTATGGAAGCAAGAGCGAAGGGTAAACCTATCGTGGGTCAAGCTGCCACGGGGTTGCGCGCATTCAAGGACGTTTGGGACAGGAAGCTGTGGGACGAGTATCACGCGGGTCTAAAAGCAATCGCCTACCACACTTGGCGGGCAAAGATGTTAGAGAAGTACCCAGACGTTCACCCACGCATAATCTCCAGTGAGGTCGGTAAGCTCGTCAATGATTCGTTCGGTGGTCAAAACTGGGAACGCATGTTGACGAACCCCCATGTCACAGAGGCGCTACACGCAACATTTCTCGCTCCGGACTGGGGGATCTCTGCTCTCCGACAGGCGGGTGCAGCCTTTGAGTCTTCGTTCACTGGGAAACTGCGTGGTAAGGCTGCGGGTCTTCCGCCAGAGGCAATGCAACAGCTTGTCTTGTCTTCTGAGCTACGTGGTGTTATGGGTCGTCGTCACTGGGCGCGAATGGCAGGCTACAGCTTCCTTGGAATGCAGATGTTGAACTACATCGGTACTGCTCTTGATCCCGGTATGGATGCTCATTTCACATGGGACAATGATCCCGGTAAGGAGCTGGGGATTGTTATACCGCGACTCGGCATTCCATTAGTGGCCCCAGGGAAAGCATCGAAGGGTGATCCCGTCAATTACGCTCATCCACTGAAGCAGATGCGAGAGATTGTTCGTTGGGTGACTGATCTACCCCAGAATCTTGGCAGCAAATCAGCCCCCGTACTTCGTTGGGGAATGGAACAGCTTACTCAGCACGACGCTGGCTCCGGGTTCCCCTCTGAGTGGGCACAAGAAGATGAGGATGGAATCAAACCAACCTTCCTCGAATCAATCCCGGCGCGTAGCAAGAGGACGCTTCAGTATTTCGTTCCATACAGCTTCGGTGGACACAACTACGCCTTCACGCTTCCAAGGTCTCAGGGTATGACTCCCTACCGTTTCCGGCAGGAGTATGCCCGCGCCTTCAAGGACGAGGATCAGGGCCAGATGGAGAGACTGAAGTTGTCGGCAGTGATGAACGGTATTCCGGCTAAGAAGTACATCGGGATTATCCGGTCAATTAGGCGTAAGCAGACTCGTGTGAGGAGGGAAGAGTAATGCCCAAATGGCTTCTACGATCTCTGGTAGGCTTGATGTCTACGATCATATTGTCTCAGACGGGTCTGCTGGTCAAGATTTGGTTGAACGATCTGCATTCTATCGAAGAACAGATCGTCGAAGTAACGGAGATGATTAGCAATATGGCGCGGAATCAGAACACCCTGAACAACAAGCTCGCACTCGAAGGATTGGAGGATCTGTCAGCATGGGATTACCAGTTGCAGGTGAACAACGCACTCATGGTGCGCCTGGAGATCGAGGTGTCCCTACGCCCCCGACCGCCACGACATTTGCGAGAGCGAGAATGACCGTGCCGCCTCGGAGCGTAGGGGGGCATCCCACGGTGGAGTGTCTGGGCTGTGGTAACAGCGTCATGGTCGGGACAAGGGTCTGTAACGACTGTGGCACCTGCGTGAGCGGTCCGTAATGCTCGGACTCGGCAAATACGTGAAGATGTACAAGGCGTGGCGGAAGCTCCGTCCCGTCATCAATTTGTTCGGAAAGGATAAGGACATGGGATCTAAATTGAAGAGCAGGAAGTTGTGGCTGGTCGCCGGATTGGCCTTGCTGGGTAGTGTGATGACACAGCTCGGCATGGATCCTGAACAGTGGGGCACGATGTCCGAGTGGCTGCTGAAGATGACGGCGGTCTATGTCGGCGGCAACGCTGTCGAGCATGTCACTGAGGCCATCAAGGCCAAGAAGGCCGGATGAAGGTATCTGACTCCGTAATCGCCGCCACCATTGGGGCGGGTGTGATCGGCCTGTTCTGGTCTTGCCTGTGGCTCATGTACGAGCTGTGGCCTTTGTACACTTCCATGAGCGGTCCACAATGAGAGTCCTTCGCTTAATAGCAATCCTCGTCGCCCTGACAGGGGCGGCGGGGGCGCAGGCACCCACCCCCATCGGCCCTGCCTCGTGGAAGAAGCCGAACGGGGACATTCAGCGGGCTATGGGGATGGGCGGGGCGCCAACGCTAAACTATTGGGACGGAACACAATGGGACGAAATCGTCGACGATTGGGTGCAGGTCGGCGCCAAACAGGTCTGGAAGTCGACCCGCGGTAACCACCGGGTTTTCGCCGACTCTACCGGTGCGGCGATCTACGCCAAGGGGAATCACTTCCTCGGCATCAGTCCCGGCCCCCTCGTAAAGTTCGACAAGTCCGACTCGACGTGGGTGACGCTCAAGCCTTCTGTGCCTGACAGCGTATCCATCTCGGGGCGGACAATCACGTTCCACAACGTGTATCCCCATATGGACTTGAGGCTGGTCAACAACGCCAAGGTGTTCCGACGCTTCGCTTATCAGGTGGTGTTCCACCAACAGGCGCGCGACTCGCTGGCCGCATGGGGACCGTGGACGGGGTTTCTGCTGGGGACGGCAATGAAGCTGAACGTCGACTCGCTCAACCTGACCCTGCGGGGCGTGGCAGGGGTATTCGGGCTGAACGCCACTGGTCGCATGGTCAACGACTGGGTCAGCCTTGGGAGCGCGGACACGTCGGCATTCTATCTGGGCACGGCGTACCTGCAAACCGAAGACAGTACGACCAGCATCCCGGTCAAGAAGTGGATCGTGCGGTTTGCAGGAAGTCCGTGGTTGGTGGAGTTGTTCGACCCTATTGCTGCGGGGGCGCTTCCGGCGGGCGATGTGTGGCACAACGCGATATTTGGGCACGATACAAACGAGGCCGCTTCGTTAGCGATGGGCCTGAAGATAAAGGGCGATACGGCAACGATGGGTGCGGTGAACGGGACGCTTACCAGTATGTCCGCCTATCTATCGAGTGGTGGTGGCACCGGGGGGCAAAAGAAGAAATACGCCATCTACAACAATTCAGGCGGGGCACTCCTGGGGCAAACAATCGAAGAAGACCCCGGTTCCGGTACAACGGCCTGGCATACAATTGCTGCCAGCGGTACAGTGTCGTTGGTAGCCGACACGAAATATGTCCTGTGTGCATGGACGAACTTTGCGACAAACATCTATTTAGCTTTCAATTCAGGGTCCACCACGAAGACGAAAACCCAGGCATATAACGGGTTTCCCAGTACCATATTTTGGGTCACTGACGCGATAGATGGGTGGAAGATGTCAATCTACGCCACGTACACGGAAGACAGCGTGTCACCCCGTCGTCGGAAGATACTCTTAGGAGGAAACTAACAATGAAACGGTTTATCTTGGTGGCACTGTGGGTGCTGGCGTTGTCGGTGTCGGTGCGGGCGAGTCCTGGGTACCAGGGGACTAAGGCGGTGGGCGACAACATTTCGTTCCCGGTGATCTGCCTGGATACTATTCAGGGACTCCAGGTGAATCAACCCGACTCGTTCACGGTCTTGGTGTGGCACGAAGACGTGGGTGACAATGCCGTCACCTATGACGCCAGTGGGGTCACAACCGTTGCTTGGATCGCCGGTATCGTAGTTGATGCTGGTGACACAACTTGGTACTTCCGAGATGCCGTGGCCGATATTGACGCCGGGCAGGGGGTGGGGACATACAGTGGCATGGTCTACGCTTGGACGCAAACCAAGCGAACTCCAAACTCATTCAGTTTCAAGTTGGTAGCCACCCCCGATGCCGCCGGATACCCGGTAGTCACGGTTAAGGACGGCACCGGCCAAGGGGAAATACTGACGGGGGGTGGAGGTATTAGCCTCTTCGGGGCTGGGTCCATCACTAATACAGCCCTTGCTGGTAACGCTGCTACAGAGATCGCCGACAGTATGTTGAATCAAGCCGTCGACGCTAAGATATGGGGGGCTAAAACCTTCGCGGGTATGTTCATAGGTGACTCCACCAACATCAACACGGCTGCTGCCGATTCGGGTTGGCTCTTACCAGCCGCACGTGAACTCACGGCACTGGACGAAGACAACACGACGATGGATCTGGACGCTACCACTATCGGCACCGTCACTGCGGTTACCGGTCTATCCGCTGATGCCATCGACGCCGCCGCCTACGCCGACGACGCTGCCTACTCCCTGTACGGTGGTGCTGTCTGGGTAGACACCACGAACGGAGCGGCGGGCGTAACGGTTGGCACTCATGGACTTCCGAGTGCGCCCGTGAAGGGAATACCCAACGCCAAGACCATCGCGGACCTGATAGGAGTACATAGAATCTATCTCATTGAAGGCGCGTCCCTTGTTACACATACCTTAGCTGCCACGATGAATGGGTATGAGTTCCACGGGATCGGCAGCCAGAACACGGTCACGATTGATCTGGGCAGTCAAGACGTAGGTTCCTCGATGTTCCACAATCTCGAAATCACCGGCACGCAGGGCGGTACACTGAGGGCGGAATTCTTCCAGTGCGCCTTTGAGAGTGCGGCTATTTACGCCCTTGCCCGGCGGTGTGGATTACGGGGCGACATCACACTACAGGGCAAGAGGGATAATGTCTTCGAGAATTGCTATAGCTCCGTCCCAGGAGAACTCACTCCGACGGTGATATTTTCCGGTGGCTCCGAGAGCGTAACTTTCCGCCACTACTCTGGTGGACTCCACCTTCTCGGCATGGGCGCCAATGACTCCTTGTCCTTCGAGGCCATTGGTGGGCAACTGCTCATCGGCGCGGGCGTAAACGTCAACGCAAACATCTCAGCCCGTGGCATGATTACAATCTATGATAGCACTGCTGGTCTCAACGATCTCATCTATGCCGCCACCGCGCAGTACGCTGTTGATTCGTTTGGGTTGGCGTCAAACCAAACACTTATCATTGATACGGCCAATGCCGCTCTCGACACCCTCCAGAACCAGGATGATTGGGTGGCTAAGGAAGCATCACTCTATGATCCGACGACGGATTCAGTGATTGTGGATGTGTCGTCCGCCAGCGCAACGGATGGTCTTTTAGCGAAGACTGCCGACTCGGTTTGGGATGGAGGACTTACGCGGGATCTCACTACACCCAACGATTACAAAGCTACGGGATTCTCCACTCACACAGCAGCCAACGTGCGCACCCAGACCGATGAAGCCCTTGATTCACTCTATCTCGATCATCTAATGAAAACTGCAATGGGTGACACCCCGGTTAATAGCACTTTGTTCGCATACCTTGCATCGAAGAGCGCCACACCCGCATGGGCTTCGTATGTGAACACCACAGACGCTCTTGAGGCATTACGTGACCGCGGTGACGCCGCTTGGATCACTGGTGGTGGAGGGGCGGGGGCCAAGACACTAAACCTATACGCCATAGACACTTCCGGCACCGACACTCCTGTGCCTTGGCAGAACGTCTCGGTTTCTACGTTGGGTGGTACATTCGTTGGCGGGGGCCAGATGACGGACTCTGACGGCCTTACCTCTTGGAACATCAGCGCCAGTACATCCTATCTGGTGACGACCGTGGGGACAGGGTACGCTTGGTCTACCAACGACACCATCACAACCGATGCCGGTGGCGCAGCGTTCACGGACAGTGTGTTTGGCTACGATCTTACGGCCAGCAACACCACACCAGGTGGGCAGATGACCACACTCCGTGACTGGGCCGAGAGGAACAACGTGCCTCTGGAGGGTGCTGATGTCAAGATCACCCTGAGTGGCAGTGATATGTTCTACACGTCCAGTGATTTGGTCCCCGCAGTGACAATCACCATCAAGACTGACACTCTGGGCTACTGGGAGGTGGCGATCTTCGGTACCGATTCACTCTCAGCGCCGGGGCCGGGGGTGGCGACCTACAATGTTGAGATCACTCACGGAGATCTGGATACGCCGGTCAAGTATACAGGCTTGACGATCCCGGCGAATGGTTCAACCACGCGGCTGCGAGCGATTGTAGCTGCACAATAAGGAGGAAAGACAATGCCACACGGAGATGTTAGAAAGCCCAAGAAGGGTACTCGACGTACACCGCAACCCAGGAAAACCCTTAAGGATGTGGCGCGGGGCCTACCGGCTCCATCCAGGCGGCCACCCTTGCGAGACTCCCTACCGTCGAGTCCCGCTAAACCTCTTAAGGACGTGGTTCGGAGCTTACCGACTCCATCTCCGAGGAAACAAATGGCGAGGCGGGAGAAACAACTGAACCCGACAAAGCCCCCCGGTGGGGGACAAGCTGTCAGGAACGCCCCAGTGAAGCAACGGCCTCGCCCACCAGCGAAGCCCCGGAAACGGAAATCGGTAAGGTAGTAATGTACGACCGGCATCAGTTCGAGAACGTCATCACGCGAGTCCTGAAGGCGTACAGACTGCACTCTGAGGCCGCTGTGGCCCTGTTACTGGGCACGGCGGCCACGGAGTCGGACTTCGGCACGTTCTTGCGTCAGGTGGGCGGAGGGCCAGCTCTGGGGGCTTTCCAGATGGAGCCTGCCACGTTCAACAGCCTCGTGAGTCGCCGTGCGCACCAGTTCCCACCTCTTCATGGTCGCCGGGCCAGTGAGCTTGAGACCGATCTCGAATTGGCCATCCTCATGGCGCGGCTCAAGTATCGAGACGATCCTGACCCGCTGCCGGAGGCCGATGACTTGCCAGCAATGGCGGCCTACTGGAAGTGGGTGTACAACACTCCTCTTGGCAAGGGTACGGCTGAGAAGTTTATGTTCGACTGGGAGCGTTTCGTGGCAACGACTTAGAGCTTTTCTCGCATTTATTACGATTTTCCTTGTATTATCCTCCAACGGTTCCGATACTGTCAGCGTAGAGCAGACAAAGGAGCCGATGAAATGCCAGATCAGAAAACAGAATCAGTGACTCACGCTCTCCTGCGGTACTCGGGGGGGTTCAGGACCTACGGAGAAGAATCGGTGCTTTGCCCTATTCCGATTCATGCCACGCGGGCATTGAAGCTCAAGCCAGGCCAACACTTCGAGATGGTCTTCGCCGAAGATGGCAAGTCGTTTACAGTGAGTTGGAAATGAATGAGATGGCGGCGGTGCGGCGTGGCGATATGACACGCTCCCGTACAGGAAATCGGCTAAGCCAGTCGGTGGGAAAAGCGGTGTACGCCGTGAGTGGCTCTAAGAAGGAAACAATCCCACAGGCCGGGGTAGGACCGGCCATCGCCGCCATTAGAATTTCCCGGCGCTCCCTTCTCCGCGCTGGGTCCACGGGGACCGTTGCCCTGCCTCCTCGGCTCGAAGCGGTCCCCAATGAGCTTTGCAATTTCTCGGTGAACCCGAGAGGGGCTGTGGATTGGCGTCAATCGCCGCTCAAGTACATTCGCAGCACGCCACCGAGAGGGGGGATGATGAACCCAAACACAGGAGAGTCTACCCATGCTGAACGCCTAAACTACAGCTACGTAATAAGTCTCTATCACACCCCGGTGTCGGCAATCTCTCACAGGGTATGGGATCGGCGCCGGGGCAATTGAAGGGAGAGTCGCATGAAGATTGACATCGAGATCAAAGAGGTGACCGGAGGCTATAAGATTACCGCCCAATACACCGAGGAGGTAGGACGCCCGCCGTCGTTCGACGAAGCGTACGCATCAACGAAGCGGGGCATCCCGGCGCGGATAAAGACACTGCTTGCAGGGCACTTCGCGGAGTCAACGCCATGACCACCGCCCAGAAGAAGAGGCGCCACGCGTCACTGTGTCGACTCCTGTTCAGCGCCACAGAGGAACGGGACGCACACAAGCGGGCACTGCGTAGGGCCACGGGCAAGCGGCTCTGCGCGGAGCTACAGGCTAAGGTGGATGAGTACGCCGGGGAGGCGACACGAATCACCGCGGCTATCGCAACATTAACTGAGGAGATCGAGGGGGTGACGGCGTGAGGAAGTTTGAAATCCAAGAAGAGAGCCAGGGGTGGCGCGTCTGGGACGCTGTACGTGGAGTTTATATATCGGACGACCACGGTATGTTTCGGTACGAAAAGACCTGCCGGGCTGCGATAGTCATGCTCCAAGAACACTTGGGGACGTTCTGTCCGATCTGCGAAGAAAAGCTCCGCCAATCCGAAGGCGATGGGCCCTGCTCTGACTGCCACGATACGCAGTGCTCAGAGAAGGACAAAGAAGAAGCCCCGGCCCCCGCGTGAACGGCGACCGAGGCAGGTCAAACGGCAAGACGAAAGGAATAAAGATGCCAGACCAGGATGTGTCAACCAGAAAATCGGATGAGCAGGCCCACACGCCGGAGCCGTGGTTTACCGAGACGGGTAATTTTAACGCTGATATAGAAGCAACCTACATCATCGGAAACAAGGGCTGGGCGTATTCCGGAGACCAAAACCAGCGGACCCTCGCAATACTTGGCCACTGGAAGGATCGACTGAATGCCCCCGAAGACGCCGCCCGCATCGTTGCCTGCATTAACGCCTGCACCGGCCTGAGCGACGAGCAGATGGCGCTACTGCCCGAATTGGTAGCCGCGTGTAACGAATTGTGTAAAGCTGGTGGCGGATCTGCAGGTATCAAAGCGCTCGCAGCCACACTCAAATCCAGGCTCAAGGCGTTCGAGGCGATGTGGAAGGCAGTACAGCGCTCAGTAGAATGGTGGGACGCTTTGCCTTTGGACGGTACGCCGGGAGACCTCGATAGCTTCAATGCCTTCCAGCTCCGCGCCGCCCTCAAGCTGGCGGAGGAGTGTGAGGCCACGCCATGACCCCCGCCCGCAACACAACGAACAACCGAGAGATCGGCGACCAGGGCGGGTATTACTAACAGTGCCCCTGATGAGGAGACGAGACAATGAAAGCCGAACAGCCTACCGGATCAAGTCACAACTGCCCCAAGTGCGGGTTCCCGGTCAGTGTTGGCGATGACGGGGATTACGTAGAGCCTGGTGAACGGCTGGACATACGGCACGCACGCGACTGTGGTGATGAGCCACCGGAAGAAGAACGCGACATGATCTATGAAGCCATCTATCAATCACGCTCACGTTAACCGAAAGGAAGTCTGAAATGCCAATCTACGCTACCAACAACGAGAGAGATTTCGAGAAGGTTCCGGCGGGTTACCCCCGCGCCGTGTGTTGCCAGGTAATTGACCGTGGGAAGGTCCATGACGACTTCAAGGATGGAGACGTTCGCAAGATCACCATCGTGTGGCAGGTTGAGGCAACCGACGAGAATGGTCGCAGGCTCCAGATCGCCAAGTGGTACAATCTGAGCTTGCATGAGAAGGCGACTCTCACTGGCCATATTGAGGATTGGCTTGGTGTGAGTCTTCCCAAGGATCCCGTCGAACGGTACGCGTTTGACTTCAAGTCCTTGGAGGGTCGCAATTGCATCCTGCACGTCAAACATAAACCCAGGGACAAGGGTGTTTCGGTGCAGGTGAAGGCAGTCATGCCACCCAAGGCTGGTGAAGAGAGTGCGATCCAACCACTGGACTATGAGCCACGCAAAGAGCCTGTGTTGGACATCGACGGCTACCCGACCGAGGTGTTTCCATGAGCGGGAAAATCATAGGCAAGCGTAAGGGTGGGTTCTACCCGGTCACTCTCGCTAACGGTGAAGAGCGGCAGATGATCTCAGTGACCAGTGTGTTCCAGAAGGCGGTGGCAAAACCTATGCTCACCCAGTGGGCAGCGTCTCGTGAACGCGAGTCGGTTATTGGTTCCGCAGCAAGCCTTTACGGAATCATGCGCACTAATGGTGAAACCAAAGACGTGAACAGTTCTGCGTTTGAGATGCGCCTCAAGGATTGGGTGGGGGGATTCGCTCACCGTAGGATATTCAAGGAGGCGGGGATTATCGGCACCGCCGTTCACAGATACATTGAGTGGGACTTGGAGGGACGGCAGGAGAAGCAACCGGAGATGCCTGATGGTGCAGATGGATCAATTGAGCATTGGTGTAAGTGGTGTCTCCGCAAGGATATCTTACCCAGCTATATGGAGTTCCAGGTGTTCAGCCCTGAGCATGAGTACGCCGGTACCCTGGACTTCTACGGTAAGATCGACGGGCGGTACGAAATTGCGGACTGGAAGACTTCTCGAAGTATCTACCCCGAAGCCATCTTGCAGGTCGTGTCATACTGGACGGCACTGCTTGAGATGCGGCCCGATCTGCCACCACCCGAACGGGGGCGGATCGTATGTTTCCCGAAAGAGGGTGGTGAGGTGGAGGAAGTGATTATCACCGCCGAACAGCGGGAGCCAATCTTTCACGCCTTCCTCTCCGCTCTGGATCTTTGGGCGTACCTACAATTGGGCGTAGATGAGTATGCGGGGAACAGAAACGGACAGGTCGTCCCATGACCGACACCCGCAAAATCAAGTGCATCGTGTTCACGCCGACGGGGACGAAGAGGCAATCCCGGAGTCCCGACGACTGGTGGATGGCGGGAGATGGGCGTATGCACTATGGCACAACAAGCCATTCCTACGACATCTACACCCGCGAAGTCATCTACGAGGAGCAAGTGCCTGCGGAGCCGGAGACACCGGACTTGCGGGATGTGGTGAACAGTAACATCAGTGATCCGGGGACGCAATACGCCATCGGGAATATCATCGACCGCCTTGAGGCGCAGAAGGACAATCACGAGTTGAGCCACTGCAAAATTACATCCCTACAGAGACGCGTCGCCGACATAGAGGAATGGGTTCAAGGTGGCAGGAGGGCAAATCTATGACCACCAAACAAAACGACGCTCCGCGTTGCCAACGGTGTGATGGTGCTGGTGGCGAACCACCGAGCGAACCTGACGAAAATGGCTGGCTGTGTCCGGACTGTAGCGGCACGGGCGAAGGCCCGCGGGTGGCCCCGCATGACTGACGCCCCGAAGTGCCGCTGGTGTGGCTGCATAGACTGGAGAGCAATCAGAAGAGACGCCGACGGTCAATGGTCGTGTGGCACATTATTCGCCTGCCGCGACCGCTGCGTCTCCGCTCTCGCGGAGCAGGCTGAGCAACTCAAGGCGGCACGGGTTCAAATAATTTCATTCGAGGAACAGATTACACGAACGGATCACACCGTTATCGATCTGGACACCGAGAACGCCGCGCTGCGGGAGATGCTGAGGAAGCATCAGCACGCGGATAACCTTCCCGACGAAGAAGGCGTATTCAGGTTGTATTATTGCCCTGAGTGTGAAGAGCTAAGAGAGCGTGGGCATGATGCCGACTGCGCTCTCGCCGCCCTGCTGCAACCCACCACGGCCCCGGTAGCCCCGCCAAAAGCGGCGGCCCCGAAAAAGCCGGGGGAGCGGGAGCCGACAGATAAGGAGGAGTGATGGAGGCAAGGGATAAAACAATCTCAGCAGGTGTCGCGCTGACGGATGAGCAGGCGCAAGAGATGCAGGACTACTGCGAGTATTATAGTATCGCAGACCTTTTATGGAATCTTGCTCACGGAATCACTTGTCCACCGAATCAACCAAAGATTCCCATATCAGACCGTGACGTGTTTCGTGAGTCGCTTGTCGAGGAGTTTGCAGAGCGTAAACGTCTTGCGCGGGTGGAGGCGCTGCGGGAGGCGGCTGATTTCATGCGCGGTTGCGAAAAGCATTACCAAGACCATGAGAACGCAAGAGAGTATTTCTTATCCGCTGCTCGTTACTTAGATGCCCTCTCCGCCCAAGAGCCAGCCTCCCCGCCTGAAGCAGAGACGGGCGAAGACAACGAGAACGGGCAGTTCGGGGTAGGGGCATGACCACCGCCGAGATCGCAGAGAGCTCCCGCGAAGAGATGCGGGACGGGCGGGCGCTGTATGATGCGCGGTATAGATTGGAAGTGTTCGAGTCTGTCCTGTTGTCGGGTACAACGCCGCCACATGAACGCATCGTTCAGATTGTCAAGGAATACACCCGCTCCCTCGACCAGATCGAGGCCGACGCGGTGACGATTGAGCGATTGAGGGCTGAGGTTGAGCGACTGCGGAACCCGAATACCCTTTCTCTAGACTTACAGGAAGTCGCCAAGCGTGGAGAGGCGGCGGGGAATCTCATTCGAGAATTGTATTGGAGGAAGTCAAAGCCATGACCACTAACCCGCCGCGCAAGGGGACCGCTGACCGAACCAGGAACGAGCAGATTGCGCTGATGCTGGGGTGGACCAGTGAGCCCCATGAGCATTGGGGGAGAATCTGGACATCACCTGACGGAAGTCAGCGTGTCTTCAATGATAAGGACTTCCCCTTTTGGGACACCGACAAAGGCACGGCCATCGAGGCGCTGACGACGTGGTGTAAGAAGCACAACTATGCCATCGAGATATACTGGCATGAGGACGAATGGAGCTGTGCGTTAAGGGGGGAGAGCCCATCGTTCCCGTCGAACGTACAGGGGAACAATCAATCACTCGCCCGCGCGATCTGCGACGCGATGCTGGCGGCCAACAAATCAATGGAGGAAACGGGACATGAGTAGAAACATCCAAGTCACAATCGAGAAGGTCGAAGATGGTTTCACTGTAATACGTGGCTACCCGATCAGGAGAGAAGCTGTTGCTGTTGATCTCAAGGAAGCTCTCCGTGTGAGCGAATCGTATTTCGATTCCGGCCCGGAGGACATGTCTGCCTATGAAAAAGCCGCGGAAGGGCAGAAGGACGAATGAACCCCGGCGGCGCGGCACAACGGGAAGATCATGTCCGCCGCACGGCGAAGATGATTGGATGATATGGGGAAGCATGTGACAGGCTTGAGACCTGCGCCGGTGCGTACAGGCGTGTGCTGCTTTAGTTCGTTGGCAGCATTCGTTCCCACCGGCGTGGTGTCTCTGATTGGAGGGTATGGTGGATAAGAAACTCTGCAAGGAAATTCACTTAGGGGCCAACGTGTTCCGATGCCTCCGCTGTGGTGAAGTGATTTGTGATGACTGCAAGGAACCAAGTGATCACACCTGTAGAGAGCGGGTGTCGTTCCTATTAGCCCAGGGTATGCATCGAAAGGCGGAGTCTAATGGCTGAGGAGACGTTCTGGGTTGTTCAGCGCAGGACCAGCAAGCGCCGCGAATGGCGATACGCACTATGGACGTTATCTTATTGGCGGCGTGATGCGGTAAGAGATTTTCTCGACATCGCGAAGTACGGTGGAACATGGGAACAGCGTCGCCGCCGTGGCATTGCACGCTGCATCAAGGTCCGGGTGGTGCCGGTTGCGGAACAGGGGAAGCCATGAGCGAAGATAATGTCTTTCTCGCTATAGTCGATTACGGTCTCGCCAGGGATGTGACCAACATCAAAGACTTACCTGGGTGCTGGGAATCGCAGGTCGATGACCAGTGGTGGTTTGCGCTGAACCCACACAAAGAACCAATGGAGTGCAGCCGTAAGACCACGGTTCCGCCGATCACAGCCTATCTCGAATTTAATGGCTGGCCCGCTGGCCTGTTTGATCCCGACGGCGGGTGTATTGCTGCGGGGGATATTGCGAACCGGGACACATTCCTGGCAGCGTTGCAGATCGACCAAACCGAAATCCCCCCGTCAAAAGTGACGGGGCAGGGAGGGTGAAGATGGACAAGAAAATAGCATCGGTGGGAGACGTTCTCGGGTGGTGTCTCTTCACAGTATTCGTGACCGTAATACTGGTTTCTATCGTTTGGGATGCCACGACCGTGGACACGTGGAAGAGTTGCGCCAGGGACGGCGGTAGATACATATCGACAGAGCACGGTGGCCTGCGTACAGTCGAGTTTTTCCCTGGCCGCGATTCCATAGTGGTGCAGCGGAAAGTATCTGAAGCACAAGATATTTGGGTCACACAGTAACACCCCCGCGGTGCGGGTCGGCCCCGCAAAAAGCGCGGGGCAGGAGGGTCAGAACATTGACACAACGAACAGTCATCGGATCGCGGCAGTGTACCGGCGATGGGTGCGAACATATCATCCCGGTTTACGAGTCCAAGGGACACGGTAACGGCCAGCCGAAGTTCTGTCCGATCTGTCTGAGGGCCAAGCGCCTGGCTACCAATAATCGTGTCGGTAAGGAGCAGCGCAGTGAACTGGCGGCACCGGCGGATGTCCGCGATCCCATCTTCAGGGTCAGCGGTGGGCATTTCCAAGGCGATCCCCCGGAGAAGATACTTCGCAATTGGGCCGAGTGGAGACGTGACCACGGACGGGTGATGGTGTGACGCATGGTTAAGATCAGCGGAGCGGCCTACAATCCGGAGATCGACGAGGGTCGACTGCGGACGCAGATGCAGCAAGTCTTAGATGTGCTCTCAGGGGACGAGAGGTGGCAATGGTGGACCGTGACTGAGATTGCTGACGTGTTGTCGGGTCATGGCTGCCCAAACGTGCCCGAACCCTCTGTGAGCGCCCAGATCCGCAACCTGCGCAAGCGTGGCAACGGGGGCTACCTGATCACCGGGCGATACCGCAAGGGAATCAGAATCTACGAGTATCGACTGGAAGGGCTGGAACAGGGGGAGATGTTTTGATGGGAACACGCATACCCACTGCTGCCGAGCGGCATTTCCTTGACGGGTTCCTACGGATGTACGGTGATTTGTGCCGTATCACAAGGGGTCATGCCATCGACCTCGGGAAGAGAGTGACAGAACATGGAATTGAATCCGTTAAAGCCAAGATCGACGCCTGGTGGCCATACCAACCCGGCGGAACATTCTCGGGCCGTCACACAATCGGTGCCTTTCTTGCCTGGTATGACGGCATCCCTGGAGCCGAAGACCCCGATCCCGACGAATCCTACGCAGAACGGGTTCTCAGAGAAGCCAGAGAGAGACAAGGGGCGGGAGCGGCATGAGTGGTTTCTGGCCAATTTCGTCAAGCCTTTACAGGACAACTTTCGCCGTGATCTCACGGAGGGGCAGGTTGAGTTCTGGTTACGGGAAGTGACGATGGCGGGAATGACACGGGCCGAGATCATCAGGGCGGTGGAGTTCATCAAACGGGATTGCCAGTTCTTCCCGACGCTCTTTGACTTCCATCGGCTGCGGCCAGCTAAACGAGAACCCTACGTTCCCCCCGAAAAGCCAGTAGGGGGATATGCTGATCAAATAGCCCAACAGCCACTCAAGGCCGGATCCTGGGAGCAATTTGTCCGTGACGCCACAGTTGACGGGCTGGAGGGTGGAGGTATGGTGGGGGCCTACGACAAGATCATTGCTGAAGGGGAGAAGCGGGGCATTCCTGAGTTGGATAACATGCCGTATCCGGGGGCAACGGACCCGAAGACGGGGAAGCCCACCACCTGCTTTCAGAACGTCGGCCTCGGAGGGTTTCGACAGGCGCGGGTGGCGGTGCTGAAGATCCGTGAAGAGAAACAGCGACCCCGTGAGATGGAGACGGTTAGCGGGAAGCCCCTGAGTCGTAAGTCGAAAGCCTATATCCAGCACATGAAGGACATCGGGAAATTCCAGAGATTCAGGCCGGAGGGCGTGAGTCAAGCGATGAACTATGATGCGATCAAGCGGCATTTAGGGAGGGTTGAGTAATGCGAGTCAATGAATGGTGCTTCGATGAAGATCTCCTTTTACTCACTCACGTTAGGACAGACTACGAAATCGATTTAGAGACGTGTCTTACAAGTGCGAAAATCCTGGATTGGATCATGCAGATAGCGGCCAAAACATGGGTGACGAGATCGACGGTCGGGGATCTGGTCGAGTGGTTCCGGCTTCTAATGCACCCGCATGGTACGGTATGTTCTATGGGGGTTGAGTGTGGCCCCATCAAGGACGTACGTGCTGCAATCCAGGCCAATAAGAAAATACAGGGTTTGGTAGAGGGGATTATACACGAGCGGGAGACGAAATGAACGGACCAATCACCAAAACCGAGACGCACCTGCAGTGCAAAGTCTTCTGCGATGACTGCGGTGCGTATATCAAGACGATGAAGCATAAGTTGGCCGACGTGGCCCGGACGGCTATGGAGTCTAAGCTGGCTGGCTGTCGGTGGTGGTGTGGCAACTGCTGGGGGAAGCATGAAACCCAGTGATCAGATCGACACGGCGAAGCTGGTGCGGCAGCCGCCTGACGGGGTGGTTCGGCATCAGAGGCTTAGGCTGGCGGCGGATAAGCTACTCAAGCGGATCAGCCTGTATCTTGAGGATCATCCGCTGAATGAGGATGATTGGGAGATGTTCATTTGTGATGCCACGGAACTTGATAAACAGCGGCGGGTCTTGCTGAAGAGCGCGATACTGGAGGTGAAGAAATGTTTGGATTCTTGAGACGGAAGAAGAGGCAAGGGCTGCCACCGGAAATAAGTCTGATCGCAATACTTGGGCGTATCCGTGAGCTGCACATGCTCACGGAGGGGAAGCTCATTACTTACCGTGAGGCGAAAGAGAAGCTCATCAATGCTGTCTTGCATAAGGGGTTGCCCTTATGTGGTGCAGACGGTGGCGCAATGAGCGCGGAGCAGGGGGCAGCTTTTATAGAGGATGCCGTTGGGAAGATGACGGAAGATGAACTGATTTTTGCGGCGATGGAGAGATGGAGTATGTGGAACAATGTCTGAATCAGTGAAAGTTTTGGTTATGGGAGGGAAGGTTGCGCACTACGCCCTTCTTCCTGTCTTAAGGTTTTCTAACAAAGAATCAGTTCACTCTTATTGTGGGCAGGATTTTCAGCCACGTGATTTGGGGTCAACCCACAATTGGCGGGTTTGTGTGAAGTGCCTGGGGATGGTGGAGCGTTATGGTTGAATCAGTCCTGAATCCATCATTCTCTATCGAGATGGCCCTGGCTCCCGTTGCCAAAGGGAATCAGTATCAGATCGTGCATTATGGCCGGCGTACGTCAATCAAGGAATCGACTCAAGCGGAGATCTTCAAGAATGCGGCGACCATGTTGATCCTGGCCAGGATGGCGGGTTGTCCGAGTCCATTCTCCAAGCAGGACAAGATCAGAATGACGTGCTTTGTTCGCCACGAGTCATACCGGCGCGACCTCGACTTGGGGTGCCTCAAGGATGCCATCCAGAAGAGCGGTCTGATCCACAACGACCGTCAGATCCGCATAGAACACAACGAGATAGAGGACGCCAAGGGACCGGGGCGGATCCGGCTTCGGCTGGAGAAAGTCGCTTCGCTGCCGTGGAGAGTCACCTGACGGCTGTAGTATAGCTCAAATAACGCCTCAGAGGCCCGCCACGGGCTTTACGGGGGCGGGGTGGTGGTTAGCTCCGCCTCACAGTCTGCGATGGCGGCGCGGGCCGCACGAATATCCGCAGCATCATGACCTCGAAAGGATGGTTCTTCAGGGACCAGATTTCGCAACACCCCCAACAACCGATCCCGCTCCGTTCCGAGAGTTTTCAACTGGCGCTTGAGGGTGGCGGATTCATCGTTCAAGATAGCCATCTCGGTACAACAGGAACAATCTGTGGGTTTGTGTGGTGTCTTCATGGTGTGGCCTCACAGTCGTCGGCCAGCTCGAGGGCGGCGCGGGCTGCCTTGAATTCTTCGGGAAATAACTTTTCCTCAGCGTCGGATATGGCTATATCATACAGTGCCGTCAGCGCCTCCCGCATCGCGTCGAACGCCGCCAGCTTGGCAGAAATCTCTGAAATCTTCGGCTGATCATCATCCCCTTCGTGCAGGGCTTCGAGAAGATCAAGCCGACCCGGTATCGCCCCCACTTGCGCCGCGGTCAGGCCGGCGCAGGCGTTATAGCAAAGCTCAACCCGCTCCGCTAAGCCAAGACGATCACAGATAAGCGTAACTTTGCCCAGATCCCCTGCCACAAATAGCGGGGCCTTCGGAGTTGGCTCAACAAAGATCGGGTTTTGTCTGGTGGTCATTTGATCGCCTCGCTTTCGGTTATCGTGTTGCTACAAGGATAGTGAAGGCAGTAAGGAAGGCTATAAGCGCCATTGATGCCCGGAAATAGAAGCAATCAACTCCCCCGTTCCAGGGCTTCCTTATGGTGTCACCCATCCTTTCGGGAAGCTGTAGAGTATCCCAGCCGCAGCGCTCAATATGAGGGCCAGCATCAGCCCCAGGGCTATAGCCCATTGCCACGGGGCCGGTTCGTCGATGTGGTAGGATTTACGGGGCTTCATTTGGCACTGCCCGCGTTCTGGCGGATCTCAACCATCGCCCGTGTTTGTCGTTGGTAGAATTTCAGTACGTAGCCTATTCTCCCTAACTCCATAACCAGGGAGGGGCAATCTTCGGGGTTCGCGGGAGTGGTGAGTTGCACCACGAGATCATAATCCGCCCCTCCGTGTTGCCCCACCTCTTCGTAAGACAGGCACGGGTACCAACTTGAGTCGGAGGGTATTTCGGGGAATAGGGCGATGAAGTTAGAGAAGCCCTTGTCACGCCATCGTCTGAGGATACAGGCGGTTCGGTGTTGTCTTGTCCTGGTGGTCATTTGGCACCGCCTGCGTTGCCGCCTCCCAGGGGTAGAACATCGCACCGCAACTTAAAAACGGCCTCATTGGCGAGAAGGGCGGAGAGCAGCCCCCGCCATAGAATACGTCCACCCGGCTCCGACTTCTCACCCACCCTGATTGTCACCAACGTAGTCTCGTTGTATTGGGAGAAATCAACTGTGACAGACCCATCCCAACTCTGTGCGCTGGCACTGATACCACTGGCCTTGGTGCCACGGCGCGTAACTGCGCCACGGTCGCCCTTGAGTGTTCCGTAGAAGTGTGACATTGTGCGAACTCCTTTCGGTTACTGTTCTCCATACTCAGCTTTCCGGCTCAGATGGCCGGGGTCATGGGTCTCGTTATACTGCCGACAGATAGCCCGCGCGTCTGCCTCCGACTTGACATTGCGGCGCAGTGTAGTCTTGCGGCCTGCTCCCGGCTCTCGGCCATCAGGCCAAGAGGGATTGCTGCGCCACCAGTTACGAACAAATACTCTATACATGTGCGAACTCCTTACACCCCACCCCACAACCACCGGCTCGCCGGAGTTCGCAAGTCTAACGTGCCGATGGCCTTAAGGGTGGGAAAGCTGGTTTGATTGAATGACATAAATGCGAACTCCTGGCGTATCAAGTTAATCTTGTTATGATCTTACCGCATCGTTATCGAATTGCCCGACAATCACCCAGTAAGCTGGGTGATCTTTCGATAGGGTACATTTTAGGACATCGTAGACCATACAGGACAATTCGTGCCCATCGCAGTCCCTGCTCGCACTGCCGTCGATAGTGATTTCCAGAAGACCACAACGGTCAAAAACCACCATCAATCGATGGCCCGATAAGGTAGAGCAAGGCCAGTGCTCACCGGGGCGATTGGCCCAATCCCGTGTATCTTTAGCGGAAAGCCAAAGCTCGATTTCGTTTTCCATGATTTGTGTTTTCATCGCGAACCCCTTGAGTATGGCCGAACACCAGCGCCCGGCCTGTTATCTATATTGTCTGGGGAAAGTAAATGGTTGACCCTCCAGGAAAGAGAGACCCAGTGCTCACACACTGGGCCTCAGTGGCAGCTACAGAACGCCTGTAGTGGTGAGCGACAAAAGCTTAGAGCGAGCGTCATTGAAGATGACTTCAATCGCTCCGATGAAGCTTTTAGTAGAGCTCAGTTCGTCTCGCTCATACTTAAGGACGAACCGGCTCTGCGACCAATCATGATGCGCGGAGTCAAGACTCTGAACCGCTACAGCCATGATTGACAATTCATCTGGGGTCATTGCGAACTCCTTCCCGA
>SDBU01000809.1_pt1 | contig 45062 bp, 74 predicted proteins | sample 2277071 | NCBI WGS metagenome assembly SDBU01 (sample SAMN10397929, study PRJNA504765) | marine sediment metagenome | isolation source: marine sediment core GS08_GC12, 126 cmbsf | place: Arctic Ocean: Gakkel Ridge, Loki's castle | collected 2008
GGTGTCCGCTTTTAACGAAGCTTACGCGTCCTATGTTCAGGTTAAAATCCCAAACACATTCTTTTAAACTAAATATCCGAACATCTGTGATGTTACGGATAAATTTGACTTATCAGTGATTATTTCTTATATGCGTTTTTAATGAATAGTTCTAGATTACTCATTTCATCTTCACTTAGATGTATTATTCTATCATCATCATCTTGAATTAAACATCCATTGACTTCACCTTTTCTATTCCATATTGTAACAAATTTCATCTTTTCCTCCATATGATTTATCCGTTAGGATATTTGGTTTGTCGTATACATCGTATACGATGTATACATATTGATTAAGTTTGGGATTTTACGCGTTAAGCTATATTATACGCCCTTCTTTAACTTTTCAGTTTCTTCTGCCCACTCTTTGATGATTTCCTCTCTTTCTTTCTCAAATTGAGCCTTACAATGCCCTTTTATCTTTTTGAGTGCCTTTATTACATCACTATCAAAAAAGATAATCCCATTTGTTTTGTCTTTCTTATCTTGATAAAAATCAACTTCTCCATTCTTATCTATTTTTGCGATAAACCTTTTCCCTTCTAAACCAGCTTCAATTATTATTTCTTCTTCTTTTTCCATATTAACCTCCTACGTTCCGATAACGTATGTTATACGCACCCTTTCAATAGTTCTGGATTCTCATAGATGTTTCCTATAACTTCAACCTCTTTCTGATTTAGCCAATGTAAACCATCATCTATTTTTGGACAATGAACATACCACCCAAAACTAAGCCATTTAATTTCCCCAATTTCTTTATCTAAATTCCTTATAATATCCCCTTCATAAATCTCTTTTCCATTCTTGTCTTTGAGTCCTGTGAACTGCATTAAATCAAATCTCTTTAAATTCATAATAATATCTCTAAATCCTATGACATTAAGTTTGCTTGTAATAAAATCCCAATCATTTATTTCTAATTCTTCTTTATCCCATGCTCTGAATTTAATTTCTCTCATAGTTTCCTCCTTGTGTTCGTTATACGCACCCTTTCTTTTTATATTTCTCAAGTTTCTTAATCTTCATATTATAATGTGTAATTAACTTGTCAATCTCTTCCTTCAAACATTTCTTTTCTTTCTGGAGTTCTTCACAATTCTTACATTCCATCTTTTCCTCCTAAAAGGTTCTGATAATAGAGAATATGCGCCCTATTACATGCCTTCAATACTACATATTTGTTGATTACACATACCTTCAAATGTGCATTTACCTGATTCATTCCAACAACAATCTACATTTGTACTACAATCTGTCATTTTTAATAAAAAGGGGATTACTCCCCCTCCTTAATAAAAAACTCAACAACATTCTTGTGAGTCATTTCGTTCTTCATCGGATTATTCACAGGGATCTCTTTCAATTTAGCCTTAAGGCCTTTTAATCCCATTAAAAAATCCTTCAAAGACACCTTTTCAACTTCCAACCCAACAAAATCAAGCCATTTATTGAAAATCAAAGCTCCCTGATTTGTTCCCTGCCAGTTGAGAGTCAATATAGATTCAGATCCATCAGGATTGATGAACTTGCCAAATCCTCCATAACTCTCGAATGCAACTTCTCCCCCTTCTTTATCAACTTCATAAGTCAGTTTCAACTGAAAAGACTTAATCTGTTTGTTGCTTCTCGTCATCTTTATTTCTCCTGCAACTAAAGCCACATCACTTATCTTTACTAGCTGTCCGTTCAAGTGCGGCTTTGGGAGACTTTCTCCAAGCTTCCTGTCTGGAAGATCATCTATGTTGATGACTTCTCCAGGCTTTACTGTTTCCTCCGGGATAGGTTTGTCCTGTTGGTTTTCCTCTTGCGGGTTATCCATTATGGATACCTCCTACGTTTAAGCTCGTCAGCTTATTGATGAAAATAAATAATATCGTCTTCTTCAAAATCACAATGTTCAGTATTTACTTTCCAATTCTTAATGAAATCAATATAACAACAATTTTTACCACAAAATTCTTTTTCATGGCAAGTATATCTTGAAATAAATTCCGGGTTGAAAGGATCTAAATCAGAACATTTTTTGCAATTTAAACATTCTATCCAATTAGCTTCTTCCCATTCAGTTGGTGCTATTATTATTTCTTCGTCACCACAACCTATTAAAAATAAAACACTAATTAACCCTATCATAAATAATATCTTTTTCATTTTCATTCTTCTTCCTCATTTGCCTTGAGCAAATCTTTTATGTCTTTTGAATTTCCATGACTATAATGACCTTTCTTTTCTCTTTCTTTAATCTTATCAAAATCAATTTCAATCTCAAAATAAGGGGGGATTTTCACATTATCCAAAACTTTCCTTGTAAGATTCACTATCAATCTACTACCATGAAACATTCCATTAATTTTAGCTTTCATTTTTTTGTTGGAGACCTCCTTATTATATCTGAAAAGATTCCTGCAATGTATTCTTCACTGAGTTCCTCAGAAGTTATTCGATTGATTGCTTCCGGATTTATTGCAGAAAGATAACCTGTTCTTGAAGTGAGAAAATAAGAACCTTCCTTAAACATGAGAATTCCTACTTGAGGTTTTGGATCATCTTTTAGAACTATGAATACTTTCTTTCCCTCAAAATGCGCAAGTGCTTTCTTATCCATTTTCTTCAGTGCTAAAGTGCGATAATAAAATTGGGGAACTTTCCCCAACGATTGGCAGTATTGAATAGGCAATAGAATGAAGACTTATTTATATATCTTTCCCTAAAATTAACGATTAAAAGAAATAAGAAAAAACAAAAAGGTTTAATCGCTAAAAAACGACACAAACGACACGTTTTCCAGACAACTATCCCTCTTTGTTTTTGGTGTATTTGTATAGGTTATTAAGGAAATACATCAAAGGGCCTGTAATCCAGGCATATTTCTCAGGCATTCCAACAAGAACTGCAACTGCAAAAGGCACTAACAATATTGCAGAATTCTTAATGGTCTTCCAAAAACCTTTCCAAAAGTTATATTCAACCATGTTTCCACCTCCAGTTTTTTTTATTATTTCTCCAAACAATCTGGTGCATACCTACCGACAGCATGAGATTCAGGATTTGGTATAATCTTATCAATAACCCTGTCTGTCGGCTTGTTATCCAGGTAAAGTATGTCTTTCTGAACCTGGTGAATATAAAAAGGAAGAGCTATTTTTACTCTATCACATATACTAAATGCAACCCTGTAGATAGGTTGGTTGTTTCTTCCCCAAGTGTTAATTATCCCTTCTTTGTAAGGAAGTATCCAATATAATCCTTTATGATGTTTCTTCCAAAAACTTACATCCATGCATTCATTACCTTTCTTGTAGTCAGGCATATAGATTGGGAAGGCATTAACAGGACTATTTAATATCAGTAGTGCAAGTCCTGTTAAAAGGATTTTTTTCATTCTCTCATGTTTTCAATTTGTTTATCTATTCTTGTAGTACATTCTCTACAATTATATCCAAAATAAATTTTAGCTCCGCAATCCTTACATTTTATATAATTCATTTCCCTCCTCCCTTCTTCCATAACCTATAATCCCTTATAGCTTCCATGTCATTAACAAACTCTTCTCCCCAAGTTTCAGAGCCAAAAGGATATTCTCTTAATAATCTTTGACATCCATCCCAGATGTAAAGCCCTGTCATTTCTTTTTTAAGATTGATTCCATCTTTCTCTCCACTCCAATTTTGATAGTATTTCCAGATAACACCTGAAATTCTTTTAGAACCTACTATGTTTTTAGTTCCTGAACATTCGTATGTTTTTGGCTTTCCATGTATCTCGTAAAAATGTTCCATAATTCCTTTTGCCATAACATTTCCTGCAATTAAAGTTCCTGCAATAATTGATAATAATTTGTTATTCATATTTAGCCTCCAGTTCTCTTATTCTTCTTCTAAACTATCAAGATTATAATCTTGCTAATATAAAATCTTTTGGAAAACAATTACAAGTTGGTTTCCATGAGTATTTTGATTTTCTCTTTAACTTTGTATCATAAGCCATTTCCATTTCCTTGCCACATGTCAGGCATTTAGGTATTTTATCCATCATAAACATCTCTTGAAGTTTTCCATTCCTCATATAATCTTATTTTCTCAAAAGCATAACCAACCATAAGGGCTTCTGACTCTGTTTCCTTCCAAATTTCTTTCTTCTTGAATCTCTCACAAGCCCAATCATAAACTTTAACATGCTCTTCAGTTAATTTCTCTATCTTTGATTGTCTTCTGTTTCTTACTTCTTCATCAAAAGGATAGTAATCATTCATAACATTCTCCTTACTAATTCAGGACTGACATAAATCCCTTTAATCTTTCTGTTAGGGAATGCTTTCCTGTATCTGTAAAACTGCTTTCTTGCTATTAGATAATTCTTTGTGCTATGTCTACTCTTAACCTCGTAGAAATGATACCACCTATTAAGTCCATGATTCTCTTTCTGAACATTTCTCCAGGACTCAACATCAACCTCTCCACATAATCCTTTATTGGAATACAAGATATTCTTCTCTATTGAATCGTAACCTTTCAATCTCTTTACTAACATATCTACCAAGTCCTGGTGTTTATTCATTTAATATCCCCTCAACTTTCTTGATTAGTTTTCTTTCAAGATCTTTGAAGTAATATCTTCTTACAGATTCGGTTGCTCCAGAAGAATCACAGATATGCTTTACATAGTCTGGAAGGAAATCCAATATTTTTGATGCTATGTTAAGCGAATGTTTCTCTTGTGTGGATTCAGTATAAATGTTTCCTGCATAAATACAGAGCCTTCCCACTAATTTCAAGAAATCCTGATGATATTTTATTTCATCCATTTTTAACCTCCTGAACTTATCATATATTAAGATGGTAATCTTTATATGTTTTTCTATTTGTTTTTTATTTCCTTAACATCCCTGCTTATTTCATCAAGTTTTTCCTTGATATAATTCTGTTGGATATCATACTCTCCTCGAGGAACATAATCTTCTTTCATTTCTTTTATTTCCTGGGCATTAGTTTCTGTCTGGGCATTTCCACTAGTCACAAAAATAATCACTCCGCTGAAAACAATAAGGCAGCTTAAGATAAAACCCAAGGCTTTGAAAGTAATTCGATAAGATCCATTCCCATTTCTTTGTAAGACATCCATTTTATTTGTATAAATCCCCCAAGCTTTTAATTTGGGTATCAGGATCTGAAAGTTTAACTTCTATGAGAAGATTATTCCCTGGATAAGCAAGAGTTATTCTTTCTTTTGTCAAGACATCTTCCCAATTTGCACCATTATCAGCAGATATCCTGTATGTTGCTCCTGTCAATGTTTCCCCGGTAACCAATAAATAAACTTCAGAAACATTTGAAGAAGTTGTTTTAACAGGGCTTAGCCAGGTTCCACTATCTCCAGTTTTTATTTTAAGAACACCTGCAGTTATTTCAGTATTTGTATGTGTTCCAACATCAGTATCGAAAATGAAAGTCTGTGTGTTCCTCATTTCATGAGGGTTTATTTCTGTTTTCTTAAGTTTGTTTCCGCTTTCAATCATGTCTTTTATTAGATGAGTAACTTTCCTCGGTTCTTTTGATACTTTTACAGAAGTTGTGAATATTGCTTTCTCCTGATTAATGCTATGCTTATAGCTAATAATATCATAATTTTTTGGCTGTAAGTTATCTGAAGGAGAAGATAATTTCATTTGTTCACCAGGTTGTATTGTTGCCAGTAAAACCCCTGTTACATCCCCTATGTCTGGAGGATTCTTTAATTTGTTTAAAAGATAATCTCCATTTTCTTGGGCCTGTTCATCAGAAATTATGTTATTGTCATTTACTATCTCTTCCTTAAGCCCATATTTATTTTGGGAAGCAGTATCTTCTGCAGTATATATAATAGGTATTCCTTCCTGTTCAGCTCCATAAACAATAATCCTGTTTCTTATCAAGGAAATATCAACACCAAATTCACTAACAGCAACCATATTCTGATCATGGATAATAGCATCGTCTTCATTTGTCCTGCTTCCGGACTTAAAGTAATGGACATCAAGACTTGAATCAATATAACAGTCAAATCCTGCTTCCTTGCAAAGTTCCTTGACACATTCCCAGAAAGGTTTCTGAGCCCAGTTAACAGTTATACTTTTTGTTGAAGCTGCTACATTAGTATAAGTGAATTGTGTCGCATAATTATCAAATAGACTTTTCAATATAAGGGATGTTTCCATGTCTTCATAAGTTTTGGTTACTGTTATATCCATAACCTGCAAAGCCTCTCCTCTCCCAACACATTTTATTTTATTCCCTTTGTAAGTTGGTTTTTCTATCTGGCCCCTGAATCTTAGAGTTGTTGCAGTAGCTGCTGCATCAGAATAGAATTTGAATACTTCAGTACCTGTCCAGACATTGAGATAAGTTTCATTAGGATCCCACATCTCAAATTCAAAACTTCCTATGCTATCAGTAACTCCATGTTCCACTATTGTATAATTGAATAAATCACTAATGTCATCAATAGTTCCATCTGAGCGGGTAACAGTTATCTTGTAAGCAGTAGTTACCTTAGGTAACCAGATAAATCCACTTTTTTTTATTGAAGTTCCTCTATCTGTTATAACCATTTTAATCACTCAAAGTAGGATAAACACATTCGCTGCACACAGTATTGAAAATTATTTGTGGGTTAAAGTATCTCAAGGAAACAGCCGAACAAGCCAAATCAACCCACATATTTATCCCTGTTGAATTTGATGTTGAAAGATTAGTTATGTATCTCTGATCAGATGTATTTAATGCAAAGCCTTCGTTCTTATCAACTGAATTTGCAAGAGTCATATTAACGCATGAATGGATGCTCTCATTTAATCTTATATACATATCAAAAGGATCAAAAGTTGCAAGATTACTTATGTTAAAAATTGGTATTGAACCAAGTAAACTAGTTGCATTTATGTATTGCTTATAAGGTGTAACATTAAATTGGGTTAATGATTTGGGGATTATTTCCCAACTCTCAAGATTAGATGGTAAGGTTATATTAAATAATGAACGTCTTATTGTTATTACTTTTGTTGATTCTATTGCGGTAACATTTTCATTATCAAAGATATTTGCATAAACTATAACATCTTCTTCCCCAATATATCTCAAATCCAGATCCTTTAATTCCAAAATTCCATCAATACTACTGATACTTACATTAACTGAATTACCAACTATGGAATTACTCATATCAGACATCAAAGTAGCATTATCAAGTTTAATATTTCTTATTGTTGAATTCACATCAAGATAATTAACCAAGAGAGATCCTGCTGCATCTGTAGAGAACAATATTGGAACCAAACAATCAAAACCAGTAAGACAATTATCCTGCAAATAATTCCTAATACTAATCCCGCTGAAATTTGCAACTATGCTTTCAGTATTATCCAATTCATCATCCCCGGTATTATTCCATTCAAGTATCCCATCTGCACCAATATCTATACTTAGATTTATAGGGAAACCCTGTGTTACCTTGAGATCAATATCAGTTACTATTGCTTGTTCACTTAAATCTCCATTGCTATCTTGTGTATTGGTTCCTGTAACAAAGAATCCAAATGATAAATTATTTCCAGGAATATTGAAAACATGAAGTATCTCTTTGGTTATGCTCTCCCAATTTGTTCCATTATCAGCAGATAAGAAACCTTCAACTTCTGTTCCTGCAGGTTTTATTTCTGTCCAATTAAATATTGCTGTTGTTATATTTCCATCAAAAGATTTTATTTCTCCACTTGTCCATGTTCCATTAGAGAAAGTATTATTCGCAGTCATGTTTCCAGTAATCCCTGTATGATTAATTTCATATAATTCTACAGATGCACTACCTCTTGCTCTTTGATTTGGATTGAAGAAATCTTGAACAAAACAATTACATTGAGTATCGGAATATACCTCATATTCATGTATAGGATCATAATTTATATCTCCTACTTTAATACCATCATCATAGAATTCAATTTTATTATTGATTTTTCTTAATTCAATTATTGAACTATCACCAGCACTTCCAGAAATAGGACTTCCAACACCGGAATCCCCTCCAACTGTAGAAATTATTATTGTCTTAATACCGGAAGTCTTATCTTTAATTCCAAATCTAGCAATCCCCTGTCCACCTGAAACATCTATACAAGGGTTACGATCTGATGAACCAGCTGCATCAGTTCTTACACTTATGAAAGTAGAACCAAATCTTGCCAAATTAAAATCTGTAGAGAATGAATTATCAGAATCAGTCTGGGTATTTGTAATATCACAATCTCCAGTAGGAGCACATTCACAATCTGACCTAGTTGTTATATCACTTCCAGTGGTAATTGCATAACTTCCACTCCATCTCCCTATGTCTCCAAGATTAAAGTTTTCTCTCACCCATTGAACATTTGAGGAATTAGTCAAATCAGTCAAGGAATCAGTATTATTCCATAAAGGATTTGTATATGAAATATTATCAGGGTTTGAAACTCCACCTGTTAGATTAATTGTTCCATTCATTATATCAACAAAAGGATCAAGCCAATAACGACTGACATTAAAGAATCTTTGAATTCCTCCTGGCGTGATAAATACCAATTCTTCAGAATCAAGATTATTTGAGAAATAGGAAATATGATTGACATTTCCAGTAAGATTTCCTGGAATAGATAAATCAAGAATCCCATCATCAAGAATATCTATTATGAGATTTTCAGGATAATCTGAATTAAAAGGATGTCCACTGATATTGAAATTAAGTTCCTGAACTGTTGCATTTTGATTTAAAGAAATATTAACATGTTGTGGGCTATTTCCGAATGTAAGATTTTCTGTTGTATGATTTCCTGTGGAATTTGTAAAATTAGAAGTTCTTATTTCACTAACAAGATAACTTATATTTGGAATCAATCCGCAACTGAAATTTACCCCTATGTTAGGAACATTTATACTTAGACAAATTTCAGAATTACCAGAAGCAGTTATGTTTGAAGTTGATTTATATTCATATTTCCTGTTTCCTTCTAATCCATCTAAAGTGAGATTTATAACTCCAGGACCTTTAGTTATTTCATATTCATAATTATCAGTCCTGTTTTGTATTCCATCTGTGTTATTCCCTATCCAGTAAAATGTATAATTTCCAGGCAAATAATCAGTAGTCAGGTTAAAAGTTATATTAGAACCACTTCCATATCCATGAACTCCTATTGTTTCATTAACTATTCCTTCTCCTCTTTCCCATTGGAAGTCTATGCTATCTGGCTCTCCATCTTCATAAGTTATACTGAAGAACATGTCTGTTGAGAAATCTATTGGCTCATCTGGATTTGAAGAATTTAACTTCCATATTGGAACTGAATTATTTATAGCAAACAACTCTGAAAATCCTGAAACACACTGTTCTATTGAATCACAAGCCTCAATTTCTATGAAATAATCAGCATTTATTGTTTCATTGGAATGCCACAAATAACTCATTTCAAGACCTGATATATTTGCTATTGATTGATTCACATCAAGGGATTCATTCAACAAAGTTATGTTGTATCTTGTTATCTCATAATTGTTTGGAGAGAATGCAGCAGTCCAGTTTATATTAATCAATCCGCTTACATTTTCATTTTCAGGATTAAAAACATCTGGAGGAGAAGGAGGCAGTCCTCCCACATCTATCAAATCAGTTCTTATTGAATCATTTATACAATTACCAGCTCCAATCACATCACATGCTTCAGGGAAATAATACAAAGCATCTGTTCCGTCATATTGATGCAAATGCATTATTGTAGTTACTGTCTGGGTTGTCCATGCATTTCCTTTATTAGTTGATAATTGCACAACATCTGTTCTTGATTCATTCTGTATGTAATGAACATAACAACTTCCAACACCACTTATTTTTCCAACTATAAAGTCTGAATTGTTTTCTGTTAATTGGATATTACCAGAAACTAATCCAGAAGTTGCATTCAAAGGAAAAGTCAATACAACATCTTTTATCTGAGAATCATCACCATGAGAATGATTGAATGGATTTGCTCCTTCTATATTTGCAAATCCTATACAATTACTATCAGTTCTTGGGTTTCCATTGAAAGCAAAACTGCTATTACAATAATTTACATCACAGACAGCAGAATTTGAAGCATTAACCATTATTTCAAGGAAACTGATGTTTTTAGACTGGTTGAGATTGTTCAGTTCAGTAGACCAGAATTGATTGTTATTCTGTAGTTCTCTATTTAATGGAACTTCATCTTCCATATCTACCTGAAGGAAATTATAAGAAGCAGGATAAATCATATTATTATCAAAAGTAAAGTTAAACTGGTCAGAAACATTAGAAACACTTGCAAATCCTGAAACAAAACTTCCATTACCTACTTCTGTCCCATTAATGAATATTCCCGAACCTGCTCTTACAGATGAATTAATCTTCTGATGCATCGTGATTCTTGACACATTCAAGCCAGTTTCATCTGTTATGCTATAGGTTGCATTAATATTTCTTCCCATAGCATTAAAGAAGTCAATATCTGGAAAGTCCTGAAGTATAAAGTTTATCTCAGGAGGAGTTGTTGCATCATAACTAAATATGTTTATCTCACTCCAATTACCACATCCATAAGTATCACAAGTTCTGACTTTCCAATAATGAGTTCCTTCATTTAAAATAGGAGTATCTCCTGTTATTGTAGGTGTTTCTGCTATTGTCCAATTATTGTATTCAGGAGAACTAAAATCAGAATCGTTATCAACCCTTAAATTATAATTGATAATATCTCCATCAACATCAGCTTCAGCATTTGTCCAGTTAAACTGGGTTATGAATGCTGCCACTGTGTTATTAGGTGGAGCATTGAATGTTCCTGCTGAAGGAGGGGTATTTCCAGTTGTAAAATTATAATATAATAATTGACTTCTTGAGCTGTCTGTCATAATTGCTAAAAAATCTGTTCTTCCATCATCATTAAAATCTCCAACAGCCAAATCATTAACATACCATTTGAAATCAGTATATCTTCCTGCTATCGGCCTTTGATGGAAATTCTCGCTACCATCATTCTCAAACCAAGCCAGACGGGAAGTATCATTAAAATGTCCGGTTCCTAATCCTCCTCCTACTCCTGCAACTATATCCATATCTCCATCAACATCTACATCATAAGCAATAACAGACCAGACTCCACTATTGCTGTCAGTATATCCTATAACATAAGCAGTAAAATTTCCAGTCCCATCATTCTCAAACCATTCAACATTTCCATCAGTTCCGTTATCACTTCCTGCTATAATATCAATATCACCATCTCCATCTATATCTTCTAACCAAACATAACTATATCTTGGGTTTATTGTTCCAGTTACATTAGCAAAATTCCAGTCATTATTTGAACAATTACTTCCATTATTCATAAGCATATACAATCCTACTTCTTTGGTAACCCCAACTATGTCTGTATCTCCATCCCCATCCATATCTGCTCCTTCAAATTGATGAGTCTTTTGATCTACTTGAGAGGTTCCTATTTCTGTTACTTCTGTATTTATTCCAGTAAATTCGGTAAAGGTTTCATCTCCATCATTGCAGAATAAATCTAAAGAAACACTATCATTACCTCTGACAATCATGTCAGGATAACCATCTAATTCTACATCTAAAAATGAAAATATTGGTTCTCTGTGAGTTCCACTAAATTCATATCCTTTAATTATTTGTAATGTAAAATCCTCATGACCAGTATTATTTGCTACTCTAATTTCTCTCTCATCAAAAGTTCCATAACCTATATCTAATTTATCATTATTATTTATATCAGGACAGGTTCCATTTACATCATAAGTAGGACTCGTGCCTAATCCAGAACTTCTGCAATTAAAAGATCCATTTCCTGAATTCCTGCAGTAAGTGCTTGAATCATAAACAATATCATCTATTCCAGGAGTAGCAATAGGTCCTGAGCATACAGTGTCTATTCTTATTACTTCATATGATTTTAAGATATTTTCCTGCCATGTTTGATTAAAAGTAAATGCTACATCCTTTTTCTTTTCTGTTCCTCCAGAAGTATTTGCATAAATGCTTAATAAATATTCTCCATTAGGCACATTAAAAAATGTTAGATTTGGTGTAAAGGTTATATTTGTTGCTCCTGAATCATTAGTATAAAACCAACTTTCAACTGTTGCCCCTGTTGATGTAACATTTAAATCATATGTTCCATTATAATAAGTTTGATTAAGAGGAGATTTAATAAATATGTCTAATGGAAGAATATAACTCACATTAACATGTTCTCCTTCATCTGAAGCAGTCGCCAAGCTACAATTCCATTGTCCTGCTTCTTTATTATCTACTCCTAAATCTGCTTCATGTGTTGCAGTATCAAAAGCTCCCCATGTTGAATTATCATCTGAACTCCTAAATTCACAAGCATCCCATCCAACTTCTTCAAATATCTTCCAATTATATGAAGTTCCTGGTGTTGGCCAGAATCCATCACTTAAAAAACTTCCAGGAACTGCTATGCTTTCATTAGCATTTAAAATTTCTGTAGGTGTTAATGTTCTGTTCCATACATTTATTTCATCTAATCCTCCACTCATACAAGAACCACCAGCTCTATTACATCCCCATCTTGCTCCTCCACCTATAAATGCAACATCATCAGAATCAATAATAGAAGAATTAAAAACCCCATCTATAAACAAATAATTCCCTGTATTGTTTTTTGTAAATACTACAAATATCCATTGTCCATAAGGAGCATCAAACCATATCCTTTCTTCTTCTGCTCCATCATACCAATTAATAGCTGCTTGGTCAGCTATTCCCCAAGAAGAACCATTTGCAACAAAACCATACCTTCCATCTAAATCAAATATATTATTATGAGATGCAGTTGTATGTCCTCTTTTAAACCAAAAAGCTACGGAATGTTCATTAGCAAAACCACCAGCATTCCAATCACTGGAAGTTCCTATATCAAAATAATCTCCTTCATCAAAATTAACAGCATTTCCTATCTGGCCAGTTATTGAATTTGGTTGGTCATTTGCTAAAGCAGTTCCAGAAGGGTATCCACTATCTGCTATGTTAATAACAGTAGTTGTTCCATCCCCATCATCTAAAGGTAAAGAAAATATTTGATTTATATTTTTTAATGTTGATGAATAATTAGCAGGTCCTCCTCCAGCATCTGAAAGAATTATATTTGCTCCACTTATTTCTGTTCCATAAAAAGTTCCTGACCAGCTTCCATCTTTCATCTCCCATTGAGCCCACATACCATATTCTCTTCCAGCATAAGTTAAAACTACATCTACAATTTGTTTACAAGTCCATTCTGGTTGCACTCCAGGAGGATTATAAACTCTATTCTCTTCTGGACATTCTAACCATCTTATTGAGGGTTCAATCTCCAAAAAATCATTAATAAAATAATTCCCACTCTCTACCATACTCTCCATCTCTTCAATATCAAATTCTTTTACATTCCCACATTCCCATTCATTATAATCTTCAATTAAGTGTCCGGACTGATTAGAAATATAATTTTTTGTTTCATTACAGGTTTCAGGAATATAAATTTTAAATCTAATATCCGTATAATTGGCATTGGTAATATTTTTGAATTCTATAGAAATATCATTATTCTTCTTGTCTTTCTTGATTTTATATTTTTGGCTAGGTCTTAAAGGGCTTTGCTTATTCTCTTTTAATTGGATATTTGGATGTTCTCCAGTGTAAGAAAAGAAGATATCTGAGAATTCTTCCCAATTATCTATATTATAAGGATCCAATGTAAGATTACCTATCCCTATAAAAATGGGATCTAAATATTCCTTATCTTCATGGTTTATACTCCATTTGATTGTATTTGAAGGATGATATTTTTCTATGACTAATCTTATTTGATAATCTCTTCCTTCCCTAAAAGCATAAGAAAACTTTCTCTCATCTTTGGAATTTGATAATCCGCACCAAGTTCCCTGACAAGAACGAGATAAATTTATTTCTCTCCAACCAGTTCCCCAACTTCTTTCCATTATCCAGGATTTTACTTGAGGAGAAAAATCAAAAATAGTATCTCTTCCATAAGGATCATATCCAACTTGATAAAGAAATATGTCCTCTTTTACTGTAAAATTAACATAAGCATAACAAGGATCTTCTTGAGTTCCATCACATGCAACATCTCCAGAATGGTCATTTATTTCAATAGCACCTGAGAAAACTAAATAGGCAAATAGGGCTGCACCCAAAATCGTTGATGTTGCAGCAATACTTTTCCACCATTTTATTATAGTTGCAAAATAAATTCTTTTGGCCATTATAAATTTTCTCCAATATGTGCTGAGAATTTTATAGTATAAGTTTCAGGTTCTGTTGTTGTAGCACCTGCTCCAGCATCATCAGTTGGAATTTCAATAATCTGTACTTTTTCAAAATTAACAACATAAGTAGTTCCATTATATTTTAAATTAAATACTCCACCTGCATTGAAAATATTCCAAACTTTTAGTCTGTCCGCAGCATCTATTTCTCCATCAATATTGAGAAACCAATTTTTAATTCTCAATAAATCAATAAACTTTATATCTTTTGGACCTGCATCCCAATTTCCTGAAGGTTGAGGAGGACTTATCTTCCCAAGTATTTTTGCTTTAATTTCCTCAACTTTACTTGTAGCAACAGTTACTTCGTTTGTTTTTCCTTCCTCTAAAATAATATTTGATGTCATTTTTATAGGCTTGCTGGGAACTTAACCAGATTTTTTACTTCATCAAGGAGTTTATCTCTATCCTCTGTAAGCATCTTTTCGAATTCATCTGAATCACTAACACTTATATCATTATTCTGAACTATACTTATATTATTACCTAAACCTACTCTTTCTCGAAGCGCTCCAGCAGGATCAAAAAACATTTGAGGTGTTGCTTGAGAAGCTGGAAGAGCTCCTGTTGGAGGAGTTCCAAAACCCACTCCACTAATTAAAGGTATATCCACAAAAGGAAGAACATTCAGTTTCTCAATCAATATATTTATTTTATCCACTATCCAATTAATAGCATCTCCTGTGGCCATCTTGATATCATCCCAATGCTTTATTATTAAAAAGACTGCTGCGCCTAAAGCAACAGGTATTGCTGCCCATGGAACTGCAAATGCAGCTAGTATAATTCCAACACCCATTATTGCAAGCCCTAAACCTTCCCATTTTCCCATTAAGATATCAATTATCCCTTTAATAAGAAATCCAACCCCTAAAAAACCTGCAAATACCATAAACATAACCAGTGCAGCTATAGCTGCACCTCCAAAAACTAATATCAAAGAACCAATTCCTAAAGCAAAAGATCCTACTATAAATAAAATAGCTCCCAATACAGCACCTATAACCACAAACCACCCCCAAGCTTCCTGTGCTGCAGGATTCATTTCAATAAGATATTCTGTAAGTTTCAAAAACCAGGGAAATAATTTCTCAACAACAGGAAGGAAAAATATTTGTAAGGTTACTCTCCATAAATCAAAGATACCAAATAATTCTGCAGTTGGTTTTAATAAACTTGTAAAAGTTTTTCTTAGCATCATTCCAAAAAACATGACTCCAAGCATTTCCATCTTAAAACCACGCATACCGTGTGTTAGAAGTCTTATCTTATTCCCTAATGCAGCACCAGAATTCATCTGAGTAGAATTTGCTTTATTCATTTTTTTAAAGTTATCTATGTTAACGCCCATGGTTGCATTAAAACCTTGGACATTCTGTCTTAGTGCTTTCATCCCTTCTAATGGAGCTTTGAATGTCTCTCTAATTCCTTGCAACATTCCTTTTACAGTCAGTAAGATTTCTTCTCTTTCAACAGCCATTATTTCTTTTTCTCCATCATTTTATCGTAATCTTCTTTTTCTCTTTTCCACTTTTTGCAAAGTATGCTATAGATATTCCAAAATGTAGGTAGAGGTATTTTCTTGAATTCTTCCAGAGATATATATCCTAATTCCATCATGAATGCTACGTGGATTTCTGGAAGATCGTCCTCTATTAAGGCACTACTTTCCTTAATTTCCTTTTGGAACTTTTTCCTTATTTCTAGGAGAGTCGGCATTCTTTATAGTTTTCCTTATTTCCTTTATTTTCCCTGGATCTTTTTCCTTCTCGATATTCGAATTATTCATAGACATTATAGGACCCATTAATTGTCCCATAAATTTTAATGCGAATTGTTTCATATCTTCTTCAGGTTCATCAGGGTAAGATAGCTTTAATGTATCATATAATACTTCTTTCAAAGCATTCAATCCTTCGTCATCAATATTCTTAAGCATATCTTCTATAGAGCTATCCTTATCTTTTGCTCCGCTAAATGTCTTCATCACTTTCATGAAATTTGGAAGTGAATCAACATTCAAAGGTTTTAAAAGAAACTCTTCTCCATCTATAATTACCTTTTCCCCTTGTGCTAAATGTGGTTTAAATCGACTCATCTTTCTTTTCCTCCATTTTCTTTTTTCTTTTTATCTGCCTTTGTTCAGCAGTACTTCCATCTAACCTCTTTTTCTCCTGAGGTTTATCTTTCTCTTCTTCTGTTATGTCAAGTTTCTCGTTTATTTTTGCTATTGCTTCAGCAAGGAAATCTATTTTTTCATTGATCTCCTCGTGTCCTGAAGAGCATTCTCCTTTGAAGAACTTCCAAATGTATGTAAAAGCTGCGCCAAAATCATTTGCAAATTCTTCTTCAGAGTATTTAATAAATTCTGCTCTTGTCTTAAATGCAAGACGATTGAAAGAGAATCCCCTCTCATCGATCATCTTCTCTTTCACTTCGTTAAACTTACTTTCTGGATCCATTTAAGTTACAGCAACAGTTCCTAATGAAGTCATTGCAGCAAGACCATCAGCACTTTCCCAAAGGATTGTACTTGATCCAGCTTTGCTTCTTGCAGGAACTCTCCACTTAAACTTGAACCTAAGTTCATTCTCAGTAAAAGATGGCTTACAGCTCACAAATCTTGCTTCAGTACATCTGCATCTCAATGCATTTGCCCCGCTAACTACTGCTCCAGTTGCAGCTGAAACAGTGGAATCATCACTCCATAGGAAAAATAATTGCCATTTGTTTCTTGTCTGTAATACTTGTGAATAATTATTCACAGTAAATGGGGTAGTTGCAACAGTCCCTTCATAGAAATGAGATATCATCCCATCAGGACTTGTATCGTCAGCGTCTCCAATTCCGACAAATTCTCCATCGAAAGTTATCATTGTGTCTTCTTCAGGTTTTCTCATACCAGTTCTTCCACCTGCAATGTTAGGTTTAAACTCATATTCCCTATCTCCCAATTCAATCATTTCAGACGGCTGTATTAAAGCCGCAATGTTCACCATAACCGATCCGTTCCAAGCTGAAACTAAACAAACTTCTGTCCAGCTATCAGGTATAGTATTTGCCATATATATCACATCTCCACTTTTTTTATCTCTTCATTCTTTTCAAGGTTTTTATCAACTGCCCACGAGCTCTGAAAATGTGGACATAACAAATCAGTATCAATGTAGACACCAATCCCTTTTATATCACAATCGTGATAAAAACCAGTATCGTCATGCCAATGGAATTTCTTATTCCACCAAAATCTAATCTTTCTCTTCTCGAAAACATCTCTTCTAATGAGCGTAATACCAAGGCTTCCAAGATAAATCTTCATAAGCCTTTCTTTAGCAAGTGAATCATAACTATGTGGCTGTAAAGCCAGATGATAATCATTACTTCCTTTCCCTCCAAGAGGAACCCATCCGGTAAATATGCAGGGCCTTTTCAAAACTCTTCCCTGATTAATATAATACCACCCTCCAACAACTTCTTTATCCCATTGGATTAATTCCTCTATAATATCTTTCCTGGGAATAACATCCTGTTCTAAATGGAACAAGAAATCATAACCACCTTCCAGCATCAAATCAACTAATTTGTTTCTTGATTCTGAAATAGTTTGTCTTGTATCTTCGTAATGATTTCCTTTGATCACTTTGACACCTTTTGATTTTATTTTATTGAAATACCCATCCCCTTCAGAGTTATCTATCATAACAAAATCTGAATTAGGATATGTTAATTCTTTTACTCTCTCGATGAATCTATCTAAAACATATCCTTTTCCATCGAAAGTTATAGTTCCTATAAGCACTTTAGGAAAGTGTTTTGGCGTCATAGATTCTCCCACATCCTTTACATTGTAATTCTCCCTTATCATGTTCTTTATACTCGCTTTTAACTAAAGGAGTTTGACACTTAGGGCACTTCTTGTTTATTTTCTCGGTTTCAGGCATGTTACCACCTCCTTTTCAGTTTTCAAAACCTTAACATCGAAGTCAAAATCATATTCCATATCATAATCAACTTCTTCTGCGTAATCCTTATTAAAATAATAAAAAGTATTTTCAGTGAAGAATCTGACATGACTTGGATCCCTAAAAGCAAATTCATGAGATGCAATAGGGACTATGATTGTAGCTTTTCCAGAAGGTTTCAAAACCCTGTATAACTCTAACATAAAGTGATTGATATATTTTATATGTTCTAAACAATGAGAACAATGAATTTCATCGATAGAGTTATCTTTCAATAACCATGGTTTTTCAAGATTAAAAATATGTTTCTGGCCATAATTCTTTCTATCAACACCTTCAAATCCAGGCTTACATTTCTTTCCGCAACCAATATCGATTTTCATAGTCTTGATTTTTGTATTTCGTTAAAAACATATTTTCTTAATTTTGGACGGTGTTTTGAATAAATCCTATCAATAAAAGGGTGAGGTTTTACAAATATACTTCTTCCGGTAAAACCTTTATCTTTTGCCCATTGAGTTATCTTTCTTCCCCTTTTGAGAGAAACATAATGGGGAGGCATTCTATCTAAGGCAATACCATATCTTAACATAAATAAATTCCCAATTAACCCTCTACGTCTTTGTTCCCACCTTATGGATTTTGTAAGCTTTCCTCTCCAGTTATGTGCTTTTGTACTCATCTGCAAGAATCTTGCAAAATCATTTCCCCATCTCCTGATACCTCTGCTAACAAAAAGACGATACATCCTCATTCTCTTGTTTAATTTCTTTTCCAAAAGTACATCTCCTCTCAAAGTTATTCTCATCATGATAAAGTCATCCTCTTATTATATCTTAAAGACATTTTAGCAAAAAATACAGGATCTGAATTTAATTCAATTGAATCAAAATCCTCTATGAATGGAATACCATTAGCCATCCCATAACATAACAAAGCCTTCCTATTAGTTATATCATTTATAGTTTTCAAGATATTGTCCATTATTTGCTCGCAATAACTTGCTCCATTTGAAGCATGATTCAAGATATTATCACTGCTTCTTACTTCGATTTCAAACTCCCAAAAGATTTTTCCACGAGTTTTATCAACACTTCTCTCTTCTAAAGGATCATCTAATGTAGCCCTCTTGATAACAATTATAGGATATCCTGAAAAATTAAGTCCGCTTACATCAGGAAGTCTTGAATAAACTAATTTACGAGCTCCTGAAGTATCCAAAGGATCTGGAACATTACTTCTATTATTCAATAAATTATAAATATTAGCATAAGATTGACTTATTAAATTGTTTTTTGTTACAACTCCTGAATCCGTTACGGTTGCCATCTTGCCTGAGCAAAAATTAGTCCTGAGACAAAACTATTAATATTCTCCTTTTTATAAAGAGTAATTAAACAAGTCTTGCATTGAAAGCCCTGTATTTTGAAAGGATCCTATTGATTTCTTTATCAAATACTTCAAGATTTGGAGTGAATTCTCTTCCAGCTGTCAAGGATTTTCCAACACCCATCAACATAAAATGTCTTGCAGTCATCAATATTGCTAATCTTTTTATTTCTCTTGGAACTGATGTATATCCATAAGTATAATCAACTTTTATCTGGCCATTTCCTTCTTCAGGATAATCTTTTGAATCTGTTATCCTAACCCTTCCAGTATTGGTATCAAATTCTATGAAAAATTCATCTTCAATTCTCAAATGATCCAAACGAATATCTCCAGCTGTTAATTCAGTAGTGACTGCAGCAAGAGTAAAAACAACAGCAACATAATCACAAGCAGTTATGTCAGGAGATCCATTAACCTCGCAATCACTATCCTGGAAGTGCATGGTTAAAGTAGTCCAAGACTCATCTGAAAATATTGATTGATCCCATTTCTTATAATAATAATTGCTCGAATCAGAACCAAATCTTAATTCAACACTATCGGTTGCAGTCAAATCAGCATCATCATCTGTGTAAATATCTATCTTTAAAGTTTTATCATTAAAATCTGTTAAAGATACTTCTTTTGAAATTGTTACAGAATCATTATTTGTTCCTGATTTAGCAACATTCATACATGAGGTTCCATGATTAATATTATCTCCTGTAAAATTATCACTCAAAGTTATTGTATCAGAACCTCCAGAAGCTCCAGTCCAACCAGTAGCAACAGTAAAATCATCCAATAAAGTATAAGCAAGATTCCTCCATTCATAATCATTTCCTTCACTTGCATCATTAATAAAGAAACCAGTAACAGATTGAACAGGCCCTTTATTGAGGAAAATAATTTGTTGGTATTTATTCTTCATGTCATGATATTCATCAGTTATGGCATTTGCATCATCAAATCTTTTTGAAGTCAAAGTATCTATTTCATCTTCAACACTTGATCCTGTACTAACAACACTAACAGCTTTTATGAGTTGAGAGTCAGTAGAAGTATAACCCATTTCATCATAAAACTCCTGGACAGTAAAATATCTTAAAGTATCTGAAGCAGGAACTGTACTTAATGTTAGAGTTATATCAGATCCGCCAGTTGTTACAGTATGAGAAACACTTCCTTCACTATTTTGATATGCAGTAAAGACTGTTAAAACATCTCCAGTAACAACTCCTCCTGAAATGGAAGCAGCATCCATAATAGTCTGGCCATTAGCATCAGTATCAGAAGAAATGGTATTCCCAGATCTTTCATTTCTTACAATAACTCTTACATTAGAAATAGCAGAACCACTTAAAGTTACTGTGATGGCAAGAGTATAGGCAGGAAGGTTTGCCATAATCACCTCCCAACGTCTTTACCATACTTTCCAGCTAAAGCATTATTTACTGCAGTCTTTGCCATGGAGATAGCTCTCTTTTGATAAGCAACACCTTGTTTCTTATCTCCATTCCTAATTGCTTCTTCTCCCCTTCTCCACCAGTAATTAGCAAGGCCTGTAAATCCTTTTCCCCATCCGAAAGCACTTAAGATAGTTATGATTAAAGCAAACATATATTTCCACATGATGCTTATATCATCTTCATCTTCATCCTTAGGACATAAAGATTTATCACTTACTTCAGAACCATCAGGACATACATAAACAGTCTCATCATCATCTTTAACAGGACATTGTGAAGCTCTATTTACCTGGGTTCCATCCCAACATACATAAACATCATCTTCATCTTCTTTACAATCCTCTTTGTCATCAACCTCTGTTCCATCCTCACAAACATAAATTATATCTTTGACAGTTACTTCCTCTCCATCTTTGATTATAACAGATTCTGATTTAAGAGTATAGTCAAAAGTACACCCACCACCAACAGGACATTCTCTTTCTATCCTCTTTACTTGTTTGCAAAAACTATTGATTTGAGTGCTACATGCAATAACTTCTATTTCATCATACTTACCCCAATCAACAGCATTTCCAAGAGTTCCTATGAAGAAACCTTCCTTATCTGTAGTAGTTGTGAAATAATTAGTTCCAAAATTGATATCATTATTTCTGATTGTTATTTCAACTTCGGATAAAGGAATGTCATTATAAATTACATGTCCAGAAATTGCATAAGGCATTAACCCGGCAATTGAAAATCCAATTACTAAAGTCAATACTATAAAAAACGACAACATAAATTTATTCATTTTCATTTTTCACCTCAAGGTTGAGTACATCCAGTTAGATTAGATGCAACATCACAAGTCCTGTTCCAAATAAGACTATCACTTTCTGCAATTGTTCCGTTAAAATAAACCCAAAAAGCCTCACCATAACTCATGGCAACATTATCATTTATTGACCAATTCCATCTATGAGATACAAACTGACCACAATCTCTTGCTCCGGATGTACAGGTAGCACCAATTCCAGAGTTGTTAATATAAGTGGTATATAAAAGACTCCCGTTATTAAAACCACTAGTAGCAGTAAAATTCTGCCAATCCCATGCATTACTCATATTGTTAAGAGTCCTTCCTTCCTGAACAACTACACTAACTAAATTATATGCATCTGTGTAATTTGTAAAGTTGACATTAAATGAAGGATCAAATATAGATTGGTTTGAACTCCATAATCTTCCATCATAAACTCCCCCATCTATAGGCCATGTGCTATCTGATGAAGTATATAATACAACAATTTCTCCCCTGGTTACATTATAATATTTATTTGTACTAGTTCCATTTTGATAGGTTATCCAACTGTGAGTTAAATTATGGACAAAAATATATTCTGAATCAGTTTCTCTTTGTATTTGATCAAGAGTTATTCCTGTAGTTGCCAAATAAGATCCATCTATTATTGAAGCACTATCCCTTACAATTCCGCAATAATTATATCCAGCAAGCAAAGTATGGCATATTGAATCAGTTGTATAAACATTTGTTTGATTTGAAGAATTTGTCCTTCCTGAAACAGCTGTAGTATTTATAGTCCAATAATAAAGAGTATCTGCAATCAAAGAACTTGTTAATTCAATATTATTTGTATTGTTATCTGTAATTGTCTGTGTAAAATCAGGAGAACCAAAATCAGGATCAGTGTCTACCAATATTGTATAATTTGAAAATAATAAGTCAGGAACACCAACAAAACTAATATTAGGTTTATAATCTGAACCGGTTGAAGTATTGTGAGGGAACAAAAGCCCTACACCTATAGGATCAGCAGTATCAACACCTATTGAATAATTAGATGACCAAGTTATGTGATTAACTGTATCATTACATTCGAAAGAATATATCCATCCACTAACATTTGTTGAATCTCCCAAGGCCAAATCATACGTAAAATCATTATGCACTCTTGTTGAATTGCTTTGATTAAACCCATAAAGGATACTATTGTCATCTGTAAAGTTACCATGAACATTACAAGTATCAACATTAGTTTCTATTACAGTTATATTGAGGATGATAAGCCCATCAGCATCCCATGAAGGACTCACAAGATTATTAGTTATTACCGGGAAAGTTGTATCTATTGTAATGGTAGAATTTGTTTCATTGCTTTTTATATTACCAGCATCGTCATCACAGACAATATTCCAATAGTATGATCCATCAGGGAAGTCTCTTGGAAATTGTTCTTCTTCACCGCTTGAATAAGGTCTTGTTTCATTTCGAACATTATTAATATCCAAAAACATTTCATTAGGATTTAAGTCAGTACAATTTGCCTTGAATATTACTGAAGTAGTATTTGTATAATTTGCAGTTCTATTTAAAGGACTTACGACCAAAGCAATTGGATCAGTAGAGTCGATTTTCACAATCCATGGATCTGTGGTAACAGCATCAGAACCATCAGTCAAGTTCCAGGCAGTAACATACCATGCCCAAAACCCATCAGAGATATTCTCTACAGTATAATTTTGGATAGTGTTATTATCCACTACGATATCTGAAATATTAACATGATAAGTTCCTGTCACATTATCCCAAGTAGCACTAAAATTAGTGAAAAATCCAGAAACATTACCACCTGTACTATTACTTGAAGTACTCATATTAGAAATATTAAATTCAATAAGACTTCCATCTGTGAACCATGTTTCGCTTGATGGATATGAATTTTCAAATACTGCCTTAGAAGGTATTGTTGCTAATACGAAAAGGCAAACTATTAATGTGAAGATAATTCCTGAGATTATTTTTAATTTATTCATTTTAAATAGTTAAAGCAGGACCATCATCAGTTGCTGTGGTCGCTATTATTACCTCCTGATCTTGTTTATTATCCAATGTAAGAGTTGCAGTAGCATAAGCAATTCCCAAAACATTTACTTCTATTTCTTGTTCTGATTCCCAAGCAGTAGGTGTCTCTCCATCCATATTATCGTCAGTCAAATTGAATAAAACCTGTCCATCAGTATCAGTTAAACAATTCTTTTTCCATCTGTCTCCTGTTCCTCTATTCAAAAGATATATTGGGGTATCTGTCAAAATGGTTGAACCAGTAATCATAACTGCAATTGTTTTTGGTTTTATTACTGCCGGCATTTATTGAGTAAAAGCGGTTACGGTTATTTTAGTTGTGGCATTAACAGTCCTTATTGTGAACTTATTCCAGGCTTTTAGCCAAGAATCACCACTTCTAGTGAACCCTTTATCCCCCCTTATTGTTCTTGGTACTTTTGCTTCCTCACCATTTATGCTAATTAAAAGGATGTTTTTGTCTGGATCAATGATTAAAGCTCTGATAATATCATCAGCTGCAAATCCAAGATAACGATCAGTATCAGTATCTGTTCCAGAACCTTTATGGAAAGTTATTTCTATTGCAGAATCAACTACGGTAAATTCATCATTATTCCATACATTAGGCATTTATTTAAACTTCCCTTTCTTTTTTACCTTCTTGAACCAGAATAATATCTTCAATTATCCCTTTTTCAGTTCTTCCAGTAATACCAAAATCTTTTCTTGACCAATCCCTAAAACTATTAAAGTCCATTTCTTCAGCTTTCTCTTCAAGCTCTTCTTTAGTGTAGACTTTCTTTTCAGGAGTTTTTGAAGTTTCTTCCTTTCCCTCTTTTTTCCCAAGATCTACTTTTCCAGGAATGTCTTCTTTTTTGCTTCCACCTTTATATCCTATCCATGATTCAGGACCAAATTTTTCAAGTCTTTGAACAAGTGGAAGAGGCAATTCATCACCTTTCTTAAATTGATGAACTTTACTTGTATCCATCTCAGTATCATCAAAAAGATGAATCTTATAAGTAAAATCATCCGCAGCTATTGCTACCATTTTAAGGTTGCCCCCATATATGCAAATTAACTACATCAGCAGAAGTACAAGTTATTGTAACTCTCTGGCCTGAAATAGCAGTTTTTGCTACACCAACAGTTGTTTCATTACTAATGATTGCTCCTTTTACTTTTCCTAAAGGGGAATCATAATAATCACCATCAGTAGTTACTGTACATCGAATTAAATATTCTCCTGGTTGCAAACTTGTTTCATCGATTATTTCTACATGTGCCATACTTATTTCACCTCACAGTTTTTTTAATTTAAAAAAATAAAAAAAATTAAGTAGTAGCAAAACCACTACTCCAATAGTTGTGATTAGGATTTGTACAGTATAAGTTAAAGTACATAACTATAGCTGCTTTCCTTGTATCTCCAGTCCTTCCAAACTCGATGATTGTAGGAGGTCTTTGGATACCAATCCTTGTCACGCTCAAGTCAATTAAAAACATGTCGTCATCACTTGCAAGCTGGTCTTCGAAAATAGGTATACCATCAATTTCCGGTAATCCTTCAAAACCAATTCTTGAAGAAGTTGGAACCATTCTCTGATAAGACTGCATCAAAGATCTGAACTTATCTGCCAAAGTGTAGCTTGTAATGAAAACCAAGTTTTCTTTAGAAGCTCCAAACTCAAGCACAGTTCTTTTCATCTTCCTCATCTGAGTAAAACTCAACTCAGCTGAGCTCATGGCTTCATCAGTTCCCTGAAGTGTAGCGATTCCAGATCTTGATTTTCCATACAAGTTTCCTGTATCAAGAACCAAGTGTTGGAAACCAAGCAAGTACTGAGAATCTGTACCGTCGTAAGTTCCACCTGCACCGGTTAAGATGTCTGTATTCAGTTTCTTAATCAGTTCAATTGTAGCCCTTTTTACAGATTCACCAAAAGCATCACCAATACCACCTGCAGCTCTTGCAGAAATGATTGTTTGGTCAGTTACTTCAATAATAGATCTGTAGTAAGCGAACTCTTGTTCAAACTTCTTTAGGCTCCAATTAGTTGCAGTCCAAGATGTGTCACCTTCGTTATAACCTGCAGCAGTAATTCCTGCAGTGTCATTAGCTCTGAACTGAATCATTTGGTGGGATGCAGACATGTCTATTTTTGGAAGTATTCCCCAAGTTGTGGTTCTGTCATTCATATGTGAATAAATAACAGGATCATAAACATCCCCTAATTCAGCAGCAGCTTGGTAATATGTAGCTTCAGCGTTGGTTGGCGAGTCGTGAGTCAAAAGTGCTTTATAGTTAATGAAACTTCTATTCACTCCCCAGCTCTTATTATCAATAGGCAATGAACCTACACCTTTTAATCCCCTCTCATAAATATCAGGGATAGAATTAACCAAAGCGTTAGCAGCTTGATATTGTCTGTCTAAGTTATCAGCATGGCTTTCTTTAAATTCTTTCAAAGAAAGATTGTTATTCAAATTTATTGCTTGCTTGTAAGCAATAATTTCTTGTGGAACTTCCTTTTTTTCCATTTGGTTTCCTGGAGCATTTAAAGGTTTTTTTGCTTCCTTTAATTCTTTAAGTGATGCTTTTATTTCTTTTACATCTATATTTAAAGAATTATTTTTTTCTTTACCTTCAGGTTTAGCCCCATCTTCAGGTTTTTCTGAATTTTCTTCAGGCTTTTCTTCAGGTTTCTCTTCTTTCTTTTCTGAATCCTCTGGTTTGGTTTCTGCTTCACCACCAGTTTCTTCAGAAGTTTCTTCTCCCTCAGGAGTTTTTGTTTCTTCTTTTTTTGACATAAGATCACCTTCCTTTTTTTTATTATTATCATTCTCTTCTTTCGTGTCGATTTTTTTCATATCAATAAACTCTTTAGTATAAAAATCAGTGAAACTAGCATCTGGTTGAATTCCTCTTGAAGCCAATCCATATCCTAAAATAGGCGCATGATAAATATCTCTTCCTCTATGGTCTCCAACTTCTCTTCCATTATAAACAAAATCAACACCTTCAACACCAACAATTTCAGGAGGCATAAATTCTATAGAGAATCCATCAATATATCCCTCTTCAACTTCATATTTTGTTTTTCCAAAATCAGGATGCATTTTATTCATCTTAGTTTTTATCCATGCACACTCTTCTCCAGTCCTTGGATTAAGTTTCATTTCGGCATGTTCAGAAAGAAGCAAAGCTGAACCTTCCCTATCATGATGTAAAGATCCTTTCTTTGATTCTGATTTAGAATTCATCTGTTCAACAATATCTAATTGATTAAGATATCTGTCACCTTCCAAATCATAACCAGGGTCAGAAACAAAACCTTCAATAAAAAAAGTCCCTTGTTCTTCTTTTAAATTAAGTCCATGAACGTATTTTTTTTCTTTTTTGCCTTCAGATTTGTGCTTAATAGAACCACAAATTTTCTTAGCAGAATCTGCAGATTTGCCTTTTTTCTTTTGATCTGCAACACATTCACCAAAGTTTTCATAAGGACCAATAGGCATATTGAATATTCTAACAAATTTTCTATTTTATAAAGAAAAGTTAATTACATCATTTTCTTTCTTTCTTTGGATTGTTCTTGTTGAGCCCTCTTTTCGTTGCGATTTTGTTGATTCCCCTCTGTTAAAGATTCATTAGTCATGAAGTCTTGGTTATTTTGTGCACCTTGTGTTGGAGGATTCTTCATCTTTTCAAAATCAGAATCTCTCATATCCATTTGTGCACCATTAATATATCTTATTATAAAATCAGAAGTTAAAGTTTTATCATGTTGCGCAAGTATGCCATTCATCCCCTGGATAAAATTTTGTTTGAAAAGAAGATTCTGGCTTTCCCTGATTTCATCTTGTTTGTAAGTTTTCTTGAATCTCATTTCCACGCCGAATGTAGGAATCCAAAATTGAGAGTTCAAAAGATTCTCGTGATAATCCTGTGCTTCAGATATTGTTCTCCAATAAGATTCATCAGCAATGCTGCTTTCCTTTGATTTGTTTTCCATACCAAGAATTGATTGAAGTCTTCCCATAGGCATATTAAATGCAAAAGCAAGAACAGCAGTATAGTATATGGCCAAAGCTCTAAATTCCATATCCTTATCAAACTTGTTTAGGGCTTCAGCTTTGACATTCCCAGGGATAACCATATTCCCATGTTTGCTTACGCTTCTCTTATATTCCTGAAGCATTTGTTCAAGTTTCTGAACATTAGGAGAATTAGCCATTTCTTCAGGGAGAATAAACATCCAATCAGGAACACCACCATTCTCGAAGAAATTTCCAAGATAATCCTTTAATAATATCTGTGTTGAAATAACAGGGAGCAAACTAAAGGTAGGAGTATATCCATAAACCTTTCCATCAAAGTTCATGAATTTACCGTGGATTATAGATTCAGGTTTCCATAATCTTTCATGATGTCCAACAGCATTTCTTTTTCCAGGAATCTCTGATCCAAACTCATCAACAATTGGCCCTTCACCAACACCAACAGTTTGTTTGAAATATGTAATGGAAGTTTCATCATGCATTATATACATAGTGGACCAAGCAACATGTTTGAAAGCTTTAAGAGAAGTATCTTCATCAAAAAATGATTCTTTGAAATTTATCTTAAGTTTTTCTTTACAATATTCCTTGACATCTGCTTTTGTAAGTCCTTGCCACCATGCAACATTCCCAAACATCAACCAATCAATAATTCCTGCCTTGAACTCAGATTTGAAAAAACTTTTGAGATAAAATTCTTCAGCTTTCTCTATGTTTCCTTTTTTTCCTTGTTTTTTATAAGGGATAAAATAAACACCATCAGAAGAAATATCTGTAGCAATTGCATTGAAGATTGCCAGAGTTTCAGGACTTTTTTTGATATAACTAAGAACTTGTGAATAATCTTCTGGCTGCCTATTCATATATATTGTCTGGTCATAAAGAGAATCATTTATCAAAGGCCTTCCACCTACAGGCGCATCAGTTCTTTGATTATCTCTAAAAAGTGATCCTTTGAAATCAATTATCATTTGTTTCTCAATACCTCCTGCATTTGTTGTGGATAATTTCTTATTCCCCTTTCATAAGAGATTTTTTCGTAAGCCTTCTTTATTAATTTTCCTGGGATATAAACTGCAAGCCCATAAGCAAATATTTTGTGGAAATTTGTTAAAGGGGCAAAAGCCATATTGAAAATTCCTGTTATGGCCACATAGACTAAAAACCCATCCACTATTATATTGGAACCCCACTTAAATAAATTCCACCAAACAGGTTTTGAGTAAAACATCAAAGCAAAGAAGTATTTCAATCTCAATTTCTTCAAAAAGATATGAGAAAGTTTATGATGGTAGAAATCGCTTTTTTTGAGAAAAACTTGGTATTTTTCAGAACTTTCGAGATTTATCTTGAATTTTTTGAATTTATCCTGAAATTTCATGAGTTATTGTGATAAAACGATTTTATAAAGAAAAATTAAACGAAGATAGGTTTCTCCTTACAATAATCCAATATGTTTGATTTATCCTTATGGCAATTAGGACAATCCTCTTCCCCTCCATAATTCCAATCATAACCACAAGATTTACATAAAACTCTTTGAGAATACTTCTTTGGTCTTGGAAGTTCATCAACAGATTTCTTCGAAGGTATCCATTTGTATTCATAATCAGGAGTTCCTTCCTTAGCAGCAAAGCAAGAATTAGCGAATGCATCAGCAATATCATCATGAATTTTCTCACTCCTGTGATGGATTTTTATATAAGATTGCATAATTCCATTACTCAAATAACCCCCTCCTGTTTTTTGAAATCTAAGTCCAAGTATCTGTTCTTTTAATTGTGGGATATCTCTTATTTCTAATCTTTTTTGTTCAAAGAGATTTTTTAGATTCCAATAGACTTCAGATTTATTTGGTAGAGAATAAGTAAGATTCATTATTTGAATTGGAGAAAGTATATTCTTCTCGATAAGATCATTTTTTACACTATCCCCTACACCAACTTTATCATAAGCAAACATTACAGTATTCTTTTGAGCAAGAGTTCTTATTTCATTATAAATTTCATTCTTCTTTGTTCTTGGAGGAAATACTTTGAAATATACCATTCTCAATTTTGATAAAGGATTTCCAGGAACTCTTATTTGTCCAACAAGAGCAGATAGATCCACACCCCTGCTACTTGTATCTTCTCCTGCAAAATCTCCACCAAGGAATAATTGAAATCCTGGAGGGATTTTCAAATCATAAGCATTCCTTAGTGCATTATTATATTCTTCTTCAGTTATGAAAGATCCACTTGCAGAACTAAATACAGCAGCATAGCTTGAATCGAAGATATCATTAAGAAGGAATTTCTTCCTTTCCAAATATTCTTCAATAGTATTTTCAGGACGAGCCAACCAGGAGAAACGATATCTATTGAATCTTCCATCTTTATCCCAAAGATGCCAAAATAAACCCCTTTGTCCATTTGGATTGGATATCCCTACTATCTGGCCCATAGTCAAGAAAGGGTGTTTCCAGTTCTTTGTTGAGTTTGTCCTTGTTTCCAGGACTTGATAAAAATACTTTATTTCATCCATAGTCTTAACTTCCCAAAAACCTAATTCATCCATGCCTATTAATGTAGCAGGAATCCCTAAAGCAGAAGTTGTTGGAGGGACACATTTTACTATAGATACTCCAGAATCCTCTTTTGATTTCAAATGAAGCTCTGTCCGGTTATCCACTTCATCTTTTATCCTTTCAAAGTCAAGTCTTCCGAAACGCATAAGCCATTTGATTTCATCAAGAATCCTTGTTGCCTGGTCTTCTGACTTTGAAACCAGAACTACAAAGGAATTTGGGACATAACAAGTATGATGCAGGGCCTTGACACATAAAGCAATTGTTTTCCCTATTTGATTAGCAGCAGCGCATAATACAAATCTCTCCTTATCATTTATTAATCTATCCTGGAAAGGATAAAGCTTTAATGGATTTCCTTGTTTGTCTTTGAGATAAGCATAAGCCCAACAAGTAGGATCTCTCATGAGGTTCCCCCACTTCTCGAGAGATTCTCGAGATCCTGATGAACCTTCAAAGGAATGGACTAATTTAAACTTCTTATTTAGATTTTCTATTTCAACATTATATATCTTAGAATAGTTACTTTCATTTATTTCTTGGATTATTGTCATTGTTGTTGTGTTAGATCTCTTATGAAGGAGAAATCCAGTTTAGCAATAACTTTTTTCTCCCCATACCTTAATTTGTGAAGAGTAGCCAGATGTTCAACTAATTTATCAACCCTTTCAGCATCTTTCTTTGAGAGGGGTTCTTGCTTTTTAATTGATTCTTGCATCCTAAGAAGGACATCATATTTCAAAATTTTGAGGAGGTTATTTATTTCAAGTTTAGTATAAAGTTCTGTTGTTGTCTTGCTATTCAGGAATTCAACAAAAGCAGCTCTTATTTCAACGAATTTTTCATGGTCAAACCTTTCCCAACTCATCCCAGGGTGAGCATCGACTATTGCATTCCCTACTTCAGATCTCTTTGCAGCTTTCTTGATATCTATTTTGTTAGAATTATTGACCTGATCAGGATGAGTTATTTTGACAGTATGCAAACATTTCTTAACTTGGCCCAATTTGCTATCATTATGTTTTGTTCCTTTTTCTTGACTCATAATGATATATTCTTTCATACTATTTTATAAAGAATAATTAAACCGAAACATATATAAAGATGATAATCTTATTTCCTGATTAGGTGATAATATGGATATAGACAAAGAAATGGAAAAGCAGGGTTTTATCAAGGTTGATGAAGCCAGATTGAGAACTACTGGAGATGCAGTTGGAATAACCATTCCGAAGAAAATGATTGAAGATATAGGAGCAAACATTGGGGATATTTTTGTTGTTTATGTGAAAGTTCTGAAAAAGTTAGTTCCAATAGGAGGCAAGGATGGAAAAGACTAAGGAAAGTATGAGGAAAATGTTTGAAGAAAATGAAGATCATAATGATATCCAAAATATGAAAATGGCTGCTGGGATGATGGTTATCCAAGAAGTTCTTAATGAGAAGAAAATCCTTAGTACTAAAGAATTTAGAAAAAGGGTAAGTAAATTTATAAGATGTATGTTGGATGTGAATATAGAGATTAATCTAAAAAATAAGGAGGGGGCTGAAAAGAAGCCTAGTTATACAGGATGAAAGTTAATGAGATAAGAATTGAGAGAAAGTTTAATCTGGGTAATTTTGAGAGTGCAGGGTTTGCTATTTCTGTGAGTCCGGAACCTGTAGATCAGGAAGGTGGACAATGGGAGCAAATTGTGGATGACATCGCATTAAAGTTAAAAGGAAAGATAGAAGAACTCAGAAGTAAATGTAAGGAGGTTGAAAGTGGTCCTAACGTATGAAGAAGAAATGAATTTGCAGCAGAAAAAATTTGAATGTAAGCAGGCCCTTTTGGAAAAGCAGCATGCATACACTATGGCAGAATTAGAAGGGAATTTGAAGATAGAGGCGGTTAAATGCTATCATTCTGTTGTAGATGAGAAGATAAAGGAAGCCATGACTAAAATAATTTTTGATGAAGAAGGAAGGGAAGTAAATGCCAGTGAGCAATAAAACAGATATTATGGATATTTATGGATTAAAGCCCTGGATAGACTTTACTAATAGTTTAGATGATTTTAATCGTCGTAGGCATTTGCTATCTGCTGTTGGCACGCTTCTGATGAATTGCTTAAAGAAGGATGAATTAGATATGGCAATTAAGAGTTTGGTTATGGAATTGAAGATGGTTCCTAAATTTAAAGATGTTAAGGTTTAGTTTCTATTATTGGATTTTGTTTTGTATTTCCTTATTCTTGGGGCTTTTCCTTTCTTATTTAATATGGGATTGAAAATAATAAAAATTTCAGCGTGTGGGTAGTCTACACCCCCATACAACCCATTATTCACTACCACCCCGTTGCGAATAAAAAACGACACAAACGACACGATTCTAGAACATACAACAAAAAATCAATTAATAATTGTAATTACCATGCAACAAGACTTGTGTGTGAGGATTTTATCCTTATTGTATAGTAGTGATAGGCATTACGACACATCCGAAAGGTTTATATACCTATACCTATTACTATGATAAGATGATAAGATATGGTAAGATAGAGATTGGCAATAGAACCAAGTTAAAAGAGGTTATTCGGTTCTTTGGCAGCCTTAATAAGAACGGCATACCTCCGATAAACGAGATAGGATTTAAAACCTATGGTAATAAAACCTATCTCCTTTTTTCTTTTTTATCGCTACCATCAAGTAATTATATTCCTTTGCTTTGTTGTTCTAAAACAAGGCATTACGAGGAAAGGAGTTAAGAAAATGGATTACCAAAAACAAGGAGAGGACTTTTTGAAAAAGACAAAAACAACCTTCAAGGCAGAATTCTTAAAACACGATTTCTATTTTGATGGCGACGACAAAAAAAGGGACATATTTCAAATAACATTAAAACGAGGAGAGAGGCAATATAAATTTACTTTCGGACAAAATACTCATAACAGCGACGGAAACGGAAACACCTTACCAACCCCTTATGATGTTCTTTCAGGAATGCAAAAATATGATATTGGGGATTTTGAAAACTTCTGTTCAACATTCGGATATGAAATAGACAGCAGAAAAGCAGAAACAATCTATAAAGAAGTAGTCAAAGAATATGACAATTTGAAAATGCTTTATTCTGATGAGGAACTTGAATTAATGGGGGAAATACAATAAAATGCCTATACCAATACATTTAGAGGAAAAGGAACTCAACAGGGAAATAGAGCAGTTAGATATTAACCCCGAGAGCCGAGAGATAGCACAAGAGGAACAGGACAATTTCTTAAAGGATTTGGATATTCAAATTTCCATCCAAAGAGATACTATAAGACATCTACAAGAGAAATTAAACACTATTTTAAAGATTTGTTATTATTGGGATGGTGATTTACATGGCATAGTATTAAAGATAAATACAAGGGTTCACTCAAAGACAGAAGTCTTTGGTGTCCCAAAGTCTGAAGGACTTTCAGGAAAGCCGAGAACAACAACCAACGACAAGGAAAGAGATTACAGGGAATATTTGGAGGTTGTATAAAATGGAAGATACAAGTATGTCAGAAGAATTTTATGAATGGTTAAATGAATGTCCTGCAAGTTGGACAAGGATTTCGGATGATGGAGAAGGTAATTGTGAATATTCATTTAATCAAGAGAAAGAGGATGAGTAAAATGGAAAAGGGCTTTTATGTGATAGGCAGGAACTCAAGAGATATGGAAGGCAAAGTCTATAATTTAGGCACGGACATAACTTGTCATAAGACAATTCAGGAAGCAGAAACAGAAATGATTGCTATTGACACCTTTGAAACTTTTGGAGATGTGGATTTGGCAATATTGGAGGTCAAATAATGAAAGTTATTTATGAAGAATTAGAACGGCAATCAAGACAATTGGAAATAATAATTAAACTATTGGAACAAATAGAAGAAAATACAAGGAGAAAGAAAAATGGATAGAAACCAAATAATAACGAATGCTTTAAAGGAAAACTCAAGAGAGAGCTTGACCAACATAAGCAGGAAGATAAACATTCCTGTAAGCACTCTTTATGACAGGATGAAGATTTTAGAGAGCAATAAGACGATAAGGAACACAACACTTATTGACTTCAATCAATTTGGATTGAAAACAAGAGCTTTCTTTCTTGTTAAGGTCAAGCATACAGACAAGAAAAGGTTAAGGGAACTAATAGAGAAAAAGACTTTTGTTAATGGGTTTTTTGTATTGAACAATAACTTTGATTTTTTGATTGAAGCAATATTTACAGATTTCAAATACCTTAATGACTTCCAGGATGAGTTGCTGGACTTCAAGAACATAAAGGTTGAGATGGCTTTTGTTGTTGAGGACATCAAGAGGGAGGCATTTAAGTTTGTTGAAAATGAATGAGAACGGCTATTGTAATTGTGTTTCCTGTAGTGTTGAAATCAAGAAAACAGAAGGAATACCAAAAAGAAATGGTTTTGTTTGTTTGAATTGTGGAAATAGTTAATCTGTCCTCGTAAGGATTAATTACCACAAAGGTAGTCAGGTGGTGAGCTTAACTACCTATATTCAATAAAGGCAAGGAGAGAAAATGAAAGAAAGAATAGAAATTAATTTATTTGGAGTTTCAGAAGGAGACATAAAAAGTTTAAAAGAATATTTAAGTAGGAATTGTTGGAATTGGACAACAAGACATTTAGAGGAAAGACCTTTAGAGGAGGATGAAAATGATGTATAACATAAACCTACAAGTAGGACTTCACAAGGCAAAACTCTATCCTCTCAAATATGACAGGATACCTTTAGAGAGTTGTGATGTTGAAGGTAAGGTTGTTATTGGACAAAGAGATTACAACAAGACTAAATATTTCTATCCAATAAAGAAAGATGGCAAGGTTATTGCTGGAAAGAAAGAGTATGAAGGGCAGACATTCAAATTGGTTAATGAACAACCGAGAGCAAAGTTCAAGAGAACTAAAGAGATTAATCCTCAAGACATTATTTATGTTGATGAGAAATATGCTCACGATTTGATAACTGAAACTCTTTATTTTGTTGATAGCCCTACACTATTGAAAGAGATTGACGAGGAACATTTTAAACAGGCATTATACATAAGATTATTTACTTTTGGTAATGGCTATAAGTATTATCAAGGTTTCATTTACTTTGATGATAATTTTGGATGTTTGATTTGTAGGATGGGTTTGGGTAGTATCAAGAAAAAGATTGCAGAAATCAAAGGGGATGTTGTAAGCATTAAGCAGCAGGAAAAAATCATGGATGATGAGGGAGTACCGAGAGTTTCTGAGAACGATATGTTGGAAATGGTAGTGGGGGATACTTCTCCCATTCCCCAACAATTAGATGTGGAGGTGGAAGAATGAGAAAATACAAATTAGAAAAGGAAATAATCCTCAAGGACTTAAAGGAATTTTCAAGAGATTTGAAAGAATGGAGTGAGGGAGATGATACCATACATAAAGAGGATTGGAAAAGAGGAATGAAAGCAATTGAGGATTGTATTTTGCTTTTAGAGGTAGGAAAATGAGTGATGATATATATGATAAATGTTTAGGGCAGGAAACTTGTGAGGATTGTAGGGATTATCAAGATACTTGTGATGGAAAACAATTAACAGAAATAAAGAATATAGATTGGAATAAAGTAACAAAAGATGAAAGAAGTTATGTAAGGATAGCTAAGGAATTGAATATAGATGAAAAGACTATAAGAAGAAATTTGAAAAAGTTAAATGTGATGGCAAGGACATCTATGATGATATTGATGGTTTTTTGGGAATAGGAGAGTGAAAATGATGAAGAATAATATAATTTGGATTATTCTTTTTTCTTTTTTATTAGGTTGTGGCCAAGAAGAAATAATCCAAGAAGAAACAATTGAATTAAAAGATTTAAGCAAAGGAGAAAGTCTTTGGATATCTTCCCCTCAAGAGATTGATTTTAGTTCAGGAAATACAGGATTAAAAATAAAGGATGTTAAACTTTTGGATATTTATGGAATTTCAATGCAACCTTTTGCTTTTGAAGGAAACAAAGTAATAGCAAGAAAATATAAGGGAGAGGATTTGAAGGTTGGGGATATTGTAAAGTTCAAGGATGATAATCATTTTACAGGATATACTATGCATCAAATAGTCTGGACAGATGGAATTAATTATCAAACAAAAGGATTTAACAATGAAAATATAGATAGCAAATACATAACCAAAGAAGATATTGAGGACATTATTTTAGGTGTATTATTAACATAATAAAAGGAGAGTGATAAAATGATTGAAATGAAATGCAAGAACATCATTAAAGAGGATGGTATTGAAAAGAAATGTAAAGGGAATCTAAAGATTGGAGATACTTCTCTAAAAGGCAAGAAAGTTGGAGAACATATTTTCTGTGATACTTGTAATTACGAGAAAGATATTGATTGGAAAAAGAGTGATGATGAAATCTCACAACACAGACAGGAAAGAGAAAGGATTTGGGAAAAAAAGAGGGGTTGGAAAAAATGAAACAACAAATCTACCAGCCACCAAAGAAACTAACAAGCCAATTAAAGCAGATGGACATAGACTTGCAATCTATTGATTGGCCATCCTTTGGAAAGGATGGAGATATTGAGGAATGGTTAAAGAATGAATACGGAATAATAATACCATCCCAATTGAATAAAGCAGTTATTGAAAGTATTGATGAGAAACAAAGAGCAGATGAAGTTAAGGTTGTAAGGAATGAAGTTGAAAAGAAACAAAAGAAGTTTGAGAACATAGTCAAGAACTCAAACAAGAAAAATGTTGATTATGAGAAAGTCTTGAAAGCATTATCAGACTACAATTTACATGGAGAGGATTTAGTTGTTTCTACTTTGATAGCAATATCTACCAAGAGAAATGTTATTAATTGTGGGCAGTTTGGAACTTCTAAAAGTTGGACTACAAGAGAATTAATGGAAAGTTTAAAATTACCTTTTAATGAGATTAACGGACATCAAACTCCAAAAGTCTTTTTTGAAAATCTGGAACTCTACAACAATACGATTGTTATTATTGATGAGAGTTGTAATATTATGAGCCAACGAGAAATACTTGATATGCTTTTATCAGCACTTCAAGGAAGCAAAATAAGATGGGAAACAACAAAAGAAAAGAGAGAGGTGGAGTTTAAAGGCACGATTATTTTCAATACAAATTATATGCCAAACTCTCCTGTCTTGAAAGCAGTAGCAGACAGATGTATCACAAATATTGTTAAACTCAATTCAAATAAACTCAAGGAAAGATTACAAAGAGCAAGGACTTTCAAATTTGATAAGAATGTTTGGGATGGAATAAAGAATAATCTGTTTCAGAAAAGCGACATAAACGACACGATTTTAGAACAACTATACCAAATCATAGATAACATTAAAGTCAAGTCTATGAGAGAATTTGATAAGTTGAAGGATATAGCAGATACTTCTTTGAGATTAACAGGCACTCTTGAGTTGGTTAAGTTCTTTTATACCTTCAAGGCAATAGATATTATTATCAATCAAGACAAGAAAAAGAAAGACATAGTCAAGGATATTTCTATTGAAAAGGATTGTTCAATTCGCCAGGCTCAACGAATATATAAACAAGAATGACTTTTTTAGGTAGTTTAAAGGATGATGAAATAAAAAGGTTTGGTAAAAAACCTACACATATTTCTTTATTGCCGATTATTCCCTCAACATAGATACACTTAATAAATACAAAGAGCCAAAAACATTTATTGAATTATTACAAAATCTTTAAAATCTTGTTTTCTTCAAATTAAGTTTTCCTATTCCTTTCTTTATTTGTTTCAAATGTCTTTTGAGGAAATAATTTTCTTTCCTTAATTCACTCACTCTTAATTTTTCCCTCCTAAAGGCGGTTTTCAAATCCTTATAAGATAATATTCCTCCCATTAGATTAACCTCAAAAATCTTCCAAGATTAAACCAAAAATTATTAGCCCATTTTTCTTCTACAAGCAATTGTTCTTTTATGAGCTGAACAAGTTCATAAATACTATACTCTTGGAAGAAATTATCAAAATTATCAATTTTGAATTTAACTTTAGATTTATTCGGGTCTTTAATTAGTATATCATTTTTAGTTTCTTCCAAAACAACACAATCAAACATTTTAAAATATTTGAATTCCTTTTTTTCCTGCCTTTTACTAAAACTCTTATCTCGAACCATTTTTTAGCCCTCCATTTATAGCTTTAAATTCTCCATTGTCATCATGTCCTTCTACAAAAGCTTTAATCTTACCACATCTTGTGCATACTTTTATATTCAAAGTATCCCATATTCTCCCCTTCTCATCAAATTTTATCTTTATACCTTCCCAAAACCATTCATGTCCAAATATACATAATATTTTTTTCATTTAATTCCTCCTTATTTTTATTTGGTTTAAAGCCAATATTTCTTTGTTGATTTTCCTCATCAAAGACAATACTTTTTTTCTTCCTTCAAAGGATCTCCAATCTTCTCTCCTCAGACCTTCTCCAGTTTCACTTACTACTTTAATGTTATTCTGGATCATTTTTACCTGGAAATTTAGTTTCTCCATTAATGTCAGATAGCGCATGCAATGGATCTCCCTCACATTCTCCATTACCCCTATTTCTATCATATCCTTTAAGGGCCTTATTGCAATTTGCTGATGGATTTTCTTCTCTATTCTCTCCAAAGGATCTGGATTAAACGAGTAGATACTATAAGTATGTCTCTTATCCGGAAATATTCTCTCTTCTGATAGGATTGATTTGTCCTTTAACAGCCTATTAATATTCTGATAAATACTACTATACCTAATTCCTAATCTATCCTGCAGTTCTCTTACAGAATATTTTTTTGGATATTTCCTTTTAAGCCACTTTAGGATTCTTTCCTGGGACATCCTTTTTGTTTATCTCCTCTATTTCTTTTATATCTCTTTCAAGCTCCTCGATCTCAAGCTCAATAGTTTCCTTAATGCTCATGAGTTTATGTTCTGGAATATATCTTCCAATTACAACTAAACCCATTTGTCCTTGTGCTGTGTCTTGGTCAAGGAATCTTCCAACTACAGATTCAGCTTGTTCAATCCTTTCTTTTAAAGGACCAGCTAATGCCTTGGCCTTTTCCCATATCAATAACTGGGTATCTATCCTCATTTTCATCTCTCTCTTTTTATGAATTAAGGACAACTTCATCCGACTTAAGTTCCTCTTTACTTGTTCCCTGGCAATCCCTTCTTCTAAAAGGATCTGCTCAGGAGTTTTATTTACTCTTCCTTTTTTTGTCATTTTTTTTATTCTCCTCCTTTTGGTTTTTTTCTTCAAAGAAATCTCTTAAACCTTTAGCAAATTTTTTACTTAAGGTAATTCCTTCATAGAATCTATCTTTTAATAGTGTATTGTCTTGAAAAGGTCTTGCACAATCTATAATTTCTTCAGGTGTTAATGCAACTTCATTATCTTTAATTTTAAAGATAAATCTACTTATTTTATCATCTACAACAATAGGTATGCCATCAAAACTTATTTCATTAACTTCCCTACACATACTACTATAAATATCTCTTAATATTTCAAGTTGTTCAGCAGGTATATGGAGTTCCATATCTTTAGTAGAAAATCCTTTTTCCACTAGAATTCTTTTATTATTTCTTAACTGTCTAATTGAAAAAATCTTCTCATTTATAATTTTTTCATTATATTCTGAAAGATCTCTAAATCGGCGTAATTCCTCTTCTCTAAAAGCTTCACAACATTCAAAACTTCGTGCATTTTTTCTAAAATTTATTAATTGCTTCAAAAATTTCATATTAACCTCCATTAATTAACTTTTTTTTATTGATGTGTTCCTGGAACATGATCATCATTTCCTGATAAAACTCTTTTATTTTACAGATTGGACATGGCTCTTGATGATAAACAATGCAATAATTTTCATCATAGCAGCACTTATACCATTTCTTATCTTCCTGAAGGAAATTCTGCATGAAACTTATGACTGTTTCAAACTCCTTTCCCCCCTCTATAATTAAATGAGGGTTATCCAGTAGATATCTTATTGTATAAACCATTTATTTTCAAATGTTTCCAAGTTTTTCTTTTTTTGATTTTCATAATAGTTGTATGTTCAACACCATATTTCCTTCCCAAAGCTCTTGGACCTTCATTACTTTTTAATATAGCCAACACTTCTTTCTCAGTTAATTTATGATGTTTATGTTTTTCTCCATGACACATCCTATTTTTTTTAACAGCATCTTGTGTATTATCTTTAGATGTACCTAATTTAAAATGCAAAGGATTTATACATGGAGGATTATCACATTTATGCATTACAACTAATCCTTCAGGTATTTTACCATAATTTTTTTCCCAGATATATCTTGACATTGGAATATATTTTCCTTTCCAAGTAATTCTTGGATAACCTGTCTGATTCCTTGCATGGGAAGTATTTATCCAACACCCTTTATTATCTTCATAAAATTGTATTTTTTTGTGTATTCTTCCTTTTGGCATGATTATAATAAGACACCACATACTTAAATAATTTGTTATTCGGACACCAATTTCTTGCTATACTATAAGTCATTTTACGATCACAAACTCCCCTTCTACAAAAGGACAGAAGATTTTTTGGTTATATCTCAAGTGATGGATTAAATCATCAATTTTTTTATTATGATTATTACTCCACAAGCTGTATATAGTGGTTATATCAGTGTTTTTGTTCTTTTCTATATACTCTAATATATCTTTTTCAGAAGGATCTTTTTCAAATTTACGGCTTAAATAGAGGTCTTGGTCAATCTTTTGGGTACTTGATTTTTTAAATGCCTCTACAGCCTCTGTACTATCATTTTCTTCTCCGGAAATATATAACCTAAGCGACCCAGGGTGTTTAGACATATATACATCTTTTAACACCTCTATATCTATATTCTTTTCATTACTATTAGGTGAACGTATATATATATATGTGCCAAACACCCCCCCCTCTATAGGTTGTATTTTTCCGATTTCTAATTCGAGCTCTGAAGGGGTTATAGAGGGCATTTTGATATTGAAGTACCCAAATTTCTGGCTAAAAGCACTATTTAAGCCGTTTCTAGCATTTTCGTCTTTTTCATCATTTTCAAATTCTGATAATGCAGGCTGTGTAGCCTCATAATTTGGAACATTATAAATATACCCTCTTTTATCCCCTGGATCTCGCTCACTCATAACTAGCCCTAAATCCACCAATTCTCTCATATAACTTCTCAAACTCTTCCTCGGAAGCCCAAAAATCTTAATCAATTCTGGGACGTTAAACCGTTTATTCTCCTTTTTATCCGAAATATCTTTCATCTTTTCGAAAATGGTCATTACCTTCTTGCTCTTATTGAAAAGAGTTAATTCCATTGAAGGCCTTGACAAAACATTTGCAATATCAAAATCTTCCGCAGTTGCAAGGATAATTTCGGTCCCTTCCTCTTCATTAATCAATTTTGGTCTTTGAAACTGATGTAAATAAGCAGATGCCTTAATAAAAGCAAAAATTTTCTTCAAATCCCTTCTTATCCGTAAATTCTTGGTAGGAATATATTCTATGAGCTTATTTGCATAGAGTATTCTGACGTCTTTAGAGCCTTTTTCGTTGAGATATCTTAGAGCATTCTGTATGTCTTCCATAAGCAAAGACTTGTGCATTTCGTGGTTTATTTGATCCTCAGCTATATGTTTAAGAATGTCTCCTGTCTGATTCTGTGATTCATCCATCTCCATCTTCCAGGTTCGAGTCTCGAGCTCTCCATCAAGATTTAATTGGGTAGAACATGTCCCAATTACAGGAACACCAGTGCAATTTAGCTCTCTTTTTGTTACATTTCCAGATTCATCCTTCCCAACTGTTTTAAGGGATAATCCACCTTCTACCTGATCTCCAGACATTAAAGGCCTTAATGAAATAACACTATCCTGCGCACCCTCAAACTCCTGTATAAGCATTATCTTGCCATTCAGATCCTTTCCCTCAAGATGATATTCAAGAGCTTTACCAGTCGTTCTCGTGGCTCTGAAGATGATATCCTCTTCAGGAAACAAGTTAAGGACATTATTGATTACATGAGTTTTCCCTGCAGAAGTTTCTGAAGCAAGCCTTGGATGGACTTTATCTCTCAAATATGCTGTGGCAAATATAAGGAAAAGCAGCAGTTTGTTATGATCCTCTCCGGCAACAACCCTATCAAGATCATTCTTGATTAAAATCATAAGATTTTTGTTCTTCAGTATGCTAAGGGCCCGATCTATCTCAAGTTTTGTCATCTCTTTCTTTGGCTCGGGAGCTTTTGAAATAATCTGCAGTTCTTCCCATTTGTCATACAATTCCATGAACAGCCATTCGATTTCTTTCCTGGCTTCCCTGTCATTCCAGATTTGCATCTCGATGAATTTCGAAATAAACTGGGCTTTTATTTTTATAGAAGTCCAGAAATGAGGCTTGTAAGATTCAGGCGCAACAATTAACTTGTCGTTCTTGAAGATCTTCATCAATATTGTTTTACTATCCTCGTAAATAAACGAAACTAAATAATCCCCTTTGGGATAGTTCAACAATATTCCTTTGTCCATCAATTCACCTATTCATTCCTTTCAATATTTTCTCAACATCTTCAAGCTTAAGCATCTTCTAACTCCTTTCTCAGTTCTTCAAGTTCATCTATGGCTTTTTGCATACTTGCATTAATATTGATTATTTCATTTATTTTGAATATCAATTTATCTCTTAATGCTGAAGCCATCTTATATTTCACTTACTTTATGGATTTTTGTTTCTTCAGCAGTAATCATTATCTTTTGGATTTTGTCAATCTGCAATCCTGCTAAGTTTGCTCCAAGCCCTTCCAATAATGCCTGGACAGTTGTTGGAACAGGGTGTGTTTTTTTCACAATTGTTATTTTCTTCATTTAAACCTCCTTTCTTTTATATTTGGTATTTTCATAAAGCAAAACCACTTTGATTTGATTACAGATAACCCAGATTATCCGAACTCTCCTAATCTCTTCATATTATCTTTTATCTTGACTTGTGTAAATTTCTCCAGTTCTTCTATCAATTCCTTAATCTTTTCTTCTGATGGTTCTGGAAGATTGTTGTTCCCACTATCTGCTCCTATTGAAACGAAGGAAGGTTCTATTTGTTTTATTAAATTATGGAATAAAACAAAATCAAAATCCATGATAGGTTCTATACTTACAAACATTTTAAAACTTGTATATTTCTTAAATTCCCTCATCCAACTACTTCTTGTTTCACAATCCTGTGCTAAACTAACACCATGATTTTTGTTAGACTCTAATGTAACTCCAAGAATTGTATTCTTCGGAAACCATCCAACAAACTTATAATATCTCATAGGGTTTTTTGTTTGAAACAAATATTCATTATCTGGAAATCTCTTACAATAATCTAAAATATTACAAATATAACTTTCACAAATATCCTCACAAAACATATCAGTAGAACTTCCAACAAATATAGTATTCCCCTCTCCAAGAAAATCTTTCAGACATTTCTCATCAAGTCTTAATTTTCCTTGAGGAAACCTTTTCATATAACAATAACTACATTTATGAGGACATTTCCCTTTAATTGGATTCCATGTGTGAGTTACCCATGGATACATATTCCCTTTTTGTTTGTTCATCATTTTTCAAACGTTCTCAGTTATACGCACCTTTATGCTTTACAATCTCCACATATCCAATATTGCCTATAAGCATTTCCCAAATCCTCATGAACTTTATCATTCTCATCAAGATAAATGAATGGAACTCTTATTAAATTCTCTTTTCCAACTTTCTTTAAACACTTATCACATTCACCTTCCGTATGATTTTTATCATAACTCATTTTCAAACGTTCTCATAATTGTCATTATCCGCCCTTTCCATCATATTCTTTACTTCCTTTAGCAGCTGGACAACAACCATTCCACCATTGACATCTTGTATCACAAGTTCCTAATCCATCTTCTCCTTTGAAATAGGCTGTGCATTTAAATCTTGTTTTCATTTTCTCCTCCTTAATAGTGCTTATAAAACTCCCCCAACCATCTGTGATATGTTCAAGGAGTTACACCTTGTCTCTTCGGAGACCATCACAGATTTTACCAATACCATGAAATCTTGTATCCGAATAAACTCATCATGGACGATTTACTTGGTGATTGTGTAGGGTTCTGATAAGCAACGAGTTAAGCGGACACCAAAGGTGTCCGCTTTTAACGAAGCTTACGCGTCCTATGTTCAGGTTAAAATCCCAAACACATTCTTTTAAACTAAATATCCGAACATCTGTGATGTTACGGA
>SDBU01000810.1_pt1 | contig 45030 bp, 80 predicted proteins | sample 2277071 | NCBI WGS metagenome assembly SDBU01 (sample SAMN10397929, study PRJNA504765) | marine sediment metagenome | isolation source: marine sediment core GS08_GC12, 126 cmbsf | place: Arctic Ocean: Gakkel Ridge, Loki's castle | collected 2008
AGCATCACCAGCATCACGAGCAGCACGACCAGCATCATTAACTTGTTTTTCTGTTTTAGTTCCATTCAAATAATCTCGAGCAGTTTGAATAGCTTTTCGTGGTCTTTTGTCTTTTGGATAAATTTCTTCAAAATATTTCAGAACTTTCTCTGCACATAGAATAGCAAATTGAATTTGAACTCTTTTTCGAGTTCGCTTGTTTGTATACCAATCAGGTAAGTCCAACTTCTTTAAAGTTGTTAATTTCCAACATCCTACTTTTCCCCAGTCCTCAACAACTACATCTCCTTCTGCGTCCCATATTTTACAACTTCTAAAATCACTGTGAATTGGATTGAGAAGTAGTCCAAGATTAAGATTTTTGTAAGCGTGAATAACTTCAGATGAACATAACACCTTTCCTTGTTTTTCTGTTGAAATTGAATGTGTAATGTTTTCGCCCCATTGAGTTTTATTGTATGTCTTATTTTTAGAATTTGTCAGTTTGAATAGTTTCATCGTTAACTCCTATTTTCTAGTTCTCGAAGTATTACATGATCCATTTGTATCTTCCTTCAAAAAGTATGTACTTTTTATCCCATTTCCATAGATCACTTTGGGTTGGATATACTTTGTTTAGTAAGTCCTCTTTCTTATCCGGTTCTAGAACTTCATGACAATAAGGGGCTTGCATATTGGTGTTATAGAATATTACGTTTAGACCACCTCTAACAAGTTGTTCTCCAATTGCACCTTGCAGACGGTGTGCTGGGTGTGTTTCAAATATTGGATCTGGAATGTAAAAAATATTCTCTGGGTTGAGGAAGTGGTCGGGAACAGACCTGAGGAATAACTGTCCTTTAATGTTGACTTGCTCTTTTAGTTTTATTGCTTCTTCTCTCCTTGAACTTTCTACATCTTCTGTATAGATAATTATTGGGCTTGATGTGGGATTAACTAAAATTTCATAAAGTCCAATACACTCATCATCTGGATGTGGAGATATTATGATCGTTTCTCCCATTTTTAGTTCTCCTTCTCCTAAAGGTTTATCCAAATCAAAATCAAACTTAATATTACAACTATTACAAGTAAGGATTTTCCCTCTATACTCATTTTGTTCTTCCTCTATAAAAATTAATCTTTATCGAACCAATGTAAATCTTTGATTATACTTCCAAGGTCTTGTTTTAAAACTGGGTTTGGAAGTCTTCTAACCTTTTTGAAGTGGAAGTCTTTTATTCCTATTCCTTTACAACTAATACAAGTTGTATGTTTTTCAATTCGTCCTGTTAGAATAAGTCTTTTCTTGTTACCTGTCCCTAAGCAATCTTTACACGGTTCATCTTCGAGTCTCTTAGGACCCTTTTTAAATCGATAAATTCGAGTTCCCTTACAAGTAGGGCATTTCTTCTTTCCTTTCGAGGTAATTTTACTACCAGTTCCGTCACAATGTTTGCATGGTTCTGTTCGAATACCTGTACCTCTACAACTTCTACATGTATCTGTTACTTCTACTCTAAGTTTGTAGATCTGACCTGTTCCTCTGCAAGTTTCACAAGCACTAAACTCCGGAGGTATTTTCAAGGTAAAGAATCTACTCTGTTTTAATTGTTTCTCAATTATTGATTGAATTACTATATTTTTTGCTTTAATTAAGTCTCTCGTTCTTTGTTGAGTAGTAGAATTGGTCAGCATACGTTGGTATATTGATAGGACTTGAGTTTCGTTACTTTCTTTTGAGACGTTTAGTAGTTTTGTTGCGGCTGCGAGGTCTTCCATTAAGATTCTCCTTTTCAGAGTAGAATAAAAGTTTGAAGTTTTGAGAGAAATATTATTTTAAATCGGTGGGCTAGATATTTTCCTTAGATACGGCTTTGTCTGCTAGAACCAAAAAATCTATTTCTTTACTATAATCATCAGTAGTACGAGCAGCAGTATACGCAGTATACGCAGCAATATCATCAGAAGCAGCATCAGCAGAAAGAGCAGCAGTATAAGCAGCACAAGCAGCAGCACCACTAGCAGAATGAGCAGCAGCATCATTAGCAGCATCAGCAGCAACTTTACTAACTTCGCTAATATTATGAGCGTCAACTTTAAGTTTTCCTGGCTCAGTTGCTTTCAAGAAGTCTCGGGCGGCATGAATAGCCTTTCGTGGTCTTTGATCTTCTGGATGGGCCTCTTCAAAATACTTGAGTACTTTCTCAGCACATAAAATGGCAAAACGAATTCGAACTCTTTTTCCTTCCCATTCGTCTCTGTACCAATCAGGGAGCTTCAGCTGTTTTAAAGTTGTCAACTCCCAACATCCTACTTTTCCCCAGTCCTCAACAACTACATCTCCTTCTGCGTCCCATACCTTGAAATCTTTAAAGTCACTGTGGATGGGGTTGAGGAGTAACGCGAGGTTAAGGCTTTTGTAGGCGTGAAGGACTTCCATAGTGCATAACTTCTTCCCTTGGTTTTTCTTGGGAATCGTATGAGTAATATTCTCGCCCCAATAAGTGTGATTGAATGTTTGATTCCTAGAATTTGTGAGTTTAAATAACTTCATTAGTCCACCTCCTCTTTAAAGGATTTAATATAACAAAACTACTTTCCAGTAAGTAATATATATAGAAGTTGAAACTAATGATCTCGATACTTTTTATTATTCCTGGAACAAAAAATAAATTAAGTGGAGGTATCTCTATGATATCTATAAAAAACTCATTTGCAAACTGCTCTATATGTCCGCTTCTGGGTGCGCCTTCTTGTATTCTTGAAACCCCTTGTAAAGACGATTTAAGTAAAGTAGAAATTATCTTTGTTGCAGAGAACCCAGGTAGAGATGAAGTTGAAAATGGTTTTCCTCTTATTGGTAAAGCTGGTCAAAAGTTTAGACAATACTTTAAATCATATAAGTTAGATAAACTGAATTATCTCCTGACAAATATAGTGCTTTGTCGGACAGTAAATGAAGATGGAACCACAGGTAATCCGTCTGATGAAGTTATCGAACTATGTAAAGAGAACTGTTTTAACATTATAGAACAATGTAAACCAAAACTTATTGTTGTAATGGGAACTTCTCCTATGAGTGCTTTTGGTATTGCGAAATCTGGAATTACTAATTTGCGAGGACAAGTCTATAAATGGAAAGATTATGACATTTTCCTTACTGTTCACCCTAGTTTTATAAATAGAAGTCCTTCTTTTGAACCAAAGTTTGCAAGTGATTTACAAACAGTTGCTAAAATGATGGGTACAAAAATTGAAGTAAAAGAACAAAGTAATATGCAAGTTCTTAGTAAGAAGGGAGTCCATTACTACAAAATTCCAGAGAAGTTTTATGAACCAGAATATCGTTTGATAGATGTCCAGTTTTTAAATAGAACTAAAGAAGTTCTCTATATTTTTAGAGACAAAGAGAACAAAAAGGTTTTTCATAAAACAAATGATAGTTATTATTGTTACCGAATTCCAAAAGGAAGTAATATCGAAGCGCGACACTTAGTCAAATATGACGATTTATCTCAAGTTAAGATCCCATACAGTCAAAAAGTAATGTTGGACTCTGATATTACTTATGAGGGTGATATAAAGATTACTACGAAACATGCTCAGGATTATTATCTTCAATCAAAGGGTGAACCTGAGAAGTACGATTTGAATATCATGTTTGTTGATATTGAAACATATGCAGTGGTGAAAGGGTTTCCAAGTCCAGAAGAAGCGAGAGATCCGATATGTATGATTACTTATCATTATCATGGTCGAATTGTTTGCTATGTGATTGATAATAAAGTTTTGTTGAAGAAACGAGATGCTCCTGATATAGATACTGGTGGTCTATTAGAAGGTGACCAGATTATTGTTTGTAGGTCTGAGAGAGAATTAGTTAATAATTTTATCAAGGATTTAAGGAAGTTAGATCCGGACATAGTTACTGGCTGGAACTGTACAGGTTTTGATATCCCGTACATTTATTTTCGTTGTTTAAAAAAGATAGGAATTAAACCAGAGACTATATCAAAGTTTAGTGAAGTTTCAATTGACAAGAATTTGGGTTATTCTGACATAGCTGGGTTAGTTATATTAGACCAGTTAGTTTTGTACAAGAATTTTATACCAACAAAAAAAGAGAATTACAAGCTTGGAACAATTGGTAAGATTGAGCTGAATGAAGAGAAACTAGCGACTGGGAAGCTTTTTTCTGATTTGTATAGAAGTGACGTGAATAAGGCTGTTACGTATAATATTAGAGACGTTACAATTATTGTTGGGTTAGAGAAAAAACTAAAACATATTGCGTTGCAAGACGAAGTCAAAAAAATAAGTAAGAATAGTTTTAGGGGGTCTACTAGTAATATGGGAATGTTGGACTCGTTAATGATTTCGTTCTTAAAAGTTAAGGGAATTGCTTCAAGGAATGCTAATGTTCATGAAAAGAAACCAGAGTTTGAAGGAGCTTTTGTAAAAGAACCCATAGTCGGAGTTCATGATTACATTGTAGATTTTGACTTTACGTCTCTGTATCCAAATTTGATTATCACTTATAATGTAGGAACTAACACGTTTGTAATGAAGTTCGAAGAATTTACTCATGGATATGATTTTGCATATAATATTGATAATCTACCTGATAAGTTTAAAGTGATAATTGACCCAACGTTTGCAAATAGGGAGGAAGAAATAACTAAGAAACAGCTAATTGATAAGGTTAAAGAACAGGGTTTGATTTGTACAATTAATGGATGTTTCTATAAAAGTCATGAAAGCGAGTTGTCAGTTTATAGTGAAGTCGAGAACTTTTTGATGGCATCAAGACGAGAATATAAAAAGAAGATGTTTGAAGCAAAACAAGCGAATAAGAAAGACCTTCAAGCTATGTATAATAATTGTCAAGCTGTGTATAAGATTTTTGCTAATGCGCTGTATGGTGTTCTTGGTAACAATGCGTTTAGATACTTTAATGTAGATATGGCTCGTACTATTACTTTGTCTGGACAAGAAGTGGCTAAACACGCTATTTTAGAAGGGAACGCTTTTGTTAACAAACTTGTTAATGGGGAATATGTGAGACCACTTCAGATGACGAGGGAGGAGATGTTTGGTGACTTGGCACGAGAAACCGAGTTTGTTATTACCGGTGATACTGATTCCTTGTTTGTAATTTTAGAACCATTAGTTACAGAAGAAAAAACAGAGGCTGAGAAAGTAAGTAAAGTAGATGAGTACTGTAAGAAGATTCAAGTTTTTCTGAATGATGAGGTAGTAAGAGATATTGTTTTAAAACATAATGTTCCTCTTGAGAAAAATAAACTAGAGTTAAAGAATGAGTTAGTTATTAAACGTGGTTTGTTTTTATCGAAGAAACATTATGCAATTAATGTTATTTCAGAAGAAGGAAAACCAACTGACGAAGTTATATATAAGGGAGTTGATATTCGGAGAAGCGACTATCCAAGCTATAGTAAAGAAAGTCTAGTCGAGTTATTGGATATAATCTTAAAGTCAGAAGGTATTCCTGTAAAACCTATTTTAGATTTTGTTAGTGCAAGAGAGAAAGAGATGATTAAGCGAGTTGAAAGCGGAGATAAGTCAGTTGCTCGTCCAGTAACTATTTCAAGGAAAGTAGAGAATTATAAAAAAGTACCTTATAATGCAATAGCTATGTTAAACTGGAATAAATTGATGTATAAAGCATTCGATGTTGGTGACAAGGGTTATCTGTTTAAGTTAAATGGCTTAGATACTGCAAAGGCTCCTAAAGAAGTTGTTGAGAAATATGATAAGGAGTTTCTTACAGCTGGAAAGAAGTTAGAATATATTGCGGTTCCGGACGAGGAGTTAAAGCTTCCTGGGTGGTTTGTTATAGATAGGAAAGCGATGTTGAAATTTGCTTGGGAAGATAGATACAGACAGATTACGGATCCGATAGTGAAAGCGAAAGAGAAAGTTTTAACGTTTTAAAGAAAAAGAGACAAAAAACGAGAGCGGGTACATTCTCCACTGTTAGGAGATTCCATCGGCCGCAGCACCTCTAATTTCCGGGGCCCTCTACCAGTAGGACTCTCGTTTTATGTGACTAGTAATCAATTTTGTCTAGTCGAGTTCGTAACTTCTTGAGAACGATCGGAAGCCGTTTTGTGTATTCTTTTAGGATTTCTTCAAGGATTTCTGGAAGTTTTTTCACATATCTTTTCCCAATGGGAGAATTGTAGTAGGAGACCATCTTGCTCATTTCTTCCAAATTGAAATGACGGGCAAATACTTGGCTTACAAATATCAAGCTACGTTCTGATTCATTTTTGAAGACTTCGTCAAATATTTTTCTAATCTTGGGGGACCCCTCCTCCTTGATTTTGTCAAGAATAAAATTATTGACTAGATCGACATTATTGATTGAACCCGAAGCTTTCATAAGATTGTTAGCGGCTTTTATCATCTCAGGAGATGGTATCGAGGTGGGAGTTGTTTTTTTCATAATTGTCCTTTTTTAAAAGATTAAAAGTTGGTCGTCCATAAATTAATATATATAGTAGTTGAAGATTGGGAACTTCTTTATCTACTTTAGAACAAAATATAAAAGGGGAAAGTCTAATTAACCTGTAAAATATTTTTAGAACTTTGTTTATATTGAGAGGAACAAATAACAAAATTTATGGAGTGAAGGAAGATGGAAAGAAAAATAGTGAGATTGATAGAGTGTATTGCAGGAACTTGGCAGGGGGAGGGTTGCGACGTAGGAAGGAGAGTTTTACTTTTGCGTTTTAAGCAATGTAATCGAATTTGTAGTTTTTGTGATACGATTGTAAAAATGCGAGTTCTTCAAGAAGCTGAGTATAAATTAGAAGATTTACAGAAGTTAATAAATGAGGAACGAGTTTCAATTCTTGTTAGTGGTGGCGAACCCACGTTTGAGCCCCATTTTGAGGATACTCTTCTATTACTTAACGAGTTGGATTATTCTCTTTGCGATTTAGAGACTAATGGTTTTGCACTTTTAGATTTGATTGAGAAAGTTGACTTAACTAAGAACGTTCATTATATGTATTCTCCTAAGATCTTTACTGAATCGGAACTTCAAGAAGAGATCAGGCGGACAGAGAAACTGAAGAAGTATGAACAAGTGTTTGTTAAAGTAGTATATGAATACAGAAGTTTAGTGAGTAGATACTTAGAGTTTTTATCAAAGTTAGACATTAATCAAAGAGTCTTTCTTATGCCTGAGGGAGATACAAGAGAAAAACTTATTGAACATTCGGGTAAAGTTTTCGACGCTTGTGAAAAATATAAGTTCAATTTTTCAACAAGATCCCATATTATATATGGTTTTGTCTAAAACTGAAGGAGGTTAATTTGTCGGAATTAGATTATTATAGAAGTCGTTTTGTTGAGGAAATTGGTGTATCTGTAGTGTTGAAACCTGGTGAGTCTTTATACGGTTTGATGAAACGCTTTAAGAAGAAATTTACAAAAAGTGGACTGGGTGTGGAGATGAGAGATAAAGCTTTTTATGACAAACCAAGTACTAGGAAAAAGAAGAAAAGGGAGTTGGCTGAACGAAGAAGGAAGAGGGAAGAAGCCAAACTTCTGAAAGTGGGAGCTCGTAAGAAGTCTCTATTATTAAAAGGTTTAGGAGGGAGGGTAAAAAATGGAAGCGTTACAGGCGTTGAAGGACAAGATAGTAGTCGAAGTTTTGAAGCCAGAGGGGAAAACTAAAGGAGGAATTATTGTTCCTGAAACTGCGGAGAGAGAACCCCAAGGATATGGTCGAGTTTTGTCTTTTGGTGAGGATATTACTTCAGTTAAAGAGGGCGACATTGTTTTGTTTGCTAAATTTGGGGGTCAAGATGTACTAATTGACCAGAGGGTTCTGAAAGTTTTAATATATGGAGAGATTTACGGAGTATTGGTGGGAGTTACAACTCAGTTTGAAAATTTGACATTGGGCGTCACGAGCACTACGAGCTCCAGTTCTTGAATTTAATTTGCGGATGTAGCTCAATGGTAGAGCTTTTGGTCTCCAACCAAAAAGGTGCCTGTTCGAGTCAGGTCGTCCGCTTTGGAAGATAAGGAAGGAGTTTCGAAATGTTAGTTGTGGAAGTTTCTATGAATCTTAATAGTCCAATCGAGGACATTTTTGTTCGCAATATTGGAGAGTGTGAAGATGGATTGTACGAATATGAAATAATGGATCCACTTGCACCAGATGAAAGATTGATAGAGGAAACTATTAAACATAAACGTGAAGATGGATATAGACACCTTTTGATAAAAGTGCTGCAGTTACTAGAGTCACAAGAGGTATGTAAAGCGGTACACAAAGAACTTAGAGATCTTAGGAGAAAGAAATGAACTTAGTAAATATTGAAGCGAGAGACCTTCCTGATGCTTGGTTTCAATGTGTCTATAAAGTTCTTGAGGAAGGACAAGTTTTTAAAATTGATAAAGGATCATATGCTGGTCAGAAACGTTTGGAGTTTGACTACATTACAATTAATGTGAAGTACCCTGTTGTGAGACCGCTACTACCTCAAATACCATCTCATTATGGAATTCCAAATCCTGTGGATAACGATTACTTAGAAGAGTACCTTCCTTACTTGATGACAGCAAATAAGAAAGAAGATGAGTCTTATACATATGGTCAGAGATTAACTGCTTGGGGCGATCACACAGGACGAGTCACGAATCAGATTCAAGAGATTATTGAAATGTATAAAACGGGTGGTCATCGTACAAATCAGGCTTGTGCCACTATAGCAGTTCCACCAGATATTCATCTGGCTGATCCTCCGTGTTTACGACATATAGACACAAGAATCCAAGAAAAGAAACTGCATTTCTTTATCTATTTTAGAAGTTGGGATCTTTGGAGTGGTTTTCCAGCAAACCTTGGAGCTCTCCAGCTTCTAAAGGAATATATGGCTTTGGAGATTGGAGTTGAAGATGGTGAGATGATAGCTTCGAGTAAGGGACTACACCTTTATGATCATTGTTTTGATTTGGCAAAGATTTTAAGAATGAAAGAAGATATGACGCTAAAAAATGGAGAGTAAAATGGAACAGCAAATAGGTATGCCACCACTCCCAGCTGGTATGAGTTTTGATGATCTCGAAAACATAAAGTGTGAATGTGGTTCTGAGATATGGGACCAAGGTTCTAGACTTAAGAGACTATCTGCAATAATGAGTGAGGACGGTCAAGAAAAGGTTATTGCAATCCCAGTCATAGTTTGTATGGAATGTGGGAAGGAGCTTCCAATTCCGGTTGGGTGAATTGTTGAATGAGTATGAAAGAAATAACTGGCGATATGTTTAGTAGTCATCTGCTTACATTCGCTGACGCAATTTGTATAACCACGAATGGTCTTGTGAAGAAAAACGGAAAGGCTGTTATGGGCGCGGGAGTAGCAAAACAAGCGAGAGATAAGTTTAAAGGGATTGATTCTGATTTGGGTCAGCTAATAAAAAGGAATGGGAATATAGTTCAGGTTATAAGACATATACAAATTGAAGGAAAAAGACTTCCAGTTATTTCGTTCCCAACAAAATATAGTTGGTGGGAAAAATCAGACCTGAAACTGATTGAGAATTCTATTAAACAACTTCTTATAGAGATTGCTCGCAACCATTGGAAAAAAATTATTATTCCGCGTCCTGGTTGTAAAAATGGAAAGTTGAGTTGGTTGTCAGAAGTGAAGCCATTGTTAGAAAAGTATCTGGATGAACGATTTTATATCATTGACAGGATTAAGTGTTGACCAAAAAAATAGAGTTAGAACCGGGAGAAGTTATTTGTAGTAAGTGTGGTGGAGAAGGTCCTTGTTCTAAATGTCATGGGCGAAAGAAACTTGATTGGATCGAAAACGTTGTAGGAGTAAAAAGCATAAGATTAAAACCTGGGATTTATGTCCAAGAAGTCGACTTGTCTGAATATATTCCAAGAAGACCTTCTTTATTGGAGGACGGAAACTTAAGGAAAGGAGAGCAAAAAAGAAGGTGAAAGTATGGTTAGAAAGATAGAGCTTGGGTGGGGAGAAGTTATTTGTAGTAAGTGTGGTGGAATAGGTTGTTCTAAATGTTGGGATGGCAAGATAGACTGGATAGAGAACATACTAGGAAAAAAGAAGCAATTAAATGTACTTAAAGGAGAGTGGAAGATCGTAAGGGGACATCCTGAAGATCTTAACATTTTTTTATCGGACGAGTCATATAAAGATCTTGTGCAATCAATAGTTGGAGAAATCGACAAAGATATAAAGGAAGAGATAAAGGAAGAGATAAAGCGAAAAGATAAAGTGGAGGGAAGTAGATTAATTAAATTAACCATGGAACAAAAATATATAAAGAAAGGAGAGCAAAAAGGAAGGTGAAAGTATGGTTAAATCTGGATATGTTTTGGCTGGTTTTGAGACACTGGCTGGTATCGTAAATAATTTCATAAACAATACAAAGGGGAGATATAATAATAATTTCTCTAGAAAAGACGTTTCTAATTTCCTTTCAAAAACCTGTTCTGGGTTTCTTCATTCCTACGGTCAAAATTTTCCCAATAGACGGAACTATTCTAAATATAATAAAGTAGAAGCTTCGTTGTTTCAGAGAAGTAGAGATTATGGGTTGTTTGACGATTCTGATTTTTTTGTAGATAGTGGAGGATTCCAGATTTCGATAGGCCGATTAAACAGGGAAGAATCTAAACTTCTTTTGAGAATGTACTATGACTTTTTGAGAGAGTATCATCATGTTCTAGACAGAGCTTTTGTCTTGGATACCCCACCAGGTCCTGGTTGCACAGCGTTTGAGAATTTTGAAGATGTATGGAAATGGAATTTAGATTCTTATATGGAAGCCGCTAGCTTACCGCAGGAAATTAGAAACAAGATCATTTACATTCATCATTTTAGAACTCCAAAGTTGTGGGAAATCTTTTCAGGTATTTTACGAGACCATAACATGTTTTCTAAATTTAAGTATCATGGAACGGGGGGTGTGGTTGCAAATATTAGCGGTGATATGAGTATCCCTTGTATTATTTATGTGCTTCCCCTAATTCCATTGTTGAATGAATGTAAGAAAGTCAATAGAGACCATTTAGACTTCCATATATTGGGTGGTTCAAGTTTTAGAGACATATTATTTTACGAGTTATTTCAACTTCACGTTTTGAAGAAACATGGAATTAAGTTGGACATAACCTTTGATTCTAGTGGACTTTTCAAGGGACTGATGGTTGGAAGGTTTATACAGATTTTAGATGGTGATATAATGAGAAAGGTGGACATCAGATCCTTGAAGTTAGATAAACGAATCGGGATTGAAACTAGAGCAATAAGTATGTATAAAGAGAAGATGGATGAACTCGCAAGTAAATATAGTTTTAAACCTATTACAATGGACAAGGTTTATAATAGTAAGACTGGAACTTTCTTTGAAGAAGTAAAAGTTTATACTATGTTTTATATGTTAGACCAATTTTTGGAAGTCCGGAATATGTTGAGAGAGATTGTTCAAAAGATTTATCCATTATATGAAGCTGGGGACATTAGTGAGTTTATCAGTTCATTAATAGATATTACTAAAAATTTAAATAATGGAAGGATAACTAGAAAACAAAAAGCGAAAGCCCATAGTGTTTCGAAGTCATTAGATATGTTGACAACTTTGGATGAAGAATATTGTGAATATGTAGTCAAGAAGTTTCTTGCTAAAGATGAGTTTGTTGAACTCGATAGTGATAGGAAGGTTCCATTATGGGGTTAGAACTAGAACTAGAATTAGGCGAAGAAATATGTAGCGAATGTGGGGGAAGTGGTGCAGTTGGTGGGAAGTGGTTTAATCGTCGTTCGTGTCCTAAGTGTCTTGGAGATGGAAAACTAGATTGGATTGAGAATGTAGTTGGTAAGAGACCGAGATATGGGTACTCTGGTGGATCTGGTGAATCTGGAAGCTCTCTTAGTTCGTCAAGTCTTTCGTCAAGTTGTTAGTGGGTGAGATAAAATGAGTAATATAACGTTGAAAGATGGAGAAGTTGTTTGTGATCGATGTGGAGGTAATAACGGGTGGTGGTGTCCTAAGTGTTTTGGTTCAGGAAAACTAGACTGGGTCGAAAATATAGTTGGAAAGATTGGACCTGTTTTTCATGTTCACTTTGATGCTGTTCACTTTGATGCTATCTCCTGTAAATCGGTTGACTTCCCTCAAGCTTGGAGGAAGGAGGTAGCAGACGGGATTGCGAAGGAAATTGATAAACAAATTCTTGAGCGTATTAAGGAGAGTATGAACATTAAATGTAGCAAATTTATTTGGGAGACATAGTGTGATAACTGACTCTTTTCTAAATTCTTGTTTGTCTTTGGTTCTTTGTAGGGAACCTAAGATGAAGAAGAGTAAAGCATTATACAGAGATATTATAGAAATTCTAGAAACTTACGAGGGAAGAGAAACTGTAGAGATACCTCTTATAGTTAAAAATAAAGTTGATTGTCTGAAGGAAATTTGTAAACTATTTCTAGATGACAAATCAGTTGAAACAGTTTTGGATAGTATCTCATTTAGTGAGAAATTTAAACAGTTTAGGGACTTGTTAGATTTAAAAGCAAATGAGAAATTGACTAATATAGCGGTCAATGATATGATTAAGCAAGTAAAATTAAGAAAGAAAGTGAACGCTCTATTTAAGAATTATGATGAGTTGAGCAAAGTTTTAGATACAATAAAAGATGGTACATTTGATTCGATTGACAATTTAATTGAGGATTATGAAATTACAATTAAAAGTTTATACGCAAACATGACGGAAGCTAATAGGTCTGTGATGATTGAATCTACTGCTTCTTTGGACTTAGTAAAAGATAATTATAATCACGTTGTGGAGGTAATAAAAATGAAGTATGATCGGGAAAGTAAGACGCCAACTGGATTTTCGATTCTGGATGGAGTTATGAATGGTGGATTTGAACCGTCGAGATTGTATTTATTTGGAGGTGGGTCAGGTGCTGGTAAGTCTACTATGATAAATAATTTGATAATTAAATCTGCTGAAACTGGTCGTGGATTTTTGTCACGTAATGATAAACAAAAGGTCTATGTTTATATAACATTAGAAAATACTATTGAAGAGTCGTTGATGAGAACCTACCAACCAATGTTTAGTAAAGATGTTGTACAGATGTTACAAGATATTTCGTCTGGTATAAATATTAAAGAAAAAATTGTTAGTGAATTAAACAAAAGTAATGTCACAGTGATTATGAAGTATTTTCCACCGATGACAATTAGTGTTGTTGATATAATGGGTGTACTGGATGAGGTGATTGAAGAGTATGGTGAGGGTTCTATTTGTGGAGTTTTTATTGATTACTTAGACCTTTTGAGAACAGATACTAAATATGATTTGTACAGGCTCGAGCTAGGTCATATTACTTTGTCGTTAAAAACCCTTGCAGTCCAATATACTATTCCAGTAATTACTGCTACACAACTTGGAAGGTCGGCTTACCGAGTAAGAGACTCCAGAGATTTAAATTTAGACCAGATGTCTGAGTCGATTAAGAAAGTAGAACATGCAGATTTTGTATGTTTGCTAGCACTGGATGAGTTTGACAAGCACTTGGTCCATAGTAAAGTTGGTAAGAACCGGTCTGGAGTATCGAATGTCTCAATAGATTTCAAAGTAGATTTTGATAAGTTCAAGTTTGTGTCTGGGACTAGAGCTGCTAATGTTGATAAACCAGATGCGACATCAAAAAGCCAGATGTTCAGTTTTGAAGGGATGAGAAGTTCTTAGATCTAAACTGAGTTTAACTAGTGATTAAGTTTAGAACAAATTAACATAAAGAAGATTTTTTTAACCAAAAATAAATAGGAGGAATTTGGTTATGACAACTAAGAAAGTTTCATATGTGAAGCTGTTGAAAGAAGCTCTCCAAGAGTGGGATACTACGAAGACTATTGATTCTAAGGGTCCAATGATAGACCCGATCCTCTCTTATGACGGTGGTGGAGAGCTGCCCACACATAAAGATGCAGCCAGCATTCTGGAGCGTTACTATTTCAACGAAGGTGCAGATGATGGAGTCGCCGTTGCTGAAGAAGGTCCTATTGACAATCCTGTTGATGAAGTTCCTGATAAGAATGTCAGCAAGACAAAGAAGGAGATCGAAAAGGCAGTAACAGAACAACCTGGAGAAGAGGATAAAGATTTAGAGAAGGCAGCAAAAGAGAAAGAAGAGGAAGTGACCGAACAAGATAAAAAAGAAGAGGAAGAGGAAAAAGAAGAGGAAGTGACCGAACAAGATAAAAAAGAAGAGAAAGAAGAAAAAGAAGAGGAAGTAAGTGAGGAAGTTGAGAACGCCGTTATTGAAAAGTTGATTGCTGAGATGGAAGAAGAGGAAAAAGATCTAAGTGAAGGTGAAATGGAAGGTGCTGGAACTAAAGCTGCAGGAGCCCCCTCAGCCGCTGAGAAGGCAGTTCCCCCTGACAAAGATAAGGGTGAAGGTTTCCCCGTTAAGGCTGCCAAAGTCAAAGAACAAGATGAGAAAGAAGAGGAAAAAGATCTCGATGTAGACAAGGAACTTGGTAAAAAGGGTGAGAAAGAAGAGGAAGTAGAGGAGCAGGGTTCTGGTGCTGGTCATGTCCCGGTAAAGTCGATGGGAGTTGGTAAAGAAGACAAGGACCAAGACGAGATTCAAGAAGCCTTTGAGATCTTCAAGGAGCAAATTGAAGAAGACGTAGACGAAATCGACTCAAAAGATATCCAAGTTTAAAACGCTTTAAACTGGGAATTTTAGCACAGTGGAAAAAAAATATAAGGTGAATCTTAATGATCCCGGAAGACTAATTTTTCTTAAAAATCGGGAAGTGAGAACGCCGGTTGAAGTTGAAGTTCGAGAGTCAGAACTAGATTATATCAAGTTGAAAATTCGGGCTCACGGAATTATTGACTATTCAATTAGTTCAGTTAATAATGGAGTTTCGATACTTGACTTGAATTTTGCGAATGACAAAGAAATGGAAGAGCCTCTAGTAGAAGGACCTCAGGTAGAAGAATTAGAAGAATTAGAAGAATATGGGCGGGAACCAAAAACTCTACTAGAGAAACTTTCACAAGAATAGAAACTTCGAATTGGGGAAGAATCATGAAGAAAATAATGGTTTTCCAGGAGAACGTTGATAAGATTGAATTGCTTGATTCAGATGAGTCAAGTTTGTCTGATTATGTACAAAAGTTATCCTCGTTGTTAAAGTTGAGCGATATTTCAATTCTTCATACTTCTTCGGGTTCTGTAATTCTAAGACCAAGCAAAGTAGTTTCTTTCTTGGTGAGTGAAGTTAAAGCGGAAGTTGAAGAAATTGCAGAACAAATTGAATCTCCAGAAAGTGTGGATCACGTTGACATTATAACCGATGGTGGTTAAATGACAGAACTAATTTATCTTTTTGTTCTCTTCGTTATAATAGAGTTATTGGGGCTTGCAGTTTTATTTTTGAGAAGCCAGTTGAGGAAGGAAAGAAGTCACTGTATTATAAATTTTCCGTCTTATAAAGTTGTTTTAGACTATTTTGTAGAGAGAGCATATGATATAATTCATAAAGACAAAATGCTAATCTACTCAATTGAGGCGACGAGAGTTAGTGACAACGAATTCAAGGATTATGCTAAAGAATTTGCAAGTCTTGTAATGGCTCTGATGGGTCCAATGTTGCAGAAAGAGTTTGCAGAACTTTACGGAAATGAAGACACATTTCTTACTAACATTATGGAGTTCTTTAGTACTCGGTATGAAGATGATGAGATAAGGAAGTCAGCGGTGGATGAGTTAATGACTGAGGAGACTCCAGAGGAAACAAAATAGGAGCAAATTGGATGTCTTTTCTAGATGAATATCTCTCAGATTTGGTCGAAGCGAAAAGAACTTCTCGAATTAAAGTAACTCGGCAAACGAAGATCAAAAGAGCTACAGGTCAGATGGCAAGTGCTGCCGCAAGAAAAAAGAATGACTCTTTGTATAAACAAATGGTAAAGTATCGAACTCTCTACTTTAAATATCGTTCGATGATTCACAAAAAATATTCTCCTCGTGTTAGACAAAGAGCTAGACGATAAAGTCTCAAGTTCTGGGGAAAAGTAAATGCCGTTAAAAGATACTTTTTCAAAACTAAAAACTGCTATTGTGTCAACTTCTACTTCGAAGATTGACGCAAAGCTAGACAAAGCAGTTAAAAGTATTACAAACTACAAATCGCAATCTGGTAGAAATGGATATATAGAGCTAGTACGTTCTCTCATTTCAAAATCTGCTGATGTCAAGGTTTCCGCTGGGTCAGGTGGTTTGTTCGCTCAAGTTGCTACTCCTGCTTCTTTTGGACAGGGTAGTCGGCTCTTGAGATACAAGACTTATGAAGCAATAGTGGCAAACATAAACTATTGTTATAGAGCTCTCACCGTATTGGTTGATAATGTCTTGTCACCTGACGATATCACAAAGGTATCTTTAGAGATCAAACCGGAAACGTTTCTTGAAGATCAGGTAGAAACTGAGTCAAAAAGTAAGCTAGTTCAAGAGACTGTTGCCAAACTAAAAATTGAAGAGAATTTACACTTATTAGTAAGAAATACTTTGCAGTGGGGTGATCTTTTCTGTGAGATCGCTGATGACAAAACTGCTTTAACCAGTAGGTCTATTCTGTCTGAAGCTGACTATAAAGAATTAATACGGGCAGATATAAAAACAGATAAAAGAGAAATTCTTACATACGAAGAAGGTAAAGACAAATATGAAATAACAATGGATTATTCGTCTTTTGCTGAAGCTGGGGATATAAAAATTAGTGGAACAGACAAAGAAGATGAAAAGATAAAGATCACAAATATGAAGCTAATTTTTCATGATCCAAGATTTGTCGTGAGGTTACAAAGTGCTCTCTTTCCAATGTGTTTCGGTTATTTGATTTTCCCACAAATAACTCTTTTTCCAGGTCTCTCAATGCAGGATGAACCCATCAACAATATTTGTTCTTCGATCTTGAAAAGTTTAGAGAAGAGAATCCCACAAATGAAAGAACTTAGAGATAGCAGGGATTTAAAAGATATAGTTAGAAGTATGCTTACTCAAACGGATAATAATATGTCGATGAATATCCGGTATGTTCCCCCCGATAAGGTTGTCCATTTCAGGGTTCCCTCGACAAAATATTATCCGTATGGGGAGTCAATATTTGACAGTTGTCAATATTCTGCGAAAGTTCTAATTGCGTTAGAAACTGCTTTAGCAATCCAAAGGCTATCGAGATCAACTGAGAAAAGGAAGATCTCTATAGAGGTCGGTCTTCCAAGAGACGCGAAAAAAGCGGTTGAGGCAATGAAAGAGGAGTTCAGGAAGAGAAAGATTAGTTTGGATAGCTTCGGGAGTGTAGATACTATCCCTAGTATGATCTCGACATTTGAGGACATTTATATTCCAACCAAAGACGGAAAAGCATATGTTGATGTTGATACTTTTACTGGTGGTAATGTTGATATTCGGTCAAAAGTAGATGAGCTGAAGTTCATACGAGATTCATGTGTTGCGAGTTTGGGTGTGCCACCTAGTTTTATTGGGATTGAAGAAAATCTTAGCAATAAATCTGCTTTGGGGGAAGAAAATATCTTGTTCGCTCGAACTATCATTAGTCATCAAAAGTACATTACGCACCAGCTTAATGAACTTATTGAGAAAATATTCCAGATGACTGACCCAGAACAAGCGCTATCAATTCTTGACAATATACATATAGCATTTCCGACTCCGCGTTCACTCCAATACGAACGTGAGGCTAGATACATGTCTGAGTTAGCAAATCTAGTTGAAACTCTTGACCGAATTGGTATTCCAAAAGAATACTCTAAGAAGAAATACTTACAGCAAATTGATTGGGATGAAGTTCAGAAATATGAAGTAGGCGAGAAGATTGACAAAAGTCTAGATCCTGCCAAGGCGAAAGAAGAGGAAGGAATGGCTGGAATGGGAGCAGGTATGGGACCCGGGTTTTAAATAAAATTTTTGGGGAAACTAACCTAAACCTAGTTAAAGAACAAAATATAAAGATGAGAGGAAGTTAAAATGCCGTTAAGATTAGCATATACAATGTGTCATTGTTGCTTTAGAGGATTTCCATATAAAACAAGAAAGACTGTTATTCGGAACGCTGTGGTAAACGGAACTAACGAAATCGTTAACAGATGGACTTGTCCTAATTGTCAATCTACTGCAAAACTGATTGAGCTTTCGGGAAGACCAATAACGGCTGCAAGATATGCTGTCTTACAGGCTCTGTAAATAACGGAGGAAGCTCTGTGTTCAAGTTAATTATTTGAGGAAACCAGTTAAATATTTTCAATAGTTAGAACAAATTAAAAACGGAGGAAATTAAAAATGGCATTAAGATTGACTGCTAAGGTCTGTCATTGTTGTAATAGAGGAATACCGCAAAATGCGCAGATGAAAGTTCTTCGAAGTGCTCGAGTGAGTGGAACTTTTGAAAGGGTAAACAGGTGGGTTTGTCCTGTTTGCCGGTCTATCAACGTATTGATTGAGCTTACTGGAAGACCAATAACTGCTGCACGGTATGCGGTGTTAGGGACAATTTCGTAGAAAAGTAATATATGTTAGATAATGGAGGAAGATAAAATGTTTCCGAGATGTACATGTAAAAACAAAGGATTTCCTATTAAGAGTGTAAAAACGAATTTGTTGGGAAGGTGGAGTGGATGGCTGCGTGAAGAGGTTAACAGGTATGTCTGTCCGATGTGTGGTGCTATTGAAGTCTCGATTGTAACTAATGGGACCCCAATGACACAAGCAAGATACACCGCTCTAGCTGCATCCTAAACTAGGAGCTCTAGAATGCCAAACCCAGGCGAGATCTTAAAGAAGATACAAGATACGTTATTTGCTAAACATAGAATTGGAGCACAGAACTTTGATGATGTTCCATACACGGATGACGAGGAATATACAACGCATATAAGACTGGGTGAACAAGAAGAGGAAAAGGACGAAAAAGAGAAAAAACCAGTTCCTCCCGAAGAACTAGGAGAAGTTCCTGAGGAAGAGACTCCAGCAGTAGCTCCTACAGCGGGTGGTGAAGTACCGCCAGCGGCTGGGGGGGAAATGGGACCAGGGGGAATGCCAGGTGGAGAGCTTGGTATGGGAATGGGCGCTCCCGAAGAAGAACCAAAAACCGCTTCCGAGATTGGCAGAATATTTGAGTTAAAGAAGATCTACTCAAGATTAGTATCTGTTGAATCTCATCTTGCAGATAGTTCTGATATTATCCTTTTGAAACTCAGGGACTATGTTTCGCGAGCAATTGACCTCTTTGAGACTCTAGCTTCAAACTTAGATTCCTTTAAAGGAGAACTTGATAGTATAATTGTTTTGTTCTATAAGTTCTTGGAAATAGTCTATGTGTTGTTAAAGAAGTATTATGAAATTAAGAGGAAGGAAGATGAGGAAGATGGGGAAGAGTTCTAGATAATTAGAGGAGAAAAGATATGTCGTCGTTCATAATAGAAGGTGCAATTTACCAAGAAGCCAAAATGGTACAGAGTACCCCATCAAAAGCAGTGTTTCGAATGACTTTACAATCAGCAGATGAAGTCAATCAAAACCGACGAATGTATCCGAAGAAAGTGTTAGTTGAAGGAATGGAAGGATGTACTGAAAGGATGAAGCGGCGTGCCTTTTTTGGAGAACTGGATCATCCTCTGCTTCAAGGAAATGAAGAATTCGATACAATGAGACAAACGACAGTAGCATTAGAGCGGGTGTCACATTTAATAAGAGAATACGAATTCAAAGGGAATCTCCTAGTTTCAGAGTTAGAGACTACCTCAACGCCTAATGGTGGTATTCTACTTGGGTTGCTAAAAGATAAGACTGGTATTGGGATGAGTATGCGAGGTTTGGCTGAGTTAGAAAGAGGCGCACAACATAGTACTGTGAAATCACCCTTAACAATAATTTCTTTTGATTCAGTTTCTCTCCCTTCACATGCCGCTGCAATTGTTGACTTCAACGAGATGAAGTTTGAAAGTCGTATACTGAATGAACGGGCTGGATTGATTTGTTATAATGGGAGATGTTTTCTACCTGACTACTTTGACAAGTTAGTGGAAACAAGATGCATAAAGTTTTTTAACAAGTGGATTTAGAGTTTAAAGGGAGAACCAAGTGAAAATCGAAGAAGTTGAACCAGCCAAATATAAACAGTCATCAATTTCAGAAGTAGTGGACAGGATCTTTACCATTTGTAAGACTGAAGAAAACTTTCCTTTAAAAAACCAAGTAGAAGAAGTTGACTTAAATTTAAGTAACTTAGAAAAGAAGATCCGGAAACAAGACCAGCTGTTACAACAATCTCAGGGGATCAAAAGCGAGCTAGAAAAGCGAATAAATATGTTGGATGGGACTATCTTTGACTTGCGAAGTAATTTGCTAGAGTCGTTAGGGAGTGAAATATGAATATATTAGATAACTATCTACAGTCTCTGACATATATCCAAGAAATTGGAAGTTGGACTAAAAAAGAAAGAGATGAAGTTAAAAGAGTCAGAGAAAGTAGTAGACATATATGGCTTTATCATGGAACCACAGTTGACCAAACAATAACAAAAAAAGAAGGAATATTACCTGAGAAAATGACGGCGAAGAATCCGGCATTCTCAAATCCAAAAAGTGAATTTTATAAAATAAAATGTGTGTTTCTATCATCTTGTAAATTTTTATCAAATTTATTTACATTTCCAAAAAAAGTAGACCTAAATTGGAAGAAAGAAGGCTATATAGTATTAACAAAAGTAGATACAAAATATTTACGATTTTTTCGTAAACCTCGTTTCACCAACGCAGATGAATACCTTTATACCAAAGCAATTCTACCTAAAAACATAGTAGTTGAAAAAACTAAAGAGTTCTCTAACATAGAAAAAAATAACAGGTACCTAGTCGATAAGCTATAGGAAGTGAAATATGAATATAGTAGAGACGAATGTTCCGGACATAACTGTTGGAAACATTGATGAAGCGAAATTGGTGTTATCAAATAGAATAATTGAAAGTGTTTACCCTCTTCTTGATGAAGTTTATATTGATCAATTGTCTGAATTAGAGGAACTCAGAACTCAACTAAAAGATAAAAGGAAGGAAGTTCAGGAGGCAAAAACAAATCTTGAGAAACTAATAAGTGAGTATAATAGAAAAAAGAAGGTAGGAAAATTAGTAGATAGGATCTCAAAGCTTGTTTCCGCTGGACTAGTTTATGACGGAAGTCTAAAAAATGAGACTGTTATTCTCTTGAAAGTAGTTGAAAAACTTCCAGAAAATAAGTTAGATGAACATCTGAGTAGAATGGTGAAGTTAATAAGTAAGAGGTTTTCGAGAAGATATAATAGCTAAGATCTATTCCCTACTTAAATATTACTTCAAGAATCGATCTAGAAATCACCCTTTCAAAAGTACAGATCTATCACCTAATAATTCTCAGAACAAATAACAAAATATGAGTACAGTTTGATATTAATTAAACCTATAGGAGAGGAAATTTAAACATGAAGGAATTACTCCGGGAAGTTTATGCAACCACTAAAAAGATAAGTGGGATAGACCCTGGGAAACCTGGAAACTTGAGGGCTGTTTTAGTTGATGACGCTGCGTTCGAGACCTATGTTAATGGACTTGCTGAGTCAATTGAAAACAAAAGAGACCGGGAAGTTTTTAAGATCTTGGCTGAGAATACAAGAGTCAATCTTCTTGAGAATTCAATGTTCCAGATTAACCCTTATGAGACACTAACACTTCCAATTTTGAGAGTGTTCTATCCTAAACTGGTGGCCAAGGAAGCCATTACTCTGTCTCCGATGGACAAACCTGAAACCGTAAAAGCATTTATTACTGCTACTTTTACACCTGCTAACAGTACTACTCAGTATGCTGCTCCTGTTGCTGCTACTGACATCTCTGGTGGACCGGCCGTTGGAACTCCAATTGCTGCTACAGTGGGGGTTCCGCAGGCAGCTTTCAATATTCTAGGTGTTATTACTGGTACTGCTGTTACTAGTACACAGGCTCATCTTGAGAGAGATTTTGAGATTACTGGTGTTTCTGCGGATGGTACAACTTGGGTAGACGTTTCTATTATTCCTGCTGTTGAAGGTCATTTCTCTGCTAGTGTTACGATCGGTGGAAATACTGACGTTCTTTCTGGACAAGTAGATTACCTGAATGGTACACTCGACATTTCTAATGTTAACGGTGTAGCTGAATTTATTAGATATCAGGTGACTTGTTCTCTGGAAGAAAACAGAATTAATCCATCAGTGAGACTAGACGTTGACAAGGTAAGGTTGTATGCTAGGGATCGTCAGATTTCTGCAAACTGGACTATCAATATGGAGCAAGATATGCGGGCTCTATTTGATCTTTCCATGCAAGCTGAGATCGTGAATATCCTTGGACAGCAAATTGCTCTGGACATCGATAGAGAAATCATCAACGCGTTGGTTGTTGGAAATGCAAGACTTAATGCTCCTAGCCATACTGCAAACTTTAATAGATCACCTGCAGCTACTTATACTTGGGGAATCAAGTATTGGCATGAGAATATTACTCCTGTCCTGAACGTACTTTCTGCTCAGATCTTTACTGATACCAATATGGATCAAGGAAATGTAATCCTTGCTAATCCTCTTGATGTAGCTATTCTTGAAGATCTCCAGACATTTAACTACACAGGAACTTCTAGTGTAGACGGTGATCTTGGATACAGATCTGCTACTGTCGCTGGTGGAAAGTGGAAGGTTCTGACAAGTTCAGTTGTGACCCAAGGAGCGATGATTATAGTTTACAAGCCAGTTGAAGAGTTGAAGTGTGTGTACCTGTATTGTCCCTATGTACCCGCAGTTCTTCACCCGTATCCGTTGGGGTTCACGCCTAGCCTAACTATCCTGAGTCGTTATGCGACTTCATTGGTTAGAAGCAATGGTATTTGTACATTGACAATTGGGGCGTAAAATAGATAAGTAAACAAAAAATTTGACACTCAGTGTTAAAAGCTGAGTGTCAATTTTACGTTGTTATAGAACAAATATTTATGAATAGAGATGAAATTCTAGAAAAGTTTGGATGGAAGACCACCCGTTTTGTGGATAGTCTTCCAACTAGTTTTACTTAGAGATATTAGAAAGGTCTATACCTTCCTTCAGTAATTTTTGAGTTCTTTTTGCTTTATTTATTGCTAATTTTAGAGTTTCGTATTGTGGGGTTCCAGGTACGGAAAAAGCCTTTACTCTATCCAACCATTTTTGACATTGCTTTAGATAAGCAATTGCTAATTTTAAAGTCGGATATATACCTTTTTGTATTTCTGATACTTGCTTAAAGATTGCAGCGGTTGCAAAGTCACTTCGGTTCTTTTTTGGTACTCCCATTTCTTCATAAAAGTCATCTACTGTATAGTCTTTAGAAAGATTTGGGTCTTCTAGCTTTTCTAAAAGTGCTTTGGCTAAGTTCATCTATATTCCTCCTATTTATTAGAAGTTGGAAAGGTAACTACGTCAAAGAATCAGTCATCTTAAACGCTTCTTTCACAACATCCAAGATTAAAGGGTAGGATTTTACAGCCTCTTTGTCAATTATAATGTATAGCTGCTCCCATCCATCTTTTGTAGGGTGATGTCCGTTGCTTAATTGTTTTCCAGCATCATAGACTGCATAAAAATTCCAACCATACCACAATTTAGAGAATGTTCCTGCATACCATCTCTTATCAACTTTAGCCAGATAGTAAATTCCCTCTTTAAGTAAAGGATGACTATAATAACCGTCTCTAGTACTGCCCCCAGGAACCTTCTTCATTTCACTTAATGGAACTTCTTTTAATTTAATCATTTCCTATTCTTCCTCCTTTAAAGTTACAAAAATTGGAAGACCATCCGTTTTGTGGACAGTCTTCCAACTAAAGTTAAGCGTCAGCTTTATAACAACAGTCGCTCCTTACGGTTGGCTGTATTGGCTGGTTAGACTTTGTCCTATATCTTATAATCATTATCAAGATAATGGAATCCAAAATAAGACAAACAATATTTGTAACTATTAGACTGATGCTACCTATTGTTATTCCGTAGACAAGCCACCAAGCAACCCCGTGAACCATGATTATCCATAAAGTTAAAGATATGTCATCACTCGTTTTTCGCTTCCACATCCGGTAGATTTGGGGAAATCCTCCCAGCGACATTGATACTCCTACAATGATCATCCATATTTCCATTGGTAGCCTCCTTTTAAGTTTAAATGACTCTCTAGTAATTAATATATATAGAACAAAAAAAATTGGAAGACTTATCCGTTTATGGACAGTCTTCCAACTAAGTTTCAAACAAAGCTCTTCTCCAGATTGGACCCTCTTCCTTTCCATCAAGAGATATACGCGCTTTAAGTACTATGTATTTGTCTTTAAGAACATCAACACTGTATTTGTGAAAGTCTGGTATTTTGGTTATGGTTTTGTTTCCTTTTGTATCTTCCACTTTAATCTTTTCTATTCTCATAAATAACTTATGTTCTATTTTGATTTTGAAACTACAACAATTCTTTCCATCCACAAGGATGGATCCAATTTCTAAATATTGGGAAGAACTGTCACTTAAAATTGCTGTAACTATAAAAGGACCTTCAGGTGGTGCAGTAAACCATTGTTTCCAACCTTTTATTAAGCGATTAGTTTTCATTACTACTCTCCAGATAATTCAGCCATTATAGTTCCTTGTTTAAAAGGTTAAATGACTCTACAATGATTAATATATATAGTACAAAAATTGGAAGACCATCTGTCTATAGATAGTCTTCCAACCACTGCACGTTATCGAACTAACGTGGTGATAAAGCAGCCACTAGAGGAGCCGCTTTCGACACTACTTGGAGAGGTGGGATTATCTAGTGGTTCCGGTTCCAGTTCTGGTTCCAGAAAGTATGGTGTGTCTGGATGAGGTTCTGTGAGGAATGGTTCATATTCAATACAATCTAAGTCATCATCTCCATCCAAAATCATGGAATCAATGACATCTGTATCTGTAGTATTCCAATAATTATCGGTTGCTATCATTCCTGTTTCACATCCATTCCTTAGATCTAGCGCAATCCTATCAGTACTCAGGAAACTGTTGTATTCTACAATAGTTTCTGTACCGAGCCAGCTAGCATAATTCAACACCGCGTATGCCCCAATTTGTTGATAGAAAACGTTATTTCTTATGTATACTTCCTTGCGAGAGAAACTAACACTTATCCCACGTGAATTTAGAAAGATATTCCTTTCGATGGAACACTCCTCTCCTGGAAACGACAAGTATATGGCGCTTGACACATCCTGTAATATCGAATCTGTTAGTACCAGACTCCCACTCCCATATGCACCATGATTCAAACCGAATATGCTGCCACCATTAATCTCAGAAAACTGGACATTGATTGAAACTCCCTCAGAGTTTCCATTATTTATGCGAGTATTATTGAAAACTATATATGAGTTTTCATCGCCGACCGCGTTTAGAACACCCCATACTCCGATACTCTCCCAGTCTCCATTTACTGTTACTCCTGGTTCAATAGTCAGAATTACACTTTCAGCAATTTGAACATCACTTGTAAGTGTATATGGAGAATTGTCTAAAGTCCAAGTGGTGTCGGTATCAATGGTGCCACCCACATCGATTGCCCGGGCAGTGTCTGACCCAAAGACTAAAGTCATAAAACACACAAACAAGATAATTAGTAACTTCTTCATTCTTTGTCTCCTTCTTTTAGGTTTAAATTTAGCAACTATCTATACGTCTATTAATATATATAGTACAAAAAAATTGGAAGACTTATCCGTTTATGGACAGTCTTCCAACCCAATTTATCGAACAGAACGTCATAATTTATACCCCTTGGCAATAATTGCTGCCGCTCTACGTTTTCCTATTTTCATCAGAGAATCATAGTATTTTTGCAATATTGGCAATAGTAATTCTCTCGTTAAATTATGATCCCTAATCAATATGCTAAACTCTATCATCTGATTATAGAGGAATGCAGTTAATGCAGTGTGTTTAAATCCTCTGATCCCTTCTTCTATCACATCCTCTATTTGTTTCTCTATTTCTGCAAGAGCTGTTTTTTGGGATCTTGTTGTCATTTTTTCTCCTTTCTCTAAATATTAATTAGCCGTGTGATTTATCGAGTAGAACATCATAAATCATACTTCTTGGCAAGAATTGCTGCGGCTGCATATATCTCTCCTTCCATTAGAGAATCATAGTATCCTTGTAATATTGGAAGTAGTAGTTCTCTCGCTAAATTATGCTCCTCAATTAATTTGTCAAATCCTAGTATCTGCTCTTCGATGGAGTTAGCTATTTCAGAGCGGCGAACTTTACTTATTAGATCTGTTCCTCTTTTCTCTATTTCCGCCAGAGCTGCTTCTTGGGATCTTGTTGTCATTTTTTCTCCTTTCTCTATAGCCGTGTTATTTATTGAGTCGGTTGAATATACTGTTATGTGCTCTCTCGTGGTGGAGGATGTCAATTCATCCCCACGTCATTGACTTTAACTGTGCGTATCTGATTGGCCTAACCAGTCGTTTACAATTACTGCCAGATTCCGCCGAGATAAATTTTCCTAGGACTTTATCTCGCCACCCGACAAAGCACATAACATCTCTTATCAGACGCATGGTTTATTGAGTTGATTAGATAAGGTGTTATGCGGAAACGGGCCGTCCTCTCTTTCTCTAATCTTTCATATATCCATATTCTAAATCATCTGGAGGTTCTTCCTTTAATTCCGCTTTCTTTTCCTCGATTGCTTCCTGGGCTCCAACTGGTATATTAAACATTCCCACTGAACCTTTTCCTTCAATATTCCATCTTGGATCTGACTCTGACGTTAACCACCATGATCCTTCTTTTAACATTTTTATCTCCTTTCTCTAACTAGCCTAATTAGCCGCCCGATTGCGGTTACCCCTTTTGTCCGCCCCCAGTAAAGTCTCCTGCTAATCTTCCCGTTCGGAGACGCTCGGCTCTATCGGTTGGCTAGGATAGGTTGTTAGATCTAATTTTCTTCAATAAAGGCTTTCCACGCTGATTCAAAAGATGGAAAAGTTTTCTCAATAACTTTTACGGAGCGCTCATATAAATCCTCACCATCTGCAAAACCACCAGTCTTAGATTCTTCTACTGCCTTTTCTCTGAAATGTCTTGGGCAAAGATTTAATGAATGTTGAAAAATGAAATCATAAAAAGCCACCTGTACCCGTGTCCAACTACCAAATTTTTTTATAAGGCGTTTATCTTCAAACATCTGGACCTCCTTTCCTTTATTCCTTTTCTTCATCCACTTTTTTTCTAAGTTTATGATAATAGTCACTATCAACGCTTTGAATATAATTAGCTATTTCTTCGCCTAAACCTCTTGAAAATATAACAGGAGAACAATACCAAGCAATAAGTTTATAGTCTCTAAAATGGCTTTCCGCTATGAGTTTGAACACACGCTTCAATAATTCTTGTGTCTTTTTCAGTTCTTTATTTTCCATAATTAATCTCCTTTCTTAGTGGGTGTGGAGGGAATTGAACCCACACGAGACCTCAGAGGGTCACCAGATTTACAGTCTGGGTCGCCTTCCTTAGCGATTTACACACCCTTACGGAAACGACTGGATTCAAACTGATATCTTCCTGAAAAATTTGGTTAGAAGTTTATGACCCTCTAACCAAACTTTCGCTAGCTTACTCCTGTAACAACTGTACAAGCGCTTTGAGATGCTCTTTGTTTTTGTCGAGTTCCTTAAATTCACTAAATTTTACCCCGAACCCTTCGGATGAAACTCGACTGACTGTACCAGCGATTTTGAGGAAGTGTTTTTTCTTCAAGCTCTGAAAGGTCATAGATACTTCTTTTCCAATGAAGAATGATGCTTCAGATGTTATGAAAGCACCACTTTCACTTATGTCACGCGAAAAGTCTTTATAGAAACGACCGTCAACAGAATAATCAATAACTGCATAGAAACGAATTCTGTCATGTGATCTCCTTGAGGAAGTTCTTTTCTCTAGTACTTCTAGAAAATCTAGCCGCTCCTCTTCGGATATCTGTTCGATCATATTAAGCAGACGTTCTGTGGTTTTGTTCATTGTTATCCCTCCAAGTTAGAGTTTGAAAGATTTAGTGACCACTTATTAATATATATAGTACAAAAAAATTGGAAGACTTATCCGTTTATGGACAGTCTTCCAACTATGGGAAAACTAGAGACTCCCAGATGAAAGTGGTGTATCTGCACATTCCAGTAATATATCCTGCAACTCTCTCTCAACCCGCACGATCCTTATAACCTCTTCGATGCAGATACCGCAATGTTCGATATGGTCCTCTACGGCATCTTCGCTATCTGCCCAATCTAGGATATAATCGTAGAGTATCTCTACCGTTGGATGAGGACCTTTTTCTGCTTTTATTTTTAGCGCTCTATATTCTTCCGACTGGACTTTCTGTCTCATCCACTCCAGAAAACCCTTGTCGCTTTTGAGAACATCTTTTAAATCTATTTTTTTTCCTTTCATCATTGGCGCCTCCTTACGTTTAAAGTTAACAAACACCTATACGGTTATTAATATATATAGTACAAAAAAATTGGAAGACTGTCTATAAGATAGTCTTCCAACTATGGGAAAATCAGAGAACCTCATCACATATTTTACATGCGACGACAAGATCAACTAAATTTCCCCGTTTGGTGTACATCTTCTTTATACGCCAGTTATGATACTTTCTAAACCAGCAGAAGAGAGGACTTACACTCCACAGGAAATGATTCCAAACCAAACAAGCTACTGTGGAACGTACCCAAGATGTAACTTGAGTTTTCCGCAGTGCTAACTGAGTCTGGCGTCGTTTCCATAGCGAGAATCTTGCTCGCTTAAGAATTTTGAGAAGTAATCTCCTCATATTTAACCTCCTTCTAAAGGTTAAACGACTTTCCATTTATTAATATATATAGTGAAAGAACAAAAAAAAGACCATCTACTCAATACAAGTAGATGGTCTTTCAACTCGATTACTCAGTGAGATTGTCTAGACATTCCAATCTTTAACTTCGTATAGAAGGCTAGTTTCAGGTACTAGTTTCCTTGTAAAAGAAGTCGATTGGATAAAAACTTTGTATCTGTCCAGTTGGTTTGGTGCTATTACTTCTGTAACACCTGTACCTCTTCCGGTGAAGATTTGAGGGCGTAGGCCCAAGATCTCTCTGACTTCAGGACCATTAAAGAAGTCTCCAGAAGCTCGATCCATTAATATGATCTCTTTGTACTGTTGGACTTTGTACTTTTTCTTCCCGAACCTTACGAGTTCATAGAAACCTCTGCCAAGTTGGAACTCGATCCCTTGGTCTAGAATGAAATTTCGAATTGTTTGTTCTTCATCAATTCCTATTTCTTGGAATCGACCTGAAGGTACAGGATTTAGACCATCCTCTTCGTAACCATACTTTTCATGAGGATCTCTAAAAACCGCTCTGTAGCTTTCATTAAAGTCACCAGTTGAAGGAACTCTTGATGCCATACTTCTAAAAGAAGAGCTTAGACCTCTCGACATCCTTCCACCTTTTTGAACTTCAGCAGCAAAGTCAACAAAACTTTGTTCAGAATCTTGTCTATAACAGATCCCCATTATAAGGTCTGTTATGCTTGAGAATTGATCTAGGGTTAAGTAGAACCCACCAGTCCTTTCAGCAATTTCTGTATAAAAAGGTTTTGAGTGTCGACGAGTACCTGGCATAGCGTGTACACCGTAAATGTTGATACCGGCCTCTATAATTAACCCAAGCTCGTTTCTCCAGTCAATTCTATTTGTGTTCCTGGGATATTCGGGTCCATGTGGAACATCGTCGCCGATCATCACAATAACTTTGGCCCTACCGGATTCCCAATTCAGTTGAGTCCGTGCTTGTTGTAATACCAGCTCATAACATTCAGGTCTATCACCTCCGTCTGTTTGGCCAACATTCATTACGAAATTTCTGATATTTCCGGCATCTTTTGAAAAATCAAAGATTTTTGTAACATAGTAATAATTAGCATCACAGTAATCGCCATGGGCAATTATTGCTATGCGGAGGTCCGGAATATCTCTAAATAATCTCCCGACAGTTTGTTCTACAGTCCTCCTAACCTGGGTTAAACATGGATACATTGATCCAGTAGTATCAAACGTGATACATACATCTATATTATTACTTTTCATTCTTCGAGTCTCCTTTTGTTATTTTGTTTTTTTCTTCAAGTTCCTTTATTGCTTTCAAAATTGGATTCCACTCACTTACAAGATCCATGGGATAGTGTTTGTTTCTTCTCTCTAGGAGTCCTTTCTCGACAATGTAGCATAGCTAATCTGAGACCAAGACTCGTTAGGACTATTCTAAATGTAATGATGCCAATAACAGCATCAACTAGACTACCCCAATGAATCAACCAACCCATAAGGAAGGAACCAAATGTTTCTCGCCTCCACATCGTCCCTCTGGTAAATGGGGCAGATATGTCTATTAGGTTACTTTTCATTTCGAGTTCTCCTTTATTATTTATAATACTCTTTTAATTATTCCATACTCCCCATCCTGATGGTTGGAAGGATAAATTAACTTTTTCACTTACTTTATTACTTTTACATTTCTTACATTTGAACTCTATATTTTCATTTCCTCATATATTTCTCCTAAGTAAAAGATTGACTCTTTAAATTCATGCACTCAGATGGTTTTGGAACATATCCCTCTTTATCAGACTTTAAAGTTCCAATTTTCAGTACACAAGTTGGATGTCCACCTTCATTATTAAAATGTCCACAAATTCTATTATCCGGTCCACCCCAACAATAGTCGCCGTAAGTGACCTGAATAGGAATTAAAACTGTCTTAAAATATTTCGTAGCCATAATATTTATCCTCCTATTTCGTTATCACCTCTCATCTTCCTGGGTGAGTGTTTTCCAAGTACATTCAGTAAATTCTCTAATGTCAGTGGTGTTGAAGAGAGTACCGAGAGGAGCTAGTTTTGACATTAGTTCTATAAAGTCAGGGAATGAGCTGGCTAAGATAAGTTCTAGCATCCCCTCTGCACTTACTTTTACAAGGAACTGGCTATCAGAGTAGAGACTACTACCTTTTTTAATATATATGTCAATACTGAGAGACATATAATCTTCAGCTGACTGAAGAGATAATTCGAAACCAAAGGATTTGATAACCTCTTCTGGCTCTATTTTACTTGAAAACTCAAGTATTTCTCTCTCAAGTTTCCCGTTTTTAAATTTCCAAATCTTTCCAGTTTCTGGTTCTATTGTCTTCATCTCGATCCTCCTTGTTTTACTGATTAATAATTTGACCCATCAAAGTCAAAATATTTTTATGAATGTCACAGAGTTCTTCCCAGAACTCTTCGCCATCTTTTTCAAGACACCAGCGAAGCATTGATTTGTCTAGTTCGTCCATTCTCGGGCGCAATTCCTCTAATGTTTCAGCTTCTCGATCCTTATCATAAGAACCACCGCAGTTATTCGACACAAATAAAGTAAACATCTTCCCTCCTCTCAAACCGGCGGTGAGTCAAGTCCACCCGACAATTTCTTCTTAGTTACATTAACGATTTCTTGAAAAATCTTTTGCAAAAGCTCCAAATCAAGTCGTGTGAATTGACCACGCTTCAGTTCCTTTAAAATTGTTAAGCAGCTTTTTTCTATTGTATCTATCGCCATAGTTCCTCCTCCGTTACGTCCTATTTGTTATATCTTTATATCGGACTTTGGAATTATTTTACAGCTAACAATCCCAATTCCCCACTTTAAACAAGCATTAATAAAGACTTTGGCATCTTTTGTTGAATCGTACTCCGAAGAATTTGGTTCTCTCATGTATTCTTGGGAATATACTGTTTTGACATAAATTTTTTCTTGCTTCTCATCCAATTTCATGATTCTTGCCATATCCAATTTCCTCCTGTCTAAAGCTAAGATCATCAGTGAGAATCTGTCTTCCCGACTACCGGTTCATTTGTTTTATGGGTAATGCCTTTGCAATCTAACGGGGGCTGTAGTTTGTCCAATCTTAGACCGCAAAACCCACAAAACTGAGATGGTTCGGGCCAAAGACGATTGCAATTAGGACACTTCCGTTTTGGCCTTGGGTCTAATTTCCATTGTTCATTCCATAAATCTACTTCTGTTGACATTACAAAACCTCCATAGCGTTCTATATAAATAGTACATGATCCTTAATGTTCAAGTAAGCCTTTCGGATTAGATAGTAAGGTGAAATACTGTTCCACAATGTTTACAGTACATTTTAGAGTATATCTGAAAGCCAACAAAAGAGTTAGCTAACTCTTCTTCTGTTGGAGGGATACCCTGTTCTGCTTTGCAAGTCCATTCATGTTCATCAATCAAACAAAGAAGTTTCCTCCATATCTTTTTTATAGTTTTTTCTTTCGGGCGGATATGTTTGTTTAACAGAAAGGGACATTTTGGATGTTGCGTTTTAGTAATAAAATAATGTAATAAAGAATCGTCTGGAATTTGTCCATCCTCACATACGGTACAAATATGCTTTGATACACCTTGCAACCAGACACGATGTTCGCAACTAGCACAATCCATAGTTTCCTCCTTTCTGTTTAATGACTTTTATTGTCCATCACCTCGATGTCCGGATTGACTGAATAGTTAGTAGGCTCTGTCGCTATCATTACACCAGCTAGGGCAGCCATTAAAATGGCTTTAGAACTTTTTCCACTCCTATCAATAGTTTCTTTGATGGATTCCCCAATGGCATCACGTATGTCTTCATTTGCATTTCTAATATCTCCTGCTATAACTGTAAGAGATTTATACATATTAATGTTACCAGTCGTCCTGAATGATTTTGCTAAAAACTCAATCTCGGAGACGATTTTAAAAAGCAACATCGTAGCATCTGAATGTTTTTCTAACCAGTCTATTTTATTTTCCATTTATCTTCCTCCATAGTCGATAATGCCTAATTTAGACGTGCGCTTGGGGGTCAGATATGTTCTTCAATTGTCCTTTTCCCAAGGACATCCTTCCCATTTACCCTCACCCTTTGCATTCATAGTTCCTTTTTCCAACCTTGAAAGAATAGTACCATTCATGGGATAGGACATCCGAATGCATTCAAATCCAGTTGGGGCCATAACTAAAAATGCACAACATTTTTCACCTTGTCCAATACGACAAATATCCTCTGCTTCTTCATTAGACAACCTTATCTCTGTGCTAAAATCTCCTACAATTTTTTCCACTTTTTTCTCCTCTTTATCCTTCTCCTCTATATCTTTCCGACCAGTTCGTCCACCGGCTTCGCATAAGGCCTTCGGCAAATTTAGACACTTCTTGCCGCATGTGATGACCATTGCCCGTTATTTTCCCTTTATGTTCCAAAAATTCAAAGATGGAAGTAGCCTCATAGATCTGATTAGTGATTTCAGTAACAGCTTTTTCTAAAGACATTTCTTTTAATTCTTCATCTGTAAATTCCATAGAGTCTCCTTTTGTGGTTGGTGGTTACGTCTGTTAACTGCTTTCGCAGCCCAATAAATTTGTTTAAGAAACAATACTGTATATCTCCACAAGAAATCTCTGTTGTTACGCTGGAGATGTTTTCTTACTTCGTACAAACAAATCCATAAACAAGCTAAATGAAATTTTGCGGGTGGCCTATTTCCAACCCATTTTGTAGATATGAAGCGGTAATAAATATTCATGTTATGACCTCCAGATATTATTAGGCAGAACCGAATTTGTATGAGTGAAATAATGACACTCCAGATTCATTACCAACGATAAAACCAAGTCTGTCTAGTTCTGATTTATCCTCATCTGAAACATCAGCTGGATAAATCCCCACTATGATCATATCGTCGTGATCGCAATGAGTCGGATATGCAGGATTGCCATACTTCAAGAATATTTGTAATGCTTTAATAAGATCTTCCAATTATTCCACCCCTTAATGTTTGAGATGGTCTGCTAAGTAACGTACCAATGCACTAATAACTAATGGAATTTCGTGTTCTGGATTCTTAAATATAAGGGCAGTCCATCTGAATCCATCACGACTTATAGATAAATGAACACTATTATCACTTTCTTCTTTGCATTTAGCTTCGTACATAGTTACCTCCTTAAATTTTATTTACTTCTTTTTGTAATGGGTGTGACACCCAGACTTGAACCGGATGGAATCCAAACTATCGCCCAATTGATAGGGATCTCACAATTACTCAGGATACTTTAACCGGTATTTCTCCCAAAACCTTGTAGGAGTCGAACCTACTCTATTCGATAATTCCATTCATGCCACACCACATAAATCCAAGATCAGTGGCCGGGACGAAAGGATTTGAACCTCTCCCACACACCTTGTCATGACTCAATGTGCTTCCCAATCCATTGCGACATAAACCTATGCCCATGCTTACACGTGCTAGCATGTTGGTATCCCGCGTATTTAAGAACCTCCTTAAATTACACATGTTTTAATTATTACGACAATAACTAATATCAATAAGCCTCCAATAGAACCTCCAATAAAACCACTGTAGGGGTTCCAGAAATGATACCAAGATGGGTTTCTATTAATTTCCATTATTTGTCCTCCTACTCTCATCATTGAGGCCATTTACGCAATTCCATTTTATAATAGCCGTTATTTTTAATTTCAAAATTCTGCAGAAATTGCGCCATTGAACCTTCAAGTTCTTCACCCTTAGTTAAATTGAATCTAAAACATGGAAACCCTACAGAGACCAATTCCTTTCCATCGCTCTGAATAGGTATGTCACTTAAAAATATTTCGTCGTTATATTTACATATATATATTTTCATTCTCTGTTCTCTCCTCGCTATCTCATCAAGATTTATTTATTTGGCATGTAACGTTCTTTGAAGTCTAAAAACGTCATTCCTACAATTTCATCAGTAAACGGATCAACTCTAATTAGAGTTCCATCATTGACTTCAGTCGCTATTCCAGGGCGAGGATAACCAAATGAGATGTAAAGGACATCCGCTGAATCATCATAACGTATTTGAGGATTAATATGATCTAGCGTCTCTCTTTTAGATAACTTCATAAATTCCTCCCTTAATAAAAGTCAATCTGTCATTATATCCATTAACTCTTGATACGATATTACTTGAGTACCATACTCTCTAGCTTTCTTTGTCTTTTCTGTTCCACCTTTTCTCAAAGTCTGCAAAGTACATACAACATAATTATTGTTGCCAACATCGCTAATAAAGGCCAATTAAACTTCCAACGAAATTTCCAATAAGGTCTCTCGAAGCCTCTAGCCCAAAGTATAAAACTAAAAGAAAGTATGCATCCAAATAGTAGTAAAAGAATTATAAACAACCTCATAACTGTTTCCTCCCTTAATAAAAGTCAATCTGTCATTATATCCATTAACTCTTGATACGATATTACTTGAGTACCATACTCTCTAGCTTTCTTCGTCTTTTCTGTTCCACTATTAGGGTCCGCAGCTACAAGGATATCTGTAGTTTTAGACACCGACTTTACTGTTCCACCTCTACTCTCGATCATTTCAATGATCATAGGGCGAGGTCTATCTCCTGCACCCGTCAGCGCTATCTCTTTTCCATACAGAGGACTTTCCTGGACAGCGACTTCTCTTATTGGAAGAATCTTCAAAAGAGTATCAATGTAATTAGAACTGATTAACAGACCATAGTGCAGGACTCTTGCTCGTTCTTTACCAAAGCCCTTCATAACTTCTAATTCGCTTGTGCTCATAGACCTTAACTTGTTTAAAGATACTACTTCGAGTAGACTCTTACTCAGGGTCCGACCAATACCATATAAGTTCAGGACTGAAAGAATTTGCCACTCGTACACACCTATCTGTTTAACAGTCTGAATCTCATTGTATAAATTATTAGTAGACTCTTCAGCAAACCCTTCAAGTTCTAATATATTCTCTTTGGTGAGATTAAATATGTCGACCAAATCTACAACTCCTAAAGTGTTTACCATTTTTCTGAGGGTTGGCTCTCCTAATCTTTCAATACCAATTCTCGTAACTGAGTCCAGTAATTTTGCCATCTCTTTTCCTTCACAGTTTTGATTAGTACAAACTATCTCAGGTTCTTTATATTCTACTTCCTTTCCGCAAACTGGACAGTGAAGAATGTTGATAGTAGTTCGAATCTCACCAGGATTTACTTCTTGGACATCGGGTATTACACCTCCTGCCCTTTCAACTACTAAAAAATCTCCAATATGGATATTGTTGTCTAAAATATATTTATAGTTGTGGAGATTCACATTTTGAATAATAACTCCTCCAACTTCTACTGGCCAAACTTTCCCAATTGGAGTTAGTTTAATTTTACCAGCACTCCAGACTACATCTTCCAAAACTGTTTCTCCCGTCGGATTAGAAAACTTGAGTGACATCTGACCTTTTGGGTGATGGTCAGTTATTCCTAAGCTCTCCTCATATTCTTTATCTTGAAGCTTAATCACAAAGCCGTCAGCTGGATAGTCTAGTTCTAGAAGAGGTTTTACAAGGGTGTTCCAATTATCTGTTTTTAACTCTTTGATAGTGCGACTAATAGTTATGTTATCAAAGTCAACTAATGTAAGAACTGTTCCTATAGATGGAAGAATGTCATCTCTGTTTAGTAGACCTGCAGCAGCGTTTTGTTCAGTCTTATAAGGAGTTCCGTCCTTCGCTACATATATATGAGGTTTATCCCTAAAGTCAGATTTTTTGACAACAATCTCCCCTCTCAAATAAAAATAATAATCGCTTTTAGATGTTACGACATTCATAATTTGGAGTTTGTCAGTTATGTTTTCACCCCAATAACCGTTACCTCTAGTAGATAAAACACCGACCCACAACTCAGCTGAGCAGCCGTCATATTTCAGCTGGATTGTGAAAACTTCATCTTCACTTCTTGCAACTTTTTCGCACCATTTGATAAGGTCTTCTACAGAATAAACTTTTTTAAGGCTTCGCATTGGAAATTTATGTTTCACCTTTTTTTCGATTAATTTAGAGTCGACCGAAACTTCAGGAGTATGAATTTCACTTATTAAAGGATTAGATGGGTCTATTTCTTCAAGTTCTCTGAGTAACTTATCATACTCAAAATCTGAAATTTCTGGAATGCCCTCTTTCCAATATAAGAGGTTATGCCTTTTGATTTCTTTCTCAAGAAATTCTTTTCTTGATTCCATTTACTACTCCTTTTACCCTGTTCGCTGGATTGGATATACACAGTGGTCGGCTAATCCGACTTTCGCTACCATCAGAAAACCACAGTTTTCATGGCACTGTGTATAATGACTAGATAACCTGCCAGGCGTTTTGTTGTTACTTAAAAGCAACTATGCGTTCCTCCAGAACGTCAGAATACAGTTGCATGATGAGTTCCTGCCGACGCATTCTCTTCTGCTCCTCCAGGGAAACTACGTCAAACACTTCCGACCCGATGAACCCACGTAACTTCTCGATCTTTCCGTCCAGTTCGACTTTCTCCGCAATGACTCTCTCTTTATATGCCTCCATCTCTTCACCTCCCTTCAAACTCGTATTTAAAACCACCCAACAAGGCGTTCGAGCCGCTCACTTTTGGAGTCGGCTGGATTTGCTTGTTCATTTTCAGCCTCTTTTTTGGCAAGGCTTTTTAGCTTCGCACGAACCGCCGTACCATCTTTCTTATGATATTTACTGCTATTCATGGACCTATCGTTAAACTTTCTATAATCTGCTTTTTTCGTACCAGATTCCATTTACTACTCCTTTATTATCCAGAATATCTCATAGCTGTCATTAAATTCTTAAGTGCATGCTTGTCAGATGGAATTTTAGGGGAGCAAGGCTTCTCGATCCATGAACAATACTAACACGTCAGCATTGCCCAATCCACGTCTTGCATCTTCTGCGGTAACGCAGACGACTTGGTGGTAATTATCCATGGCTTTAACCACTACAGTCCATCCCCTAAAATTCCATCTAACGATTAGATAAGCTCCTTTACTAGTCCCACCACCCTCTAACATGTTTCTTTAACATATCAAATAGATAGTCTACATCCTGCTTAATTAATCTTTCTTCTTCCGCTAAACAATACCTATATTCTTTTCTTTCCTGTTCTTCATCTTCTTTTGTTTTGACATTAGGTCTTTCAATAAGTAGTTGTTTGAAATTGGAACCTTTTTTTTCTGAATCAATAGTTCTCCATGAAGCTTTACCCCATTTCTTGTCATGTTCCATAAAAGCTTCTTTATTGTAATCTTCCTCCATGATTCGGTGAAGAGCTTCCACACACATACTCATATTGTTAGCATCTTTTTCAGCTCCTACGTGATGACCATGTTTCCGGAAGAATTGTTCCATGTTAGATATTTTAAACCTCAGGATTTCATATAAGAAGTATTGATCCCAATCACGGTCCTTCCAGATCACGGGAGCCCACTTAAACAAGTTTTCGATCCCTAGTTTAAATGAGCGCCATGAGTGTCTCGCATTAGACATTTTGAACTTCAAGGTTTCAAATAATTCAAATAAGAAATGATCATCTTTCCAGATTATAGGACTCCACTTAAACAAGTTCTTGACTTCCAGTTTAAGCGAATGACATAAATGTCTCATTTTTTTTCTCCAGTTTATTTCGTACTTCCATTAATATCTTGCCTAATTTGTTTTGCCCTTGACCGTTACAGACACCCCAGAAAGTATCTCTCCATGTATTACCTTCAATAAGCTGAGCATTTCCAGTATCGATGAGTTTTTCAGCCAGCACTTTATTATTCTTAAATTTTTGCCAAACAAGGTGCTCCATAGTCGTAACTTTTACTAATCCCCATTCTTTTCTTATTGTAACCTTACGACCAGCCCTTCTCGCTCGTCCTGGTGTTTTCTGGTTCGCAATTAATTTTCGCTCTTCGGGGTCTCGAGTTTTAGCGGCCTGATAGGCGTGTTCTACTGTTGGATAGTATACTCCGTTGAGCTGAACTTGTGCAGGATAGAAGTTAGAAAGAAACTGGTACTTTCCTTGAAAGTCGTCTATTCTTTTTGGTTCCACAATTCATCTTTCTCTTCCGATACTGTTATCTTAACTAACTGATCACTCTTCACTCCTTCTTTGAGTAAACTGTCAACAAGAAAAGTTGTGTCAAGCTTTTTTCCATCAAGTGAATATAGTTCATAAGTGGTCAGTATCTTCCACCCAAGAATTGGGATTCTGACGGGACATTCCCGAAACTTAAATAAGAACTCTTTCATTTTTTCTCCTTTCTTTTTAAATAAAAAATTGGGAAGAGTAATCCTTTATTACTCTTTCCCAAAAATTTACTCAGGTTTAAGTCCTTTCTGAATCCTTTCAAGATTTTTAAAGTGACGAAAACAACGATCGAATTCTGGGTGCTCCTCTACTATTCTCTTCTTCAGTTTTTTGTGGCATCCTTTAACGGCACATTCAATATCACTTAGGGTTCTAAACGAATGTGACTTTTTAGGCATAATCTATTACCTCCTTTTTACAGAAAATTAACAAACTCCATCTTTCTTAAATTAATATATATAGAATTAATGTTCCAAAAAATTTTAGTTGGAAGGTTAGCAGGTACTAACGTTGATTAAGATTCCCCTTTGACACTTAACCTTCCAACTATTTTCTTAAAGGTCGGGTTCATAAGGTAGGGGTTCCCAACCAAGTTTATCTAGTTCATCTTTCACTCTAGCAGTTACATGCCCTTCATCTCCAGAACAGTAGAAGTCTAAATAGTTCTCACCCATTTCTCTTATCTGCGCTACTAGACCGCCAGCAAACCGCCAAGTACAGCTATATATATCGTCAGTCACTTTACTTCTCCACCGCATATTAGAAAGTGCTTTGTAAATATCAGTGGCGAATATTCTGTCCTCTTTCATGGTGTCCTTGAGAGTGAGGAGGTCCTGATGGAACCTTTTTTTCTCTCTTAAAAAGTTTTCCATTTCTATGTCTCTTTTCTTTAGGTTAATAGTTTAGTTTTCGCTTTTCCTCTTCTCCAATATAAAAAACCTGTGATAGTTAAATTCAAAAACTCTATATGTTTTGATTATAGTGAAACCAGCGTCAGCTATGTTAGACAGAACCCTTTCAAGAGAATAGTGTCGTTTTCCTATTTCCCAGTAATGTTCTTTGTCCCACTTGTGATAAACGGGTTTCAGGAAAGGGTGCCAAATAAGTCTTCTAACTGACATAATTTTTGGAATCCTAATATCTATTCTACAAATTGGAGTTACATCTGGAAGTGATATTATGATGTGCTTTTGTGATACACGAGAAATTTCTTCAAGTGCTTTTGTGAAATGAGTATAATGGATGTGTTCTAAAACTTCATAACATGCAACGACATCAAAAGATTCGCTCTTGAAGGGGATCATTAGAACAGAACCAACTATATCTGGAACTAAATCATGATAGATATCAATACTTGTAATGTTGACTTCTTTGTTCCTTAAATAGTTTGTAACGAAACGATTTCCCACACCAACTTCAAGAACTTTAGCTGGTTTGAGCTGAAGGATTTCGTTAATTTGATGCCAGTAGGAGCAGAACCGCCCTTTACTATCATAAGACTTTCTAAAATAGGGAAACTTTTTTTCGAGGTTTTCGATGTTTTCCATTTTCTCCTTTTTATTTAGTTAAAGGGGGCACAGACGGTTAGAAAGAACCTGCGCATCTACTTGGTGGGAATTAATTGGTTGGAGGAACCGTCAAATCAAGGGTCCTTGCCAATCAAGCAATACACCCACAGTAGTTTTAACGGTTCCTAATTTTATAAGAGTTGGTGGAGGTGCCGGGAGTCGAACCCGGGTCCAGAAACTTTCAACATACATCTCTACGCGCATATTCTGGGTTCAATTTTTCGTTTCCTGAAGTGGATTCCAGACCAACCACTACCGAGAAACTAGTTTACGATTTAGTTTCGCATAACAGCCGTAAACACACAGTTAGCTATCCTTACTAAATGACGTTCTTTTCAAACCCGCAAGGAGAGATAAGAAAGAACGGAGCTAAGCAGCTAAGCGAAGCTCTTCAGTATAATAGTCGTCTGCGACTATTTTAGTTGACTGTTTTTAACACGGCCTCAGTCATCCGCGGCACGCAACATATATCTCATAATCTCTGTCGAATCCATTTCACCCCCATATTAATTTGTTCTATGTGAAGCTATATTATCCGGTTTAGTATCCATTATATCCTTTAATTGATCAAAAGAAATCGGGTAAAAGTTATTACAATCTACTCCTACATCATGTGACTTCCCAACTGGGTCTAATCCACAGTGAGAATGAGCAAAGCAATGCCAACTATTATAATGAGATCTTGGCCATACTCTCATGTTATAATGGCATACTATTATATGATATTTGTTGTGTACCACTAGTTCATAAGACCCAAAAGCACTTCCATAGCCAACATATTCAATTAGGTCTGGATATCTTCTGGCGACCTTCTCCATGACTTTGTCATGACTTCCTTTTATCATTATGTGTTTGCCATTCAATTGCTTTATTATTTCTACAGTTCTGCTGACAGATCTCCAAGAAAAGTCACCATTATGGATTACTGTGTCGCCTGGACCTACTACCTCATTATGGTTAGAGATCATAGTCTCGTCATGGTCTATAATATTGTCAAATGGCCTGTTACAATATTTTATTATGCCACCCACTTTGTTAGTGTGGCCATAATGCTCATCTCCTGTGATGAATATCATTTACCTTTCCGGAGAAACTAAGACTTTGTCCAGTCGTCCTTTCTTTTGCTTATCCATTTCTTTAGTGGTTTAAACAGGCTTTTCCAGGTTATTTTGTGTGCTAGTTTTACAGTTAGCAAACAGAGTAAAAAGATTAGTATCCAAGTTCCTAATGACATTTCTTTCTCCTTTTCTTTTATTTTTTCGATTTCACTACTGTCTTTTCGAACTGAAAAGATATGTTCGTCTGGACTACTTTGATTATATTTCAGTTTAACATAAACATTAGTGTTGGGTATTTTTTTCCGTATCCCGGTTTTACCTATGTAGACTTCACCAGTTCCATCTTCTGTTTCAAGTGTGATTATTCCAATCCCAATGGTGTATGACGAGTATTTTGATATTTTATTATCATTGTGTCGTAGTTTATAAGATGAGTACTTCATAAGTAACTCTTGGAAAACATAATGATCATGTGTTTTATCAAATTCAGAAGGAGTGGCTAAGAGAACTACCAATGTTACCATCGCTAGAATTGCTACAAGAGTCCAGAAAATTTTGTTTAGATGTTGTTTCATAATTTTCACCCTAAGTTTCGTTGAGATGTTTATTATGTTGTTGACAAGAAGACTTGCTAGGTTCTCTTAACTTATGATTGTCAGTAACCTTTTCCTTAAAGGGAAGTACATTACCTTCTGACTTTTCTATAAAATTTTCTACTTCTTCAAAGGCTTTTTTGTCTTGTGCCATCTTTTTCAAGTTCCAGACCCAGAAATGAAAATACATTTTGTTAAAACTCCAAAGTGTCATGACGATGTAGCGTATAATGTCTGTATCTACTTCTGTCTGATTTGAGTATTTTCCTTTCCTTATGTTATCTTTTACTAGTCTGGCAGATTTACTTATAAACTTCTTCCTTTTTTTAGCAAGCCAAAAAGTGTGGCATATAATGTAACAAGTGAAAGACCATATTGTAACTTGAAAGATCCATAACCATCGCATTTTAGCCTCCTTTCTTCAACTGTAATATTCCAGTATTAGACCCTCGCTTACAGCAAGTTGGATAATGATTCTTGTGTTGATTTTTCCTTTTGTGAAAACAGACACGAATTTAGCATTCCAGTCTTTTTTTGCATGAGCAAGAACTTCTGGTAACGTAGATACACACATTCCGCTTGCTTCGATTCTTCTTTCTTCGAGTTCATCTTCTAATGTGATTTGTACAAAATTTTTCCTGTCTTTAAAAACGTCGATTTCCCAATGATTTCTGTTTTTCCATTCTGTATTTTTTGTGGGTTCACTCATTCTAGCACCTTGACTTGTTGATAGAATATAGTTCCATCTGGAATTTGAAGAACATGGACAGAGTTTCTGAGGTTTGAGGAAGGCTCTAAAAAGATGTCGAGATTGTTTTTGTACATATGATAGAAGTTACTTAGACTCTCTGATTCTTGAGTATTACAAGCAAAGTGATAACGTTTTCCACGACCGATTGAATGGACGCGAATAATCTCAAAGACGTTGTGGGGTGAGAACTCCTTTTTAAGGAAGTCCTTTGCTTGATATTTTCTTTCGAACACTGCTATTCCAAGAGTACCTTCTTTAGCTGTTACTATAGTATTTTTTCTGTATTCAAGTTGGTAATTCCCTTTTGCATAACAGCTAAGTCTATTGACAAAGTATAGTTTAACCACTTTATATCTAATCATTTGTTTTACTCCTTTACCATGAATGGGTCTCTTCCTCCAAAATTTTAATACAGATTCCGATATAAACACCCAAAACAATGAAAATAATTATAGTTATTCCTTGGATAAAAGTGACTTGGAAGATAAGAAACAAAAGAATGACTATCATTATAGAAATAAGCATTGAAGTAACTTGTTTTAAGTTCACAACTCGTCCTCCTATTTTTAAAATTGTATAGTTATATCAATATCATTATCGGAAGATGTTGTACACTTGAACCGTTCGTCTCTAAGTTGACTGGCGATTACTTCTATTAAGATTTGGTAATCTTCGAAAGCGTCGGAAGGGAATGTAAATCTTATTCTAGTATCGGACTCAATTTGTTTTATAATTTCAAAGTGGACTACACCACCTCTCCAGTCAAATAGCCGATATGTTTTATTTTGAGGTACTCTTCTTTTTCTAACGTATTTTTGTAAACCAAGTCTGTCTCTTACCATTGAGTATAGAGACCCCTTTACAAGATCATGATGATAGTTCCAATAACAGATTCTTATTTTTGAAGCTTTTATATTTGAGAATGTTTCTAAAGCAATTTCTGTCGGACTGGATTCTATCCCGCCTTTCCATGTAACTGGGTCCTGGTCACACCCAATAGAGTCTAAAATACCTACAGCTTCAATTACGTCTAAACTTATCATTTTTATCACCCCGTGAAATCTTTAAAGAGAGACCGTCTATTGTTCTCTATATATGAAAGAATAATTTTTCCAACCTTTTCGGCCTCTGGTTTATCATAATAACCAAGTTTCTGAAGTTCGCGAACAAAACTAGTAGTAGCTAATTTAAAGGTGTCGGAACTTATAAAAGGTTCGCTTCCAAGACATCGAAGAAAAATTTGGAACTCTCGATTGATTGGAGATGTATAATCTGGTGAGTCTATTTTGTCTGGTATTCGATTTTTGATATTATTTCTCCAAGAATTAAATAAAGCTGAACTGCAACCAGTTCCAGCGGCAAGTTCTTTTTTATAGGCTGCACCAACTAGTCCACCGACTAACATCATCCCACAATAATATCTATTATCTTCCTCACTCCAAATTAGTTGTGGACATATTTTGCTACATGGATACAATCGATCAGCGGCTACACACTTAGCTTGTAGACAACAATATCCACAACCAACACATTTTTTAACTTTTTCCATTGTTTCCTCCAAAGTTAATCTATGAAGAGAACATTTATCATCACACGGGCCCGTGTTTCAGTATTCATTAAAATTTCATGCCAGAATGGAAGTACAATAGTCTTGTGGTCTTGATGAGTAACTCGTACAAGACCACAAATCAGTTTTGTTCATCATGCCCGCAGCGATGATGAGGCATTTCATGGGCTTAATCCTCTCTCTCTCCCGCAATATACTCCTCGGTCATTCTGTATGCCTCATCATCTGTATACTGTTTTGGGGGGTGCTTCATAAAATAGGAGGAA
>SDBU01000811.1_pt1 | contig 44999 bp, 42 predicted proteins | sample 2277071 | NCBI WGS metagenome assembly SDBU01 (sample SAMN10397929, study PRJNA504765) | marine sediment metagenome | isolation source: marine sediment core GS08_GC12, 126 cmbsf | place: Arctic Ocean: Gakkel Ridge, Loki's castle | collected 2008
AGGGTAATACATTGCACTTGTCGAATAAGGCTATTATTATCAGTTGGATAGAAAAGAATTTTGCTTGTTTTTTCCAATAAAGCGGAAACTTAGGCTAGAATGATAAATAGAAATTGGTCTTATTAAAATGGAAAAACCAAAAGCAGTTGGTATTTGGATTAGAGTCTCTACACTTTTTAAAAATATTTGTCGAGCATGCGGTACTGGATCGCTTCTGAGATATGGTCCGTGCAAATATTCTCCTGCCCCTCGAGGTCGGCAATCGTTCGGGCCACTTTTAAAACTCGTGTATAGGCTCTCGCACTGAATCCCAATTTTGTCACAGCCATTTCCAACAACTCTTTTCCCTCCTGACCAATCGGGCAGAACATTTTTACTTCTTTTGTGCCCATCTGTGCATTGCGGTAAATCTTTCTTGATTGAAATCTTTTGAGCTGTTTTTTTCTGGCCCTCTGAACCCTTGTTCTTATGCCTGCAGAAGTTTCACCCTGGATTTTTGAAATCATTTCTTTAAACTCGACTTTCGGCACGTCTATTTGGATATCTATACGGTCGAGAAGCGGACCGGAGATCTTGGAATAATAGCGGATTCTCTGGCTCTCCGTACATTCTTCTCCTGAAGAAATTGATGCTGACAATGCATTCTCACACGGATTCATAGCGCAAACCAGCATGAAACTTGAAGGGAAGGTGACCGACATCAATGCTCTTGACACAGTCACCTGTCCATCTTCTACCGGCTGCCGCAAGCTCTCCAGCGCATTCTTCTTGAATTCCGTGAGTTCATCGAGAAACAAAACGCCGTGATGAGACAAACTGACTTCACCCGGCCTGGGATTGGCACTTCCTCCGATAAGCCCGATATCGGAAATGGTGTGATGTGGAGCCCTAAAGGCTCTATCTGTTATGATTCCCCCATCTTTCAGAAGGCCGGACGCACTGTAGATCTGTGTGACTTCGATGATTTCTTCATAGGTCATTGGAGGCAAAATCGTTGGCAAACACCTGGCCAGCATCGTCTTTCCCGCTCCGGGCGGACCAATCATTAAAACATTGTGGCCTCCAGCCGAAGCCACCTCCAGAGCCCTTTTGACATGCTGTTGGCCTCTGATGTCCTGAAAATCGACATTATAGTCAGGATGTGTCTGAAGTTCCAGAGGAGAAGATTGTGATGAGGAGACCGAATCAGGGCTGTCCAGAAGTCGAACGACTTGAGGAAGGTTGACCAGACCGTAAACCTCTATGCCCCGCACAAGCGCTGCTTCCTTGCAGTTAACCTCAGGAATCACAATCCCTTTGAACCCTTTTTTTCTGGCTAAAAGTGCCGCCGAGAGAATTCCTTTTCCAGCCTTGAGACTCCCATCCAATGCCAGCTCTCCTAAAAAGAGATAATCTCCGAGTCTCTCAGCAGGGAAGGCATCCAAATGGGCAACAAGTCCCAAAGAAATGGGAAGATCAAAAGACGACCCCTCCTTCTTTCTGTCCGCCGGGGCTAAATTGATGATGATTTTTCGAGGAGGATATTTGTACCCGCAGTTCTTTAAAGCCGCTTTGACTCTCTCCTTGCTCTCTCGAACAGCGGCATCGGGGAGCCCAACTGTAATATAGGTCGGTATTCCATACGACACATCAACCTCAACGTCCACAAGATAGGCCTCTATTCCCCTTAGAGATGCACTCGATATTTTATACAGCATTTCTGTCCCTAATAGTAGACGCACGTCACCATTCTTTTTTTTCAGAAAATAAGACGAATTCGGCTTAAAGAAGGTTTTTATGAGGAATTAATTCAAAATCACACACTACAAGGGCTCATATTCTCCTTTTGTCTCTTTACCCATCAATTTCTCTTTGATAAGAGGAACGCTGACTTTGGCTATCTCGCGCAGCGTTTCGAATACACCCTTTCCATTGATAGCCGACGCCTCAACAAAAGGGCACCCATCTGGGTTAATAAGATTGTTGAAGGTCTCCACAGGAACGAGATTATCCAAATCGCGCTTATTGTACTGAAAGACAAGGGGAATCGTTTTGAGATCCAAGTTAAAAGCCAGCAGGTTTTTCCTCATCCCATCAAAGCTTTCCAGGTTTGAATCCAGCAGCGGCATCTGAGAATCTGCCACAAACACGACCCCATCCGCTCCCTTGAGAACACTCCGCCGGGAAGCTTCATAAAACACCTGGCCCGGTACTGTCATGAGAGAAAAATGAGCCTGAAAATCTCCGATTAATCCCGCTTTTATGGGAAGCAAATCAAAAAAATATGTCCTTTCCGCATCCGTTTCCAAGCAGATAAAATCTCCCCGGGATTGAGGATCGATTTTTTTAAAGATATATTTGAGATTGGTTGTTTTCCCGCTCAAACCAGGACCGTAATAGACAATCTTTATGGCTATTTTTTTATTAGTATAATTGATAAATGCCATGTGATCTTTTTGGGTTCTTCAGTAGAAGGTGTTATTATATCTAAATTTAGTCGATCTTTCTATGAAAAGCTTTAAAAGAAAGCCATCCCCATTCAGGATTTTTGTTCGAAATGTTTAAACATCCGTTCGTATTTCTCGATGACTTTTTTCCAGGAATAGTTTTCCTCCACATACTTTCGGCCGTATTCACCCATGACTTGTCTCAAGCGCGGATTTGAAAGGAATAAATCCAACATGGCTTCAAATTCGTCGTAATTGGAAAACGCCAGTCCCCCATTTCCTTTCAGACAGTGCTGCTTCAACGGATCGGTTTGCCCCTGTACTAGAATTGGAGTCCGGATGGCCATGGACTCCAATGCAGCCATACAGAGACTCTCAAAATGGGAGGGATGTACCGTAACCAGAGCAGAAGCCATGGCCGCATCCTTATCTTCGGAAGATACAAATCCCAAGCATTTGATTTGAGGATGTGCGGGAAGTTCCATGAGCAGCTTCCCGACAAGGACAAGAGATAGTTTATTGTTCTTCTTGTGGTACCTTAAAAAGTATTGAATGAGATCTTCGCACCCCTTTCCTTTCTCGATACGTCCGGCATAGAGGATAAACGGGAAGGACACTTCGTATTTCTGCAAAAATGAGGCCGTGTCCACAATTTCCGGCAGTTCCACGCCGACACCCACAATATCCTGATACTTGCCCTCGAAAGAAAATTGTCTGCCAAGCATGGTTTTTTCTGACTCGGTATTAAAGACAAAAGCATCGGGGGAAGCAAAAACATTTTTCATGATTTCAAGGTACAGGGCAGGCTCATCATGCGCCGTAGGAACAAGCGCTATATGGCGATTTACTTTTGGGAGTCCCCAGAACGTATTGTAATAGAGATAGGTAAAGAATATGAATATATCAAAATTGTTCTGAGTCTTCTCTAAAGCCTGTATTAGCTCAAGGCTTTCCGGACCCTGCCTGCGCATCCATTCGATTTCATCGTCGTGAGTATGCGTGTTGGAAAAAATCCAGTCTGAATACTCATTGAAGGATTGAATATCCCTTTCTTTGATAACAGGAAAACGTTCAATATTCACACCATTGAGGATGGTCTTCCCTGGTGAGTACTCATTTTTCCATGTGATGTAATCTTTCGCTGCCGTCGTAAATACGGTACAGTCGTGTCCTCGAGCAGACAACTTTTCGGCAACCTGGCGGCAGTGAAGTTCAGATCCTCCCATGACGTCTTTGCCATACCGCTGAATAACAAAAGCAATTTTCATGAGAGCAATCCTTTTAAACTTTTCAGTAAAAATTCATCCAGCTTCATCTCCTGGAATTTTTTCAGTCTCTGGCGCTGGCCATCGATAACCTTCTCCCTGAGTCCGGAATCACCCGTGACCATTTCGATCAGTTCGGCAATATATTCGATTCTTTTATTTTTGACCAAGATTCCTGCCCCATCCAGAGTAGAAGAAACAGCCGTGCAGTCATAGGCGATAACGGGCAAGTCAAAGACAAGACTTTCAATGAATGGCAGACCGAATCCCTCGTGTTCGCTGAGTGAGAGGAAAACATTTGAAGCTTTATACAGCGCAAACATCTCCTCATCAGGGATGTGCCCGGTAAATAGGATCTCCTCCGGCTTCAGATAGAACTCATCTGCAAGCTGAATAAGACCTTTGTAGTACCCCGGAAGAGAAGATGTTTTCCCCACAACTATCAAGCGCACAAGAGGGGATATATACTTCTTATAGTAAAAGACAACCTTAATCAGATCTTCAATTTTTTTATTCGGGACCACCCGGCCCGCAAACATGATATTTGTCCTCCCATCATTATAAAGATCATATGTCATTCGGTCTATGGGTTTAGTGTACTTGGAGAAATCAACAAAAAGTGGAAGAACATCCGTATTCCTGAATCCAGAATCTTCGAGCTCCTGCCTGTTGTATTCCGAATCGGCCAATGCCAGTTCAACATGAGGCACGAGGGTTTTCAGCTCTTTTCGTCCGATATCCGTGATCCGAACCATCTCTTCGCTGTAATCCCGGAAAAATTTGCTGGGAGTGATGTTGTGGTAGATGATCACTTTTCGGCTGGACACATCGATGAGTGCTTTGGTCAAAGGTGAAGGCAGACCAAAATGAAGGAGTGTCACATCGGAAGAAGATGGGGATGGAAATTCATCAAATAACCGTGAGTCACTTTCCAAGCCCGAGTCCCTCGATAAACAGTAAATTTCGGATTGAAACCCCTGAGACAGGAAAAACTGCTTCATGTGATAGGCCGTATCCCCAATCGCATCTCCCTGATGAAATGCGGGAATGAGCTGATCTATTCTCATTTTTGTCTCGCAGTTCCTTCAATATGCTTCAGGAGTATCCGAGTCACATTTTCTCTCCCGTATTTCTCCAGTGCTTTGAGTTGATCCTCAACTACATTTTCCCTAAACCTCTTGTCCTTCTCCAGTTTGTCTAAAACAACCGCCGTTTTAAATAAATCCTTTTCCCTGAGCAAAAGTCCTCCCAAGTTCATTGTTTCTTCTACGGCTCCGGCAGCAAAAGCGAGTACGGGCATCCGGCTGTAGAACGCTTCTAAAAGAGGGACACCAAATCCCTCATGTTCACTCATGCTGAGATAGACATGGGCCATTTTAAATAAAGTGGCCAGCTCAGGAAAATCGATATGCCCGGTGAAAACCACATCCTCCACTTCGAGGGTATCCACGAGGTTTCGCAGGGCAGCATAATACCGTTCCTGCCCTCTGAAATCACCGGCCAGGATGAGCCGGGATTTTGCATTAAAATATTTCTTATAAAAATAAAATACCTTGATCGTATCTTCAAATTTTTTGTTGGGGATGACCCGGCCAACAAAAAGAAGGGTGAATTTTCCATCAGAATAAATTTCGCGTGTTACAGAGTCGTCTTCTTTGTCAAATTTGGAAAAATTTAACAGAAGTGGAAGCACCCCAGTCTTGGGATAACCCATATCTTCTAACTCTCTACGGTTAAAATCGGAATCGCCCAAAGCCAAATCGACCTTATCGGCAAAAAGCCTGATCTCCAACCTTCCCTTGTAACACTCTCTAGCCAGAATCCTGTGATAGTCCAGAAAATATTTATACGGCGTGATATTGTGGTAGATCATGATCTTTTTGTCGGGAATCCGGAAGAACATCTTTGACACAGGCGATCCTATGGAAAAGTGGAATATTACAATATTGTCCAAAGAACTGTACTTTTTGTACTCTCTATAATCGTGCATATACTTGGCCATGCGGGGCTCAAAAAACCGGACAAAAATCTCTGATTCAAATCCTTTTTCCTGAAGAACAGACTGGATCTCAAGCATTTCGTCGGAGATGGCATCCCCGTATGTCAGAGACGTTGCAAGCTGGTGGATTTTCATGCCGATCTCTCCTGGAGTCTGTCCAGAAGGGAAAGATATTTTTTCTCTATAACTTCCCAAGTATAGTTCCGATTGAAATATTTTTGCCCGTTTGTCCCCATGATTTTCCTAAGCCGCTCTGATGACAAGAGCAAATGGAAGGCCAAACTGAATTCTTCATAGTTTTTATAAAAGAGCCCGGCATTACTCCTCAAACACTGCCCTTTCAGCACCGGGCACCTGGCGTTGGCAAGGACAGGTTTTCCCATCGCCCAAGCTTCGAGTATGACCATGGACAGACTTTCAAAAAACGAAGGCATGATCAAGAATTCGGCTCCGTGAAGCGCAGAGAATTTCTCTTCTTCGGATGTATAACCGAGGTAAAAAATATCAGAGTGAGAAGGAATTTTTAGTTTTGTGCTGCCGACGAGAACCAATTTGACATCTACCTCTGATTCCTCTTTGAGCTTGAGAAAAAAGTCAAACAGTTCGTCACAGCCTTTATTTTTATCAATACGGCCTACATAGATGATATAGGGGCCGGAAATTCGGTATTCTTTACGGAATTCTTCTGTTTTAAACTCTCTTGGGATCTCGGTCCCCACTCCGACAACATCACTCATCACATCTTTATTCTGTGAGAGAGTATGGATCATTTCACGCTCTTCTACGGAATTGTAAACAAAGGCCTGCGGTTTCCGGAAAAGATCCTTGAATATCTTTAGATGGATAACAGGATCATGTTCGGCCGTAGGGACCAGGATACTTTTATGAGGTACAGCGTCAATTCCCCAGAATGAAAGGTAGTACCTGTAGCTAAAAAAGATAAAATAATCATAATCAGATTCATGGTCCTTTATGTAATGGATTAAAGAAGAGGAGACCGGCCCCTCTTCCAAAAGCCACCGCAGCTCATCATTCTCCTTATGTTCGTTTTCAAGAATAAAATCCTGGACTTTTCCAAACCTCTCCGGATTCCTTGGACGGTTGACCGAAAACCTTTTGACCGGGATTCCGTTTATATATTCTTCACCCTGAGGATAATGGTTTTTCCATGTGATGTAGTCGAAGGCTCTGGTCGTCAAGATCTCAACATCACAAAACTTTTTCATATGTTCTGCCACCCAACGACAGTGCAGCTCGGCCCCTCCATTGATGTCGAGTCCGTAGCGCTGAACAACGAAGGCAAGTTTCATTGATTGACCCGGGACTCCAGTGCCTTTTCCCTACTTTTTAAATGCTCAAAATCCTTCTCCAGAATCCGGACCCTGATTTTGAGGTGTTCCTCTTCAATTTTTAACTTGGTCATTTCCACAACGATATTATGAGAAAGATTATGGAGAAGTTTGGCATACTCCTTAGCTCTTGTGAGATCTTCAAATGTCTCGCTGTTGAATTGGCTCAGATTTGTTTTGACTTCATCGAGAGCGCCGTTGAGAAAATGGCTCAATGAGTCCAGTCTTTTGTTTGTTCTGTCCAAAGTATAGATCGTCTCTCTTAATTCCTGATAGACAGGCAGGACCAGCAGTTTAATAATCGGAGAAAATGGCTTCATGAGTTTGAGCAGTAGTCTTTTTGTTTTGGATGCAGAAAGACCGCTTTCTTCAAACTCAGAAGGATTTAAAGGGGACTCCGCCGGCGGCTTCTCATCAGAGACGGGACCGGCCAATTTATCCTTGGGGCGGGCGTCTATCTTTTTTTTAATCTGGTCCATAATATCCGAAACATCTAAATGATCATAGTCGATACGGATATCCTCAGATTCCAATAGGCCATCCTTTATATCCATTTTTTTATTCATGGGACACTCCTCTCTTCAAACCCTTCTTTTGAAAAAGAAAATCTTCATAAACGCTCTGGACATCTTGGATATCCGGGAAGAGACGCAGTTTCATTTCTTCAATTTCCCGGATTTCCTTTTCAGTCACAATCCCCTCTTTTTTTTTTAACTCAACAGCTTTCTCTATCTCTTTAAATATTTTTTCCTGATCTTTTTTTTCCATGCTTTTAATCTCTAAAAAATCTTGCATTTTACCACCCTTATTTTACTTATTTAATATATCCTAAAGCCCTCAGCTGTTTTTTCAATTCTTCATCAAATATGGCCTGACAGGACTTTTTTCGTTTGGCATTTCTGTAGATTTCCTCGATACGGTCAAGAATACGGTTGGCTAAAGAAGATTTCTTATCGACGATATTGCTGTTTTCAAGAGGATCAGAAGATAAATCAAAGAGCTCTACGTCTTTTGTGGAGGGAGGAGGAAACCGGAAATATCCTTTATTTTCACTGCGAATTGTTTTATTCAAAATAAGCTTGGTTTTCCCTTCGTTTGTGGCTATTTTCTGAGGCAGATGCATATTCAGAATATTCTCACCCACATCGGACAAAAAGGTTCTATCCTTTTTGTCTTTCCCCTCCAGGATAGGAATCAAACTCATGCCGTCAAGTTCATCAATCAACCGAATAATTTTAAACTGCGAAGAGGATTTCTGCGCACAACTCTGGAGAAGGAGACAAACTGCAGCGACAACACATATCATAATTTTTTGGCGCATTCTCTAGTCTCCTCTCTGGGCATTTTAAGTAAATTATCAGGACAAAGCAAGATAGCCGGACTTCTCAAAATTGTACTTTTTAGATTCTTGGTGTACTATCCTTCAAGAGTCAAAAAAAAGGAATCATCCCATGGATATTAGACAAAGGATCAAAATCGGTGTTATCGGAGGAGCCAGCCCGGAAAAGAAATGGCTCTCCGTGGCTTTTGAGGTCGGCACATTTATCGCAAAAAACAACGGTGTCCTGGTGTGCGGCGGCCTCGGAGGAATTATGGAATCCGCTGCCAAAGGGGCAAAACAGGCTGGAGGACTAACAGTGGGAATTCTCCCCGGAAATTTACCTCAAGATGCCAATTCTTTTATAGATATCGCTATGGCCACAGGTTTAGGGTACACACGAAATTCCCTTGTGGCCATGAACTCTGATACTCTAATAGCCATCAATGGCGAATACGGAACCCTCTCTGAAATCGCATTCGGCATCATTTACGGGAAAAAAGTGATCGGTATTGGAACATGGGATATCAAAGGAGTCCAAACGGTATCTTCGGCCGAAGAAGCGGTCAAACTGGCTCTTTTGTCCTAATCCGAAAACCAAAATCTAGACAATGCAACAAAACTATCACATCCTCATCAGCTACGACGGCACGGATTATTTCGGCTGGCAGCGACAACCCGAGAAAAAAACAATACAGGGCCTTCTTGAAAATGCACTCGCCCAAATTGCGTCAAGACCAATCCCTGTTATGGGAGCAGGAAGGACAGATGCGGGTGTGCACGCCCTGGCTCAATCCGCTCATTTTAAGTCCAATTTTAAGCTTGAAAATGAAGAGCTCATCCGGGCCATAAACGGCAACCTCCCCAAAGATATCCGGGTCACCTCTCTTCAAAAGACAAACCCGGACTTTCATGCCAGAAAATCTGCCATATCCAAAACATACCAATACCGGATTGCCCAATCCCCCTCCATCAGCCCCTTTATCCTTCGCTACGTTCTACACTGGCCCTCTCCGCTGGATATTAAAAAAATGAAAGAAGCCGCTACTTTATTTGTCCGCGAAGCTGATTTTACGCCTTTTTCATCAAACCGGTTATTAAATCCCGTGCGGACAATTACCAGATCAGAAATCTCCATAGATAATGAGGAAATCATCTACACGGTGGAAGCAAGTGGTTTTCTGCGTTACATGGTCAGATGCATCGTGGGAACTCTCCTCACGGTCGGAAAGGGGAAAATCCCGCCTCAAACAATCGAAGACCTATTCAAAACAAAAAAAAGGACTCTCTCAAACCCAACCGCTCCACCCCAGGGATTATGCTTGATTAAAGTCATTTATTGACAGCACAGCAAGATTGTGGTTGATCACAAAAGAACGGCTGTTGATATTCATCCCCTCCTCCACTTGGATAGAAAGGTATTTTTATCTTTTCAATTTTTTTGACATGATCAAAGCATCTTCAACCGGAGATTGATAATATTTTTTTCTCTTCCCCAGGATTTGAAAACCGAGTTTTTCATACAGAGATTGAGCCACATTGTTGGAAGGCCTGACCTCCAGAAATATTTCCGTAGCCCCTTCTTTCATTATCTTATCCAGAATATCCCGCAGTACGGATTCTCCAACACCCTTTCTTCTAAAATCAGGATGAAGGGCAAAATTACTGATCTGAACTTCTTTTTGCATAAACCAGAGAATAATATATCCCATTAAACGTTGATTTTGGCTGTGAATGATCACAAAAGAGATAGAAAAAGGATAATTATCGATCTCTCCAATAAATGTCGAGCGTCGCCATGGATAAGGGAACGAGAGATGTTCAATTTCCATTACGGAAACCAGATCGTCCTCCTTCATCGTCCTCAAATAATAATCCGCGGAAATTGATTCAGCCTTACTGATTGTTTTCCTCCGCCTGTGATTTTCGGAAATAGAGAGGCTTCACATCCCCACTTTGAACACCTCTGTTTTCTTTCAAGACATTGTATCCGAGAAGGCCGACTTCCCGTGCAATAAAGAAAGAACGTGATGACAATCTTGCTTTATCTTTGAAGTAGCTTACGATTTTTTCACGATAGACACCCACTCCATTCCCAATGAAATCGATAATCCGGTGAGAGGGAAGTCTTGATAAAATATTGTCCGGGGAATAGGACCCCTGAGCAATGATTTCTTTGATTTGACCACCCTGGGACTCAGAAAGAGCAGCATAGACCTCTCCTTTTTTTGCATCAAGAAAGGGGCAGACAAGGCGCCTCCCCTGCATATGAAGCTTCAACGCATAGGCATCAACAGAAGACACCGGAGCTATAAGTTTCCCTGACGCTAAACCCAGTGATTTGATCGTGCTCACACCTATTCTAATTCCTGTAAATGAACCCGGCCCCACAGCCAGGGCGAAGGCATCAATGTCCCCGCTCTCCAATCCTTGAGTCTCAAGAATATAGTGAATGGCCGGCAGCAGTCTCTCCGAATAGGTCAGGCTTGAATCACAGTTGGCTTCGGAAAGCAGGACCGTGTTTCTCAAAAGAGCCACAGAACCTGCTGGCGTTGTTGTATCCATAGACAGTAAAAGCATCTCTTTACTCAGGAGGCTGATTTTCAATAACCACTCTTAATCCATACAAAGAGAAATGAATTTTCCCCCGTGACCTTGTTGCCTGTCATTTTCTTTTTAGAATAACTGTTTACAGGCTAAAGGGTCAAGTTTTTCCTTGAAGTGAAAAGTATCCCTATTTCCATGATTTTTTCTAGAGTTCTGGGAAATAATTAGAAATCACGGAAATGGGGATGCTTCTGCACAGGTTTTTAGATTGCAAAAAAAGAGGTAAAGAAATAAGATTAAGGAGATAGTTATTCGAGGAGGACACATGAAGCGAGGAAAATACGTTCTGATCATTTTTTTAGTTTTTTTCATAATCATCGCAGCCACTCTGACTTCATTTATTTATTTTGAATTCAAAAAAACTCCGACAGTTAAAACCCGGTCTTATTTAGAAATAAATCTCTCGGGAGAATTAAACGAAAAATCCGAACCTGATTTTTTCACATCTCTTATTGGTATCAGGCCTCCACTCTCCTTGTTTGATGTCTGGAGAAACATCCAGAAAGCCAAACATGACAGCCGTATCAAAAGCCTTGTTCTACGTTTAGGTCAGCTCCAATGCGACTGGGCAAAAATCGAAGAAATACGTCAGAGCGTACTCGACTTCCGCACATCCGGAAAAAAAGTTTACGCTTACATCGGTGAAGTCTTAGAATTCGACAAGGAATATTACCTTGCTACAGCATGTGATAGCATCATCATTCATCCTCTCGGCACATTAATAATCAATGGAATCGGGGGGTATATCCCATTCATTAAGAACGCTTTGGACAAGCTCGGCGTCGAAGCCGAATTCGAACATGTTGAGGAATACAAGACAGCAGGGAATATGTTCACAGAAGAAGGTTTTACACCTGCTCACAGGGAAATGATGGAGTCCTATTACGGTGATATCTTCAATGTCTATGTGAAAGGTGTGGCCGAAGCCAGAAAAAAAAGTGAATCTGAAGTTCGCGACCTCATAGATCAAGCCTATTTCAGAGCTGAACTCGCAAAAAAAGCAAATCTGGTGGATGAACTTTTATATGAGGATGAATTCTTGAATTTCATTCAAGAGGGAGGCCAGAAGATTTCCCGAGTCAGCCACAGCCAGTATAGCAAAATTTCCCCCTCTTCGCTGGGTTTAAATAAGGGAAAAAAAATTGCACTCCTCTATGGAATCGGCACCATCCACTCGGGAGAAGGACTCAATCAAACGATCGGCAGCAAATCCATGGCCCGGCTTATCAAAAGAATTCGAAATGACGTCACTGTCTCTGCCCTCATTTTTCGTATCGATAGTCCCGGCGGCTCTGCTCTGGGGTCCGATGTCATCTGGAGGGAAATTGAGCTCACAAAAAAGAAAAAGCCGGTAGTGGTTTCCATGTCCGATGTCGCAGGTTCAGGAGGCTACTGGATCGCGATGAATGCGAACAAAATTGTGGCTCAACCTCAGACACTCACAGGATCCATTGGTGTCGTATCCGGAAAATTCAACTTGGCCGAACTTCTTGACAAATTGGGCATCACAGCAGAAAGGATTACTTTTGGAAAAAGAGCGGACATGTTCACACTTTTCCGCAGTCTCACTGAGGAGGAGCGATCTCTCCTGAAGACCGAGATCCTATGGATTTACGATAAATTTATCACGAAAGTCTCTATAGGGAGAAACCTCGAAAAAGAAGATGTGGACAAGATCGGACGAGGCCGAATCTGGACTGGACAGCAGGCAAAAAAATTGGGTTTGATCGATGAAATAGGAGGATTAACCAAAGCCATTGAACTTGTCAAGGAACTGATAAACGTACCCCAGGGAGAAGATGTAAGACTTGATGTGTGGCCAAAAAAGCAGCCCTTCTTGACCGGTATATTCCAGAGAAGATTGATCCGTTCCCAATCCGGTTTAGAATCCAAACTTAAACGGATGATGCAGACATTTCAGATGCTTCAGGATGAAAGAACCTTAGTTCTGATGCCATTTTGGGAAGCCCCCAAATAGAAATAATTCTCCAGAAACAGCATCACTCCAGTCGGATTTTTAACGCCGCCACACCACCCATCCATTTAAGGTTACAGGTTTTTCCCCCTAAAAAAGTGGCAGTCTCAGAACTCCGCACACTTACCCGGCTAAATCCTCCGATGTCGTTCCTTATGTTCCTAGAGAATTATTTTTATTTGTGCGCTTCCTTTTTATAATGTAAATTTTTTGTGTATCAGAAGGCATAGGAGTCGGGGCAGATTGTCTTGAAGTCACAATAATTGCAGTTGTGCCAATCGGGTTTTGCCTTAAAATCCTGGCTCCTGATTCCCTCCTTGACCTCTTCAATTTTATCAATGGTTCGCATCAATTCGGTTTTAGTTTTTTTGGCATGCCCGATGATATCCGATTCCAGAAAATGAAGACAGACTTCAAGGAGCCGTTCTTCCCGCACCTTAGAAAACGACAGTGCATAGAGATCCATCTGGAGACTATCTCGAGTTTTTTTGTCGGCCTCTTTCTGATCCTTCGCCTGGGAAGCCTTGAAGTCTGTAATAACGGCCCCATTCTCAAAGAAATCAATTCTGTCCCATCTTCCAATGAATTTAACGTCCTTTAAAAACCAGTGAAAATCCTTCTCAATAAGTGATGGAACACGGTTCTGAGATTCCTCCCTACTGTAGAAAAGATGAAGGGCCTTTTTCCCTTCTTTTTTCCGCAAGTCTTCATGTTCCCGGCTGAGGAAGCCTTCGTTTTTCCATCTTTTCTCATATTCTTCAAACAGGTTATCCTCAGAAATATGTTTTCCGGCGATTTTATTCATCAAATAATAATTGATGACGACATGGAGTGTTCGTCCAAAAACAAGATTGTGATGGGGCAGGACAGGAATGCGCATGAGATGTCTAAATTTGTATCTAAGCGGACATGTGAGATAGTCATCCAGTTGGAAAAAACTCAAAGAAATTACCCCATCTTCCCTGATTCGGAGGGATTTAACCGGCAGGGAATCTTGAAGAGAGTATCTCTTGATCTCTTCTAATGCCGAAGAACGGAGTGTTTCTTCGGGTGCCTTGCCTAAATCAAGGGCCTCCAGTACAAAGGGACTGACATGTTTTAATCTCTTGAGTCCGTAATCTCTTGCCCAGCTCAAATACAAAAGTTTTTTTGCTCGAGTCATCCCCACATAAAACAGCCGCCTCTCCTCCTGGATAGGATTTCCACCTGAGGGCATATTTTCATGAACCAGATCATCCGGAACCGGAATTTTTTCTCTCCGCCCCCGTCCGGGAAAACGGTCTGCAATCAAACTCACCATAAAAACAACAGGGAACTCCAATCCTTTTGCTCTATGTACGGTCAGAATATTGACTGCGTCTTCGTCTAGATCGGCTTCGGCTGACGCAGGATTATCTCCAACCTGTTGAAGAAGATCAAGATGCCGAGAAAAAGAATACAAAGAATCGTCATCGCTCAGCACAGAATAATTTTTAACTTTGTCGAAGAAGATCCGGATATTTTTGGTTTTTATCTCCTCCGGCAGTCCACCTTCTTTGACAAGGGATTTCAAATAGCCCGATTTTTCCAGGAATGAATACAAAACCTGTCCGGCATTTTTCGAACCAGCCAGGTGACCAAATTTCAGCAAATCTTGAAAAACCTTAATCACCTTTTCTCTGGAATCTCGAGATATTTCAACAGGACTTTTGCCTTCATGGATCATCCGGAAGACTTTATGGAGTGGGACATGTTTTTTATAAGCAAAGCTGGAAATCGTGCTGAGGTCATAAGCATCCACTTTATAGACTTCAGAAAGTGAAAGGTAGAACAAACTCTTACTTTCTTCAAAATCTGTAAGAGCCTTGATAAAAGACACAAGAATTTTAATTTCATCCAGGGCGTAAAGGCCTCGGCTGCCGGAAAAACGGAAAGGAATCCCCTTCATATTTAAAGATCTCAAAAAGGAATCCGCATCGGTATTCCTCCGGACAAGGATGGCAAAATCTTTATACTTAAAACCTTCACGGGTTTTTTCAATGATAATCTCTGCGACTCGATCTGCTTCATGAGAAAGCGTATCAAACTGAAACATGTAAATGCTTTTTCCATCACTTTCAATCTGTGATTCGAGTTTTTTATTGATGTCTTCCTGTTCCTCAAGCCGGTCGGGATTGTTATGTTTAATAAGCTGATATGATGAATCCAGGATGGGTTGGGTGGAACGATAATTTTTATTGAGAACGATTTTTTTATAGTCGGGGTAGATGTTTCGGAAATTCAGGATATTGCTCAGTGATGCTCCTCTGAAGCGAAATATACTCTGATCATCATCTCCAACCACTGTGATATTTCTGTGTTTATCTGCCATTTGTTTGAGCAGTTCGAACTGGATATAATTAGTATCTTGAAACTCATCGACTAGGATGAACTTGTATTTCTCTTGGAATTCATGAAGGATGGAGGGCCGCTTTTTAAACAGTTCAACCACAACCAAAACCTGATCTTCAAAATCTATTTTCCCTTCCTGTTTTAAAAGATCCTGGTATTTGGCATAGACCTGGGCCATTTCAAGGTGTTTGGATGCCTTCTCCTCATCGACCTTGTCCTTCACTTTCCCCAGAAGATTCTTGGCATATAGCAGATATGACTCCGGAGAGATATCTTCTTGTTTCAGCTTTTTTATTGTCCCCAGCAGCTCCTGAATAAAACGTGCCGGTGAGCTCAGCGGTCGATAATAATCCAAAGGAAACTGAAAGAGATGCTCACGAAAAAAGATAGCTTGTTCGACTTCATCTAAAAGATGGATATCTACGGAATACCCAAGTTCGTGACCGTAATTGCGCAGGACTTTTTCGCCAAAAGAATTAAATGTACTGATTTCAACAAAAGAGTAGCTGTACGGAATCAAAACATCAACCCTCTCTTCCATTTCACTAGCCGCTTTTTCGGTAAAGGTAACAGCCAGAATTTGTTCGGGCTTAGCCTGCTTAGTCGCAATAAGATTGGCGATCCTGTGTGTGATAACTTTTGTCTTTCCCGTTCCTGCTCCTGCAATTATAAGAAGGGGGCCATCCGTGTATAAAACAGCATTCCTTTGCTCAATATTGAGATTACTAATAAGAGGATTCATAGTATTTCAAGAATGGGAAAAAAATATCTTTTATTTTATCTTCGAGGTTTTTATTTTAACCTTTGAATCTGATTTTTCGGCTTTGATGATGAGCAATTCATCCGGATAGACAAGGCCCAGCTGATCCCGGGCTTTGGCCTCGTAAGCCTTGGGATTAGACTCCAATTCACTTATTTCTCTTTCTAATCCACTCTTTATTTTCTCCAGCTGCCCGATTTCATCGAGCAAAGAATCTTTCTGTTTTTGTGCATTATAAACCTCAATCAGGCCCTTCTTTCCAAAAAATGAGGCTATAATCAGAACCAAAAAGAGAAAAACAAGCAAGGCCGTTAAGATTTTATTCCGGAAAAGCCTCGTCGATTGAATGCCGCTTCTCATCAGGACACCTTCGCCAAACCCAGCTTCATAAGTTTATTCATTTCCTTCTTATTCCCTGCTTCCACATAGCACCGGATGAGAGGCTCTGTACCGGAAAAACGAAATAAAATCCAGTCATCGTCTGAAAAATCCAGCTTGATTCCGTCGATCGTCTCCGTGTTAACGATTTTTCTGTCCCCGAGTTTTTCCATGGAATTTTTTATGAGGTTTTTCAATTTTCTCTCATTTTCTGACGTCAGAACAAGACTGACTTGTCGACCGACTCTCTTTCCATATTGTTTGAACATATCTTCGATCAGTTCAGAAAGACTTTTCCCCATCGCTGCCAATATTTCAACAAGGAGCAGCCCGGCAATAATGCCATCTTTTTCCGGGAGATGGTTCTTGAGGGCTAAGCAAGCGCTTTCTTCTCCGCCGAAGATAATTTTGTCCTCAAGGAAAAGTTCGGCGATAAACTTAAAACCTACGGGAGTTTTATATAGTGGAAGTTCAAAACGTCGGGCAATCCGGTCAATCAAATGAGTCGTAGCCACTGAACGGGCCACTCCACCTCGCCATTTTTTTTGTGTTACAAGATAATCTAATATCAAAGAGAGAACCAGATTCGGGTCAACAAAATGCCCTCGTTCATCTATAACTCCAAAGCGGTCTCCATCACAATCCGTTGCGATCCCTATCTGACATTTTTTCTTTTTCACAAGATCCTTGAGTTCCGTCAGGTTTTCCTCTGTCGAAGAGGGAGCAATCCCGCCAAAATAAGGATCGACATATCCGTGGATCTCTTCAACCGGAATGTGGTTTTCCTCGAGAATTTCATCTAAATACTCTCGACTGGTTCCATAGAGAGAATCCGCAGCTACCCGGATTTTAGACTTTCTTATAAGATCAAAGTCTATTCTCTCCTGAAGGAGAGAAAGGTAGTCACTCTGAAAATCAATTTTTTCTACATATTCAGTCTTGGGATAATAAGGACAAACCGAGGAATCTTTGCTCAACAATTTGATTTCGTCTTCTATCATATCGGTTTCTTCGGGCAGAGCAGGAGCTCCTTTTTCCGTATTGTACTTGAGTCCATTGTACTCAGGGGGATTAAATGAGGCCGTAAAGTTAATGCCACCCTGCGCACGTCTTTTAATAATTTGGTTTGCCTGGGCCTGAGATGGAGAATCCCTATCTGCTAAAAAAACATGAATCTTATTATGGGAAAGGACCTTGGCCGCCTCAGAGGCAAACCGTTCGGACAGGAATCTCGTATCATAATTGACAACAACCGAAATATTGTTCTCTGGAAATTTTTTCTTCAGATGATTGGCCACGGCTTGAACAACAATGCGAACATTTTGGAAGGTGAATTCTTCCCCCATGACAGCTCGCCAACCTGAGGTGCCGAATTTAATCATTTTTTAAAAATTAGCACAAGACCTGCCTAAAAGCAACCTAAACTCAGTACAAATGAAGAATTAGGGCCAGGCCTTGAAAACTGATTGAAGAATTAGGGCCAGGCCTTGAAAACATGAAAAACTTTCTCGATATTAATTTTATTCTGTAGAAAGTTATTCATGTTTTCAAGGCCTGGCCCTAATTCTTTATTCGTTTTTTTATCTCGCCCACCATGGGAACAAAGCGAACATCCGTTATGCGTTCAATAACAGGTTTCCCGTCTTTTTTCTTCACCAGTGTTAAGGTTTGATAATTGGAAGTACGTTCCAAAGGAATGACCAGCCGGCCTCCCTCTTTAAGCTGATCGAAAAGAAGAGGAGGAATCCGATTGGCTGCACAAGTGACAATTATGGCATCAAAGGGAGCATGTTCCTCCCAGCCCTGGTAGCCATCACCTACTTTCACACTCACATTATTATAATTGAGGTCTTTCAACAGCTTGGAGGATCGCTTCGCCAAATCTTCTTTAATCTCAACGGAATAGACGTGATCCGTCAAATGAGCAAGCACAGCAGCTTGATAGCCTGAACCCGTTCCAACTTCCAGGACCTTATCCCCTTTTTTGACACCGAGATACTGGGTCATCAGAGCCACAATATAGGGCTGAGAAATGGTCTGTCCTTCATCAATCTGGAGTGGGTAATCATTGTAGGCAAGATTAATATCACTTGGTCGGACAAACAGGTGTCTGGGGACTTTACTCATGGCATCCAGAACATTGTGATCCGTGATATCCCTTGCAGCCAACTGTCGTTCGACCATTCTTTCTCTCAGTCGTGCATAGGGATCCTTTTCCTGCTTTACAGCAAACGCCATGGCGGAAAAAAAGGCGGCACAAAAAAAAGCGAGTATGATAGCTATCCCCTTTTTCATGCTTATTTCATTTTCGCTCTTTTCTAAATAAATTTCAACCCATATCCATAGATTTAAAATATATGTCGATTTGTTCCTTTTTTGGAAGAGATCATGGGGGGGGTGAATTTCCTCCTGGTTTTTCCCCTTTGGCGATGATCCCCATCACCCCTAACGGTAATAAAACTGAAAAAGAAATCACCCCTTAATCCCTCTTACAAGATGATTGACCAGCAAGTCCCATTTTGGGAACATGAAACCATGAAAAAAATACATATTTTCTCAAATGAGAATTTCATGGAGATTTTCCGTCTATCACAAATGACAGAATTCTTTTATCAAAACGAAAGGTAAAGAGAATAGTTATGAAAAAACATATCGCCGTATACCCAGGTTTTTTTGATCCCATCACAAACGGCCATGTGGATATTATAAAAAGAGGGCTTAATGTTTTTGATCAACTTATTGTCGCGGTTCTGGAAAATCCCATAAAAACCGCTCTTTTTTCGACTAAAGAAAGAGTGGACATGATAATGGACATATTTTCAGACCAAAAAAGTATTGAAGTCAAATCATTTCATGGACTTCTCGTGGATTTCATGAAAGCTCATCATGCGAAAATCGTGATTCGGGGACTCCGGGCAATTTCAGATTTTGAATATGAATTCCAGATGGCACTCATGAACATGAAATTAGAACCGGAAATCGAAACTCTTTTTATGATGCCTAATGTCAGTTTCACTTTTTTAAGTTCAAGGCTCGTGAAAGAAGTTGCGATGCTGGGGGGAACACTGGAAGCACTCGTTCCCAAAGATGTGGAAGAGAAAATGAAACAAAAATTTAAAGAGAATCCGAACATAACCTCCATTTAATAAAAGGAGAACGAAAAAGAATGTTAGGAATAGGCCGTCAAAACCAGCTCGTTGGATTGGATATAGGCTCTTACGCCATTAAAGTCGCAGAGCTGAGCAGAAAAACAAAAGGCGGAGCAGACTTTTTTGTCGTCAAGAAACTCGGGTATGAAATTCTTCCCCGTGACGCTATTGTAGACGGAACTATTATGGATACGGCCGCTGTGGCGGAAACAATAAGAATGATTTTTGATGAAAATAGAATCTCCACAAAAAATGTTGTCATCTCTATCTCCGGTAATTCGGTAATCATTAAGAAATTATCTCTGCCTGCAATGGAAAAAGAAGAATTGGCCGAATCCATTTTCTGGGAGGCAAAACACAGCATCCCCTACCCCTTCGAGGAAACAAATGTAGATTATGCGATCCTCCCGTCACATTTGGGACAGGGACAGCAGAATTTGGATATTCTTCTCGTTGCCGCCAAAAAAGACAAAATTGCCAATTACACAAATGCTATTCATCAAGCGAACAAAAATCCGGAAGCCATAGAGGTGGATGTGTTTGCTTTACTGAATACGATTGAAATTAACTACCCCGAAGTCATACATGAAAAAAATATCTGCATTATAAATTTGGGAGCAAGTCTCACAAATATCATTATTGCAGAAAAAGGAATTCCCCAGCTTTTCCGGGATCTTCCTCTCGGCGGTTCCTTATTTACAGAAAATCTGAGCAAAGAACTGAACATAGGATTCGATGATGCTGAAAAAGCCATGAAAGGATTTCCTCTGGAAAACGGACTTTTGGACAAATCCAAGACAGCCTTGAATTTGAATATTCAGAATTTACTCGAGGAAATCAGCAAGACCTTTTCCTTTTATGAAAGCGCAGAGGGACAAGAAAGGAAAACCGATCTCATATTCCTCTGTGGCGGTCTATCAAACCTTTCCGAACTCTCTGGTCGATTCGAAAATAAATTCAATATCGAATCCAAAGTATTGAATCCATTTCGAAAAATCACCTACGACAAGAAAAAATTTGATTCCATATATTTTGACGAATTGGGAGCCCAGTTCGGCGTTGTTGTCGGACTCGCAACAAGATATGCAGGAAAATAAGCCATGATACGAGTCAACCTATTAAAACCGGAACAAAAAGATATCAGAGAGGTCTTAATCTCTCCATCACCCCATGTCCAAGAGAAGAAAAAACAACAGAAAACAGTGTTGATTTTCCTCCTTGTCTTTATGGCCATCATCCTTGTGTATTTTATTCAGGACAAAAATCTAAAAAAAGAACAAAGCCTTCTCAACGCTGCCATTGAAGAAAAGAAAACCTTCCAGGATGTGGCGCAACTTCTTGTCCAAGTTGAAGAACAAAAAAGCCTCCTCGAGAGAAAAATCAATTTGATCAATTCGCTGACATCTCATCAGCACGTAGCTGTCAACATCATGGATGAGCTGAGCCTGAATATTCCAGATTGGGTCTGGCTGGTCGAAGCAGGTTATGACCAGAATGAAGTTCGGATAAAAGGAAAAGCCCTTTCAAACACTTTGATTGCGGATTATATCTTTAATTTAGAAAGCAGCCCCTCATTTGCTTCCGTCAACCTCATTTCTTCTACACAACAAAGAATAGGAGGGGATGAATTTTTAGAATTTTCTTTGACAGCAAGATATGTTCTTCCTCCAAAGTTGGTTTCTGCTGTAGAGGAAGAAACAGCAGAGGAGAAAAAATGAAGGATTGGCCCTGGTACAGTTATTTGGTTATAGCTGTTGTGCTCTTTGCTATTGTCTTTTTAATGTTTCTGAAACCTCGAAACCAAAAAATTGTAAATATAAAAGATGAAAGGATCCGCATAGAAAATGAAGTCAATCAGCTCAAATCCAAAAAAAGGCAGCTGAACAAGATTGAAGCAGAGCTGCAGACAATGACCGGCACACTTAAAGAACTTGAAGTTGTGATTCCCCAGCAGAGGGAAATCTATGATATTCTGAAACAAATCCAGCAGCTGGCATATGATTCTCGACTGGACATCATCAAATTTGTCAATAGAGGAGAAATCGATAAGGAATTCTATTGGGAATGGCCTATTGCCATAGAGATCACCGGCAGCTATCACAACCTGGCTTTATTCTTCGACAGTCTGAGCCGTTTCTCGCGCCTCTTTAACACTGAAAATTTTGTCATTAGGGCCCTCCCCGATCAAAATGACTCCGAAACTATCACCGCCAATACAACGATTAAGACCTATATCTTTAGAGAACCCATGCCCAGCAAAACGCCAAGACCAAAATCCCCAGGGTATTAAAAATGAAACGAATAATTCTTTTTTTCAGTTGTCTCTGTTTAATTTTAAGCGGATCCTCCTCCTTTTTCTCTCAAGAAAAAGAAACACAAGAAACCATTATACCCCAAGTTCAGAAAGAGCAGTCCCCCACCTATAATCCTGCAGGAAGACGGGATCCTTTCCGGGATCTTCTCAGAAGCAGGAATGTTCAAACATCCGCTACCATTGAAGGAATTCCCCAAATCTATATAGACGATGTGGTTCTAATCGGAATTGTTAAAACCCGAGGTCAATTAATGGCCATTATAAACGGTGGGCAAGGTTTTCCTTATTATATAAAGGACGGCGAGAAATTCGCCGACGGATTTGTCCGGTTGATCGAAGAATCACGAGTCATTTTCAGAAAAACTCACGAAAGAGGAATACCACTTTTAAAACCAAAGGATGTTATCAAGGAATTATATCCACAGGAGCAATAACATGAAAAGGGCAAAAACAATATGGATGGCTACCTATTTATGTCTCTTCCTAGCCTTCAGTGGCTTCACACAGAGCCAAGATCCCTCCTACATCATAGATCAGGTTTCTTTGAATCAGGGAGAGCTCAGTACGAAGGTTGTCCTTCAGTCTAAATCTCCTCCCCCACTTTTCCCGACATACTATTCTACCGAGCACCCTGCAACAATCGTTGTTGACATTGGAGAAACCACCGTTAACATCAACCAACCGTTCCGGATTGAGGGGGACATGATTGTCGAGGACGTCATTGTAGAAGTTAATAAAACAGGCCGCAGCCGACTTCTCCTTCCCTTAAGACAGAAAGTCCCCTACCGCCTGTACACTTTTCAAAACGCGACGATTATTGAATTGAATACATTCCAAAATTACCGCCATGTTAACTTTGTTCCGCTCGACATCGAAAGACAACTGAAAAACACGGTCGCCAAATCCCTCTATCTCAAAAACATCGATGTGAAGAGATCAGAAGATCGAATCGACATCAAAGTCAAGCTTAATGGAGAAGCCGTCGTCGATATTTTTGCATTAAAAAATCCCTATCGGCTCGTAGTCGACCTCTACAACACAAAAAATGCTCTAAAAATTCCCATTATAGAGATCAATGATCAGGGGATAAAAAATCTCCGTATTTCACAGTTTCGTGTAACGAATCCCGGCCCTATCACCCGGCTGGTCTTCGATCTCGAAAAACCTAGACCCTACAGTATGACCTCGGAAAAAGATAATATTTTCATTTCTTTTAACACGAAAAACACGGCTCCGAAATCAGAGGAAACATCTTCCTTGGAGCCTGCCGCAAACGAGATTCCAGAAATTAAAGAAAATCCCAAAGACGTAGAATCTTTCATAGAATCCCTCCCGAAGGAAAAGAACAATGGCAGCAAAAAGGCCGAGCCACATTTTACTGCACAGACAATCGGTTACACAGAAGAAAAATACACCGGAGAATTGGTCGACCTTAGATTTAAAGACGCCGACCTCCGCGATGTTGTTCTCTACTTAGGGAGCGAAGTTGCCAAACTGAATATCGTTTTTGATCCGGGAGTCGAAGGTTTGGTAACCTGTAATCTCGTGGCCGTACCCTGGGATCAGGCACTCGACATCCTGCTTAAGAATAATAAAATGGGAAGAACTATTGAAGGAAATATTCTGAGGGTCGCGCCCATTGAAACTCTTACGCGGGAAAAGGAAGATGCAAAGAAAATCCTGGAGAGCAAGGAATATACCGAACCCATTCTGATAAAACGCTACACTCTCTCCTATTCCAAGGCAGAAGAAATACAGCTTCTCATTGAAAACAAGCTTTCGGAAAGAGGAGAAATCATTGTTGACTTGCGCACAAATACACTCTTCGTTTCCGATATCGCCGATAGAATTGACATCATTGAAGAGCTCATAACGGCCTTTGATGAACCAAGTCCTCAGGTGACCATCGAAGCTCGGATAGTCGAGGCCACGTCCACATTTGTACGCAATCTGGGCATTCAATGGGGTTGGCGTGGAATTTCGGACCCCTTCTATGGCAACCAGGCCTCTCTCCAATTTCCAAACAAAATCCTTGTAGATGGAGGCCTCATTCCTCAAGGACTCGTGACAAAAGGAATCGGAGGCCAATTGGGTGGATATGCGATAAACCTCCCCGCCCCTTCCTTTAATTCAGCCATGGGGCTTTCCCTCAGCAATGTGCTGGACACTTTTGGACTGGACATGGCTTTGACAGCCCTAGAATCTTCGGGTAACGGCAAAGTGATCTCACGTCCAATTATTACAACCCAAAATAATATTCAAGCTGAAATTATCCAGGGGAAACAGATACCGGTACAGACATCGTCCAATTTTACCGTGACAACGACATTCATTAACGCAGCTCTTGAACTCAGGGTCAAACCTCAGATCACTGCGGATAATACAATCATAATGTATATAGAAATAAAGAACAACTCACCTGATTTTGGAAACCTCGTCAATGGGATTCCCCCTATTACGATGCAGAGCGCATCAACAACAGTCATGATTCCGGATGGAGGAACCACTGTTATTGGAGGAATTTATCAAACAGATAATTCCATTTCTCGAAGCAGAGTGCCCTTCTTGCACAAAATACCTCTTCTCGGAAATCTTTTCCGATCGACGGCCCGCACCGAGACGAAACGAGAGCTGTTGATCTTCATCACTCCCAAAATTATCAGAAGATAAAGTGAGCGCAATGAATAAAACAACAATGTTTTTTAAAGCATCCATTCTTCTGGCACTTTCTGTTGTACTCATTTCATGTAATCCTCTCGAGAATGATACCCTTTCGAACAGCATGCTGGTTATCATGAGCATGACTGGGCAGGATCTCGAGGGGAATACGGTTAACTTCCTGCAGTCCGATGTTCTCACCAGCGCTAACTCTGTGACAGCCGATACGTCCATAGTGACTTTGAAAGCCCAGATGCTCAATCCAGATCCCATTACCGGTTCCTCACAATACAACAGCGTTATGGTAACCCATTATGTGGTGTCATACTTTCGTTCAGACGGGAAAAATATAGAAGGTGTCGATATCCCCTATTCTTTCGAGGGATATCTATCCACACTCATTGAGATTGATAGTACTGAGGAATTGTCGTTTGTTCTTGTCAGAGAAGTGGCAAAGCTAGAGCACCCTCTAATCAATCTGCACGAAGGGAGAGCAGACGGTGTTCTTCAGCTCCGAGCCAGAGTGGATTTTTACGGCCATGACATGGCTAATAAAACTGTAAGCACCACAGGATATTTAAGCATTTATTTTGCCAATTATGAAGATTTATGAGGACCTAACAATGAAACAATACAAGTTTTTAACAGTTTCCACACTTTTTTTTGTATTCCTGGCAATTTTTTCATCCTGTAAAAGAAACGGCATACAGGAACCCAATCCTTTTGGCCCCTCTACTTTTTCCATCCTGCTCCAGCTTGTGGCCGCACCCAACGTCATTTTTGCGGGGGATACGAGAGAATCAACGACAGTCACCGCAACTCTCAAACGGTACAACGGTGTTCCTATCGCAAACACAGTTGTTCATTTCGATATTCGTGACGCCACAGGAAATAAAGTGAATCTCGGTTTTTTTGAAGGGAATGAATCAGTAAAAACAAGAATCACCGACCAAAACGGAATGGTCTCTGTCCGCTATTATGGACCATTTTCTCAAGAATTGACGACGGATAGGACGATCTACATAGCGGCCGTAGTGGCATGGGAAGGCAATGAATTCATAAATGAGCTAACACCTATCTATCTCATCCGAGAGGCGGTTGATTTGACATTCACTCTAATTGCCGATCCAAACGTTCTGCTGGCGACAGAAAACCGTCCCCAATCTCAGTTAAAAGCTTATTTTAAGACTGTTGATGGGATCCCGCTTGCCGGAAGAAAAGTCTATTATGATATTCTCTCAGGTCCGGGAACATTTGCGCAGAACGCAAGAAAAACATTTGTTTTAACAGATGCCAATGGCTATGCGGTTGTGTCCTATTTCGGACCGACTAAAAACGAAATCGAAAGTGACCAGGTTGTCACAATAGAGGGGCGGCCAGAAACAGCGACACCCTTTGATATCGCCGAAGAAGTTGAAATTCGTCTGATAAGAGAGGAAGCCACTTCCACTCCCCAGCTCCAGCTAGCGGCCGAACCCAACGTCATTATTGCGGGAGATACGAGAGAATCAACGACAGTCACCGCAACTCTCATACGGGACTACAATGTCCCTGTCGCAAACACAGATATTCATTTCTCTATTCGGTACGTCGCAGGGAATAGAGCCAACCTCGGTTTTTTTGAAGGGAATGAATCCGTAATAACAAGAACTACCAACCAAAACGGAATGGTTTCCGTCACCTATTTCGGTCCAATTTCCCATGAATTGACGGCAGATACAACGGTCTACATTAAGGCTCAAGTGGCATGGGAAGGCAATGAATTCATAAATGAGCAAACGCCTATCTATCTCATCCGAGATGCGGTCGATCTGACATTTACTCTGATTGCCGATCCAAACGTTCTGTTGGTGACAGAAAGCCGTCCCCAATCCCAGCTAAAAGCTTATTTTAAGACTGTTGATGGGGTCCCTATCGCCGGAAGAATAATCTATTTTGAAATTCTCTCAGGTGCGGGATCATTCGCGGACGACGAAAGGAGAACTTTTGTTTTAACAGATGCCAATGGCTATGCGGTTGTGTCCTATTTCGGCCCAACTATAGACGATATCGAAAATGACCAGACTGTCCAAATACAGGCGAAGCCGGAAACGGCATCACCCTATTATATCCATGAAGAAGTCGACATCCGACTGATTAGAGAAGAATCCATTTCCACCCCCACGCTCCAGCTATCGGCCGTACCCAACGTCCTTATTGCGGGGGATAGCAAAGAATCATCGACAGTCACTGCAACTCTCAAATGGGACAACGGTGTTCCTGTCGCAAACACAGATGTTCATTTCTCTATTCGTGATGCCTCAGGGGATCAAATCAGCCTCGGTATTTTTAAGGGGAATGAATCCATAACAACAGAAACCACCGACGAAAACGGAATGGTTTCTGTCATCTATTTCGGACCTATAAACACAGAACTGACAAAAGATACAACGATCTACATTGAGGCCACAGTGGCATGGGCAGATGATGAATTCATAAATGAGCAAACACCTATCCTTATCATTCGAGATGCGGTCGATCTGACATTCACTTTGATTGCAGATCCAAAAAATGTACAGTTGGCGACTGAAAGCCGGCCCCATTCCCAACTAAAAGTCTATATTAAGGCAGCCGATGGGATCCCGTTTGCTGGAAGAAAAGTCGACATCCTAATGATAAGAGAGGAGTAGAGGTCTCTTGAATTAACCATACACATAAACCGATTTCCTTATCTTAATGTGATGCAGTGAGTCACTGAGTATCCTATCCAACTCCCTTTTCTCATTCGATTTCAAAATAACTTGAACCCGATTTTGCCCTCTAACTCTAGATACAGGTGCGAACGCAGGACCCAACACTTCGACACGATCTGAAAGTCCTTTGATCAAAGAAAGGAATTTTCTCGAATTTTTCGCCAAAACACGTAAATTTTCACAATAAAACAAGATTTCCACCATGGACGCAAATGGAGGATATTTCATCATTCTGCGGTATTTTAGCTCTTGATTGTAAAAGGAATGAAAATCACTCTCAGCCGCATTCAGGATACTGAAATGTGGAGAAAAAGATGTCTGGATGAGAAATTCAGATTGTGGCTCTTGTTTTAAAAAAGACGTCATTTGGCTCAATTTTTGAAAAGTTCTCTGGCTTGCTCTAAAGTCAGATAAAGAGAGAGAGGTCTCCGGAAAAAGAGCAACAACCAAGGAGACCGGAGGAAGATCTCTTTGGTGAAGAAGAAGCTGGGTTCCGAGAAGAATATCAATTTTACCGGCGGAAAATCTCTCTATCACTTTTTCCTGCTCTTTCTTGTTCCTTACAGCATCCAGATTAAATGATGAAATTTTCGCCTGAGGTAAAAGGCTGTGAAGCTCCTCTTCGATCGCTTCGATACCGATGCTTTTCCCAAAAATAATTTTCCTCCCGCATTCCGGACAGCGATTGAATTCAGGAACTGTGAATCCACAGTAATTGCACACCATTTTTTGTTCATTTTTATGGTAGGTCAATCCAATATCACAGCGGGCACACCGGGGGATACTCGAGCAGTGCGAACAGATGAGGAAAGGGGCATACCCTCGGCGATTAAAAAAAATAAGGACTCGATTGTTGTGCTTCAGGTTTTCTGATATCCTCTGCCGAACCCGTGAATCAATATTCCATTTATTCAGCCGGCTTTCGATGATACTTGCACGATATGGACGTTCCACTTTGGAAAGAGGCACTAAGTATTTTTGTTGTTTTGCATGAAAATATCTTTCGACGGACGGCATAGAAGATCCGTAAATCAACAGGGCTGATTCCTGCTGTGCTCTTATCCATCCCCCCTGTCTCGCATCGTAAGTGGGATTCTCCTTCTGATAATAGGACTCATCCTGCTCCTCATCAATAATGATAAGAGCCAGGTTTTCAAGTGGAGCGAATAAGGCAGAACGTGGTCCAACAACAATATGCGCATCACCATCCTTGATTCTTTGCCACTCAAATACTCTTTGTTTTTGCGTCATCTGGCTGTGAATGAGAGCCGCCCTCTCTCCAAATCGGTTTTTCACTTTATTTTTGAAAGTCTCAGTCAATGAGATCTCGGGGACTAGAAAAAGAGTTGATTTCTTTAAAGCCATATTTTTTTTAATTAGACTAAAATAAATGGGCTCTCTCTTATTTGAAGACCCAAAAAGAAAAAAAGATGAAAAAACATCTTTCCCTACAAAAGAGGAAATCTTCTGGGCTGACTGAAAGAGTTCAGCGTCCAGAGAAAAATCCATCTCCAGCTGAGTAGGGGTCAGGTCAGAAGGAGTCAATATTTTTGGAGTAGCCTTCCGGATAGTTTTTTTAATTCTGAGCAGGCCTTTAGTCTCTAATCGCATCCGCAGCGCAGAGACATTTTTTAGCCCCGTATTCTTCTTGGCATATTGATCTGAATACGAGCCCTTCATGTACAGATTCAGCAGTTTTTTTTCCTCGACACTGAGTTCATTTCCCTTTAATTCTTTTTTGCCCTTATCGGTGATAAAAATTTCCTGTTTACTTTTGAGGATATAGCCTGCAGGAAGAGCTGCCTGAAGAAGTTCTCCCAAAGACGAATAATAGTACTCACTCAATTTTTGAGTGAACAAAAGAATCGAAGAAGAAAAAATCGGCTTTTCATCAAGGACTTCTATGATTTCTTTAGTTATGAAAGTCGATGTCGGGCGGCGTTTTTTAAGTCTAAGAATAAAGCCAGTGAGTGTTCTGTTATGAAAGGAAACAAGAACACGTGAACCAACTTTTGCTTTATCTGCCCAGATGGGGGGCACTTCATACAAAAAATATTGGTTTATTGGGAGAGGAAATGCGATCTCGGCGTATAATTTCATTTTTTGCCCAGGAAAACCATAACTTTTTGCATGTCCTCCCAGACCATCTTTCGGAGAATTCTGTTTCCCTCGTTCCTAATCAAATAGGAAGGATGAAACGTTGGCATGACCTTGTTCCCCTTAAAATCATAAAAATCCCCCCTTAAGGCTGTCATACCGAGGTTTGTTTGAATGAAAAAACTTGCAGCCACCTTTCCCAGGGTAACGATAACCTTGGGCTGAATAAGTTCGATCTGTTTAAGTAAATAATCTTTGCAGCATTCCATCTCTTCTTTATGGGGATTCCTATTGTTTGGAGGTCTGCACTTGACTATATTCGTGATATAAACCTCATTTCTTTGGAATTTCATGGCATTTATGATTTTAGTCAACAGCTGTCCAGCCCGACCAACAAAGGGCCGCCCTTGAATATCTTCATCACGGCCGGGGGCTTCCCCCACAAACATGATGTCTGTATTGATATTGCCTTCACCGGGAACGACATACTTCCGGGTCTCAGCCAAAGCACACTGTCGACATTTGAGTATTTGTTGTTCTAAAGATAGGAAAGGAGACTCCTGTATAATGAACTCCAATCCGATCTGAGAAAAATATCTCAGCCTTTCCTCGAGGTCGTCCAGAAGTTTTTCAGCTCTGTTTTCCAATAATGTCCTCTATTTCATCCAGAATAATTCGGCTTATCTCCAATTTGCTTTTTTTATTGGTGTGAACCACCCGGCCATCGGAAAAAAAAAGGCTGACTCTATTGTCTTCTGCATCAAAACCAACACCTTCTTCACTCACATCGTTAGCAATTATTAAATCCAGTTTTTTCTTTTTTAACTTCAAAAGAGCATTCTGTTCGATGTTCTCAGTCTCTGCGGCAAAACCCACAAAAATTTGATTCTTCTTTGTCCGATGCGACTGACTTAAAATATCCACGGTCGGAACAAGCTTGATTTTTTCAGCAGATAAAGGTTTTTTCACTTTTTGATTCATCCGGTTTGAGAACATTAAATCAGAAACGGCCGCGGCCATAATCAGAACGTCTGTGTCCCTCATATTGTCCTGGACCGCCTGATTCATTTCCAGTGCGGATTGGACATGAAGACACTTCAAATCCCTGGGCGGAAAAAGATGAGTCGGTCCTGTTATGAGAACCACATTTGCCCCACGTCTGTGTGCTTCATCGGCAAGTTCAAAACCCATTTTCCCAGAGGAGCGGTTAGAGATAAATCGAACAGGATCCAAATACTCTCGAGTAGGTCCGGCAGTTACTACAATCTTCTTGCCTTTCAAGCTCCGGGTTGTCTGCAGAATGTTTAGACTGCTTTCCACTATTTTCGATACGGATGCCAGTCTTCCCCATCCCTCTTCTTCACAAGCTAAATAGCCTTTCTCAGGCTCCACAAAACGGATTCCCTGAGCCCTTAATTTCTGCATATTTACTTGTGTTTGCTTGTGGAGGTACATGGCCTCATTCATAGCAGGAGCAATGAGGACCGGGGAACGGACCGCCAGATAGAATGTGGAAAGAAAATCATCGGCAACGCCCCATGCCAGTTTTCCAATCATGTTTGCTGTGGCCGGGGCAATAACCATCAGAGATATACCTTTGGCCAATTCCACGTGGTCGATCTTTTCAGACGAGCTTTTTTCAAAAGAATCTACAAAAACTTTATGGCCCGAGAGAGCGCTCAACAGGAGGGGTGAAATCATGTGTGTGGCATTTTTCGTCATCAAAACTTGGACACGATAGCCCTTTTTCTGGTATCCACGCAGAATATCACAGGATTTGTAGATACTGATAGAAGAACAAATCCCTAAGACGATTGTCTGCATCATGGCCCCCCGTGCCCTTCTCCTGAGAATGATTTCAGAATGGCGTCAATCCTCTCCTGTTGAATCTTAGTGCCGCTTCCGGCCGAACCGACAAGCGATATAAGATTGTCCACGGCTTCCTCCAGCCGGTCATTGATGATATGGAAGTCAAAATTATGATAGCTCAGAATTTCTTTTTTTGCCACGGTGAGTCTTTTATTAATCGATTCCTGTGTTTCATCTCCTCGCAAGAGCAGCCTTTTTTTGAGTTCCTGAAATTCAGGCGGGAAAATAAAGATCAAAAGAGCTTTTGGATCATAATTTTTAATCTGTCTTGCCCCTTGTATATCCACATCAAGAATCAGCCTTTTATTGGACTCCATTTTTTTAAGTTCATGAAAACTCGTCCCATAATAATACCCATGGACCTGGGCCCATTCTACAAATTTGTGGTTTTGGATCATAAGCTTGAATTCGTCCTCGGTCACAAAATAATAGTCTTTCCCATCGATCTCAGAATCTCTTCTTTTTCGCGTTGTATGAGAAACAAGGAAGGTCAAATCATCCAACTCCGCGATCACTCGCTTGACAAGCGTCGTTTTCCCACATCCGGATGGGCCTGAAATGACAATCAACATCAATCAAAACCTCTCTGTTCACTCAAGATTTTGGACCTGCTGCCTAATGCTCTCGACCTCTCCTTTGATAGCCAGGCCATATTTGACAATCCTTATATCCTGTGCCTTGGAATTTATTGTATTGGCTTCTCGAAAAAGCTCCTGAGCCAAAAAATCCATACTTTTTCCCACCGCATCCTCTTTTTTTGATGCGAGGATCTCACTGAGCTTGTCGATGTGACAGTTCAATCTGGCAATTTCTTCAGAAAGATCATATTTCTGCGCATAGTAGGCCGCTTCAGAGGTTATTTTTTCTTCCGGAAGCGGTATCTCATGCTCCAATTCCTTCAACCGTTCTTTCAATTTTTTCTGGATCAGGGCAGGCTGATTTTTTGCGAGAATTCCCATCTTACTTAAAACATGTTGAAGATTTTTAAGATGTCCCGCAATTTCCTTCTTGAGCACTCGGCCCTCTCTTTCTCTTTCTCTAATGAGCTGATCTAACGTTTTCGTAAAACAGTCTTCCAGAAAGACAATGTCTTCTTTTAAAAATTTCTTCCTCCGCAGCTGAACAACGTGGGGAAGATTGAATAAGTTCTCAATATTTAAGCTCACATTTTTTAAGGTCCGGGAAGAAATATTCTGAAAGGATGAAAGTATTTTGGCCAACACATCCTCATTGATTATCAAATCTAACTTTGAAGAATCTAAAAAATCCAGTTCGACATGAACCTCTATCTTACCTCTGGAAATTCTATCCTGACAGATTTTTCGGAATTTATTCTCAAGTTCCCTGCTCTGACTTCCGCGAAAAGTCCAATCTAAAAACCTATGATTCAAGGACCGGATATTGATTTTTACTGAAAGAGCTTTAGAATGAAACATCTTCTCAGCAAAACCCGTCATGCTGTGAATCACGTCACCCCTCCTTTCCTTCAGGAAACTGCAGGTCATATAATTTTTTATAGATACCGTTACTCTGGCAGAGCTGTTGATGAGTTCCTGACTCAACAATCTCACCTCTATCCACTACCAGTATTTTATTTGCATTTCTGATTGTGGAGAGACGGTGTGCGATGACTATGGCGGTCCTATCTTTAAGGACATTGGCCAAGGCTGTCTGTATCAGACGTTCAGACTCGGAATCCAAGGCCGATGTCGCCTCATCAAGGATGAGGATGGGAGGATCTTTGAGAAGCGCCCGGGCAATAGCGAGACGCTGCCTTTGGCCGCTGGAGAGGAGCGCCCCTTTTTCTCCGATAATGGAATCATATCCTTTAGAAAGTTCCTCAATAAAATCATGGGCTTTTGCAGCCTTGGCTGTCTCGATGATTTTCTCCAGTGGAGTCTCCTCGAGACCATAGGCAATGTTATTCCGGACTGTGTCATTAAAAAGAATAAGATCCTGGGTCACAAGACCTATCTGAGACCGCAGTGAAAACAGGCTGACTTCCCTGATATCGATGCCGTCAATCAAGATTTTCCCTGCGGTCGGTTCGTAAAAACGGGAAATCAGATTAATGATGGTTGTCTTCCCAGAGCCGCTCAAACCCACAAGGGCAACCATCTCAGTCGGTTTAACTTCAAAATTCACATTCTCCAGGACAGACTTGGTTTCCTCGTAGAAGAAAGACACGTTGTCAAATTTCACATGCCCTTTTATTGAGGGAAGAAGCCGGGCCTCCGGTCTGTCCACAACCTGGGGCTGACACTGTAAAACGTCATTTATCCTTTGATGAGAGACCAAACCTTGTTGAATCACAACATTGGCCCTGGTTAATTTCTTAATGGGTGTATAGGAATAAAAGATGGCGACTAAGAATGCCGTAAAGTCTCCAGCACTGATAGCTCCATTGGCTATTCTCTTCATCCCCACAAGAAGGATGAAGGCCCCCATAATACCTCCTAAAAATTCCATAAACGGAGAACTCAAACTTCCTACCCATGCCAGTTTCATGCTCGTCTTAAAATATTCCTGTGTCGCCCGGAAAAATTTTTTCAGCTCGAATTTCTCCATAGTAAAAGCTTTGACGATCCTGTTGCCCGTAATCGTCTCATGAATGAGGTTATATATTTCAGACATTTTAATCTGATTTTGTCTGCCGCGTTTTTTAAGGTATTTACTGAATGTAGCCAGAGGGACGCCTGCAAGGGGAACTATAACAAAAAAGGATATGGCCAACTGCCAATCCTTGTAAAAGATAAAAACAAGAAGAGCCAGCAGTATAAAAACTTCTTGAATGAAGTCTTTCATACTTCCTGCGAGAGCCTCCTGCACTTTGTCCACATCGCTGGTCAGTCTGGTCATGAGATTTCCCGTAGCCGTGTTGTCGAAATAAATCGCTGATTGGTACATCAAGTGTTCAAAGAGATCATCTCTCAATTTTTTTACAACTTTAAAGCCGACTGATTTCATTAAATACGACGAAAGAAAAGTGAACAATCCCTTCCCAAAGATGACAATCACAAGCATGACAGGAATGAAATACTCAAGTCGTTCCTGGGTGACATTGAAAATTTTAAAAACAAACTTAATTAAACCCGTTTTTTCAAAGGCCGCCGTCTGAGAAGACTGCAGCATGCCATCAATGATCGGTTGAATAAGATCAATAAAAAGGTAAGTGAAAAAAGCCACAAACAGAGTAAAAAGGAAGGCCAGAATCATCCTTCGTCTTTCCTTCAAAGCCAGCCGGAACAGATCAAAAATATCTTTCATTGTATTAACCGATACAACATATTTTGAGCAATCTCGTAGGCATTCAAGGCAGATCCCAGCGTTAAGTTATCCGCCACAGTCCAGATCCAGAAACTATTGGGAAAAGCTTCCTCCTTTTTGATCTGACTGACATGGATATGCTCTTTTCCGGTAACCGTTACAGAAGATACCGGACAGGCTGGCGATGGCGGTAAAAACTTAAAATAGGACGATTGTTTAAAACAATTTTCCAATTGTTGGATGTCTGTTTTTTTGTCCAGCTCTATATAGGACAAAATCGAATATGTATGAAATACAGGAGCCTGCACAATAGAGAGGGATATGGAAAAGTTTTTATTATCGAGGACTCGACTGATTTCCTGTTTGATCTGTTTTTCTTTAACTGCAAATCCACACTCATCAGTTTTTCCAATCTGAGAAAGAAGATTGAAGGCGACTTGTGCCTTAAACACTTTTTTAGAGAAAGCCGCCCCATTCATAATGTCCAGGCTTTGATTCGCAAGTTCTCCTATCCCCGGCTCTCCGAATGCTGATGCGGGTTGAAGAATCATTGATATCGCTTTATTCAGTCCAAATTCTGACAACAAGACATCAAACATGTGAGAAAGGACTATAGTCACGGGATGGGGATTGGCGATCAATCTCGGATTTTCCTTTTTGATTATATGATCGTTTATCCCCGCCACAATAACAGGGATTTTTGTATTCATGTTGAATGTTTCATTCAAATCAATAGCTTTGAATCTAGCGTTGGAAACAAGAGTCCCATATTTTTTGTTGATTTTTTTATCCGCTGCAAGGAACACAAGATCAAGGTGTTTGAGGGCCTCCTCATTGAGCGGTGAAATCACTCTCGGTTCTCCCTTAAATTCCGTCAACTTGCTGTATTCTTCTTCCACTTCCGGATCGAAGAATTCAAGGCTCTGGTTTGGAGACATTTTTTTTCTCAGGACTCTCTTAATTTCTTTCCCTTTAAGTGAATCAGTGCCGATAAGAGCCATCCGAATTTTTTTTTGTTGTTTCATGAAAAGACGTTGTTCCTCTAAAAATCTTCAGAATGCAGAATAGCACAATGGTACCCCTATTTCAATTTGACTCGTGTAAACCTCCCTCCTTCCATGGCTTATACATCCTCTTTTAAAGGATAAAACTAACTTTTAAATTGACTTTATAAGATGAGAAAATTATACTTAGAAACCAAGTTCAGCGGCGAGGTAGCTCAGTCGGTAGAGCGAGAGACTGAAAATCTCTGCGTCGGCGGTTCGATTCCGTCCCTCGCCATTCCCCCGAATAATTATCAAAGTCAGGGAATAGAATTTAATATTGGTGAAATATTTTATATCAGCCAAAAAGAGTTTAGGTAAAACCAGAGGGTGGGATTAGAGGAGTGTTTTTAAAAATTCTCTGAGATCATTTTCAAATTCCGGGCGTTGGAGGGCCAGTGCAACTGAGGCCTGGAGCAGACCGAGTTTATGGCCGCAGTCATAACGCGTCCCTTCAAAAAGATACCCATAGACAGGTTGTGTTTCCAAAAGAACTTTGATGGCGTCAGTGATCTGGATTTCACCCCTGGGATCGGGTGGGGTCTGCCGGATGGCATCAAATATTCCGGGACTGAAGACATACCGGCCAATCAATCCAAGGTCCGACTGAGCTTTCTGTGGACCCGGTTTTTCAATCAAATCTTCAACCTGGAACACCCTTTCAGAAATCTGTTTTGGCTTAATGATACCATATTTTTTCGTCCCTTCTTCATCCACTCGACCTAAGACAATAATAGTGGCATTGAATTCCTTATACGCATCAATCAACTGTTTGGTGCAGGGCGTGTCACACACAAAAATATCATCCGGCAGGAGGGCGGCAAAAGGTTCTTGTCCTATATAATTCTCAGCCATTCCGATGGCATGACCCAGACCAAGAGCTTTTTTTTGCCTGATAAAACAGAATTCAGCAAGATGAGATATTCTTTTGACGTCCTCAAGAAAATCGGTCTTCCCCTTTTTTTCTAAAAAGTATTCGAGCTCGGGACTGCTGTCGAAATGGTCCTCCATGGACATCTTGTTCCGGCTGGTGATCACTGCAATGTTTCGGATACCCGACATTACGGCCTCTTCCACACCATACTGAATGATGGGTTTGTCAACCACTGGAATCATTTCTTTCGGTAAAGCCTTTGTGGCGGGAAGAAACCGGGTTCCAAATCCGGCCGCCGGTATAACAGCCTTGTGTATATTCATCTTTTCAATCCCCTAAAAAAAACTGGGGAAGGGATTTGACCCTTCCCCAGAATGTTACATTCAAAATAAATATCAGGGATATGAACTTGTCTTATCGTCCTGCCTTATTTCACCCACTCATAGATGAGAGAAAAGTTCAATGCAAGAATATTCATACCATAGACTCCGGGCATTTCATTTGCAAGAGAAATAGCGATGTCTCTTTCTTTTCCGAAGAGGTATTCGGCCGTGACATCGATCTTAAAATTGTTCAAAACAAATCCGAGTCCACCGGAGATCGAATTGAAGTCATAATTGGGAACAAGCACGTTCATAGTCGTATCGGGTGACGGGGCCGGATCATTATAGTATCCCAAACGAACGGCCATGTTATCACTGACCCAAATTTCAGCTCCGAATCTGAACTGCCATTTATCGGCCCAGAGAAGCTTCAAATCTGATTCCTCCGCAAGAGCTGCCTGCCAGAATGAATCCGTATATTCTGTCGCCACTCTGCCGAGTTTTCCCCAATTGGTGTAGTGCCCGTCGGCAGTGATGGTGATATTTTCTGTAGGATGAAACGCCAGGCCGAGTCCCAACCACATCGGAGATGTGACTTCCCGGGTAAAGGTTGTTGACTCAGGACCACCTAAAAGAGGAAGGTTTTCGATGCTTGCATCACCATCAAATTTGATTTTACTGGGTGTCCGGAATGACACACCAATGCTCAACTGCTCAATGGGTTTAAACAAGGCCCCGATTGTGCCTCCAAAACCCCAGCCGGTCGATTTCTCCGTATACTGACCGAGGTCAACATTCATATACATGAGGCCATAAACAGGATGCAAGTATGGAACTGTTGCATAACCAGCTGTTCTCTCGATGTCAAAAATTCCGTAGTTGATATTTAAAGCAGCTCCCAGGTAAAACATGTCATTGATATTGACGGCAATCGCCGGAGAGACTGTGACAACCCCGATGAAACTTTCCCAGATCACATTTGGATTTCCCGTGCCGCCTGCGGCTGGAGGAATGCCGGACAAAAGCGCTAAATCTGTGCCATTCCATGAGGCACCTAAACCGGAAGGCGTGTATACGCCGATTCCGGCAACGATATTGTCTCCGACAGGGGTAAAAAACCCGACCATTCCAGCCGGATATTTTTTTGATTCCGTCTCAGTATCGATTCCGTATGCAGCGAACTGATAGGTTCCTGACGGAATGATGATATCGCCGGAAAGCCCGAATGTTGTCGCATTGAGCTGGGCCAATCCGGCAGGATTCCATAACACGGCACTGAAATCATCGGCTAAACCGACAAATGCCCCACCCATGGCCACCATGCGTGCGCCCAGGCCGTTGAGATTAAGCCCGTTAGAAAATCCGAAAGAACTCAAGAAAATAAGACAAGTCAGAACTGCTAGCAATGTTTTAGTTTTTTTCATATTGCCTCCTAATGTTATCCCCTTGTTTACGATATTTCACTACTTTTGTCAATAGAAAGAGGGTTTTGATAATTCCAGATTTGAACCATTTATTTTTTACGTCAGCGTCTGCCACTTTTTATCTTTTCCCTCATTTCATTCAGTAAATTTAAAGCCTCAAGAGGAGTTATTTTTGAAATATCCGTTTTGTTGATGACCTCACGTATCTCGTCGAGAATTCTCGAATCCTCATCCGGCTGGAACAGCAATCCTTGCGATTTATCCTGTTTTTGAGTCGAATGATAGGCAATAGTTGGATGCCCGGTATCATCTAATTCCTTTTTTTCCAGATTGAAAAGAATTTCTTTAGCCCGGACAACCACCGGCTTCGGGATTCCTGCAAGCTTGGCCACGTGGATACCAAAGCTCTGGTCGGATGGGCCCGGAATAATTTTCCTCAAAAAGATAATATTATCTTTCCATTCCTTGACAGAAATATGGAAATTCTTTATCCGATCGTGTGTAAATTCCAATTCTGTCAATTCATGGTAATGGGTGGCAAATAATGTTTTTGCTCTTTGTCCCTCTTTTTCATGAAGATACTCGGTCACGGCCCAGGCAATACTGAGGCCGTCAAATGTACTCGTTCCCCTGCCAATTTCATCTAGAAGAATCAAGCTTTTTGATGTGGCATTATTGAGGATATTCGCCGTTTCCAGCATTTCAACCATAAATGTAGACTGGCCAACAGTGAGAAAATCCATGGCCCCAATCCGAGTGAAAATTCGGTCCACCAGACTTATCTCAGCTGAGCTCGCCGGAACGAACGACCCCATATGTGCAAGAATACAGATGAGGGCCACCTGCCTAAGATAGGTGGATTTCCCCCCCATGTTGGGACCGGTAATAATGAGGATCTGCTCATCATTTTTGTTAAGTACGGTGTCGTTGGGAATAAACGGCTCCTCAGTGGTCAGCTCGATCACCGGATGGCGTCCATCACGAATATCTATAACATTCCCGTCGCTGACCTTCGGGCGGCAGTAATTACGCTGGGAGGCTCCTTCCGCCAGAGAAACCAGTACATCCAGAACGGCGATGCATGAAGCTATTTTCTGCAGCCTGGAACTTTCTACAGATATTTTTTCTCTGACTTCAAGAAAAAGTTTATGTTCTAATTCCCCTATCCTTTCTTCTGCATTGAGGACCTTGTCTTCGTATTCCTTCAGCTCAGGCGTGATGAAGCGCTCTGAATTGACGAGTGTCTGTTTGCGGATATAATCCTCAGGCACATGAGAGAGATTCGATTTTGTGACATCGATATAATATCCAAAAACCTTGTTATAGCGAATTTTCAGGGAAGATATACCTGTTTTTTCGCGTTCCTTTTTCTCAAGCCCGGAGATAAAGGTTTTTCCGGAATGGCTGATTTTTCTCAAATCATCCAGTTCAGAAGAATATCCCTCCTTTATAATTCCACCATCGTTCAAAAAAAACGCGGGTTCATCCATTATGGCCGACTCGATGATCAAAACGATGTCCTCGGCATTATCCCACTCTTTATGAATGCGCTTCACCTTTTCAGCCTGAATGGAGCTCAATTGTGATTGCAGCAGAGGAAGAGGAAAGAGTGAATTTTTTAATGATACCAAATCTCGGGCATGAGCCACTCCTAATGAAATCTTCCCTGTCAATCGTGCCAAATCATGAATCCCTTTTAAATCATCCCTGATTTTCTGCCGCTCAATACTTTTGCTGAGAAATTCCTCGACAGAATCAAGCCTGGCCTCTATTTCCGGCAAACTCTGGCTAGGCTGTAAGAGCCAGGTCTTAAGAAGTCGGGCGCCCAAGGATGTGATAGTAAAATCGATGACATCCAGAAGGGAGCCCTTTACATGAGCATCCCTCAGGTTTTTTACAAGTTCAAGATTTTTGATCGTTGCAGCGTCCAGGATCAGGGACAAATCGGAAGGAAGATAGGAAATCGAATGAATCAAAGAAAGAGAATCCTTTCTGAGTTGTTTGATATAGAGGAGAAGGGCTCCGGCAGCAGATACGGCCAGATTTTTATCGGCCAAATCAAATCCCGCAAGAGATTTAACTCCAAAGTGATCCTGCAAGAGATTCTTTGACTGAGTAAAATCAAAAGTCCAATCCTCTCGAGGGCTTTTCAAAGCTGTTGGTACATCATTTTTTCCCAGAGCGCTGAATATCTGGTCCTTTTGCCCTTCTGGAAAAATGATTTCCTTGGGAGAAATCTTAAACAGCTCATCGGACAGCCGTCTATGTTCTTGAGAAAAACTTTGCGCTGTTCTCATCTGTCCGGAGGCCAGATCCACAACAGCCAAACCCCAACCGCCGCCTTGTTCAAAAAAGAGACTCGATACATATATATTTTCCTTGGCCTCATCCAGTTCGATTTCAACAGCCGTTCCCGGCGTTAAGATTTTGACCACATCCCGGTCAACAATCCCTTTTGATAGTTTTGGATCCCCGACCTGTTCACAGATAGCCACTTTGAGACCATGTTTGAGAAGCTTCACCAAATAGGAATCAATGGCGTGATATGGAACTCCACACATCGGAACCTTATGCCGGGACGTCAGTGTGATACCCAAAATAGGGGAAGCAATTTTAGCATCATTGAAGAACATCTCATAAAAATCACCCAGACGATACAACAACAGCGCATCCTTATGCATTGCCTTCATGCGATGATACTGCTCCATCATCGGAGTGTTTGTATTCTTCTTGGCCATGACAGCCTAACAAATATACTTCCCACTCTCCCTTTTTTCAAGCAAAGAAGAAGAGAAAGTATAGCCTGTCCCTCCTATTTATGGTATAGAACTATTTGGATAATATTCAATGAACATTGACCTGATGAGGCAGCTCGACAGAAAATTAGGGATCCCACTCTGTTTTTTGTTTTCCATCCTCAATGGGATAAAAAATCTCTTTAAAAAAAAATCTTTCATTAAAGATTCCAGAAAAATTTTGTTCATCGAGCTGTCCGAGATGGGAAGCATGGTTCTGGCTTTCTCTCTTTTTAAGAAAACGAAGGAATTGTTTCCCGATGCCGAGCTTTATTTCCTCACATTTCAAAAGAATAGATATGCTATAGATATTCTTGATGTTATCCCAAAAGAGAATGTTTTGGTCATCGACGATTCTTTTCTTTTTGCATTTCTAAAGACGGCCATACGGTCCTTGAGACATCTCCGAAAGAAAAAAATTACAACCGTTTTAGACATGGAGTTTTTTTCCCGTTTTACGTCTATCTATACTTTTTTATGTGGGGCAAAAGAGACGGTGGGATATTTCAGATACCGCAATGAAGGGCTCTACCGCGGAAGATTGTTAACACACAGAGTACAGTACAATCCTCAAATCCATACATCTTTTAACCTCCTGAATCTGATCTACGCCCTTGCCGAATCTAGCAAAGATCTCCCGACGCCCAAAAAACCCATAGACAAGAAAGATCTGATAATTCCTAGAAAGGCAAAGATTTCAGAGGATGCTAGAATACATATTCTTAATAAGTTAAAAGAACTAAATAACAATATAATCCAGGGCGATAAAATTATCATTCTTAATCCGAATGCCGGCGATATCATCCCTCTACGCCGGTGGCCAGTCGATAATTATATTAAGCTGGCCGGTGAGCTTCTCAAGCTAAAAGGAATCTACATTGTCTTGACAGGAATTGAGGCTGAAAAACAGGCCTGCGAATCCATCAGCAGAGCTCTCAATCATAAACGGTGCCTGAATTTCGCTGGAAAGACCAGTTTTTCCGAGCTGATCGATCTATACAGTATCTCTGACGCTTTGATCACAAACGACAGCGGACCTGCCCATTTTTCTGCCATGACCGATATTCAGACTTTTGTTTTTTTCGGCCCGGAGACACCAAAACTTTACGGATCTTTAGGAAAAAATTGTCATGTCTTATACTCAAACCTTTCCTGCAGTCCTTGTGTCTCTGTCTTTAATCACCGTCAATCTCCCTGTACGGACAACAAATGTTTGAAAGTCATTTCCGCACAGGAAGTCTATAGTAAAGTGAGAGAAAAGCTAGAGCTGTGATTGTGTGCGCATAATTTTCCCTAAAATCAGATGTCGAAGAAAAAATTTTGGCTCTTCATTTTTTTAGTCTTTTCAGTCTGTCTTCTTCTTTTTTTCTTCAAGGTCAAAGAGGAGATGGTCGACTTCGAAGTCAATTTCCAAGCTGCCCAAAGATTGCAGTTGGGAGAAACCCCATACAGGCTGGCTGATGAGCACTATCAATTCAAATACATGCCAATTTCAAGTTTCTTCTATCTGCCATTGACTCTTTTGTCCCTCAACTTGGCCAAAGTGTTCTGGTTTTTTTTCATCGTCTCTTCGTCCATCTGTCTTGTCGTTCTTTCCAATAAGCTTTCGAACCCAAAAACAAATCCCTATAAGCTTTTAAGTCTTCTTCCTCTGCTTGTTTTGGCAAAATTTTTCCTAAGAGAAATCCAACTGGGTCAGATTAACAGCATAGTCACTCTAACTCTTATCGCTATGACTTGGATGCTCGCCCAGGATAAAGACAAGTCCACCATCAGAAGCGAAACACTGTCAGGGCTGAGCTTGGGATTAGCCGTAGCGCTCAAACCCTACGCTCTCATCTTTTTCCCTTATTTTATAATAAAGAAAAAATGGAGGTCTCTGACTTTCGCTTGCGGCTTCCTTGCTGCAGCTTTTTTTATCCCATCATTCTACTACGGAATCAAGGGAAACATGACTATCCACCAAGAGTGGATATCCACTTTTCTCAAATCTACTCCTACTTTTTTAACAACTCAGGATAACGTCTCTATCATCGCATTTTTTTCTAAATGGATCGGCCATCAAAATCTCTCACTTTTTTTTACCGGCCTGACAATCTCTCTCCTCGCTCTCCTCATCCTCTTTCTCATTTTAAAAGGAAAAGGTCTCCACAGAGCACCGGTTCTGGAGTGCTCTGTCCTTCTTATCTGCATACCACTCGTTTCCCCGCTTGGCTGGGACTACAATTTTCTTATGTCTCTTCTCGGCCTAACAATTGTTTTAAAACATTTCCAAAATTATACATTTCCCTGGAAGATCGTCCTTTTCATAAACCTCTGTATCATCTCACTCTCTCTCTACGATTTACTGGGTAGAGAGACCTATGCTCTATTCATGTCCTGGTCCGTTCTCACCATCAACTTTCTTATCCTTATCGGTTATCTCTCCTTCCTCCGCATAAAAAAAATAGCTTAGACAATAAAGATTTGACCCTGTTTATCTTTCTAGGGTATCATCATTGAATAAATTCTGTGGGATTAATGAATCAGCACTCATGAAGACAAAGTCCAAAATCAAAGCCTACGAAAAAAATCCTCATGGTTATATTCTTATCCAATCTGTCACTCTAGCAAGAATTCCTCTTGCGATTATCTTCTCTATCGTCCTTCAGACCAGTGAATCTTCTATCTCAACTCTCATCTGGAGTGCTTGTCTTCTTCTCCTGATTGAAGCGACGGATCTTCTGGATGGGATCTTTGCCCGAAGACACAGCCTCGTCTCCGAGTATGGGGCCATGCTTGATCCCTTTGCCGACAGCCTGTCCAGGCTCATTATCTACTGGAGTTTATCCACTCAAAACCTTGTCCTTTTTTTAGTCCCTCTGTGCATGGCCATCCGCGATATCACTGTCGCTTACGCAAGAATATTGCTAGCAAAAAAGAAACAATCTGTCTCTGCCCGGATCAGTGGAAAAATAAAAGCTGCCGTCCAAGCTGTTGGTTCTTTCTTGCTACTGTTCGGACCCATCTATTGGGATGTCACCGGGTTTTGGACAATCAATGTCTTCTCCGGAATTATCATCACCGTTACGCTTCTTTCAGCCTTCGAATATGTGAAGGATGCTGTTCTCGCTGTTAGGGATTGAATTCTATGACTTCTCTTGCCGGTGTATTCCAGAATAAAAAAATCGTTTTCCTGGACATGGACGGCACAATCTATCTCGGAGAAAAACTCATCCCAGGTGCCAAAGAATTTTTATCTGTTCTCAGGAATAAGGGGATTAAATACTACTACCTTTCGAACAACTCATCCCGTTCCAAAACCGACTATGTGAGCAAATTAGAACATTTGGGTATACCTGCCAGCACAGAAGAAATTATTTTATCTACGGATGGAGTTATCGATTTTCTCCTCAGCAGAAAAATAGATAAAACATATGTCGTCGGAACACAGTCTATGAAAGATATGTTCATACATGCAGGAATAGAGGTTGATTCTCAAAATCCGACGTACATTATCCTGGGTTATGACACCGAACTGAATTATCTGAAAATTAAAACTGCTGCACTTTTTCTACAAAAAAAAATCCCCATGCTGGCAACACATAAAGACCTGGTCTGCCCGACGCAGGAAGGACTGATTCCAGATGTGGGGGCCATTATGGCGCTTTTTAAAAAGGCCACCGGGAAGTCGCCGGAAAAAATATTTGGCAAGCCCAACAAAGAAATGCTGGACCATATCATCAAGAGACATGAGGTAACTGCAAATAATCTAGTGATCATTGGAGACCGGATTTACACGGACATGGAAATGGCCAATAGAATCGGCTGTGATTTCATCCTGGTGCTGAGCGGTGAAACCCAAAAAGAGGACGTGGCCAAGCTCATAACCAAGCCTACCTTGATCGTAAACAACCTCGGTCAACTCCTAACCTGAATAATTATTAGGTAGAGAAGCAGGATCGCTCCTGCCTCCCCCCCTTTCCAACCCATCGTGCCCTATTAAGGCAATAGGCTGACGATAAAAC
>SDBU01000812.1_pt1 | contig 44989 bp, 78 predicted proteins | sample 2277071 | NCBI WGS metagenome assembly SDBU01 (sample SAMN10397929, study PRJNA504765) | marine sediment metagenome | isolation source: marine sediment core GS08_GC12, 126 cmbsf | place: Arctic Ocean: Gakkel Ridge, Loki's castle | collected 2008
CTGCGTATAGACACCGCCAAGCACGGTGAAAAGAGGACACACCTGATTCCCGACGAAATAATGCCCTATATAGAAGCCTACCGGCCGCACGAAAACAATGTATCCTCATTATCAGCTATGTTTGAGCGGATCTGCAAGAAGGGCCTGGGGAAAAAGAAGAAGGGGTATGGGTTCCACTGTTTTCGCCGGACACTGGACACCCTCCTGCCAGTAGCCCTGGCTAAAGCCGATAAGCCTCTCACGCTGGTTGGTTACTTCATGCGCTGGAACCGCAAGTCAACTGGTTCTAGATTCTTGGGGTCGGCCATGGGCGGCGTCTATGCCCGGCCCGAAATACTGAGTTCTGACTCGTTCTTTGTTGACCGGGAGGTGTTTGAAGTCCATCCGTTTCTGCACGCGTGGATTGAGGACGAAGGATAGACATAATGAAAGCATGGCTCACCAACGGCCTGATAGCCTGGGAGATACCTGCAGGGCGCACAGCGTCCCTCTTTCTCCAGGGTGTGTATCTGCCTTCGAAGGGATGGTGGGTAACACGACAGTTGCACCGTGAAGAAATAGTTGCCAGGCGTAAAAAGATAGCGAGCGCCACTCAAACCAGTCGGTTATTAGGGGATTGAATTGGACAAGATATTAAGTTTCGGCGGAGGTTTGCAGACAACGGCTCTGGCGATAATGTTAGCAGAGCGCAAGTTTCAGGTAGACGCTGTGGTCTTTGCAGACACCGGCGCTGAGAAGCCGGAGACCTATTATTACATTGAGCACTTTATAGAGCCCTTGCTTTCCTCTGTAAGCATCGAGTTTATCACTGTTAGACATCACCGCGAGACTTTATACGAGAACTGCTGGAGACTTCACAATGTGCCGTCGATAAAATGGCGCTGGTGTACTGCCCAATGGAAGGTTAGGCCTATCCATAAGCTGGCAAAGAAGGCAACCCAGTTAATAGGCTTCAGCCTGGACGAACAACACCGTGCAGATAGGGAATTTAAGAGAGTAAAGGTAGAACGGTCTTTCCCCCTCATAGAGATGGGCATAACAGCTGGTGATTGCCGGAGCATTATATCAGACTATGGGTGGCCTAGACCGACTAAGAGTTCCTGTTTCTTTTGCGTTTACCAGCGACTCAGTGAATGGCAATGGCTGAAGACTACACATCGAGACCTGTTTGACCAGGCACTGAAGCTAGAGGCCAACATGCACGAAAAGAAGCCACACACCAGGCAGCGTGCCGGCATCCTCCAGGGCCAACCACTCTGGCGCTTCGCCGAGGGCCAACAGATATACCTACCGTTTGATGCTGAGTATTCATGCTATTCGGGTTATTGTAGCCATTAAAGACACGCCTCTTCGACAGCTCCTCAAGTTGGCTGGTTGCCCGTTTGACGGCCACAAGCTGAATGTCTAGCCAGTCTACGGCCACTAAATGAATGTTTCCCCATATAATGATTATTTTGTCATTTTTGTGCCTAAAAAAACTATTTTTGAAAAAACCTTGACAAAAGATTTTGTCTCGTGGTATGCTGTATTGAGCCTAGATAGGATATTATTATAGTAGTGTCTAGGTTGAGCGCACGTTAAAAAATACCGCTACCCAAAATACCGGATTTTTTTGGGGAAACAGTTAGAGAATGAATAGGGCGCAAGCCTGAAAGTATCTAGCCTTGTGGTCATACAGCTTCTAAGCCAAGTTTGGGGGGGCTATGCCATTATGTGAGGTGAATATGCCCAAACTAAAGGATACGCCCCTATACATCCGTAACCTGTTACTTCCCCAGACGAAAAGCCCACAAGGGCGCAAAGTCTGGTCGGTAGACCTTGAAACGGTCTGGCTTCCGTTTCTAACGGCTACAAACACTATGGGTGATACCGCTATACCATTGGATGCCCTTGGCGCTCCAATACGCCTGTCGGTTGACCAGGATGGTTCTGTCAGGTTCGGTAAAACTGGTAGACCAGTCACCAGAGTAGCCAAGCCCATAGCTGAATCTGTTAGCCTGATACGCCAAAACTTTGTAGCCACGCTTCAGCAATACGCCCAAGATGTCGCTGAATCAAAACAGACAGAGTATGCGGCGCAAGTCGCTATGTCGGTAAAAGCTGGCCAGCCTATCATAGCCCACGACAAGGCAGAATTGGACAAGGCTATTCAGCTTCAAATCGAACAGTCTATAGCGGAAGCCCAAGCGGAAGCCAGTGAGGAAACCAGTCAGGCAGTCCCAGACAAGGAATTGGTAGCGGTAAGCTAGTCAGGCAGCAAGCCCCCCCAAACTTGGCTTAGAAGCAAAAAACGGTAAAGGGGGCTTTTGGTATGACAACATCAAACAGTCTGCCAAAATGGGCTACTCCAGACCGCAAAAACGCCCTTGTTCAACTCTGGATAGAATACGGCAATAAATGTCTCTATGGACATCAAGTCTGTTCGATAGCTGAACATTACCAGTATCGTGAAGCTAAAGCTGTCAAGGTAGCTATACCAGTAGAAATGCCTTGTAAAAATGCGTCTGGTACTCCTATTACAGACCAACAAGGCAATCCGCTATACTTGACCATCTATGCCCAAAAGACAGTCACCACTTACGAGACAAAGACAGCTAGGCTATACGAGCGCAAAAGTGAGCAAGCTATCAAGTTTTGGTTAGAAGATGACAAGGCAGCACAACAAACAGAGTGGCAAGCGGAAAGACTAGCGATGCACAGTCTAGGGGAAATGCGCTACCCTGTCACTGGTAAGTATAATGCAATATCCAGAGACATTTATGCTTCCAACCAGCCACTATATTACTTTCAAGGGCAAGCGGTAAGCGGTCTAACCTTGACACCATTTATCAAAGTCAGGATAGCTTCAAGTTATATGCGCCTGTTTATTGACTTAGGCGATATGCTAAGACAAGTCAGCAAGTCAAAACGGCGAAAAGCTATCAGATATGGCAAGCCACTACCTCAAGAGGTAAGACAAGCCATAAACCGCAAGATACTTGAAGCTGTCAAGGATTATATGTAGCCTACTTAGGCACGAAAAACGGAAAAGACACTTCCGATGGCGGGGGTGTCTTTTGCCTTTTTACCGACCTTTTACTGGTTTTTTGCTAGGCGGGCGATACGGAGAGTGTCGCCCGCTTCTTTATATCCATTCTGAAAGGGGGGGGAGTCTATGACTGCCACAGAGATTCTCCAGACGCTAATGCGACTGGCCAGGAAAGACAGCGGGCTTCCGGAGGCAGACAGGGAAGCGTTATTTGACGCTTACTGCTTCTGCCTTGCCCAGTGGGACTTGCTGGAAGCATCACTAAAGAAAGCTGGATAAGGGGGTGGAATGTATACACCTTGGGGAGCATCAGACAGCCAAGCAACACTAGCGGAAGGGATCGTCTCATACGGAACACCTTCTCACGGGGGAATATGGCTCTCTACTGAGAGACAAGCCCAATTACCAGAAGGGATTGATAACTTCACGCATGACCTGAGGTGGTGGGAGGAGGATTGCGACTGGGTAGTACCGTATATTCTCTTTAAGGATGACATTGAAAAGCATGGTACTGCTTACAAGTTTACCGAGAATCTGTCATCTGCTTATATCATAGCCAAAAGGTATCACCCTGAAATACTAGATAGCTAACCGCAGAAATAGAATAAAGGAAAGGAGGGCGATGCTATGTCCACACTCTCTGAGATCGCTATTGATATCCTGGAGCGGACAAACGATGGCGACGACCTGGATCCCCGGGACCTCAAGTTGCTGGAGATGGCGGTCAATGGCTTTCTAAATGAAAAGGGGGCGGTAGCCTTTGCGCAGCTCCACGCCAACGTGATAGCCGGCTACCAAAAGCCCTGGCTGTGTGGTGTGGAACACCTGACTATTGACCATGCCGGTTATGTGCGCTGGAAGGACAGTGTCGTTGAGCACTATTCTTTCGACAACCTCTCCTCACCTGAGGTAGTAGAGCAAGCCACGGAGCTGGGGGAGCGGTGCGTAATACTGGAAGCGAAGGGGATAACACCCACTACCCATACAGCAATATGGGAGTGGCCGGACTAACAAGGAGGTGACAGTTGAAAGTTGAGGAAGGGGGAGGTATCAATTGGACGTGGTTCAAAGTCCAGAATGGTGATTTGGTTGCTGTCTTCAGACTCCACTACGGTGAGGAGCCGCTTGCGGCCTTCCGCAAGCGGCAGAAACGTATGACAACTGTTAAACACATCAACGTACCTATGGCTACCTGGAGAGAAAAATGCGACCTTATTGCGAACCACACCAATAAGTCTCGTGGTTACTCACTCCCGGAGGTAGCCGAAGCATTTGGTTGGCTGAATGACCTCTTCAGGCGTGTGGCTGATACCCACGAGAGAGAAGCCTGTTCAGAGGGTACAATGCGGCACCTCGAGTATCACGGTGTTGCAGTATGCAGATTATAAAGAAAGGGGGTGGGACGTGGATATTCTGTGCACCAGATGTGGTGAGCCCTGGGACGTCTTTAGTCTGGTCGATGACATGACACCCGGGGAAGCCAAAGACCTGAAGGCAGGCAGAGGTTGTCCGTGCTGCGCAAGCAAGGAACTATGCACGGAAGATATCAGTTGCGAGGAGTGCGACCGCGCCGAGGGGTTCAGCTCCACCTGCAGCGACAAGAAGTTCAAGAACATTGCTCCGGAGGGATCCCTCGCACAGGCAGCAATAGCTGACATCATGGGCGACGATATCGACGGGCTAGCCGCCTCCATGGAGGACTTCGGGTTTACCTAATCGAGAAACCAAGAGAAAGGTAGAAGAGACATGATTTGGGTCGTGGCGGTTATTATCCTTAGCGTGGTTGACGCCTACTTAACGAGGCATTTGTTAGGGCTAGGGCCCGAGGAACTTAATACGCTTTATCCGCTCTGGCTTCTTACCAATGTACCGCTAAGGGGTGGTATTGCGATATTGGGAGCTTTGTGGTTCAACAGTAACCACTGGGACTGGTTATTGTGGGGCTGGACACTCCTTTTATCCGGGATAGTTATTTGGAATCTACTTGTTCTCCTGGTTATTAAGTTTGGAGGGTGGTAGCCATGCTGAAAGTGGAATGTGCTTGGTGCGGTAAGGATATGGGCGAGAAAGATGGCCAGGGTGAGGAGGGTATCACCCACGGCATATGTGATGAATGTAAGGCTCAATTAGAAGCCGAGACCAAATCAGAGGGTAGATAAACAAAAGGAGGAGAAACATGGTGATGTATTTTCCACAGAGGGGAGAGCCTCAGGATTATTCCGCAAAGGATGTGGGGAGAGATGACGGGCAATCTCTGGTTGAGCTCAAACAGGTGAAGGCTGTCTGCAACCGGTGCCAAGCTAGCTACGAGGACTCCGAGAGTATCGAGCTGGCGAGGAAGTGGATTGCTGATGGATACGCGCCATGTCCGAACATCCCGTGTCCCGGGCAGCTCACGATTATCGCAGGTTAGAAACCAAAAGAAAGGAGGAAATCATGGGAAGGGTATTTGTTTATGACGGAAGAGAGTTCCCGGACCCGGACCCGAATATGTCGCCGGAGGAGGTCAGGCAATCTATGTCTACCTTCTTCCCCGAGCTCGCCAATGCCGAAATCAAGGAGAGCAAGCGGGGTGAGGATGACATCTTCGAGTTTAAGAAACGCGTCGGCACTAAGGGGTAGGTATGAACGAGGCTGAATATATCGAGAGAGTCGTTCGTGCCTTAGAGAAGGTGCCTGAGAAGAAACTCCTCATCATTGACCTGGTAAACAGCATCCCCATAGTGAACGGGGACCTCGACGCTGTAGAGGTATCCAACCGGCAGGTGGAGATAAATCTAGCCATTGCAGAGGCAAAGGCTTACGGCACCCATACGATTATGTCAGTAGAGGCGCTGTTTAGGTCGGGCGGCGGAGAGGATACTTAGATGTGGGACCTCGATAGTCTTGTTTTTAACAATAACCAGCGGGCTCTCTACTCTATGATGAGGGGTTATGCAGTTGAAGAGGTTCGATCACCGCTGCCGAGTGCTTGGCCATTCGCCATCATGGCCGACAAACTGGCTATAAGGCTGCCTCTTCTAACGGCAATTATGACTTGCCTGGAAGACAGCGAAACTGTAATGGAGTTCACAGCGCTGTGCAGGATGCTCTTGCCCGAATACGAAACGGACATATTATCGGAAGCAAAGAGCCGGAGAGTGTATAGGTTCTGCTATCTCTATGGTAAGAAATACTACCCGCTTCCGGCAAATACCCAATGTGGTATTGGGGACCTGCTTCAGGGGATGCCGGTGGAGCTGATGGGCATGTCGTACACAGCGTACCATGAACTGGACATGATGCCGGCATATCTCCTGCTGCTGTCGCTCGTTGTCTACCCTTACGAAGGTGATGAACGTGACTCGGAAGATGATAACGTCCCGTTCGACCCGTTTGACCCGCTTGGTTCCAGGGGCTGGAAGCCAAGTCGTGATGACGTTAGATGGGTAAAAGACTTGGTTGCGCAGCTCGCAGATGGTGGGCAATGGATCGCCCCAATGGGGTTCACTATAACCAAAATCGACAACCAGAACCTCGAAATCCGACAAGCCGATAATACCCCTGAGGTACAGGAGACGGTACGACGGACAGTTCTAATTGCGCAAAAAGTAGGCATCACGGTAAAGGTCAAAGTCGGGCGTACTGGGGAAGAGAAACAGGTTGTGGGAGCCAGAATACCGCTGTTAGATACAGTTAAGAACATTGTAGGTCAAGACCTGGCTAGTCGCATACCCCCCCAAGGCTGGCACCCGGACGAGCTACATAAACTAACTAACGGAACGCCGTATGAGGGAGTCGGAGAATTCGCTGACTGGGTTTGCGCTAAGACAGGCTGTATCGTGCTGGATTCAAATTATGAGCACTGCGCCTACGAGGAAGGCATGGCAGAGCCGATATTCAGATGGACACAATACAATGTGACTACTCTAACTACGCAGTGGTCTAAGGTTGTGGAAATACGCACAAAAATAGACCACATCGTAGAATGGCTCGAAGCCGACAAGATAAACCGCTTTGAGGAGCTCATGGGGTTCCTGCTGAAGCATCCCCTGGGAGTACCAAGTAAGCATTTCAATTATGAGCAAGGAGAATACTATTGCGAACTAGACCAGGCAGAAGGAGAAGACGACAATGACTTCTGAAAATACTGAGGCGCCTACCTACAGCTGGGCAGTGCCCAAGGAGCTTGGTATACCACCTGACCCCCTACGTCTCAGGCTCGACTTTCACCATCAGTCAACCGTAATGACGTTGTTTCAAGGGGATACGGTCATTACCAGGCAGGTAGATGCTATGGACGTGGCTCATGCCCTGGCCAGCGATTTATCGTTCGGCTCAGGGCTACTGCCGGCCAATACTCTATGGTGGCAGAACACCAAGGAGGGGCCAGTTTTTGCACTCTACGTTGAATCTCACATACGCAAGCTGGCTCTCCAGGACCAGGTTGATAAGGCGCCGCGCCGATTCACAATACCGCTGCCGGGTCTAATCTTCCTCTGCTCTCCCGGTAAACCGCCCTGGGTCTTTGCCGTTAAGAAGAAACCTACCAAGGTAACGGATGTCGTCTTTAGAGCGCCGCTCTGCAACATATTCCAAAATGGCAGGTCCTGTCCCGGCAGCCACGCATATCCAACGAGGGTAGCTGATATCGTTCAGTCTTTCTTAATATCCTTCTTCAGCCAAACAGCTGACCTGCGGACCCGGTCGATGCTTTTTCCAGACAACATAGTTCGTTTATGGAAGCACCTGGATAACAAGAAGGTTTTCCCGAAAAATGATCTGGTCGTACACGGTACGATAAAGGATTTGATGCAATATGAATAAACCAGTTGGGTACCTGATGAATCGGCCAGAGGGACTCGTTGGCGACCGCGGGCTTTACTACGACTATATCATCGGGGCTAACGGGGTGTTTATTGAGGCCGAAAGCCCGCTTATGTCTGCCAGGATAGCAGTTGCCGACTGTGATATCAGAGGTCTGGCTCCAGTGGAGCGAAAACTGTCGCTCACCTATGGGAGCATTCCTCAGCGATTTTTCGACCTGGCGCTAGACCTCTTCCTGTCAGACATTACTTCCGAGCACTACGTAGCGGTAATCGGGGATGCCGGCTATCGCTTTTACGTACCGGTGCAGGAAAAGAATAGTGGTGGGGTTACCTATGAGGTGGGGGATGCGGTAGTTATCGAAATGCACTCGCATGGGAAGATGGGTGCATGGTTCAGCGGAACCGACAACAAGGATGAGACGGGGCTTAAGTTATACGGCGTGGTCGGGAACTTAAACGCGACCCCAATAGTGAGGCTCCGGGTCGGTGTCTATGGCTATTTTGAGGAATTGCCATGGAAAGAAGTTTTCGACGGCTCCTTGACCGCAGCTGCGGAATACGAAGAAAAGGAGGTGATAGCTGAGGATGACGTACACGATTTCCTTGAGTCGAATGCCGACCGAGTCGAGCCTCATTCTCGTAGGATGTGGTGGAACGGGTGGTTTCGTCGCTGAGGGGCTTTGCCGTTTACTGATAAACGAGCCGGATATTAAGCTGCTCCTGATAGACCACGACCGGGTGGAGCCGCATAACCTGGCAAGGCAACAGTTTTTCCCCGGGGAGGTGGGCAAGTTTAAGAGCCAGGCTCTTGCAGAGCGGTTGTGTCGGCAGTACGGCCGACCCATCAGGTACAGTGTTTATCCCTATACGTACGACCTGGAAGGCGGAGAGATGGGCCGGGGCCTCCACACTAGGGCCATTCAGGGGATTATCATAAGTTGTGTGGATAATACGGCCGCCCGGAGAGACATCGCTACGACGCTGGAATTTGGCAACTGGTGGCTCGATGCCGGCAATGGATATTCCTCAGGGCAGGTCCTTATCGGCAACGCAAATAAGGGGGATTATCTTAAAAACGGCTTCGACCCACAAACCCAGGAAGTAACCGCCTTGCCTATCCCCACGCTTCAGCTCCCAGCCTTGCTGGTTCCCCCTACGCAAGAGGAGAGGGACCCCCTTGACTGTGCTGAAGAGGTGCAGGCTGAGGAGCAAAGTCCGGTAATCAACCAGGCCATGGCAACATTGGTATTACAGTTCATGCACCAGCTACTCAAGGGTAAGCTGACCTGGATGGGGGCCTACCTCGACCTCGAAGGTGGAACCCTGCAGACAGTGCCGGCGGACCCCGTAGTAGTAGCTCGGATGCTGGGGGTGAAGGTCGATACCCTTATCAAGACAGCTCCCAAACAGAGGACGAATCATAAAGAAAGGAGGTGAAACAGTGGCCAAAGAAGGTCAGGGTAAAGAAGCTGAAAAGGTGGCAGCGGTCCAAGAAGAGCCGGTTAAGCCGACGCTCTCGGATGAGCTCAAGCTTGTCATCACAATCAAAGACGGTAAGGCAATGCTCGGCGCCCAAGCTCCCGAATGCGACCCGTTCTACACGACTTTCAAGGGCAACTTAGCGGCTGCCCTGAAGCAGACACCCCAGTTTGTGAAGGACGCCATGAAGAAATGGGCTGAAAGCCCCCGGTACCCCGACGCGGTTCTGCCCGAGCCCCCGCCGCCGCCCCCCACACCGGCTAGGTCGACGCCGGCCCGAACTGAACCAGCTCAGAAAAAGAAGCCGGCGCAACCCAGCTTCTTCTAATGTCGAAATCCGGTGCCTCCCTGGGGAAGAGGTACCGGATACACCGGATGTTGGCCTACCGGTGCTGAAGATGACAGGCCAGAAAGGAGGTGAAAAAGAAGATGGATATACAAGTAGGCAGATTCAGGGAAGTCCTGGAATTACTGAAACCGGTCGTGCCTCGCAAGTCCACGCTGGAGAGCGTCACCTGTATCATGCTGAAGGACGGCCAGGCTATCGCCACCGACATGGAGACTATGGTAATCACCCCGGTACCCGAAGTAGATCTCACGACCCTGGTTCCTATTGCAGACGTGGCAAAACTACTACACTACACCCGGGGCGGTGAATTACTCCATATAGAGGGGGAGCCTGGCAAACTATCCCTGTCCTGGCCTGGTGGCAGCGCGAGTTTCCCTGTGAAAGAGCCGGAGATGTTCCCGCCCGTACCGGAGTTTGTGCCTGAGGTTGAGGAGTCCCTCAACACCGATATCCTCATCCCTGCCTTGGTCTCCATTCTAGGCTACGCGGCCAAGGATGACGCACGGCCAATCCTCGCCGGAGTCAACCTCATACTCGGAGACCCGGTGCGAGTTGCCGCGGGAGACGGGTTTCGTCTGGCCGACAAAGTGCTGAAGCTCTCTTTCCAGAAGGACCTCTCGGTAATCCTCCCCCGCAACTCCGTGTCCCTGCTCAAACATCTATGGGAGAAGACGCCGAGGACGCCACCCCCAGCTGAAGCCCTGGTACAGGTGCTGGTTGCTAAGAAGTTCGCCAGGGTAGCCTATGCTGACAAGGAGGACAAACAGGCATTGAGGTTCGAGTTCGAGAGGGGCACTACCGCCATCATCAAGCTGGTCGGCGGCAAGTACCCTGATTACCTCAAGCTCATACCGAAGGGAAAGCCGAAGCTGGAGATCCAGGTGTTTGCGCCGGACCTAGAGCTGGCCGTGCGCCGGGTTGCGGGGGTGGCAAAAGCCGGCCTGGGGGGCGTAACGCTCGAATTTGAAGACGGCCAGGCTACGATATCGGCCAAACACGAGGACCAGGAAATCAAAACTACCATTACCACTCTGGGCAGCAAGGGAGTCCCTGCTAGGATAGCTCTCAGTGCGGACTATCTCACCTCATACCTCAGCGGCAAGCCGGGACTGGTCACGATCGCACATACCGGTAAAACCGCCCCAGTGACATTCCAGAGCCAGAATGACCCCAGGGTCCTGATCATGCCAATGCAGCTAAAGGAAGAACCGGCGAAGCCGGCCGAACCGGCGGAAACAGAAACGGAAACCGGCGAAACAGAAACGGAAACCGGCGAAACGGAAACGGAACCGGAAGAACAGGAAGCCCCGGTAGACTAAGTATACCCGGTATACCCGGTATCCCAAGTAGTTCCCCCTGGGGGGCGCGTGGCTCAACGCCCCCCAGGGGCCCTTATTATGAAAGGAGATTACAGTAATGGTAAGCGTTCAAGAAATGAAAGAGCGTAAAAAGCTGGCACGGGCCCGCTTCGAAAATCCGTACAAGGAGGGTGATATCCTCCACCATTCCTGGGGATACGACCAGACGAATTGTGACTTCTACCAGGTAGTCGGGGTCAAGAAAGCGTCGGTCCTGCTCCGGCAGATCGGTGCTAACCCGGTACCGGGTTCCGAAGGCTTTATGTCTCAGTCACTCATGCCGGAAAAGGATGCGTTCATTACCAAGGGGTCTCACGCCCTAACGAAGTATAGTGACAACTTCGGACCTGATAACCCGACCATCCTCAAACGTGTAGGCTTCTATCCCAACGAGGATGGTACTCTCAGGTACTTTATCCCGGTGCCTTACGGATGGTGCGACCTCTGGGAAGGGAACCCGGAATATAGCAGCTGGTATGCATAGGGGGAGATATGACAACTGTCATGGAGGACGACGAATACAAGGAGAAGCTCAAGGAAGCCCTGGCAAACATCGCCGACACTCTGGAAAAGGCTCTTGCTAAGTTTAAAGACACCCCGCAGGAAGGCCAGGCCCGGGTTGCCATGGCACGTTACGTCACGGGCTACCTGGGGGTTTCCTACGGCTTGAAATATGGGAGATAGTCAATTATGCGCTGGACAGAAAAAGAGATAAAATTCTCTCACTTTTCCCTGGATAAGAGCATCGATGAGATGGTGGGCGCCCTTTGTGACCCAATTATCGTCTCGCCTGGAGAATGGGCCACCCCGGATATGATACCCGAGTGGCTTCGGAGCCAAATTACCATGGACAGGTTACTGGAGCTGATGGTTGCTAATAAGGAGGGGAGAGACCCTGTCGGTACCAACTCGGAAGCCCTGGCCTACATGATCCCCGCGAGTCTGGAAGCTCCGATGGGGTATGACTGGTCACAGATATATCTTCACCTGGGAACCGTGGTAATGAATGGCGGGATGAATAATAAGGTTATGCTCGATGATATCCGTGTGGACACCCTCAATTCGACGCAACAGGAAGACCTGCGCCGGCTCAAGCGATGGCTATACGAAGCAAAGTTGAAACACCGCGCCGGCCGGCGTAAAGAGATCCGCCAGGAACTAAAAGAGGACAAGAAGCGAGAAAAGGAAGAGGAGGCCCTCGTCCAGGTAGCATTCGACCTCGGGCTGGACGACTAGAAAGGTTGACAAGAGTAGTATAGTAGGTACTCTCTAGTAGAGCTAAACCTTGAGGCGCTTAACTGCTTGCCCCCAGCTCAGGTAAAAACGGTGCTCTGCTGGACACTAAGTGCCAATCCTGACTGGGGGCACCTTATTATGCGCAAAGCAGGTAGGAGCAACCGCAGGGGGGGGAGGGTGATATGAGTTTAGAGAATTGCTCAACGGAGAGGCGAGTGCATCGCTGCAAACGGAACCCAACGGACTTTAGCCTTGAAGATAGAGGCGATGGTTGGTATCTATATCCTGGGAACTCCCGAGGTAAGGATGAAGTACACGCATGCCCTTGGTGTGGCCGACTAATGATACACTGGCCTTTCCGAATCCCAGACAAGCAGTAGGGAAACGGACTAATGATTGACCGTATCATTCATCAACCGGTACTGGGGCCGGTAGCCAGAAAGAAGCGCAGCCGGCACTATTTGAGTTTTAATATGCTAAATTAGTATGCGTATAAGCTACACCCAAAATGACCATGCCATCCCCCAAAAGTCCTGGCCCTAATCTACTATTGACAGACGTTTACCTCTCTGTTAGGCTAGACACATGGCCAAACCAACTTTAGCTAAATTGAAGTGTCTCAGGTGTGGGCATGAGTGGATCCCCCTACGCGAAGACCCGCGCATGTGTCCCGAGTGCAAGTCACCCTGGTGGGACACCCTAAAGCTGAACCGGTCGGGGCTAAGGGCTTCACCAAGTAAAAACATGAAGAAAGCCGAGACTCCAGTTAGCAATGGCTCTCGGCTTTAAAAAGGAGGTGATACATAGAGCACGCATCACATTTTTATTCTAGCACAAATGGGAAAATCTGACAAGAAAGGAGATAACATCGTGAAGAAGTTTCTAAAATCGTTCCGCTATGGCCAGAAGGGATTCACCCTGGTGGAGTTGCTTATAGTGATTGCCATTCTGGGTATTCTGGCGGCGGTAGCCATACCTAACCTTACTAAGTTCATCGGCGCTGGCCAAACACAGGCAGAGGAGACCGAGCTTGACGTGGTGCAGACAGCGGTCATTGCTTATATGTCCGACAATGACGGAGACCTGCCAACAGCTGACCCTGTTGCTGGTGGTCTACTTACGAACCTTATTGATGAGTTTCTTGTAGGTGGTTTCACTAGCCTTGGTTATGGTTCTTACACTGTAGCTGATGATGGGGATGTAACTAGAACGCCATAGGGAGGTGGTAACTTGTCCATGTCGCGCTCGGTTGGCAGTAGCCTTAACGTTAAAGAAGATAGAGGGGAACATAGTCTGGTGAAGAGAGCACTTTCGCTACCAAGTTCCCTTCTCATCTCGTTATGGTTTGCCTTGAATATTGCCGACACCCTCCTATCGTTCCACCTCATTGGTGAAGGCGGAAGGGAGTTATGGTTTGTCCATTCGGTCACCGGCAGCATGATATGGACAACGGTTATCAAATACGTTGTCGCTGTCATTGTCGTGCTGGGCCTGGCCTGGATTGGTCGGTTGCGCTGGCTTGTCTGGTTTATTCTGCCGATGATTGTCCTGGTCGCCTGGCTCCTATTTCTTGAGTTATGGTTATTACTGTAGTTTGGCGGGCTCTGCCAGGGGAGACCAGGGCGAAATCTATCAGCAGCTCCCCTCCCGTTGCAGCCTTGGGCATAATCGGGCAAGTGGCATCCCGCCGCCAGAAATGTAAAAGGGGGTAGGACACCTCCCCCGCCTGAGAATTGGCAATGAAATGCAATCGAGCCGGCAGGTCGTTAAATAAAATTAACGACTTTTCTCCGGAACCGGTTAAGTAAAACTAACCGGTTTCTTTTGCCCTTCTTGACCCCCACCTTCAGGGGCGAGAGGTATAGAAACACTTGGAAATCGTTTAAGGTGCCTAGACATCGACTACAGAGCGCCAGTTTTTGCAAGGTAGAACCCCCCGGAGACAGAAGTAGCCGGCCCCCCCTTTTTTTTGACAAGATTGTAAAAATCGGCCCCTGGGGTATTGACAAGCCCCTCTACTTGTGCTAGTCTAGCGTCATTGTGCCAGAACCAAAGTTAGAACTAGCCGCCAAATACCTGACAAATCCCCAGGCCCGTAAGAGACTGGGACTTAGCCGATTCCAGTTTAATATCCGCGTCGAGCGGGGCGTCTTCCCCAGACCGACCTATGTTGATACCGTTATATGTGGAGGTGTTACCCAACATGTACACTATTTCGATGAAAACTGGGTCAGGATAGCTAAAGCTATCATGGAGTCCGCCCCTGGTAATAGCGGCGACTTGGATAAGAGTAAATAAACAAGCCGCCTGAAGTTAATCAGACGGCTTGAGCAAAGGCGCCAGAGGCTGTAACCCCACCACCTTTATGTCATTTTAGCACGGCTCAAGCCCCCGGTCAATGAATAGAGGAGTCCAAGCGGATTAAATATGATACGACACCCTGAAGTAAGCACCTCTGAAAATCTGGCTGGGGAACCAGGATTCGAACCTGGGCTACGTGGTCCAGAGCCACGTGTCCTACCGCTAGACGATTCCCCAGCGAGCGATGTCACAGAATCAAAATCTAGCCCCCCTCCCGGACTTTTGAGTGGTATTATCCCCCTCAATTTGCCCCAAAAAAGGGCAGGGATTGTAAAGCTGCTTCAGAGTCAGCTTTACAATCCCCGTACCCCGTACCATATTCTACCGCAACTAGCACTAAAATACCAGCCGCTTAAGCTTACATCTCCCCTCCGTCAATCGTTATATATATTACCGACAACGCCGGACCGACCTCTAGCGACTGTCCTTGCCGTGTTGCCAAGACATGCCTTCGATGATGCCCCTGAGAGCGCCTCTATAGAGGCCACGCTAACGCTGCCGGAATCTGCTATGGAGGTGGCGTTATGCTAACCAAACAAGCCATTCAGGAATTCTTTCTCAGCCGGGGCGGAGTCCGCCCCAAGACCCTGAAGGACTACCGCATGCACCTGGCGCATTTTCAGAGGTTCTTCCCCGCCGATTTGCCCAAGACCCCCCAGCCTCTTCAATCCTATCTCAACAGCTTCCCCATCAAGTCCGAAGCTAACCCCCAGGGTGTTGAGCCGGAAACTGTCCACGCCCGCTTCCGCACCATTCGAGCCTTATACAACCAACTCGAGCTCTGGCATCCCAAAATACCCAATCCTATGAAACTGGTCAGGCCGCCAGAGCTAAAGAAAAAGGCCATGCGGATATTCGCCGACAGTGAGCTCCACTCCCTGTTTAGCCTGCCGCTCTCCCCCAGGGACCGCGCCCTGCTCACTCTCCTCCTGGACGTCGGGCCCAGGGCGGGGGAGTGCGCCAACCTGACCTGGGAAGATGTGATAGTCGGCTATGTAATGCTCAGAGGAAAGACTGGGCAGAGGGAGATACCGATCAGCCAGGTCACCTACCGGCAACTGCAGGCGCTCAGGTCCGGGAACGGCACCAGCAACCAGCAGCACGTCTTCCTGGGGAAACGCGGCCCGATGACCTACCAGGGCATTTACAACTTGGTGCGCCACCTCTGCCACCAGGCCGGCATTGACGGCAAGCGGTGCTCACCGCATACATTTCGTCACACCTTTGCTACAATTTACGCCGCAGCCGAGGGATGCGACCCCAAGGTCCTGCAGGATATCCTAGGGCACAGAGACTTCAAGACGACCCTGCGTTATATCCAAAACAACCCTATACGTATGGCGCGGAATCACCAGCGCTGCACCCCCCTGAAGGTGCTGGACATAGTCGCCCAGGGGATTTTATTCGAGACCCAGCCTATAAAAGAAGCTGAAGAGATATTAGCGCGGAAGCAGGATTAGAGATGACTACACAAGTGCAAATCCAGGGGCTAGGTAGCTTTGCCGACTTTGGCTTTACCCTGGAGCATGATGGTGCCAGTGCCGTCTTCCTTCTACACGAGGGGGAGCTGGTGGCCCGGTTTAGCCAGACAGGAGCCACCGAGGAGAGCCTACAGGCTGAGTGCAACAAACACCTCGTTATGAAACATGGATAGGATAGTTGTCTCTGGGAGGCAAACCATAGGATGCAAAAGCGGAGGGGACAAGAAATGATGGAGAAGAAAGAGGTAACCGAGGAGCGATTCCTGCAAGCCCTGGCCGAGCATGAGGATGAAGTGTACCACATAGAGATCAAGGCCTGGCAGATGCCGATTCTTCACGCGCTAATTGCCCTGGGTGCCGGCCATCCCGAGGTCAAGACCCTGGGCTCGCCAACGAAGGACCTCATCACCCAGGTCCGCTGGTGGTGTAGAGAGAGATTCAGCGAGTGGGGCTTCTCCCCGGAAGAGGTCGAGTACCTGGACAAACTGAGGGAAGACGCCCAGGGGGAGCATCACTGATGGATGATATGAAAGAATACATGTGGCTCATAAAGACTGCCAAGGGCGACTTCTTCATAACCGTGCTGGGCGATTGGAATCTGGAAGAGGCGGCCACTAAGGCCCGGCTGGTGTTTGAGGCGCTAAAGCTCGATATTACCGCCATGATTCCGAGAAAACGAGTTACCGTCCCCGATAATACGATGTGCACCATCTATGAGAACGCGAAAGAGCCCTTAGGCTTTGCCTTCCTGGCTGGGCAGAAACTCTGGGAGGTCTGCGACCGCGGCAGCGAATATGAGGCTGAGCTGATACGCTTGAAAGAGGAGGTCTAGATGATAATTGACCCAGAACGAATTGTACACGCCAGTAGCATTTCGTCAGGCAGGGGGCTGGTCGAGATGGAACTTGAAGGGGGCTTCCCAGAGATTGAAGAGGAAAAGGGGAAGAGTGTCATCTTCGCAGTCATGTTCGGTGAAAGTCTCATAATTGTTATCGGCACGGTCACAGATTATCAAGAGGTGGAGCCCGACCCGGATTTTCCTGAGCAGGATGTATTCGCTCGACTTTCCGTTAGCGGTCAGAGCATATCCATATCATTTTGAGATAAACAGTAGGTGGATACTGTGAAAGAGCGACTGGACGAAGATGGTGAGCTCGAGAGGCACTGCTCCAAGTGCGGTGAATGGTGGCCCGCGGACCGTGAGTTTTTCTTTGGCTATACCGACCAGAAAGGCAAAGAGCACCTGCATGACTGGTGTAAAGCGTGTTACCTGGAGCGGAGAAAAGAGCTACGGCGGCGAAAACTGGCTGCCGTCGCATAGGAAGAGAAGGAAGAATGGTGCAGGGAATACCGGTAACAGAGCTGGATGCAGAGACAATGGCGAGGCTTGGCTTGTCCACAACTCCGTCGCTCGAGCAGACCGGCAATAAGCATCTCTCCCTGGGAAGGGTGCTTAAAGCACTGAAGGGAATAGGGGATAAAGATGCCCTGTGGGTATTAGACCAGGCTAAATCGTGTGTGGAGGGGAAAGAAGAATCAAGCCCGCCGGTCAAAAAAGTGGGACCCCACTATGTACCGCCGATCCGCTTGACCCTTGAGGTGGTAGCACGGTATTTCCGGGTGACTCCCCAGGTCTTAAAACAGCGGGGGCGTGTTGTTGAAATAGTCGAGGCCAGGCAAGTGGCCATGTATATCTTGTGGAGCAGCTCCGGCTATTCCCTGAGCCAGATCGGCAAGGCATTGGGCGGCAGGTCGCCGGCTACTGTAAGTCACGGTTTTCAAAAGATAGCCAAGCAGGTTGCCGTTAGCACAGGAATGGGAAAGAAGGTCACCGAGATCAAGGGGGAGTTATACCCACAGTGACATTATATCGAAGGGGTGTGAGTATCATGAGCCAGGGTAAAAGACAATCCGTAAGGTTCCTGGCCATTCGGAGAAAGCCGCAAGCGGGGCCGGATGTAACGCGTTACAAACACGTTACACTCAGGCGTGGCGTTTTTGACAACGGCGCGGGGGGGCTCTTTGCTAGGCTCATGTAACGCGTTACAGGGTCGTTACGTAACGGTTACCCTCTCCCTCTCCCTCTCATATACCTTAATAGATAAATCCTTATTAAAGAACCCTATATAGATAAAGACGGTAACTGTTACGTAACAGTTACAAGGGGTGAGGAACATATGCCGGCATTGCCCTGGATGAAGATGTGGATCGAGGCTTTAGATGATTCGAAACTAACCAGGCTATCCCTGGCTGAAAGGGGAGCTTGGTGGGGCCTTCTTCAGTTGGCACACAGATGCGAAGCTGGCGGTAAAGTCGTTAGTGGGGGCCAGGCCATGACTATGGAAGAGATCACTGACGCCTTACATATAAAAAATGGAGAGGACCGGGAGTCATTGCGGTCTATGATAGAAAAGATGCAGGCCCGCGGCAGCCTGGTATGGAATGGTGAGACGCTTTTCGTAATTCATCTTGACGAGAGACAGACAATACCGCCGTCTGCGGAGCGGAGCGCCGTTGCTGAGCGTGTGCGTCAACATAGGGCACGGAAACAGGAACACAAGCCGATGGACCCGATGCTGGCGGAGATGCAAACCAGAATCGGGATTGAGTACAAGGAGCGCAGAAATGAATTAGGCCGCGAACTCACTACAGAGGAGCGGCTTGGCCTCGAGGACCAGATTGGCAAGAAGCTGGAGGAGAAGCATGGACGTAAAATCGGGGACGCGATAGAGCAGAATTATGGGCGCGACGCCCGCCACTCTTGGGAGCAGGCACAACCTGGAGGAGCTGAAGGATAATGAAGTTTCGCATTGGGTTTGAGAATGAATTGATAGCCGAGCGGGAGGACCTGCAGCCCGCTTTCGTCAAGGGCGCCCTGGCTGCAGACCAAGGAGACCCCGACGAGAACCCCTACCGGCGCCGGCACTTCCGGAGCGCCTGGGACATCGGTTACTAGGGAGTGAAGCAGGGGAAGGTGACCGTACTACAAGAGGAGGCGGCCTAGTGAAGATAGACAAGGCAATCGAGATCCTCAAGGACCTTTTAGGCGAGGGGCCTCAGTTTTCGCCAGACGACAGACGTGAAGCGGTCCAGCTGGGAGTCGAAGCCCTGAGCTATGTAGAGCGTAGCAGGGCTTTTGGCGATTACCCTGTTTGCCGGCTACTACCAGGTGAAACAGAACAAGAGGAGGTGACCAAGTGAAAATAAACGAGGCTATCAGGTTATCAGCGGCTCTTCGGGAAACCACCTTGCTTCAGCCATTACGGGCTTTCAGTGAAGCCGTCCAGCTGGGCATCGAAGCCCTGAAACGAGTCCGGGATATGCGTATCTCTCCGTGTACGACGGCCGACGAGCAGTTGCCGGGCGAGACCGATGAAGCCAACGAAGCCAGACAGTTGGGGATGGCAGAACGGGCAGAGTAGGAGCAAGCCGCTCATAGAGTAAATAATCCAAACAGGTGAAACAGAATGAATGATATGGATATTCTGCGGCGTGCCTATGAGCGTGAGCATGATACCAGGGAGCGGAGACCATCGCATCTTCGGAGCTGGGAGTATTACACCTTAGGCGCCTCGCGCGATGATATCAGACGGCTCCTGGATGAAGGCTTCATTGTCGTGGCCATGAAGGCCAGCGGCCTGACGAAGTACAAGCTGAGTGAGAAGGGGAACGATTTTGTCTGGGCGACGACCATGGAGCGGGAGTTTACCAGGGTGCCGGCGGCCACTGTCAGGGAGGCCATGGACCTGGTTGTTGGTTTCGATGATATCAAAGAGGCCATAGCTGGGGCGGTGGAAGCGCGACGGCGGATCCATTTTCTCCTGGAGGGGCCACCGGCCTGCGCCAAGTCAATAATGCTGGAGGGGGTGCGCTCGGCGGTACCCGACGCTTTTATCGCTTTCGGCAGCCGCACGTCCGCCTCGGGGTTATCAGAGGCCCTATTTGAACATCAGCCATCGGTACTCCTGCTGGATGAGGCGGACAAGATGCACATGGACGTATACTCGGTTCTGCTCGGACTCATGGAAAGCGGGGAGATCCTGGAAACCAAGAGCCGGAAGACTCGAGGCATTAAGCTGGAGACCATGCTGATAGCAGCCTGCAATAGCACGGCGAAGATGCCCAGGGAGTTTCTATCTCGTTTCGCCTTGCATGTTCTTTTCCCCGCCTACACCCGGGACGAATTCATTGATGTCTGCCGTGGCTTCCTCAGCCGGGCAGAGCATTGTCCTGAGGATATCGCTGTCGTTATCGGCCGCGCCATCTATGACTATGACCTCGGCGACGTGCGTAAAGCCCGCGGGGTCTGGCAGTTGATGGAGGAGGCCACCGAAGAAGAGGTCTACCGGGTTGTTCGGTTCATGCAGAAATATGCTCCGCCTGATATTAGAAGGCGTAAAACGCCATCGCCGCAGCGCCTGGAAGGAATGTGACCGGCGTGTAATAGGAGCTATACGCAGAAAGGAGAATTATGGAAGTATTCGTTCATCGAAATCCGATTGGTTGTGAGACATTTGACCTTGAAGATATCAAGGAATTGGAGGAGCAGCTCAGCTCCTTTGGGGTCCTCCGTCCTCTCGACGATAAGGCTGAGGTTCTTATCGAAATAACTGGTACCTGGGGACAAATCCGGGAGCTTCTTTCCCAGCCCTGTTTTAAGGATATCTGGTTCGACCCGCAGCGGTCCCCTCTTGCCCATGTAGAGGCAGCTGAGAAGTGCACTGATGAGAACCCGTGCTGTGAGCGACGGGGAGAATATAATGGCTACCACTCAGGGTCTCTATTGTTCGAGTGCCCAAAACACTGTAGCTGCCATGATTAGCGTATAAGGTATATTACACGCAGAGGAGACTGAAATGGCGGACGAAGAAAAGCTGTCCAAGCTAAACAAAGGAGTCTGGTTCTGGCAAAAGGAATGGTGGTGGGCTATTGCTATCAAGGACCTCGTATCCCGAAAGCTCGAGGAGGATCCCGGCGATTCGGTCACCATCACAGTGAGCGAGGTTAATGCAGTGCTGGACGAACTGGCTGATTCTTTCGGCAAGAGGCTGAAGGCGCTGGCTGTTTTCCCCCCCCGTATTTCATTTAGTGGGCCACCAGAGATAATACTCCGGCAGGACTAGCGTATAAGCTACATTAAGGAGGTTTTTATGAATGAACTTTTGACAACGATTAAAGAGGTCCAGGAAGGGGGGAAAAACTTAGCCAACTGGTATTTGAGCCGCGGATATATGTTGCTGGATATCCAGACAGGAGCCCGAGGTCAACGCTTTCCTAGCGAACACGTAGGCGCACAACCGTATTATGTTCGCCGGAATCCGGTCTATGTTCTTGGTCGGCCTGAAGGCATCGAAGCTGCCCCAGCTCCACCAAGATGGACTCCGCCAACCAAGGATGAGCAGTCCGAGGAAAAGGCAGCGTAACATTACCGGCAGAGGAGGTTAAGATGGCCGAAAGTAAGGTATGGAAGCAAGAGAGGCCGGAATGGTGCCCGCAGCCGCATTGCGAGTTCCGCCGGCGGGTGATGGATAGCCTGTGCGGAGGGCGGCTCCCGCAACCGGTACCGCATGCCGGCGACTTTAATACCTTCAGGGTGTGCTTCAACGATGATGAGACTCCGGATGCTCCGGTGCTGCCGATTATGTTCAATAGTAGCGACCTAAACTGGCTCCGGTGGATATTTGATGCGCTAGACGGCCGGGAAACCAGTTTCATCGGAAGGTAACAAGCAAAGCAGATGACCTGTGGAGAAGGGGCCGTGACGTATAATAGGAGTTATACGCAAAGGAGGTAATAAGGATGGCTAAAACTAAAATTGACCTATGGATTGAGGAGCCCCTTCTTGAAGAGCTGGAAAAAACCATAAGCCTAGAAGTAGAAGGTGACGAGAGGATACATGTGAGGTCCCAAATTATCAACGGGGCCATCGAGGGATTTCTTAAGCGATTACACCGTGAGGAGGTAAGTATGAAATACCCGGAAGTGAAGGTCATGAATTCAGCTGATGGATATACAGTGAAGGTCGCCGTATTTCGTCATGTGACATCGCCAAAGGAAATTACCGTTCACATCGAGTCTATACATCCCTTGCCACCGCGGCAACCTGAAGAGTTTACCAGCTCAGTTTGTAAGCTGGTAAAGCCAGGGGAGGGCCATAGCTTCAAGGTAGAGTCTACTTATCCGGAGAAGTCCTAGGCGTATAAGCTACATTACACGCAAAGGAAATAAGAGTGAAAGATTATCCCTGGCCTTTTGAATTAGCCTGGTTCTGCTATCGCATAGCGAAAAGTAAAGGATGGTGTCTGGATAAAGCCCTCCAGCTCCTCGCATGGAACTCTGTGAAACAACGTTGGAGCAAAATCCGGACTCTCAAGGCTGCTAAATTACTGATTGGAGTGTGGTCTGCAGGAGGTCGAAATTGAAAAAGATTGGTTTTTCGGGGGGATTTGTTAAAAGAAGTGATGCTTTAAAAGAAGCAGCGCGCAGAAGGCCGCTGAATGAATATAAAGATGATAAAATAACGGTCCCCCAAAGACGAATAGAAGGGTACTATCGTATAAGGTACGAGTATCAGAGTTGAGCGTATAACGGCTGTTACACGCAGAGGAGGAGGCCAGTGGACCTTCAGCAAGCACAGAAAATAGGGGACGAAGTCCTTAAGCGGCTTTCTCCCTACTGCAAGCCAATGCGAATCGAGGTGGTAGGAAGCATCCGGAGACGAAGACCATTACCCCGGGATATTGATATTGTTCTTATCCCTTCCGACCCCTGGAACCTCACCCACGAGATTGCCGGGCTGGGGCCAGCCCAAGCCAGTGGCGACAAGGTGAAGCGAGTTAGCTACAACGGCGTTCAAGTTGACCTCTACTTCGCTACTGAGGAGACCTGGGCTACCCTCCTACTTATTCGCACGGGGTCCAAACAGAATAACATAAGACTGGCCTGGCTAGCCAAACAGAAGGAGTGGCGCCTGGCAGCCAGCGGTGATGGGCTATTTAATGAGAAAGGGGAGAGGATAGCTGGTGATACTGAGGAGTCAATTTATGAGGCGCTGGGACTTCGGTACCAGGAGCCCTGGGAGAGAAGCTAGAAAGAGAAAGGAGATTAAGATGACTGAGCCCTCGATTATCAAGACTCAGAAGACGGTCAGCGAAACGCTGGCTGACCTGCGCCGGCACTTTTCTAAATGGGGAATAGACGACTGGGAACCGATACCAGCTGAGAATGGGGCTGGCTATGCTGTGCGCTATTTCAGGAATAGAAGCTGGACAGAGATCGCGTCTTACTACCAACCAACCAAGGCGAAGAATTTAAGGGTCTGTTACCAGGTTATCGATAACATGTTCCGCTGGGAAGCAAGGGGGGTTAGCGGCTTAGTGAAGGGGACGGCATTCATGGGCGGTGAGCTAGTTGCTACAGGAAGACAGGGAAAGGAGTCAGTGGATGAATCCTGCGCCGTATTGGGAGTCGATCCGGAAGCTTCCTGGGAGGAGGTCGATAGAGTATACAAAATAAAGGTGCAATATGCCCACCCTGATAGGTTTCCAGATGCCGGAGAGAAAAAGGCAGCCGAGGGAAGATTCAAGCGACTGCAGAAGGCGTATGAGTTTCTCGAGAAGGTCAAGAGAGGTAAAAACAATGAAGCTCGAGGCAGGTGATATTGGAGTTGATATGAGAGTAGTAGGAATTGATTTGACGGGATCTGAAAAGAAGGCTTCTGGGGTGGCGGCCCTATGGGGTGATGGACTGGCGCAGACTGAAAGACTTAAGACGGACGAAGATATATTAGCAATGGTAGATTCTACCGGGCCTGGCATAGTCTCCATTGACTCTCCGCTCTCGCTCCCAGAAGACCCGACCAAGATTTACCGGGACTGCGAGCTGACCTTGAAGCGCCGGGGAATCGGCGTCTACTGGTGCCTTTTGCCGTCGATGAAAGCTCTTACGATGCGCGGCATTGCATTAGCCGCAAAGTTGAGGGCGGAGGGCTTTAATGTTATCGAGAGCTACCCGGGGGCAGCCCAGGATATACTGGGGATCCCCAGGAAAAGCAAGGGTACCGAAGTATTAGCCGACGCCCTGCGTGAATATGGGATCAGGGGGAACCTGGCAGTTTCACATGATGAGCTGGATGCCATCACCGCTGCCATGGTGGGCATTCTCTATCTCCAGGGAGACTACGAGGCGCTGGGATGCCTGATATTGCCTAGAAAAAGAGGAGGTGAATTATGAAACGGAGGCTAGTTAAGATTTTAGGCAAGTTGGCCGTTGCCTTTTATAATTGTGCGGCCAGGTTGTCAAGCTACGATATAAAGTCGTTTACGAACATAACGATTAACATAGACAAGATAAACCCTGATTCTGTGGATGTCACAGTAATAAGTGAATCTGAAATAAGAAACTTCTCGGATATCGTGGAAGGCAAATCAGAAGCCCCTGACTGTCGCCCATGTAGGCTTATTGAAGGCTCCCAACTACGAGTATCCTCCAGAGTAAACTTTGACTCCTAAAAGACGGGTCCAAAAAAGAGGGATGATTAAGAGGAGGCTAGGAGAAGGACTAGATGAAAGTTATCGACTCAATGTGGTTCAATACCATGCAAGGCTGCTTTGGCATTGTCGTTGGTGAGAATGACGAGGGAAAGCGCGGGCTCTTTGCCGGCGTCGTCGGCGGCCTCGACCAGCCAGCTGATGAGCAGGCAATCCTGGACTGGGGCAATAGGGTTAATATCCCCATGATGGAAGGCCTGATAGCTAAAACGAAGAAGAGCTAGGAGGTAGAAACGTGCGCGACTCAATCGACAAAGTGAAGGAATCCTTAAAGGAAGCTGGCAGCGGGCAGACTATCTACCAGGTCATGGCTGAGAAGCACTTTCTCCTCAGGCCTGGGGAGGATACACAACGTCGAGAGTAACGCTAGAGGTAAGGAGAAGGAGCGTGACATCAGATAATCGGCGCAGCTTAAGCAAGAGGGAGTCGCAGATACTCCAGCTGCTCTCCGAGGGTCTCACTAATAAGGAAATCGGGTCTAAGCTTAATACCTCGGAACAAACGGTGAAAAATATCGTCTATCAGCTTCTCTTAAAGACTGGCACTAAATCCAGAGCCCATGTAGTAGCGAAGGCTTTCCAGGAAGGCTGGTTTGGAGAAACAGCCACTACTAAGGCTCCCAGGGAGCAAACGGAGCACGACATCTCGGAGGAAGAGAAACCAACGGCCCCTAGTCTTGGAGATACACTCACAATAGGCGAAGTAGCCCTTCTACTCCGCATTCACATCAACACAGTGAGGCGGTGGTGCAACCAAGGAATACTAAAGTTCTACCGTATTGGGACACGTGGGGACAGACGGTTGCGGCGGGAAGATATTGAGGAGTTTGTGAGGAAAGGGGGAAAAGAGGAGGCAGCAATGCAGACAAACGCTAGTATTTCGCTTAATTTGGGACAGCGGTTAGTACAAGTCGGTGATAAGGTCCTGGGTCTCTGTGACGGGGTCACCATTACGGTTACTGAGGCTACACCGGAGGAACTGACCGAGCTAATGAACGCTCCGGTCATTCAGGTGGTCAAGCCGAAAAAGGAGGAGTTACCGTGAATTTCTTTTTCGTAGCCATCATTATCCTTACGGGGGAGCACCTAAACTGACCTCTGTTGTCTCCGAATAATACCCCTCACTATCTAGTAAGAAACACTGTACCGTAGAATTATAGGCCATTAAGAAAGTGCTTGGCGGACAGGTAAATAGGTGACTCTCCGCCGGTGCCAAGGCCACTTGCTCTGTCTTAATGGTCATCCACACTCCCCACTCTCCTCCGGGGGGACGTGCTCTCCACCGCAGGGCTACAGACCTCGTAGCAGCTTCAGCACTAATATTGGTAATTGTGGCTGAGTAGTCTATACCCATCCAGTCACCCACATTTGCAGGTACTACCTCAACATCAATGTTAGAGTATTCCCAAGGTACGTCGGCAGGAGCTAAGGAAACAAGCTCCACATTCAATTCATTGTTGCCCTCGGCCACAGTCAAATCAGCATAAACCGCTGTTTGATAGCCTTCCTTAGAGAATGCTACACTCCCCACTCCTGGCAGTATATCGATGAATTCGTAGCGCCCGGTGGCATCAGTGACAGTGCCAATTCCACCGAGGGCGACTTGCACATCAGGTAGGGCTTCCCCTGTTGCCGCATCGGTTACCTTGCCATAGAAGTTGGCTAGACCTGGTGACGGTGGAGGTGGTGGGGGAGCTGGCGCTGCCCTGGCTAGGGCATAGATTCCGACGGCCGCTGCGAGCCCCAAGCCTAAGCCCCCGACTATTACTAGAGCTGGTGATATTCCTTTCTCTTCTGTCATATTCCTAACCTCCTGTTATTGCCAGTGCCAGGAAGACGGCGCCCACTCCAAAAATCCAGGGAAAGACCTTCATCAGGATCTTGTAAATGGGCTCGCGGGTGATTATTTCCATGACGATGGCGCCACCGACTCCCAGGGAGCCTATGGCCAGCAATACTATCGCTGCTGCAAACATTCACTTACTCCTTTCGGATTTGGCGGGGTGCTAACCCCAATTAAGCTCACGGCCGCAATATGGGACGGGGAAGCTTTTAGGGCGAAGCTCCCTAGCCATGATTTCCCGATGCATAGCATAAAGCACCCCGTGTTTAACTTCCAGAACCTCCATTATTCGTCCTTTACGCCGGATAGATTAGCTGAATCGTGTAGGTTACCTTTAGCTGTCCGGTATCGGGTACATCTACAGTAGCGCCTAGTTTGTCACGGGCGGTCAGAAAATGCTGGTTGTCGCCGCTTGCTGAATAACCACGAGTCACCAATGCTATTTCATTGACACCAATTGAGCCACCACTGTTATTGTTAAAGTAGCGTTTTAATTCGTTCTCAAGGGTCAACGTACTATAGGTTATAACATGCGGGTCACCTTCAACATGGGAGAGTTCACCAGCAGCAGTACCATGAGCGATTTTTGTTTGTAGGACGTAATCCTCAAAGCTCTCGGCGTCTGTGCCAGTTCCAACCAGAATACCGTAATCATCGTTACCCACAGGCCCCCGATAGCCGCCCATTACAAGTTCAGCATTATCTGCTGTGTTCAGGGTGCCGCTTCCAACATTGCTTATACTTGATGGAGCAACACCAGACCTGATATTACCGTCTGTTATTTTTATATTTAGATACCCGCCACCAAACGGAGTGGCATCATCCAAATTCTTACTCGCCAATTGGCCAAATAAGTGATTATAGGCATTTCGTGTCCAGCTATGGCTTCGCTGCTTGTGATAGCTGAGGCGGTTGCCGTGCTGATCAAGCACCTCTAATGTTAAAAAGGCTTCAAAGACGGGTACACCCAGTATCCTGCCTATTCTGGCGAACTCTTGATACCGTTCTTCGGTCTTTTGTTCTTGACTCATATTCTATGCTCCTTCAGTTACTCTTACCTGGTCAATCCAAAAGTCAAAAAGACCTTGGTCAATATCCATGTCTATACCGATGGAGATTATGGCTGTTAATCCTGAAGTGTCCCCCATATCAAGGACGACCTCAGTCCAGGTGTCGGCTGGAATATCCCCGATATCCAGGTCTTTGAGGGGAGAAATACACTGGGCGTCTTCATCAAGCAGGATAGATATGTCGCCGCTTGAGAGAGCAACACTACTTCTTACCCAGGCTTTTAAGTAGTTGTAGGGGGAAAGGTCAAAAGGGCCTATATCTTCAGTGGCTAATCTACCCACACCTGCGGCGTCGGCAACCGCCATCTTTGCACTGGCGGCACCATACTTATAAGTAACACCATCGGCAGAGGAGACGACATTACCTTGAACATACTCGTCCCAGGCATCTTCACAATCTTCAATTAAAAGTGAACTTAGTTCGGCAGCCTTGCCGATGGTTGGCGCAGGTAGAGTTAGAGATGGATTTACCGTCACACCTGGCGGAGATGATGCTTGAACTGCCACCACTGATATATCAGGGGAAGGCATAACCAAGGTTGGCAGGCTTATCATCCGGTTGACGGCACCCGTCAAATAGATAATCCACTCCTGAACGTCTGCCCATTCTACTCTTAGCTGCCCCGTATTCAGCATATGCAGGACGTTATAGCCACTCCCATAGTCACCAGCTAATCTGGCAGCCTCTGTACTACGATAGAGTATATCTCCCCCTGTGGTCAGGATAAGCTCGGCAATAGCTTTTGCCTTACCCGCGGCAGCATCTATAGTAAGCTCGGACAGTTTTGTTATTCCTGCTTTAGTTAGTAAGCTCACCAGTTATCCACCTCCTTTACATCGCTTCCAACATGTAATCATAGGCAATTGCCCGGCCGTCATCACCGGGGGTATCACTCTGGGCAGTCACTCTGAGCACTTCGTGTATCCCTACTGTGCCGTTCACAATCCACAATCCGTCGGGGTCAGTGCCCGCAGTAAAGTCCTGGTCGTAGACTTTCCTCTCTACCCCGTTTACCTCCATATACATTCTTATGGTAATCACGGAAGCAGCGGTAATGGCGGAGATATCTACCACTAAGGAATGGACCTTGTTCCGGGTATTGTCTGCCCCTATTGAGACGATATCGGCTTCAGCAGCGTTCCAGTTTTCAGTGGCGGTGCCAACTCCAGGAGTTGCCCCAGCCAGCCTGTCGGTCTGGGTCTTGATGGCGGCTACTTCGGTATCTATGTATGCAGCGATGGTGGCAAGGAGCGCCTTGATATCTGTATCGTGGGTACCCAGAGTAGTCTCTAACGCCAAAACACCCAATAAATTGGCGAACCAGGCAAAGAGGGTGGTTGTGCCGGCAGCGTCGGCGTTGGTCCCTATCTTGGCATTTATGGCGGCCACAGCTATTTCAACCGAGGAGACATTGAGCACCATAAAGACAGTGCCCGCCAATATCCGGGCGCCAAAAGCCGCGACTACAGTAATAGTGCCGGTGCCAGCGACAAAGCCTGAGGCACCGCTATCCTCACCGCGGGCATTACCTGAGAGAATAAGGATTGCCTTGTTGGAGATATAGTCGTTACTGCCGATGAGGGCACTACAAACAAGGGTATCGTTGGTCACTGCTCCATCTGCAGTGGTGATGCCGGTAAAGGCAACCAAGGACCTGAGTATAGCCTCTCTTGCCAAGGCATAGTGTCTACTTTGAACCATCGGCTTACTCCTGAATCACTACCCAGATTTTCAACATGCCCGTCGTTGGTGCAATTGCCGTTACGATCTCGGCGCCAATAAATGGATGCCAGTCGTCCCAGGCGGGGCTAATACTGATATTGTCATTAGCAGGGCAAGCGGCCGGTGCGCCTATATTTATGGGTAGAAGCCCGCTGTCGGTCATGTTGCCTCGCAGCTGAATCGTGCATGCTTGGTCAAGGGAGGATTCTACCTTCAGAAGAAGTCTCTTGCCCTGAGTCCAATCAGCCATCTTGTCTGTGACAAATGTGCCGACTGACCTGATAGGCTGGTCATATAGCTCCTCTGGCTCTTTGGCCTTCCATATTGTGTTGACAGTAAGCTCTACGCCGGGTTCTATTCCCTGGGCAGCCAACCACTGCTCCATCAAGGAAATCAGAGAGTTTTGCCCCTCAGCTACCGTGGCCAGTATTGGCAGTAGCGCTGTCAGGAGGTCTATCAGGTAATCGAGCTTTTCATCCGGCATCGCTCCTGAAGCTGGCTTAGCCAGGAGCAGGGCACTGAAAACTCCCAGCAAGGTACCCCCCACGGCGCCAACTAACAATCCCTGTCCTGTGTCCTTCCTTTCTGCAACCATTAAAGGATACCCCCCTGCACCTTCTTCCAGAGGTCGGCGGGCACTTCATCCTCGGATACCAGACCAAAGCGAACTCTTAATAGATTGCTCAGCTTAATTCTCTGGAAGGTGTATCGGAATAGATGCGCACCCGGGGCGACCGCGGCCGTGGTAGTTAATCTGATCTCTCTCGTAGCGGGTATGAAGCAGCCAACCTCGCCGCCGGCAACCAGGCTTAAGGCAAATGTCCTTACATCCGCAAAACTAGCATCGTCATCCCGGTCGACAAGGACGCGGACCACCTGTGCCGCTGTTCCGGGGGCAGCCGCTATTCTGGTCAGCACGATAAACTCGTCAGTTTGCCTGGGGTAGATAACCTCGATGGTGTACGGCGTATTGGCTACGGCAATATTGATGGACCTGGCGTGCGTTTCCTCCCCCAATATATAGTACTCTCGCTCAATCTGCTCGTTAATTGGCAGTGGCAAAAGCCCCTTCTCCACCGTATTCCTGATGCCCAGCTCCTCGAGGATTGACCTCTCATCAGGAGTAAGGTTTATGTTGTAGACTAATTTATGGGCGATCGTTGGCGTGAAGGCCCATAAGCCGTAATGGGTTGGGTAGTTTGCCACTGGAGCTCCTACTACACCAAAGAGGTTATAGTAGAGAGCATTCTTAGACGGGAGCCTCCAGGGATTGACCATGGCACTGAGCAAGGCTGCCGTATTCTCCTCTATTCTAATTTTGCCCTCGTCGCCGTATCTCGCCCTGATGACCACATTGGCGTTGGCGGTAAGCTGAATGTTGGCAAGAATAGCGATGTACGGACTAAACCTCTTCACGTCAAGGATAGGTGGCGTAGCTTCGGAATTGAGAGGGACGGCCCCGTACCAGCTATCGGGGATCAGCTCTGGCGGATATTTGACCCTGCGGATTATGGCATCTGAAATAGCCATTGTGTGTTACCTCCCTAATCGGCTTAAACGTACCTTACTTCAATGTCCTCGGAGGTCCAGACTGCACCTAGCCTCACGCCGGCAATATTCCTGCCGAGGATATTAATGAGATAATATTGGTATCCCGGTGTCACCGGGAGAACGGGTGTATGGAATTCCTCCAGGACCTGCATTTCTTCACCGGGCCCGAGGTAGAGCCAGTCACCCGGGTCAAACATATAAACCTGGAAGTAGGCGGCTACGTTGCCGGTATTCTTTATCTTCCAGGCGAGGGTAACATCGGTGTCGGCGGGCCAATCGTTTGGCCAACTTTCATATACCTGCTGCCAGGCTGCTAATCCTGCCCAGTAAACCCAGCCCTTCCGGAGCGTGGCATCGATAACTTCCGGCGGCTCCTCCTCTTCCGGCAGCTCCTCGGGTAGCTCTTCAGCCTCGCTAGTCGTAGCGACCATTAGTGCCACAACCAAGCCAACCACCCCCACCAGCGCCAAACCAAGAAGTCCTATCATAGGTCCCCTCCTTTTAGCACTCGCACTCAACCCTCTCCTGGTCTACTGCCAGTAATAGGTCACTTCTGCGTATGTGACATTCTCTCGGTCCAGTGTAGCTTCTAAGTCCCCGATATACGTAATAGTCCTTTTTACATCATCCGAGGACATCGTTGGCCACAAGTCAAAGTAGCCAAATGTTTTGCCTTCTTTTTTAGCGACCCATATACAATGTTTGCCGGAATCAATAATAGTGTAATTGAGCACCATGTGAGGAAATGCGGCCTTCAATCTATCAAAAACTGGCCGACAGTCCTCTTCTGCCTTTTTATGTATGACTTTGGTTACATCCCAATTCTGTAGCATCTCGGTGACATAATCGAGTGCAGTTTCGAGTTCTTGGGAATTATCGTGTACCCCAGTGTTAAAAACGACAACAGGATACCCCTCGGGGCTAGCAACAAGCGTTACCTTGTAATTAAGGAATGAAGATACCGTCAGTTCAATATCCTTTCTCCCCGTCCGTTTCTCCAATTCCTTCTTTAGCTGGTCCGCCCATTCGGTTGCTTCAATTTGCGCGGCTGTTTTCTCTTGCACCTTAACCTCCAAGAAACAGAATTGCCTACTCCTGGATTACCAAAGTAGGCAATATCTCTTTGCTTACCAACCCTGGCAAAAGCTCCAGAGTGATAATATTCACTTTTCTTAAACCACTAACTAGACAGCAGCACCTCCCCTACCTCAAGATAGCGCAGGGTCAGCATGTCACCAACGTCACAAGCAACATTGACTTGGATAATTCTAGTGGTCATCCTGGTCGGGGTGGCGGGTACAGCAACAGTAACACCCGATGTAGCGTGGTCTATCAAGGCAACGGCAACAGCGTGAGCAGCCAGGCCAGCGGCAATATCAGCCGCGGGGTGGTCGTCAGGTTGCGTAATAGCGTGACCCGCTATTGTAGCGTCATCTATACCGGTTGCCGCCGCCGCCGGAAGGGTATGCGTAGCCACAGCACCCTCGTCCTCGATTGTTATTGGAGGGATGGGCGGGAAAGTAAAACCGATAACAATGGCGACTGCCCCCGCCTGTCCTTGAGATACGAAGTCATGGGTGTGGACAGCATGAGCAGCTACCGCAAAATTGGCATGGGTGACAACTGCGCCATCTGCGTGAGCTATGGCGGTTATACTCGCTGCATGTACTATCGTTAGTGAGTCTATCAGTCTTGTAATCTCTGCCGCTCGCACAACCTCAATATCGGGAGCTACATTAGGGATAGTTATATTGGTATTAGGAGCAACTGCGCCCGGAACCCATCGTATTTCTCTCACTTCAAACCTCCTTAACTCACCAACATTCGCTCGCCGACCTCTAGATAATCCAGGGTTAGCAAGTCACCCTCAAGGGTGGTCGTATCAAGCGAGATTGTCCTGGCAGAAAGCCTGGTCACGGTGTATGGGCCACCCGCTACTATGGGGTCTCCGCCTAGATGGTCGGCCAGCGCAGCGGCTATTTCGGCTTGGGTATGGTCATCTACCGCAGCAACAATAGCGGCGGCTAGATGGTTATCAGGCTGCGGATTCACAACATGAACTGGCATGGTGAAATCCTGAATACCAGTTCCTAGACCACCCGCAAGAACATGAGCACCAACAGCGCCCGCATCTTCAATCTGCGAGGGTGCAATGGCGTCATAACCGAGAGCAGCACCAACAGCACCACCTAAGCCTATCCATGCAAAGTCATGGGCATGGTCGGCATGGGCATCAACAGCGAGATTAGCGTGCCCAGGGTCTGTACCTGTATCTGTATGAACCGCCGGCGTTCCACTATCTGCGTGAGCAGCTACGGCCAGGGGCAGCCTCTGGATTACAGCCGAAACCACCGTTTCTATATCGGGAACAGTGGTAGGAATGGTTATGGCATTGGGTGTAACGACGTTACCTGGAATAAACTCTATCGTTCTCATTCTTACACAACCTCCTTAACTCGCCAATACCTGTTCGCCGACTTCAAGGTAGTTTAAGGTCAATAGGTCACCGGCCAGGGTAGGGTTAACCATCGAGAATGTCCTGGTGGTCAACCTGGTTACCGTTCCCGTTACAGCTACCGGGTCTGCGCCTACATGGTCAGCTACGGCAGCAGCAATATCGGCTGGTGGGTGGTCAATCACACCTAAAACAATATCGGCGGCCGGATGGTCATTAGGCTGAGTAGGAACATGGGCTGACAAAAGAGTATCCTGAACACCTGATGCACCACCACCGGCTAGTGTATGGGGGGCGGCAGCACCACCATCCTCCAACTCCGTTGGCGGGCCAACGGCATCAATGCCAAGAGCGACACCAACAGCACCACCTACACCTATGGAAATGAAGTCATGGGCATGGTCTGTGTGTTGATCTACAGCAGCACCGGCATGGGTGACTGGGTTACCGGCAGCGTGAGCTACTGCCGCTGCGCCGGCTGCATGTGCGCTCAATGCACTTGCCAATCTCTCAATTTCCCCTGAAACTACTGTCTCTATGTCGGGGGCAGATAGAGGGAGTGTGTGGGTAGCACCACCACCGATGGCACCTGGAACATATTGTAATATCTTCATGCCACCTACCCCCTCATCTCGATTCTAATTCCGGTCAGGGCAACACATACGCCGTCGACAATCACCGCGGCTGTGCCATCGTCCCTGATTACCACCATTCCAATCTCATTCCAGACTAGCAGTGGTCTATCCAGTTTGGGGATCGCGACATAGACAGGCCAGGCTATCGGTGCGAGCGGCGCCAGGTGCCCGTAGTTAATCGGATTGACACCGAGCGTAGTCGGGAACAGGCTGGTTCGAGTGGTCGGCCCCTTGGGATGATAGTCACCGCCAATCCTCAAACCCGTTCTGGCCAGGTCGGCCGCGGCATCAGCCTTAACCCCCAGTCCCTCGATAAGCAGGGCATCCCTCTCATCGAACTCCCAGTACATATTCTCTTCGGCGGTAAGGACATTGCCTGTCTGGAAGCGCATCTGGGTGTCACCTTGCTGCCCATCGGTGGCCAGAAGGTTATAGGCAAATCTGATGAATGGGTTAACCTTGGGAATTGACTGGTCAACACCACCCGGTAGAGTCAGCCATGAGTGAGCGGTAACGGGAATAGGCTGCTTGTTCAGGGTGAGTGTCCGGTTTCTTGACCGCTCGGTCAGGTATGCGGGGAATACCATCGTGCCAAAAACGGCAGGAATCTCGGCCTCTTTATAGACATACCCCCAGAGCCTAATACGGTAAGGCTGGGTAATGGCTACGGCTGCTCCCGCAAGGACAGCCACGGTGATATTCTGCCTGTACTTGAGGGTGGTATTGAGCAGGGGATTATTGCTGCGTGGAGTGCCGAAGCTATATAGCCTCCCCGCCCAGATACGGTCTTTTGGAGGAGCCATGACAGTAGCCCTGACGCCACTGAGTGAGACATACTCACCCACCTCACGGCCGTCCAGCACAGGGATAATCCTGTGCAGTTCTTCCTCAACACCCAGGCCTGTTACCGGAGACCAGACCTCGGCGTAGACTACCTCGCCTCTCTCGTCTTGCTCCAGCTCACCATTGACCGCTAATGGTGTTGGTCTTGCCCAGGTGTTGACTGCCAGCCCGGCATTGGAGAAAAAGTCACACAGTACTCTCAGTTCATAATGTTCCATTGTTTAACCTCTCCTTTACATTTGGTAGGTATCAAATGGGTACCACTCTGAATCAGTTAAGGCGGAGGCTAGAACTCGATCCCCACTCGAGCCCCGGCCGCCTGTTGCCTCTGAGCTGCACCTCCCCGGCCCTGACCCAGCTGCTTAATATCGGCATTAGCGCCTGTCGGCCCTGGGTTGCCGGCCTTTTTGGCGAAGAAATCAGGCATCAACATTGCTGGTAGCGTGTAAGCAGCGATGGCGGTACCGCCGGCGGCTACTCCCTGCATCAGGTCACCGACCATGCCCTTGGTGAAAAGGGCACCGGCAACCCCTAGAAGCGGGATCCCGAGCAGGGCGGCCCAGGTGAAGGGGGTTTCGAGGGCACCCAACTGTGGGGCCAACTTGACGATAACGCCCTCGACCACGCCGGTTATCCCGGCGCCGGCCACTCCGGCTACCGTCTTGGTCAGTTCCTCGGCGCCTGGTGCGGCAATGACAAATTGTTGCGGCTGTGGCATAGCTTGACCCTCCCTTTTTCAGTTGAGCAACCCGAGTAAAAAGGAAAGGGGTTGAGCGCTTCGCCTTTCAGCGAACCCTTCCACTCGGGTTGCTCAACCCCTTAAATTGCCTTGGAGCTGCCGATAAAATCAAAACGCCGTGCGAGCCGATTCTATCTTATCGGCATGCTCACACGGCTACTGTAAAAGAGTAGCCCTGTTTTAATCCGTTGTCAAGTGTTTTTGAACAAAAACCTGACAAATTTTGTCAGGGCACCTACTGTGACCATAGGTATGTTAAACTTCTTGGCCAGGGCTTTTAGCTCTGTGGCATTCATCATTTCCCCAGTATCACTCACCAGCTCACAGAGGATGCCGCCCGGGGATAACCCGGCTAGCCGGCACAATTCAACTACAGCCTCGGTATGGCCGTTGCGCCCGATCAGCCCGTCGGGATGGGCGCCAAGTAATGAGACATGCCCCGGGCGGGCCAGGTCCGACGGCCTGGTGTCGGGGTCGATTACTTTTCTTATGGTGTACGCCCTGTCCTTGGGCGAAACCCCGGACTGTTCTACTTCTCGAGCATCAACGGGGCTGTAGAACGGAGTGTCTGTTGCCCGGTACCGGGAAGGCAGAGAATCTATATCCAGGTCTGCCAGCCTCCCCTTGGGCAGGGCTAAACAGAGGAGTCCGGAAGCTACCCTGGCAGCAAACAATATTGCCTCAGCAGTTATCTCCTGGGCGGGAATGGCCAGGTCAGCTTCCCCCTCATTCTCTGAGAAGATGATAACGAATCGTCTTTCCTGAAATGCCTTTATCGCCTGTCTAACCCTGGAAAACATCAATCGCCTCCGAGCTATAGTCCCGGCCTTTGACATAACCAGGGTGCCGTCAATAAGGCTGCCTCTGACCACCAGCCCAAGTCTTCAATGGGGGGATTACCTTCGCCTATTTGGTATTCACCGTTGCGCTTGTCCAGCACCGTGAAATAGCCGGGGTCTCCCGCCGCCTCACACCAGAGGACGTCTCCAACCTGAAAGGTCTTCCTGGAGGCCAAAAGAGACCAAACTCCTAGCCCCCCAATCAGGGCAAGTGTTACTACTCCTACTACTGCTAATCCTGCCGGTACTTCATCCATTCCTTCTCTCCCTCCCCACCTCAACTGAGGCGAGCAATATTGACTCAAGTAGCTACCGCTCTAGCCATCAAATTAAGCTTTGTGGCCTCATCTCTCCTCAGGGAAAAGATCTCACCCAGAGCGCCAGGCCAGAGCTCCACTACTTCTCGCTCATTAAAAAGTACATGGGCGTAATAGTCCTGAGGGTCAGTAACTACCCTGGCCCGGGTATATGTGGTCTCATAAATTTGCCCATCTTTAACCACCCATGCGTGGCCGTAGCCCTGAAAACTACCAAGTGCTACATGGGCATCAGTAAAGTTCCTTAACAAGGATGTGAGCAAAATGCTAGTATCCTCGCAGTCTCCATAACCTTTGAGAGTTTCGCTCGGGAAAAACCAAAACTCACCGGTGTCACTCCGGTAGCTTATATTGCGGCATACGAAGTCATAGAGCGCCCAAGAGTCGGCTCCAAGTTGGGAGTAAATAGCCAGGACACGGGGGGCATCCGGCTGGGTGAAACCCGTCAGGTCATACCTCTGACCTGGGTAGCGAACTGCAACCAGATACTCCTCATCTTGATAGTAGACCCTCTGCCCTAGAAGGCCGGATTTCGCAACTGCCATAATTGTCACGGCGACAGAAAGAGCGCCGATGCCCAGGATAGGCACAGCAAGGTTATATTGGGAAGACTGAGGGAGAGCACTTCCTGGATAAGTCTTAGGCAAGGCAGTTACTCCTTAGCCCTGGGCAATGCTATTGCAGCGGCGGCGCCGACCCCGAGTACTCCCACACCGACGGCTACAGCCAGGATAGCCCAAGGGATGGCAGTCGGAATTCCGCCCCAATCTATCTCCTTGAACTCAATAACTAACATAGTGATAGCCACCACCAATAAGATGACTAATATTAGGGGTATGACCACAACCCAGGGGAACGGTGACGCGTGCGCGGTAGCCACTACTTTATAATTCGTCTGCCATAGTGGGGTCGAATCTTGGTATATTTTGATGTCGAGCATCACCCCACCCTCTTTAGCCACTTCGTCAGCGAAAGTAGCAGCTATTTTGGCTACTACCCAGTTGTTGGGAAAGAGTTGGTCCGGAAGGGGGACAGTAAATGTACTGGTGCATTCTTCTGCTTTTCCAGCATAGGTCTTCCCTTCAGGATATTCATGTTGGTACATAAGCTCAAACTTTTCCCCGGCAGCGATGCTTATATACTCTTCAGCCAAGAGAACCCAGTCAACGGCTTCAGCAACGCTAATGGTGAGCGCCTCCGTGGCCAGGGTGACCCAACCGGGCTCCGGGATAGTGATGGTGAGCACCTCCGTGGCCAGGGTGACCCAACCGACGACCTCCGGGATAGTGATGGGGATTTCTTCCATAGCCAGTTGCACCCACCCGACAGCCCCGTGGACCTTGATGCTGACATGTTCTACGGCCAGTAGGGTCCACCCTGGGGGAGCCTCGCCCTCTACAGCTATCTCTTTGCTCGCAGAACCATCATATTCCCAGTGGTCAAAAGCCCAACGTTCAAGCCAAACCAGAACAGTAGTATCGGAGTCAGGCATAGTGAAGGATGCATTATAAACCTTTGAGGCGCCACTGAAAATGGTTTCGTCGGTGCTGAAAATGAGCTGGTCGGGGGGGATGTCCGGGACGGCAAATATCTCGGTCCTGAACGTATAGTGATACTGCGAAATGTTCTTGATTGTAACTTGAACGTCGACCGTGCTGCCAACCACAGCGCTATCCGGAGCCACTATCTCCACTATTTGTGCATAGGCTCCTATCGGTATGCCGATTAACGTTCCACCTGGGTTGCCCCTCGTCAATAAAGTATCCATATTGACCTCAACGAGCGCAGTTTATTCCTCAGCCTTACCACTCCGTTGTTGGCGGTGCCCCGGCCCAGGCTGCCTGGTTAGCAAAGAGTTTCACCCTGTACGAAGTGGGCTCATCAGGCATAAAGCAGTTTACGGCATCGTGAGCAGTAAGTAGACCGCCCCCGGAGTGAGACCCGAAGGAATCATAAGCGGGGAGTGGATTTGAAGGGGCGCCATGGGTAACATCCCACACTGTCAGGGTTGTCGTCCACATGGCAGCCAGTCCGCCCCCGGGGTTAAAGTTTTCGATATTATACTCGGCGTGAATCTCAAAGCTGGCCCCCCCGGGTACCTTGGTCACCTTTTCGCCACCATACCAAGCATAGACCTCGAGGTTGGTGATCTCGAAGTCGCCGATTTTTGCTGCTATTACAACCTGGTCAAGATTTACTGCAAATTCTTCCCTTTCTCCCATCGTATTAGCCTCCTCCCTCGTTCACGAATGCCAGTACACTTTTTATTTCAGCGTTCCTATAATCGACCTTGTCCCGCATTATAGGGGCAAGTGACGGCATTTGTCCAGCAACTTCATCCAGGAGCATCTCAATGGTCACTCCCACCTGGAGGAGCATACCGAGCTCCTGCCGGTACATTGCCTTCTCCTGGGGGGAGCAGCCGTTGAGAAAGGTACCCACTACACTGACACCAGACTCAGCCAAAGTATTGAGGTTATCCAGACCGGCCTTTTCGATTATCTGGCTGATCTGGCGCGCGGCCTTGATTAGTAGGAATCGCCTCGCCGTCCGTTGCATAAAGCTCGTCATGCCAGCAGCTCCTCCTTCGTGTATACTCGCCCACACCCCGGCCCCGGGCATGTCAGAGATTGCCCAGCCCAGTTTGCAGGTGCGGCAAACTGGGTCTGACAGTCAGCGCACTCAAAGGACTTCGGCGTTGAGGGAGGGGCTGTTTTGCTGCCGGGAGCCCCCGTTACTTCGCCTGCCGCTTTTATTATTGCCTGAATCCCGTCCGGGACGTTTTCTCTCGCCGTCTTGACCAGTCCTATCAGGGCATCGTGTTTCTCATCCTCTCTCCTTTCATTAGATAGAAACTGTCTCCAGTTGATGACGTCGCCCAGGTCCATAACAGTGGGGTTGCCGTCGAGGCCTTTCACTGACACCTGTTGTCCTGCGGGGCCCTGATTGGCAGGCGACTCCGGGATACCCAGTATAGACCTTAGCAGGGGGCCAGCCTCTTTCAGGCTGGACAGAGCAGCCACAAAGCCTGAGATCTGGTCAATAAACGGCTTGCCCTGCACTGGAGCTTGAGGTGCCGGTATCCTGCTTATGATATCCTGCCTCTGTAGCTCCAGTTTATCGCCGAGGACCTCTTTAATTATATCGAGGTCAGAGCCCTTATTGAGATAGGGCGAGAGAGCCGTGAGGACGTCCGAGACAGTCTCCGATGCCCCCGCCTGGGAAGCCGCTCCTGGCTGAACTCCTGGCTGCCCTGGCACAGCAAACCTGGACCTTAGAGCTCTTATGCTCAGGAGGTCCTTGGCATCTGCCAGGGAGTAATCGCCCAGGCCCGACCCAACCGGTACCGGCATGTCATCGACGATTATATAGTCTCTCCCCTTCTGCTGTGCTGAAGGTGAAGCGCCTACCCCATCGGCATCCGCACTTAAATCCGCGGTGCCAACAACTGCATCCTTCAGGTTGGGAGGGATCGCCATCTTGAGATAATTGCGCCACAGATTAAACCATTTCCGCCGGTTGGTTATGGGTACATCCATCTGGCTACAAGATTCCCAAAAGTGCTCCAGGCTTTCAGGGTCCCCGGTTAAAATCAACTCGCTAGTGGCCGTTATGAGGTCTGGGTCCACGCCGGCCAAGCTCCCATAGTATTTCAGCTTGCTTTGCGTGTCAGCACCGACGTCCTCTGAGGTGGTTGGGATCTTCAGCTGCCGCTCTGCGGCTTCATGGCCATCTGGGGTTATAATCCACCCCTCACTTGCGCTACCCTCAACTAACTTCTTGAGCTTGAGTTTTGAGAGATGAGACCGGAGACTGCCCTCGGTCGTGCCAACCGCCTTGGCCAATTCAGCTACGTTCACTATGTCTCCGCGAGACGCTAGCTCCTTTAGAATCTCCGTTTGAGTTACCATTATGGTTATCGCCCCCTTTCTAGTTTTGAGACAGATTATACCACACCCTTACCACAACAATCTCAAGGCCCTCTCATATCTTGACAGGGCAAAACCCGCATAGGTACCGCAGCGACCATTTGACTAAGGGAAGAAAGATGGTAAAATAAGGCCATGGCGTGGCTTCGGGTCGTTTCAAACCTGGTGAGTCGTGTTCCTATCGAGAGGATCCTTTTCCCCCCGCGGGATAAGACCAAGTCGCTGGAGGAGTTCGCAGAGACCATGAGAGACCCTGTACGCCAAAAAATGCCCCCCCCAGAGCAAAACGCACCTCCTACTACTAGCCCGGTACCGGAAACTGTCCCCGAGCAAGAAATTGCCACTGCCTGCGTTCCATGCGCCGTTGGGCACTTTTCAACCAGTGCCGGCTTGCTGAACGAAGCGGTAAGGTTCAAGAACGACGGCATGACCAGTAACGAGCTAATAGACAGAGTGGCCAAGGCCGTGGAAGAGCAGAATACCCTGGAGAGGGTTGATTTGACTCCGGAGAAGCTACGGAATTCCTCCGAGTGGGAACGGGAACTTGCTGAGGAAGCCTTGCTGAAAAGCCGCGACCTGAGACACTGCCTTGAGACAATGGAGACCGTAGACGAACTCGAGAAGGCCGCCGCTGATACCGCAGCCTACTACCGGAAGCTCTATAGACAATGGTGGAAGGGGCGCTTTGCGCACCTCGGCAGCGACAAGGCACAAGCGATATCCGATAGAGTAGCTTTGCCGGATGACCAGAGAATTACAAGCTCGGAGGATTGAGATATGAAAGGCGGAATTACAAAAAGAGTCGAGGATACTGTTAAAGCACTGGGGGATGGCCAGCTGAAGAGGGCGCTCGTCCTCACTGATAGAGCCGGCTTAGAGAGACACCGTCAGATTGTTGAAAAGGCAGCTCGAACCTGCCTTGAACATAAAGGTGACAAGGAGGCATGTACCATGGCTATCGAGGAAGCCAAAGAGCAGGTCAAAGATACAATTACCCTTCCGCTCGATGACACCAGCCTGGAAGGGGTCGAAGACTTTCTGACTCCCGGCCCCCAGGCGAACGAGCCAAAAGAGGCTCAACCCTCATCTGAGAGAACCGACGAAGAGCTATATGAAGAGTGCGAGGAATGCCATGTGGCCACGGCTGCCGCAAGGTTTGCTGAGGTATGTGCCGAGCGTCCCGGAGAAGCGGGGAATGCTTGCCAGGTCATATCGGCGAAGCTCGAGGACGAAAACACCGAGCCGGCCGACTGGATAAAGGCCATGGTCCAAACTGCAGAGCAGGCCCAGGGTCAAGCAAAAGAGGAAATGGTCGCCGTCGTTACTGAGCTCACCGATTACCTCGAGCAGCGCGATAGCCCCCTCCTGAAGGAACTCGATAAGGAGGATAAGGCAGATGCCTAAGAAACCACCACTGTATCCGCATGTGACGAAGTCACAGCAAACTTCCATGTCAGGAGCAGACGCCGATACTCCCATGTCAAAAATGGAAGTAAGACTATGGACCGGCACCAGGATACCCGTCTCTGATAGGGAAGAGGCCGTAAGGGTTATCAAAACAGCACTTGAAGGGTGGAGACAGGAGGGGGACAAGATTGTCTGGTACAATAAGGAGGAGACCGACCTTCTACCAAGTATCGCTTATGTAATGAACTCTGTTGGAGAGCTAACAGATGCGAGTGCCATTATTGTATCAACCGAGCAGGTAGAAAGAAAATACACCTCGGCAGAATTAGCAGAAATAGCTAAGAGTTTTTATGAAGCTCAGGCAGGCCGAACAAGTAAACTATTCGCCTTCGCTCCTGTGTATATAGCGTGGAAAGACCTTGAGCAAAGCCAGAGAGACCAAGCAATCGAGGGATTGCAGACACGGATAGAGAGGGAGGGCTTGAGGGGTTATCTTGAGCGCAAGCGTCCTCAGGTAGGGGATCCAGTGACTGAGGAAGTAATATCTGCGTTAAAGCGCAGGGGCTACCTATAACTTGACAAAGTAGAAACATCCGTGCAATAGTGCGGTAGAGAAGGGGTTGAGCGCCCAAGAGAGCTCAACCCTTTTATTTTTGAGCTTTTATCCCTCGCCAAGGTCGATGGCGAGTAACCTCTCCCTATAAACGGGAAATACTCTTAAAGGAGGAAGACATTGGCTGGTATATCATTGGCTCAAGCTGGTGAAGCTATTGTCTATCCCGCAGTGCCCTGGGCAAAAAGGCTATTCTCCTTGAAGACTAGGAGCTTCCCCAAGGGCTCAGTCCCTCGCCACCTGGTTCCTTTCCTCTTCAAGAAGGGTGGGGTCCCTGCTAGCTGCGCGAGAGACACGGCTGGCAAATCCGGCGCCGCCCGGGTCCACGCAATGAATAGTTGCGTCTCCACTGCCTTAAGAAAGTAGGAACCGGCGGTATAGCTAGCCTGAAGACCATAGCTTAGTTAGAAGGGGGTGGGTTCCACCCCCTTCTTTGTTCGGAGAAAGATGGCTAAAGAACTTAAACTCATTCTGAAAGAGCAACCGGTAGGACGGGAAGAGACACCCTGGCTGGATCCGCAGCGGGCTAAGTTTGCCCGGGTAGCTGCGGAGTGTAAAGAGGCTTTCAAGGATTCAAAGCTCCGGGGGGCGGCTAAGATCCGTGCGATGAATGCCTGGACGAGCGACAAGTTGAAGGAAAGGCCCTCGAGTTAATCAACGTCAACGTCTTCCGGCGCCGGCAAAGCCATAAAAGGGACATTAAACAGGACAATCTCCGGATGGAAGGAAACCCGTTTTAGTTCTACCTCACCTCTTGCATCGAGCTTCGATGTGTCTATAATGACATTTTTAAAGCGGCAGACACCACCAAAGGTAACTTTATACTTCTCACACCGGAAGGTAAACTCTTTTTTCTGGGCAAGAACCACTATCTCGTAATGTAGCCGGGTAATATAGACCTCAGGGATTTTAAGCTCTTCGTCTGGGCCCGCTTCCCACTGGTTCTGCTTGCGCAGGTCTACTTGGTCTGCCATCATTTCACCCGGCTGGCGGTCAGTCTGGCAGCTATCAGTTTGGCAGCGAGCTCTTTCTTGTGGCCACCGGGGCTAAGTCCAGCCTCCACACACATCTCCTGGAGACCTGCCAGGGAGTACTCCGAGTCCATCTCTATACACTGAGCTATTATCTCCTCGGTGATCCCCCCTGGGAAAAGCTCCCCCACCTCCGCCTCAAGCCGCTCCGCAGTTGTCGGCTCCTCTGCCTCGACTCTCATGGTTCTGGGTCGGGTTTTCACCGGTCGCGGGAACCTTTCGTTCTCAGTAACCTCGGCCAGGAGACCATTGAGCTTCTCAGGGTTACCCCCGTTGGCCTTTATATTGTTTACCAGGTCAGCTAACTCCTCCTGGCTAAGCCTGACAACAGCGGGCATATCACTTTACCCCCCTTGTAATCACGGAGTGTGCCCTGTTTAGAAGCTTCATCGCCTCGTCATTCATTCCACCCTTGTCAGAATGAAAGACCTTTGCCAGATTACGGTAGTGGGTCTTCACATCCTGGGCAGAGGCGCCTGGCTTGAGGCCCAGAACGGCATAGGCATCAGCCAGTGTCATTCCAGATTCCGTAGGGGCCGGCTCGTTTCTCAGTGGCAGCTCCCGGGGGCGGCTGGAGGCTGCTTTGAAGCGGTCCGATATCTTTTCACCGGTCAACCGCTCGAAGGCAGTGTCAACCAGGTCAATAAGGTCGAGAACCGGCTTGAAGGTATGTTTCTCTTTTGCCATGGCCTTATTATACCACGATACCCAGGGGTTGACAGCCCCCCAAGGGTATGATAGCCTATATTAGATACTATAAACCAATTGTCAGGGGGGGCCCTTGGAGAGGAGAAAACATGCGGACAGAGCTTGAGAACTTACGCCTGGTTCTTTCTAGCCCACGGCCGCGGGCTCCCAGTACTCTCACTGGCTACCTGTCGGTGGCCAGTCAGTTTCTAGACTGGATGGGGGACAAGGTGCCGCCGGACGACATGGACCTGCGTCGATACTTTCTCAAAAGGCGGGATGATGGGATAGGTGAGAACTCACTCAGAACTCACTTCGCCCAACTCAAAAAGTTGTACCTGGCTAACAAGTGGGACTGGACCTTTGTTGCCGAAGACCGCCCCGAGGCCTCCGAGGAGACAGATACCCCGGCATTTACCAGGGATGAGGTCATCGAGCTGATCAGAAACCGCGAGTTGTACTCCAAGGGGGAACGCTTCTACCTGGCGATTGCCACGATTTACGCTCCGAGACGAATCGAGCTGGCCAGGATCAAGAAAAGGGACATAAAGAATAATACCCTGCGTATAGACACCGCCAAGCACGGTGAAAAGAGGACACACCTGATTCCCGACGAAATAATGCCCTATATAGAAGCCTACCGGCCGCACGAAAACAAT
>SDBU01000813.1_pt1 | contig 44985 bp, 63 predicted proteins | sample 2277071 | NCBI WGS metagenome assembly SDBU01 (sample SAMN10397929, study PRJNA504765) | marine sediment metagenome | isolation source: marine sediment core GS08_GC12, 126 cmbsf | place: Arctic Ocean: Gakkel Ridge, Loki's castle | collected 2008
CCACAGTATAGTCGGTGTTCAAGACCTGGTCGGTCTTCGTGCCGTCGCTGTCCTGCTCCAGAACTACCTCAATCTCCGAAGCGGAGTTCGCTCGGAAGGTGGGATTGAATTCTGTCGTGGTGCCATTCCCGGCTGCACTAAGTCTCGTGCCTGATGCTACTGTCATGTTATGTTCCTTTGCTTTATCCTACGGTTTCTTCCGGGGATAATATGAATTTCTCTCCCCGATCTTCGGCACGTTTTTCCATTCGATCCAGATATCCGGGATTTAGGAGTTCTGAAAAATTGTAGAGGAGTAAGTAGTCCGTGACCCCCCTGGTATAAAGAAGACTTCTTCCGGGCAGCGCATCATAGATAGCTTTCCATGTTCTCCTTGCTTCGAACTCCCCATTCTTGGCGTCATTGATTATGTCGAGGACACTACCCATTCTCCTCACAGTTGGCCCGGCAAACCCGGCAATTGTTTCAACTCCGGATCGTCCAGTCGCTTGACCAAGGACAAGATCTCCGTACAGACCAAATGCTCCGGACTTCCACCCGGCCTCAAAAAGAAATTTATACACCCCTTTCTGATCTTTGATATTCAGAATAGATGGCTCTTTTCCTTTTGCGATGTCTGTGAGAGAAAGCGAAACGCCACCCCAGAACATACCTCCGATGATCAGAGTAGTCAGACCGCCCCCTTGGCCGTGACCGTCTTTAAACACTCGCGCCATTGCTTCTGCCGTACTCACCCTGTCCGCATGGTATCCGTGCAATTCCCGGCCAAGGTGGTTGCGCATATAGGCGATGGGGTAGGACTTGTAGAGCGTCATGTGACGAATAGCTTCCCCCGTCCAAGTGCCCGGGACTGTTCCCTGGTGCATGATAGCACGAATAGTGGTCGTCGGACGAGAGGATACAGTCGCTGCGAGATCCTGGAACATGGTAGACATCTTGAGATCGAAGTCTCTGCGTATTCGTGACACCTGAGCGTCTGACAATTCCTCCCCATATATTTTCCGAAAAACATCATCCGAACTTTTTGTTGCGCGTTCTGGTGTCAGTAGTTCGGACCCATTCGCGAGCTTCATCGTGTCGGACTGGCGCATGAGGTTCCAGTCTTGCTCCGTCAACCCGTGTTTAAGGAAGCCATCCTGTACCCCGGGCGGGAGATTTTTGAAGGACTTGCCCTTGTTCGCAGCGAGCCTGTTCGAATACATAGACACAGATCCGACACGTATCCGGTTGGTCCAGGTCCGGGCGCCGCTGTACTTCATCAACGCATGATTGGCTTTATGAAGTCGCTGCGATCCCGTCAGGTCCAACACCGGGTCGATAGGGCTGAAGATCCCTTCCAGACCGATACGGGCTTCGGCTGCAAATGCGTTCCGTTCGGCATCCGGGATATGACTAATTAGGGAATGGACTACATTTACCGTTGATCTGGCATATGTAAAAAATGTACGTTCCCCACTGAAAGACAGTGCCGACGCTGCATTCGAGATGTCATTGAACGAGGCCAACACGATACTGCCCAGATCAGCGAGTGCTTGTACCCCACGTATGTTGGAACTGGTTTTTTGGAGTGCATTCCTCACCCCGACGTGGGCCTCGCCAGTGATCTGTCCCCAGCCGGTATTCATCACTTTGTCATACTCGTCTAACATTGCCCTGACATTTTTAGCACCAGCGCCGTCTTTGATCATCTTCTCTCGGAAAAAGTCCCGCGTGCTGTCGATATTTGCCCTGGCATTTGGCCCGGCTGTCTGCATGATAGCGATGTCTTTCCCAGCCGTAGATAGTCCGTGGAACATGCTCTCATAGATACTGCTGCTGCCAGAGAGGCGCTGGAAGTACTTAAAGTCCCCTTCCCAACTCTTGGCGACGAGTACGCGAGCATGGGATGATTTGCGCCCCAGGTTGCTAAATCCTTTTAGAGGGCTGGGGATCGCCTGGTCGAAGTTGAGGTGTTCTCCGGTCGCAAACTGATCGAATAAACTGTCCAAAATCGTTTCATGACGAGCGGGGCTGGCTTCCGGAAAGGATTTTGCGAGATCGTATTCTTGTCGGATAAAGGCTTTCCATGCAACTTTGTGCCGGGGGTCCCCAACCTGGATGTCATCTCCGGCGAACTTGGCAACGCGGTCTGGGTCGGCAGATCTCTTCACGACATACCCGGGATGTTTTACAGTCCAGGCGCCAACCGCGTTCCTGTCCAGACGGGCACCCTCACTTGAATTTCGGTAAATTACGGCCAACTCAACGGCGGCACTATGAAGTTCTTTGAGACGGGCACTTCCTGCCTCAGACGGACTGTCAAAAATAGCTGTAGCTTCAAAAATCTCTCGGTCCAGAGTTCCGGATTTTGCCAGTCGCTCGTGGCCGGTAGCGAAAACATTCGCCCCGAATGTATCAGAATACTTATAGCGGGACGTGTCTACAGCACTCGCAATACTGAAGTGACTACCCTTTCTTTTGACCAGAGTTCCTAGTATGAGCGACCGGAACCCGCCCCCGATATCATCCGACCACGTATTGTTGATGTATGATATGAAGCGCGTCTGGGCGCGAGCATTGAATGCCGCGTTCCGTTTAGTGATATACGCAGCGGCTTTGATCTCGTCTGCTTCTTTCAGAACTGCCTCTATAATTTCGGGGATAGCTCCGTCAAGTGCATCCAGATCAAATGCTTTCAAGGTATCAGCCACCCGGCGTTCAATCTCCGAGGCTTCTGCTTTGCTGAGCCTTCTCCCGGCAGCTTTCGTGATCTCTTCCAGGCATTTGTCAATAGCCATTATAGCGACCCTTTTCGAACATGACAGGCAGCGGCGGATTTAAAGGCCCGTGCAAACGTGCTCGCTTCTTCGATTTCTTCGTCAGCCTCTCTTATGCCCTTTTCCAGCACCGCAGTCAACTCCTCGTCGGCTCCGTCGATAGCTTCCAGAAGTGCCTCTACCTCTGCGTCAGCAGCGTCCTTTGCAGCTTTCGCTTCCGGTCCAAGGATATCTATCGTTTCTTCGCCCTCTTCATCAAGGGTTCGGACTTCTTCGGCCTTACCCCGTTCCTCTTCGGTAGGTGGTCCCCCGCCCTCTTTTTCGTGGGCTGCAAGGCGCTCAGATGCTGCTACCTGGGCATCTACGTCAGTGTTACCGCTGCGTGGCTCTCCCGCTGCAACGCGCTGTAGGTCCGCTGGGGAACCACGAGGAGCAATCTTTACGTCCGGGTGGGCCGGGACTACTCGTGCCTTCTCTTCACTCAGGCGTCGCGCCTCGACCCGGTCTCCCTCGTCCAGGGCTCTGCGTATGCGGACATCAAATTCATCTGCGACATGTAAAAGAACGCCGTCTATTTCAACGTCCTGTCCAGTCATCGCTTGGAAAAGCGCCACCTTCTCGACTTCCGGATGTGTCCCGTGGACTTCCGGGGCCGGAGCTTGGTACGGATTGCGGATGTCGCTGATCCCGCGACCGACCACATGAAATCCCCCACCGAAGATACCACCCATTGTGATATTCATGACGCTGTCAAACATCGTATAGTCGTCGCCTAACCCACGAGCCATCGGGATATATGCAACTTCCAATGCCGCAGCAGCACTTACACCCTGCATTCCACCCCGGGCAAGCCGGGAAGAAACTCTGGTCGCGAGAACCGCGCCGCGCATTGCGGCAGCCTCCGGGGCCAGGGGCCACGCGATGAGATTGAACGGGTCCGGGAGCGACCCCAGTAAAGTGGATGAGAACTGACTAAACCCGCCTATGCCGGACGCTTCAATTGTTTGTTGACGGCGTTTCCGACTATGCTGTCGATCCAGCATTATCTTAAGGGCACGGGAGTTCATCCCGGTTTCCGGCACCTTGAAGTCGAGACCCTTGGCTTTGACCCGGTCATTGGCTTCCTGTTGTGTGAGATGGCGCCCCACATCAAACACTTCGGCATCCGCTAACTTTGCAGCTCCGTACTCAATCCCGGTTAAAAAAAACGTGTCTGCAAAACCCTGTCGTGCTGCTGCGAGACGCCCCTGCATTGGCGTGGCGAATTTGTAGCTTTCGATTGTCTGATTGATCGGAAGAGAAGGCTGCTCTTGTGAGTATATCGTCATCTACAGCGTCCCTCTTTGGAACCCTGATATCGCGGCTTCACTGGCGGTGGTTTTAGAGGTCTCCCGGAGATCAACCCCCATCTGCCGCAATTCTTCCCAACTCCGGTTTATGGCAATCTGTTTGTCAGAGACGTTCTCCAGGATCGGCTGGAGACCACGGGAGACCAGACGGGCGCCCGTCTCATCTTCATTCGCAATCCAGAAAGTTTTTTCTTTGATAAATCTCTCCATGTCTGAGGTACGTTCTTCCAGAGTTAATCCTGTCGAAGAGGGCGGGATATAGAGGTCAAGTCCTGCGCCGCCAGAGTTGCGGATACGGTTCGTTGCCCAGCGTACCGCATCTGTATCTCCCACTTCATTCGGTACACGCATACTATCATAAACAGTGTAGCTACTTTCCCATGCTCTACGGATGATGCGCTCGGCATCCTTGGCCAAGTCTGACTTGCTATCAGCGCCGGTTATGCTTGCATTGGACAACACCGCACCCAGAACGCTGGCCCGCAGTTCGCTGGCTTGCTCAATTTCGTTCTGTGCCTGGACAGTATCCAGGAACTTGGCGAATTTCACGTTGACTTGTTTTTCTGCGTTATTGACGATAGCATTCGACAGATGTACTTTCCACTCAGATTTTGAGAAAGCAGCCCCTCGGGCAATCTCAGTTGCAATGCCAAGATTTCCGTCCAACGCTACTGCTATCGCGACAGAAGTTTGTGGAGTAAGCACTTCCTTTCGGCGCATGTCATCATTCACTAGACTACGCTGTCGCGCAGACAGATCCCCGGTAAGAGAATTAAATGCGCCCATGGCGGCCTGTAAGTTATCGCCTCGACCAATTGTTTTTTCATCAAACATCGGCTTCAGTGCTTCCGTCACGCGTTTCGTCAGGAAAGAAGGCGGTCTATTCGGATCATAATGTCTACCGATGACTTCCATGTCCACAGCAAAATCGGCAAAAAGTTCCGGTGAAGGGTTTGTAATCCATTTCGTCTCTGATTTGAGTAATCCAGGGTTGTGCGTCGTGAGAAATGTCGCCTGGTCCTTGTCAAAAAACGCGCGGTCTTGGGAATACACGTTCTCTTCGAGTTCAAGAGCAGCGAAAAGCGCAGAGAAATCGCCCTTAAAATCTGGAGACATTACGGCGTTTCGGAGTTGGGAGATGTTCGTAACCCTCTCTGCGAAAGGTTTGTTGGTTTGAGTTTGCCGTATTCTCCCCACTGCCAGAACATCGGCCCGTGTTCTAATCGCAGTCTGAAAACCCTTAGTGTCAGGACCTGCGAAAGCGACCCCGTATTCTGCAACTGATCCGATATTTTCTTCGCCAAATCCGGTTTCCTTAAAGCGCTGTTCTGCGTCCTTCAAGTGCGCCTGCAACTGAAATTGTTGAGCCTTCCCCGCTGCCTTCAAATTCCTGGTCGCCTGTGCGCGAAATGCCCGGAGCTTATCCGGGTCTACCCACTCATCAAACTCGTGCTCAGCATCCCGGGCCTGGAACCGTTCCGGTGCAAACGCGGCGTCCTCCGCAGCAGATTGTGTGAAGGCTTTCATCGCAAACAATCTTTTCCGCTCATCTGCAAATGGTTGTTTAAGGAGGTCGGTCTCTACGTCCAGGTCCCGTTGTCGAAAATATTCATCGATGACCAGAGCAACATCTTCAGGATTATCCGCAGAAGCATTGAGTAGGGCATTGTCTTCCCTCGTGGCATTGTCCTGCTCAAACTGGTCATTCAATCCGAGTTGGAACTCATTCGTTGCCATCTGGAAGCCTGTCTTGATACCAAGAGCTTCTTGCTCAAAATGCGTTTTTGACCGTGTAGTTCTCCCGCCTTCCAAACCTTCCAATGCAGGGGTCACAAAGTCGTCCATGAAGCGCTGCCCAAACTCAGCGTCATCAGTCTCCGCATTCAAGGATTGCTCGTCGAACGCTTTCTTCAGGCCAACTTTGGTCTCTGCGAACTCGGCGTTCATGCGAGACTTGTCCCGGCGCGTCTTAAAGTCATCAATGTCCTGACCTACTTGTGCGACATCCTGGGCGAACCCCTGAATTGCTGCGCCGATGATTTCACCTTCACCCGGGCCGGTGCCCACGCGAGGGAGCGTAGGGTCGAATTGTCTTGTTCTTATATTAGGCATTAGATGAGACCCCCTCCCGTCACCGTACTCGATATCCCGCCGAGGATTGATCCTACAGCCGCAAATTTCGAAGCAGTGCTCGCAGCCTTCCCTTGCCTGATTGCTCGCTTGGCTTCGAACTCGGATTGCTCCTCAATCGTCTGACGCTGGAAGGCGGCATCTCTCTGTTGTTCGGCAACGATATCAGCAGCCGTACCACGGATCTGAAGCCCCGCAGCGCCGATGTCAGCTTCAGTCGCGCCCACAGCTTTCTGTTCCGCACGCCGACTAAGGAGTTGCTGAATATCCGCGCTCTTGCGAATCTGCTTCGCCGCGAGGAATCCTTCCTTCTTGGCGGATTTCCCCGCTTTGGCAGCACCGAATGCGCCGACTATACCACTTAAAAGTCCCATATTTATCTGTCCTGTGTATTGCGGAAGCCGCCGATAGCCAAGAACGAGCCGGGTCCTGGCCGATTAATTTCAAAGGCAATCTGTCCGTCGAAGCTGTAGTCGTCGGGCACCGTATCATGGAAGACCCCTGTAAACAAGGGGCGCTGCCCAGTTTCCTCGACCACTTCTGACGGGGTGACGCTCTCCATATTACCCGTTCCGAACTCAGTTCCTATCCTGAATGGTCCAGTACGGTGTAAAATCATCCCAATTTGGTCCACACGTCTCGTCTTAGCGAGATCCGGACCCCCCGCGCTACCATCCTGTGGCCTGAGGAGTTGCCCTTGTGAGACGTAGTTGAGGCCGATTACGGCGTCAAAGCCCCTATTCAGTGCTTCGAGCTTCCGAGCGTCACCACCTGCGCCCACATCGACCGTCAAAGACCCAAAATCCGTGATGACAAAGCGGTCGGCGGCAGGCACCGTCCCGAAGTACAGGATCTGGAGCTGGATCGCATTGGTCGTCTGGTTCCAGTGGACATAGATGCTAGCTGGGTTGTTCGTGTATTTGGATACACCGAGTTCTGTGGTGATATCAAACAGAGACCCTTCCTTGTAGTCCAACTCAGTGGCTGTACCGGAGACAGGGCTCCATTGGAAGATCCGAACGCCCATAAACGTACCACTGTCTTCCAGATCCGGACGGTTGTAATACTGCCGGGGGAAGAAGACCATCCAGGGCTTGAGTGCATCCGTCGTATCCGTTGGGAAGACGGACGGACACAGGTAATCATCCTGGAAGTCGTCAACCGCGCCGGTCTTGTCCTTACCAGCATCAGCGAATGGGATCATAGCAGTCGAGCTGCTGTCTCTCCAGCGGCAATTGAAGAACTCCGGCGAGGTGATTGTTCCACCCTTCCCGGACGGATCTGCGGTATAGTGGATCGCCGTCATGAAGCCGGACGGATACTCCGTCGTTTGCGCAAGAATATACGAACTGGACGGAGAGGCCGTAGCAGCTAACTCGGCCTGACACGTTGACATCGGCACATAGGACGCGAGGTATGACCCCCAGCCGTTGCCGCGACGTGTCGGCAAGAAGAAGCCCTGGTTCTGGTAGGGGTCCTCTTGACCGGTTCCGCCACGAGTAGAGTGAAAGAAGTGCGTCCCCCATGCAGTGACCTGCGTCTGGCGGAGACCCCAACCCGTTGTTGCGTTGCCTGGGTCAAATGCTTCGAACCCGCTCGCGATCTGAGAGGTAATGTCCGGCAGGCGAAGGATCGACGGGAAATCATCGTTGTCCTTAAAGCCCAAAAGTATGTCATCGAGAAGTGGACGACCTTGGCCAAGGAACCCGACCGCAGCGTGCTTCTGTACATCAATAATATGGGTTACAGTACTGACACTATTCCGCCAATCAACAAATCCGCCGACGTGTTCCCGAACACCAGAAGAATTGATCTTGTAGTAGCTGACCAAAATGGCTGCATTGGGCGAACCGCTTGTATATGAGTATTGCCCCAAAGCAATAAAATACTGCGTACCCGGGATAATAAAGGCTGTACCATTCCTGGTACCCCCGGCAACGACAGTCATAAGGGCCAAGGGGTCTTGCCCTTGCAGTGTCATGTCGTCGAACATCTGGGCCTGCGTCAGGATGAGCGTTGCAGTACCTGTTGTTTTGTTCACGATCCAGATGTCATCTGCGTTTCCGAACGCCATGGTCATGTAATATTCGTTTCCATCTTCACCATTCAGGTACCCGCCGCCGCCCGGAGGGGGCGCCACAGAGGTTTCGCTGATGTCCGTTTCTGTCGTGTCACTGACGTAGCCAGAGCTGAAGGTGTATGTGAAGTCCGTCAGGACCCAGAAGTCATCCGAGGTGTCCGCGTACGTGCTGTAGCTGGATGGGAGTGCCATCGCCGCCGCAGGGATAATCGCCGTCACTTGCCCGCCAGAGACGGTGAACGTCCCGAGGTCCATTGTCCTCCAGGACAGATCGACAACATCTCCTTCAAGATGCCACAGGCCGTAGAAGGTATATTCGTTCGTCGTCAGGTTCGTGATATCCCACGCTGTAGCGAAATTGCTCTGGTCATACGCGACCCCGCTATCTGCAAAGAAACCCTCCAGGTCAATCCGGGTCTGGTCGAACGGCGGTGTCATGTACTCCAGGCAGTAGAACCCGTTGCGTTCGACGACGGCCCACAGGGTATCGATATTGGAGCTGTCCTTGTCGGACTTCTTGACAACAGTGATAGCCTCTACCTTACCCGTGGCAGCAGTTTTATCCGGGTCAACTGTGTGTGCCAGGTTATGCTGGTGCCAGCCGGTCTGTTCGCTGTCTTTGTCACGGCGGAAAGCCGCACCGATGAGTTGCTTGTCACTGGTGCGGCCCCACAGTGTAGGAAGAGGGGAGTTCGCGTAGTAGATCTCTGCCAAACCAGCGGAAATCAAATGCTCCCCATCGCGGGACACGTTCTTGGCGTCGTACCCGCCCTCGAAACGTCGGATCTCGATCACCTCCTTTTCCAAATCTCCAATGAACACGGTAGACCTGTTGACGATCACCGGCAGAGCGTCGGATGCTTTGAACCCGGCTTTAGCTCGAGCGGCTTTACTCGTCGGCGTGATCGGGTCGTCAAGCGCAGAAGCCTGGATGACCCACATCCGATCTGACGTGCCCGCCATGAGCCCTGCGTCGTCCGCAGAAAGCCAGGTGATGCGGTTCCGCCCTGTCGAATTAAAGAACAGAGAGAGGCCGTTATTATCAGCGGTAGTGCCATCAGCGGCAGTTGGTTCGAATGAGAACGCTCCGTCCGGGTTCTGCTTGAATTTGATAATCTTGGAACCATCAATCCGCCCTGTCTGGGCATCGCTGGCAAGCCAGAGCCGAAGGTCATGGAAGACACCGTGAGTGGGCCAGCCGGTCGTGTCAGAATATAGGCCAAGTCTCCAGGTGATGGTGGCGGTTCCGGCGCTTGCATCAGCCCCGTTGATAGTCGCTGTGATAGATGTAGTAGTGCCGACAACAGTGATCGTGAGCCAGGTCCAATTCCCAGCCGGGTCCTTCCAGCGGATCATACGCCCCACGTCTGTTGATACAAACCCGACACCTCCGTTAATGCCAGTGACCGCCGACGCCGTCACAGTGATCGTACCCGTCGTGCCAGATAAGGCCAGGGTCGTAGCGGTTTCGTTCGTGTCGAAGTATGGGCCGTCTTGCAGGGACATGACCGTCAGTGCGAGGTCTTCCCCAATCAACTGCGTCTTATTGTCGGGATGAAACAGATAGAGGAAATCGCTGTCCTGCGTGTATTTGACCTTATTGCTCACCAGTTGGGTGACAGTATATGGCATCACCACTTGACGGATCTGGGCGATGCCCCCGTTCTTCCAGCAAAAATCAGTCGAGCCCGCATTCCCTTCCGAGGCGCGAGCATCCACGTATTTGGCGGTGAAGGTCTTCGTTGTCGGAACAGTCACGATTTCAAGTTGGACATTCACGAGAGCGCGGGCGAGTGACACATCCGCATCTGTTGTCTCGATAAACGTAATACGATCTCCGACCGACAAACCATGGACAGCAGCGGTTGTGAAAACAGCAGGGTCGGCGGACTGCGTAATCGACGCGACCGCGATGGTGCCTCCCGTAGTCGCAAAGGTGCCAGCCGAGAAGAACTGGATGTTGCCCGGGGTCAGAACTGTGACATAGTGAGAGCCGTCATCAGTGTCGAACGGCATCAGTTGGACGAAAGGAGTGGTCCCGCCCTGGAGGGCGTCAATAGTCGCAGCAAACTGCGTCCCGGATCTGCGGATGAGGGCACCCGCGTCAACGGGAAGCATGTCAGCACATCGGCTGAGAGCCTCGTAGTATTCGTTCTTGTCGCTGCGTCCCTGAGAGAACGGGGAGTACTCACCATTCCGAAAGGATGTCTGGATAAAGTTGGATCGTGCCATATTTAGCTCCCATCATACCAAGCCGTTTGTCGGTTGCCGCTAAACCGCACAGCCTCATAGCTATCAATATGGGAGCGAACATGCCCCTTCTCAATGGCGTTGCGCAATCGGGCTTGACTGATGAACTTCACATAATCTGTAGCCAGACTGTCTTTCTGGGAGGTAGACTGCGTCAATTCCTCGACAATCTCATATGCAATGCGCGACGCGAGACCCTCTACAAAGAGAGGATGGAACCATTCTTCCGTCGTATCTCTTGAAATGATGCGGAGGTTAACCGGGCCGGGACTATTCGACAATAGCTTCCGCCCCTCGATCTCGTAGTCATCAGAGAAGTCTGACTTTGTTGGCCGCAGAGGTGCCAAGGCCAAGAAGTCGGCTGGGAGTTGGTACTCAAAAGTGTACTCGAAAGCGGGTGTAGAGGAGAGAGCCGCGAGTTGCACGCGGCGGATAGAAAAGGTCCAGGCATTGTTCTGGAGTTCTGCGTTCTTGAGAGTGTCATAGCAAGTCCGGATCGCCCGACCCTTTTGACTATCGTCTTCAAAAGTGCCGAGACGTTTGGGGACGCCACATTTCTGGAGTGCGCGATTTGCAATTACGAGTTTACTAGACATGGAGCCGCTCCTTAGATTACTTTTGCGGCCCTCACCGTGACAGACGTGCCTGTAGTGACGACTGCTCGAATTTGACCAGGAGCTACATCGGCCTGAAGAACTATTTCGGCGGTGACGTTATCGAAAGCCGGGATGATAATACCAGTGCCGTCAGGACCTCTCATCTCGATATCAACATCGAGTGTACTGGTCTTTTCAAAGATGCACTGAAGTCTCCCACCCGGCCAAATAAACCAGTTTCCTGTGCCCGCGCCCGCCGCTGCGACGAGATCTCTGGCCCATTGCTGTACTGACGCCATGGTTAAACCTCTGCAAATCTGTCATCATTCTGGATAGAGTGTTGAAACCGTGTAAGGGCCAGGAGGACATCCTTCTTGGTGACGCTCTCTGCGTTGTCAACGATCAGTTCGATGTCCTGAGTGCTTGCACCCGTTCCTTCAATAACGAGTTCTGCGCCTCGGTCAAGATGGTATGAAATGTCTGCCATGTGTGGCTCCTTAAATTATTCCGAGAGGCCTTGAGATGCAGCCAATGAGAGGGCAACGTCAAAAGCCTGTCGGAGTTGTGACAGCTTCGTCACGTTCGTCGTGTTGTAGGAAACTGAGACATCAGCATCCGCAGAGTGAAGAGTGCCTTGTGTGAGGCTTGCAGCCGCGTTCACAAGATCCGCAATTGCATCATCGCAGTCTTGGTCTGCTGTTCCGATGTCAACGACAGCGGCGTCAATACTCGCGTCGGCGTTCACAAGATCCGCGATTGCGTCGGTACAGTCCTGGGTCCCAGTGGCATTGAGGGCCTCGACGATAGCAATATTTACCACGTACCCGGTGCCCGCGTCTCTGATTGCATTAATTTCAGTCGTCGCGTCATTCGAGGAGTTTGCCGAATTGGCCGAAGCGATCAGTGTGTCGAGATCGCTGTCCATCGTAACGAGAGCAGCACTCGCTGATACGAGATCAGCTTTGGCGTCGTCAACACTCTGGTCAGCGAGAACGATGTCCGCAATTGCGTCGTCGCAGTCTTGATCCGCCGTCGCGAGATCCACTACGGCGGCATCGATACTCGCGTCGGCAAGAACAATGTCTGCCTGGGCGTCAACGACATCAGCCGTTTGTGTGTCTGATAACGCCGAGACTACCCGAATGTTTGGGACGCGAATTGTCATGTTTAAGCGGATACGAGCCATGTAATTTCCTTCGAATTACCCGTCACCCAACCTGGGTGATGGGTGTTTGTTTCTAGTAGACGTATACAGCCCGCATCGTGATGCTCGTCGGCCCGCCACTGAAGACTTCACTGATATCAATCGCGACATACAAGTCTTCCCGTGGGTCAACCGAGAGGCCGAGCATTTCCCAGAGCGGGGTGATCGACAGGGCTTCAGTGACCGTGGTGCTTTCGAAGAGTACATCGATCCAGGCGTCCGTAGCCGAGCCGGTGTCATCGAAGTCATACGCGGAGGCGAACAAGTCGGCGTCGCCTCCAGTGAAGGTGTAGGCACCATCAACGAGACGGATGAGGCCGATGTTGCCTTGGCCCGTGGTACTCGCTTCCGCATGGCGGATTTGGAGCTGTGACAGCCGGGCGTTGGAAGGGATAGGCATCATAATTAGATTGACCGTGACTGCCGCGTCAGCAGCGGGAGTGACATTTGCGATGGTCTCGCGCATGACACCGCCCATGTTGTAGGCGTCTTGTCTCACGACTGGGGTTGCGTCCCGGTCTGTGATGATATCTGAAAGTACACTTGACATTATTGAATTCCTTTATTCAGAGTAACGATTGCAAAACAGGAGGGGGCCGAAGCCCCCAATCCCTTATTCAGCGCACAAGATCCGGAGAACTTTACCTTGCTCCAAGCGCGTGGCACCAGCAGTGTTCTTGGAAAAGAGTTGCCAGGGCTGCGAGGAGAGGTCGTCGCGGACGGTTACGTTATGGACCAACTCTTCCCAAATGCCGAGATACATACCCGACTTCACGAAAGCGATGACGTGGCGATTCGTTGATCCGGAACTGTCCAGACGGTTCGAAATAACGATATTGAACCCCATGAAATGCCGTACCCGGCCATCTTGGTCGAGAATTGGCTTCAGGTTGAAATCCGTCGAAATGACTTCAACCTGGTTCAGCAACTCTGCATGTTGCGTCGGAGAGATAATCACCGTTGCGACATCGTTATCCAAATCAACTTCAGCCACCATAAAGAGGCGTTGAGCTTCAATCAACTTGGCCACGGTAAGACCGACATCACCAGCGGCGCCAAAAGAAGCGGAAATACTGTAAGTGGCTGTATCAAAGCTTTCTGAACTAGAACCGGCCTTGCCAATCTTGGCAGTACCGAGGGCTGCGTCGATAACCAGGTCATCCCAGAAGCGACCAAACGCATTTGCAGCGTTTTCAACATACTTGCTTTCCGGGTCTGTAATGGTGCGGAGCTTGTCGAAACTGTCGATGAGCTGCGGAAGTTCGCGGTCTTCGGGGAATACCCACCTACGAGAGACAGCAGCATCGACGCGATTCAGGGGAGCGAAGCGGCCAGCAGGAGCTTGAGCTTCTACAGCACCGAACTGATCAACAGGAGAAGCTTGTTCGCCCTCATGTGTGCCGGTCGATACCAAATGACGGAGCTTAGAACCCTTTTGTTGCAGCAACAGATCGACGTTGGTCGAATACTGGTTCACCGCATGATCTGGTAAATTAATAGTCATTATCTGTGTCCCTTATAGTCAAAGAATTACGATTTGTGAACATGTTTTTCTGATATGTTCAAGGCGTGACCGTATTCCACAGGGGAGGCCGATAGTTCGGCGGGGGCTCCGTTAAGGAAGCAACAACGGATTTGCCATCCTGCTGCTGCTTCCTCTCTGGGGAGAGTATCCCATTTGTTACGCGTATCTTACACGCAACAATCTTTCGTGTCAAGTCCCGCCAGTAGCGAGCCTCTGGAGAGCATCCATCGTGGATCTGGCTTTGACATCGCCAGCGACATACAACGCAGCCCATCCCTTATCCTTCTTGAGAGCCGCGATCTCGGCGCGAGCACCGTCCGGGGTTGTTGGACCACCAGGGCCAAGGTCGTTGGGGGCGACGAACGTGTCTTCACCAAAGCCAGCACCGATAGCCTGGAATAGCTTGGTTGCTTCGTTACTGCCGAGCCCGACTTTGACCTTGTCGAACTGTTCCGGGGTGAGGCCCATCTTGTTCACAGCAGCATTCGCAAGGTTAACGTTGCGCTCATAAGTTGCGCCCCATTCCCGCTTCAACTCCAGTGTGTCAGCTTGAGCCTGGATCGCAGTCTCTTCAGCCGATTGACCCTGGACACTGCCGATGAACTCTTTGAAGCTCTGATACATCCCGTCAGCATGGTTTGCACTCAAGCCGCACTTGTGGGCCTCAGTCCGGAACCAGTCGTCGAAAGGCTTGTCAGCATCTTCTGCCCCGGTGAACTTGTACTCCTCGGCTTTCTCAGGCCGACCCAACTTACTGTAGACGGCATCCATAGCGCCGTCGATGGTCTGATCTGCGGGCAAGTCAATGCGGCGGTCCTGTGGGACCCCGAGAGATTGTTCCGCATTCCTGTGGCCCTTGATGGCTGATGCCAGGGCTTCTTCAGCCGAGAGCTTATCCATACCCCGGTTGTTCAGCCAGCCTTGTGTCTCCGCGTCATATTCGGAGTGCCATACTTTACCTCCATCGTCATTCGGCGTGCCAGAGCCTTCGCCTGTGCCTTCATCTGCCATTTCGTCTTCCTTCCTGTAGTTGAAAAAGCTCCTCAGAGCTTAAGTTGAGATGTTGCTGAATACGCAACCACACTTCATTCCGTCCGATTAACACGTTCTTCATGCTTTCATTCGGGTGAAATACTGATTCAGTGGCCCGACAGAACCGAGCCAAGTCAATCAAAACTTGTCGGGGTGCGCCATGGCCGTCGAATGTCTGTTGGTATGCTGATTTTCGTAGACGAAGAATGCTTTTCATTTCGTCTACTAAGCCGTAACCTTTGTTCTTCTCGTCGCTCATCGCGATGCCTCCGTACCAGTTTTCCAATAACTAAAAAAATAATCAGATGTCTGAGGATGTACTCTCCCACAATTTATTTAGCATTAAACTCCCTGATGCGTACCCAAACGGGTTCAAATCTTGCAGATCGGGAAGTAGAGTGCGAAGCTTTGTTCATGTTCCTCAAAAGATAAAATTGACGATGTCCGATAGTAAGCATAATACCATTATCATCTGTGGCATTTCCTTCATACCCGGCAAAGAATCTCGTAAACGGAATTCTCCACATATTCGAACGAACATGCGCAGCACGGTCCCGACGTTCATACCCTTTTTGGGCGTCATCTTGAGCATTATCAGCCTCTTTGAGATCGTGTATCTTCATGCCCTCTCGTGTCAAACGTGGAGCAAATTTTCCTTCAGGGGGTCCTCTTTTAATGTATTTCCGTTTCATATTATATCCTCTCTGTGTTAAGCGCTCTTTTGCGCATTTGCCTCTGCTGTAATCAGTTGCAGTTGATGTCATACCATTCAAAAGCAAACACCAAACAAACTCCTATAATAATCCCAATCCAAATCATATCTTATGCTCTCTGTGCATTTGCCTCTGCTGTAATCAGTTGAGCTTGTCCCGTGGCTTCGTCGGCGCGTGCTGCTCGTTCTGCATCGGCTGCCCGATCTGCTCTCAACTTCTCTACATCTTCGATGGACTTCATCCAATGCTTCGGTACTGCCTGGATGTCAGACAGTTCACGAGTTATCGTATCCATGTCAAAGTTGTCAAGGGGCGATGGGTCACCCGTCGTCTGCACAATAGGCAGGATGTTCTCGACCACCCGAATGATACCAGCCGCTTCTTCTGCCCGCATGGCACGGCTTAGCGGACTGTTGTAAGTCAAAGTGTATTCACCCTGGGCCTCGACGAGAACAGGTGGGAGAGGGGGCAGGAGACCTTGCTCGACGAGTAGATCAATCTCACGGTCAACCAGCGGACCAAGATACTCAGACTGCTGACGACCGATAGTCGGGGCCATGAGAATGCCTTTCTCCCGGGTCCGTTCAATAACCTCAGTGGCTGTCATACGGGGATTGTCATTCAGGATCTGAAACAGATGTATGAGGAACGCAGAGTTGATAATCTCCCGCTCACGCTCCATCATATCCAGGCCGGTCTGGTAGTTACCGGCTGGTAACACCTGGACCATGAGGTTCCCGTTCTCATCTACACCGCCCGGGTTCATAGCCCCTGGAGTGAGATCGAAAGCATCCAACAGTCCGTCATCATGTGTCAGGAGGACAGGATCGGCATTCCGATGGCCGATTTTAAGTTGGGTACTCTTCTGAGAATTCAGTGTACGAATGGCCGGTAGTGCCATCATGGCGGGACCACGTCCATATGTCTCGGTCGGGGCCTGCTCGTAACGGGAGGCAATGAAGGGGAACGTGTTGTACCCGCTCTCACGAACCAGCCACTTGCGATCCACATTGATAGTGGTCGAGGCAAATCTCTTGCCCTTGGTGTCAAGCCGCGTCGGATCGAGATCCTTGTTCAGGCGGACGTAGTGCATAAATGCGAAGCGCTTCTCCGGCTTCTTCTCTGCCTCTTCCCACAGGTCTTCACCCATCTCGACTTCTGTAAATGCTGTCCTGACCTGGTGGCCTTCAAGCGTGAAGTACCGCAAGACACTGTCAATGATGCCCTGGTGATTTTGACGGATGTAGATTTCCCCGATGCCGATGCTCTTGTAGCGGAGCCCTCGCCCGTCTATTTGACCGTCCGCGAACATGACACCGCTGCCGAAGGCACCAAGACCCTTCCACTGAAGTTGGTTCTGGGAAGCAAAGTTCGCCTGCGGAGCATATCTGTGCTTGAACAAAGCACGGTTGACCTCCTCAAAATAGAGAGTAGCTTCGCGGTCCTTCTGAATGATCTCGTTGTCGGCACCGATCATGTGCCAGGTCTGGCTCCGGGGTGTGAGTAGACTGTCCAGGATCGAACCAAATTGGTTCAGGGCAAGCTGGGGTGTGGCATCAAGCTGGCGTTCTGTCTTCTTCACACCAGGCATCTCATTCATGGCGAGCCCGGGCTTGAAGGTGTTGCGCATCTCCGGCCACACATAATGGGCGATGTCGTTCCAGTGGCTCTCGAAGTTGGTACGAAGTTTCTCCATGCTACTGTGAGCACGCATGACTTCTTTGACGATATCCTGCTGTTCCTGGGTTTGATCCTGATGAGGCATTAGCGCTGCCTCTGGAATGGACCACCAGCACCACCAAAGCGTCCCGCAGTGCGTTGATTACGTAAACCATCAACGACCCCGCGATTGAAGCGCCGATTAGTCCTCAACTCTTCGTTCTCCGAATTCTGTCCAGGCGTCTGGGAACCGAGATTGAATTGTCCGATGCTGTCCATGATTGGCCCAGCGGCGCCAGATTCTTGTGACTGTCCGGTTTGTGGAAGCGAAGGCGTTCCTACTCCGGGTTGGCCGAGTTTCTTTTTCATTTGTCCGAGGAGTGATCCGAATGCCATAATACCTATGTCCTGAATATGTCAAAGTCCACGCCTTTAGCCATTCTCGTCTTGCTTCGGGTCCCGCGTTTCCGGCCGAGTTGTGAGAGAGGCTTTGCGTGCCTGATCATCATGATGCCATATCTAGTCGCAGAAAGCAAGTCATCACGCTCCTTGACGATCAAACCGTCCTTGCGGTGATACATCCGGAACTCACCAAACCAGTTCTGACAGGGCCGGAAAACCTTGAGCCGACCCTCACGCATCCGCTCTAACATAACACTGACCCCGGCCTCAACCTTATATCCGTCACCTTCCGTCTTGGAGAACGTAGCGTGCTCCTTCAGCATGTTACAACCCGCATCCGCATATTGGGTCTTGATGTTTATACCAGATCCTTTATCGCGACTATGAGCGTCATGAGGCCAAGCAACAGGGATATCAGGGTGCCACTTTCGTATCGCGGCGGCATGGACGGGGATCGGCGTGTCCTCAAGACGGTGTTCCGCGGTGACATAGATGATGTCAGTGTCCCGGTCCCAGGCGAGTTTGACCGCCGCTGTCGGATGGTCAATGCCAAGGTCAAGCCCGGCGAGTACCGGCCAGTAGTTCGGGATTTCGAATGGGTCACAAGTGATATGCTCCTCTGGTACAGCGAAGATCCGCCCACTCCCCAGGATGGGGACGCCATTCATTCGAGCGTCTCGCTCCCACGGTTCGTAGCTATCCCAGTCACGTTGTATCATTTCCGCAGTATAATGCCCAGCATCTTCGCTTGTCATCTGGATCATACCACGAGACGGGTGAATATCCCTTTCCTCTGTGAAACGCAAGACCACATTAGAAAACCCAAAGAGTGGAGTGAAGGTCATATAGACCATACCCTTGGTTGCGTTGGTCCGTGTCATTCCTTCCATATAGATCTCAAATGGTGGCTCTTCGTCGAACCAGACCCAATCCAGAGTTGAGCCCTGCCACTTCGTCCGGCCTTGTTCATATGATTTGAATGAGATTGTAGAGAGCCCGCCTGTGACGTGCCTCACAAAAATCGTGTCTACAGCATCCTGGATACCGCGTGCCATGTTCACGTCATGGATAACGTCGAGAGGTAACGCACCAGTCCCTTTACCGTCAGGCCAGGGTTCTCCGAGAAGGAGCGCTTGAAGGACATCCCGGCAGACCTGGGAAGACACACCGCCTGCCCATCCTTTCGTGGGTCTGTCCCATTTCCGCCCAACCCAGTCATCAGGGTATTGTCCAGTCGCGTGGCAAGCTGCTTCCATTGCTCCGCAGAAAGTTTTGCCGAGTTGGTTTCCGGCCATAAGTAGACGTTCTCTCTTTGTGGAACCAAGAAGATGGAATTCTTTCTGTTTGTCATATGGCTTATAGTCCCTGAGTTTGTTGTGGCTCGCGTCCTTGATCGCCCGGTCCATCTCCTTCTCGAGCTTCAGGAGGGCCTGCATCTCTGAGCTTTCTTGTCTCATTTGTCGATCTTCTCCATTACGATCTTATACTCCTCCCCAAGAATACGCACTGTTCCCTCGAAGGTTCCATTCTCTTGCAAGGGCAAAAGAACTGGCACTATGTTTCCGGCAGGACAGTAAAGCTCTTCACCCACAAGCCGGATTTCTCCAAACCCCAGTTTGACTAAATCAATCATCCGAATTCTCCTTCTGGAAATGGTTGTCCATGGCGCCACCCTCGACAGTGGGCCTTCTCATGCCGCAGGATCAAGCCGTAGAACCACTCCGGCAAGTCCCCCGCCATAACAATGAAACAGGCTTCGCCGGGCTCGAACGGGCCGATTTCCTGAACGCACCCAAGGACCGCGGTATCTTCTGGCGTCACAAAATCTCCCATAATCTCACAAGTTCTCTGGGCCAAGGGCTGCGGGAGGTTGAGAATTACAAACTCAGGGTCGCGGCTGGATGGTTCCCAGGCCCTCAAGGCTCGGATGTCATTCGTGATAGCCACACAAGCTGTCAGTACCAGAGCAATGAAACCACCCCCAATGAATCGACTGATGGATTTCATTGTATCGCCTGTCCGAGTGCCACCAGAATAATCATCAATACCCCATTGAATGCCAGCATTGTCGCCAGTCTTGCATAAGCTCTCCAGCCTAATTTACGGAATTTCATTTGTTCACCTCCATGCGTGCCCAGTCAATTTCCTCGATCTCGTCGTCTGTAAGTTCCCGGTTTGGTACAAGTTGGCGCTTGTACTTCGGGGCGCCGTCCGGATTGGGCGGGTTCACCTTGTTCGGGTGTGGGGTGATGTCGATCATGGACTTGACATCAAGCCCCAATTTCTGGGCTTTCTCGGAGATGGCGATCTTGACCTGTTCCGGGGTCCGGTTGTCCTGGATCATGTGCTCATGGCGATGGATGGTCTGAACGATGATCCCACTGTACCCCAGTATCCTCTCAGATGCCTTGAGCCGGATACTGTCGTTCCCGTTCATTGCCAGGTGCTGCAGAGTGGTCATCGCCATGATCGCCGAAGCATGGGCCTTGTGCTCTGTCAAGTACCGGAGTGCGGCCAAGATCTTGGGCTTCCTAATCATTTGGCTTCCCTTGACCGTGCAGGTCTTCGGGCTGTAACCGGCGTATCTGGCAGCATTGGTCATGGCACCATGGGTTCCGGCGAGAGCAGCGAAGGCTTCCACATACCGAAGCTCCATGGCCGTCAAGCCTGACAAGGGACTGTCATCTGTCTCCACTAGTTCAGAGCAGGAGGTGTCGTGAAGCTCTACCAGATCCGTAGTGTCGGCGATTGATTGCTCAAGTTTCTTTTGGTCCACTCTCTTCTCGTTTCACAAAGTTGTGGGACATCACAGTCTTCCCAGCCTCATTCATCACGAATGCTTGACAGGCATTGTCTGGGTCAAGTCTCATTGAATGTCGTGACCCAACCGGGGAATACCACATACATCCATTCGTGTGATCAATATGCGCCGTCGTAATTTCTTCGATTGAAGTGGTGACTGGCGATGTTTGTCTTGTGACTTTTATCGTTAACATGGTCGTGTTCCTTCTATGTTCTGTTCCTGTTTCTAGTCGATGACTATGGAGATAACATACTACCCGGGGTCTGTCAAGGGATAGCGTCCGTTTAACCGACGCCATCTTCCACGCAACAATATTACGTCCGAAATTTTGGGCGGCGCGGGAGAGAGAAGAGACCCCCTCAGTTACGTTGCTCCCTTTTGGGGTCCCCCACCCCCTCGGTTGCCAGAGAGAAACATTCGTCTACATCCGTGGCACCCGTGTAGTCATTGAAATATTATTACCCAACCACGCAACATTACGCATTCCATTTGTTTCACGATTGAGTAACATCACGCATTCCATTTGTTGCGCGCAAGATATGGATTGTCATTTATTGCGCAACAATCGCATAGGATTGACGTGCTTCCACGCATCATCATTGCTTTCTTCCATTTCTTTGCATTTATTGCTTGATCTCAGTGAGTGAGTGTGCATCTAGTACAGACCGAGGTGAACAGTAACCTCAATCAACAGGAGTTGAACACATGACCCATAGTGTTATAGTAACACTCAAAAACCCCTCAACTGGAAAGCTCCATCGTGGCTACAGACCAGTTACCAGCTTTTGTAACCATAGTGGTCAGCATCAAATCCCCTATTTAGTGGTTGCCACTGAAGATGATATCGCCAAGGCACCGATCACAGCCTTTTGTAAAAAATGCTTTCAAATCAACAGGAGTTGAGCACATGAAGACCACCACCACAAAGCGCCTGCGAGCCTACTTCACAACACCCCGTAGCGCCACGTTGCTTGAACAAGACCGGGATCGTAAGATCGCAACCCTCAACGCTCTGATCTTGCGTAATATCCTCATCAACAGGAGTTGATCACATGAAACAGTCACCATCTCGCTTAACCCCCATATTTCAGACAGATATCGGGGACCTCAATATCCAGTTACTACATAGGCCGGGACACCCCGAAAGTTTCGTTTTGGCCTATGGTAAGGAATTGGATGCCAACATGCCCCGGAAACGTGCGGCAACAAAACTCGGCGAAGCAATCCTGCACGCGTTGGAAACAGAAGGAAACGACTTATGAAAGAGTCAATCACAGTCGCACTCATAAGCCTTGGTTCCCTCGCCTTCGTGGCTTGGTCAATCGGGCAACTCCTCCAATCTATCAACATCCCACTATGATTGGTGTTCTGTTTATGGTAGGAATGCTATCAATCATCCCGGCTTTGGTCCTATATGATGTACTAAAGCCACAACGTCAAAGAAGGAGAAAGAGACCATGAAGGCAACATCAGGATACCTCAATCTACCAGTGCGGACCATCGTCAGGGCTCGTGCCGACGTGGCAGCAACTGCGGCCAAGAGATCAGCGATAGAGGCTACGGCGGTACTCCGGGGCCTAAGACGCATTGAGAAGTTCTCGTACCTCGAAGAGGTACGCCACAAAGAGGAGGCACGTCATGGCTCAGGAACTCACTGAGTACGTCTTCATCGATCAGGCCGACGCTGTTCACTATGAGATGGTGTCCTGTCTGCAGGACTTCTGGTCATTCTTCCACCTGTACGATGCCAAGCGGGGAATGTCCTTGAAACACTATGAAGAAATGAAGGAGAGACAATCACAATGAACAAACCACTCTTGCTCATAATCGTTATATTCCTCTGCCTTCTGTCTTTGGGATTTGTTGCAATATTCAAGGACCATCAATCCTGGGAACAATTCAAGATCGAACATGTTTGTCAGATTGTTGGTCAAAAACGAAGCCAGAGTACTGGACTATTCAGCCACACACCAAGACAAACTGGTTGGTTGTGCGACGATGGCATCACTTACTGGAGATAATGACATGAAGAGAACTATCACAATCAACGGACGCCTGAAGGGCACCAGTGACCACATGGCCGACATCGACGTGGAAATCGATGCAAGGTGCGACAAAGACGCGTTCACACAACTCTACCAGAACTATGAGCACATTGTTCGCGCTCACTACTTGGGGGGCAATGGAACGGCATACGTTACGGGCGCACCCCTTAACCGCGAAGGCACACGACCATGGAAGGAAGACGATAATGAGTAGATCCGTAACAATACCCAGGGATTGCATTGCAGTCACCTACACCTCAAAAACAGTAGAAGACTGGGAGGAGTATACCGAAGAATTACAAGACATGGCATTAGGCCTTTGGCCAGACCTTGGCTCAGCAGATATGGTGATTGATGAGGAATGCGTCGTTCTTGCCAGCGACGGACAAGTCCTGTTTGGTATGTCTGGATACGGAAGTATCATCGCTATCTGGCTTTGCTGGAATAACACCGAACCAGACTACGATTTCTTTCAAGTCAAACCCGACCTTGCAGAAATCCTTGAACGCGAATTCGGCACACTAAGAGCAGTGGGCTCTATGGGCAACGGAACGACTGCTTATGTCCCGAAGCCGGTCGAGACGACGCGCCCCCTTGTCCCTGATACGCCTGACACACTATAGAACCTCAAGATAACTGGTGGGAGTGAAGGCCTCGGGAACATTTGTTTTCCGGGGTTTTTGCTTATTCAAGGCCAATAATATGGGTAAAAGGCTGTGTCATTAGGGTCACTCTTGACAACTTAATCAATCCATGCTAGACGTATGTCACAGACGACGTGATCCACCTTGCGGAGAGCGCGGCGGCCACTTTGGTGCTATCGTCTTATTACCTGGTCACGTATCACCAGTATCTAATGGGTCTGGTGCATAATGGGTCTAGTCCATAATAGGTCCGGTCTATACAGACTAGAAAGTCCTTGACACAGTTTCAATAATATGTTTACTTGGCCCCACTCTGAACAGAAGGGAGAGAACTATGGATTTGAAACAAGCAATTATAGAGGGTGGCGCGCAGTGGCAAGTTACCTATCCGGCCATTTGTGCCGCAGCAGCTATTTTGTTGGAAGAGGAAAAGGTCAGTCTGGCTGGAGCTTATTCCACTCGCGAGGTTGCCGACGCTCTTTTGGCCAAGGCCGGGCTTTCGGAACTCGCGCCCTATCGGCGGAATATATATCGTGCGATCACAAACGCCACACAGGCGGGTCGGCCTATGGGACCCTACCATAGTCGTAGGAGTGAACCAGATCCGGCACGTCCGGGTATGACGCGCCTCGCCTACTTCTGGCACCTTCCGGACCCGAAAGCCCTTATTGAGCGCATGGAGGCCGAGAAACAGGAGTTAATGGTTCGGGTCGAGGGGATCAACGTCCGGATCCATGAACAAATCATTCAACTGGAAACCAACACATGAAAACCACCGTTGACGAAGTAATATCCGCTATTCAGAAACTGGAGCAGGAAGTCAAGGACTTGAACACACCTGAAACGAAGGCTATGCAAATCTATCGGTTGCAGATCGAAAAAAGGGATCTTTTCGTGCGGGTAGGTGACATCAACGCACTACTTAGTAAATTGGAGAACGAGTAACATGATGGGGTTTATGGCGAGGCTTGCCGCACAGAAAGCCAGAGAACGAGACGACGTGGCGGACGCTTATGAGCGCTTCCGTCAGTCACAACAGGAGAGAAAACCAATGAAAATCACAATCGACGAAGCAGTCACCGCTATTCGGAAACTGGAGGTGGCCTGCGACCAGTTGGAGCAGGAAGTCAAGGACTTGCGGTCCGAGAGCTTCAGACGTGGCGAAATAATTGACGGGCTTCACGGATCTGACGTTCATTACCCATATGCAAAGGATGAAACGCGGCGCTATACTCGCCATGATTTGGAAATGCGTTTCGAAAAACAATCCGCAACTATTGTCCGGCTGCAAGCCGAGTTCGAGGGCATGAAGGAATTTCGTTCTGAAGCCCTCACTCAACGTGACCAAGCTCGGGATGTTGCCCGGAGGGCAGAAGAGATACGTGATGAATGGCGTGCAATTGCTAAGAAGGGGCTAAACTACATGCCTCGCATTGGTTGGTCCGAAGAAACTCTTGATGAGGCTCGACAAAAGGGTCTTGACGAAGCGCATCAAACCATCGTGAGTGCCCACCAAAGTACATCCTACTGGAAAAACCGGGCGAAGGCAGCGGAGGCATTGAAAAATGTTGACTAAAATCCTCGAATACTTCGGTTTCCATCCGTGTAGAGACGTGTGGGCCGAGAATGAATTGTTGAAGAAACAACTGGCGGCGGCGGAAGTGAATACGTCTTTGGAGAAAGCGGCGTATGAAGACACCCTTCAGGAACGCAACCAAGCCCGGACGAAGTACAGAGATGCCTGTCTCCGTATCATCGAACTGGAGGGGGAAGTCAACACTCTATATAAACGGGGCACTCACCCGAGTCTCCAAAACCTCCCCTATCCAAGGAAGGATTGAACATGGAGCAAGATCTGATCTTGGCCATCATCATCGCAATCTATGGACCCGCTACAATCGGTTGGTCCTTATACTGGCTTATTCGACGCGCCAGTGCCAAGCGTCAAGAAACTCGTCTCAGGAAAGCTCTGGGTCGTGAACGAAAGAGAGTACGAAAATGAACGAACCATCACTGCATGATCTTCCTGACGTTGAGGAAGATAAGGCAATTACTGATTTGGTTACAAGCCATTTCAAACCCGACGCAGAAGAAAAGATCATCGAGGCTCGTGGTCCTGCCGATCCGTTCCCGGTCAATGAGCAGAACTATCGCAACAAGGTCAACAAGGTCGGCCCGAGACCAGCGAGGAAGTTTGCCCTACTCGATGAGATCGACAACGAGTTACAGAAAATCGTCGATGAAAACGCTATACCAGGCGGCATGAATGACGACGGACCCTTTCCGTCTGAGATCATCCTTACAGAGACGGAAGCCGGGATGCTTGGCATGATTGCGACACTCTCGCAGTTACTCCGTGAAGAGTGGACGTACAAATGATTACCGGGTGGACAGTACTTGTAGTCGTGTTGGTGACCCTCGCCGTGTGTGCTGCGGCAGCCGCCTCTGGGTGGTGGCTTGGTAGCCTTATCGGACGGATCAATGACAAATGATGGAATATTTTATCGTCATCGTCATTTTAGTGGCACTGAGTGTCTGGGTTATTCTGGACTGACGGCCCACAATGGAGTATCACCAAAGTCGGATACTGTGTAAGATTTGAGAACGCCCTTTGCCTTTCGGTTGAGGGCGTTCTTTTTTGCCTCGATTGCAGAAGACGCCTCGTGTGGATCATCCGGCATTTCTCCAGCTTCACGCAGGTATAGATCGGCCAGGGCTTTAGATGACAGGGCATTCCCCCGGTTTGTGTGACCCCCTTCCGTCAGCACCTTATGAACGATGTTGCGCTCGCGGACAAACGGGTCGTCCTTCTTGTCCTTGTGGATCTCTTCCTTCACGACATGAGGGCTGAGGGCCAGACTGTCCATGACCCTATACGCCTTGAGGGCAATGGACTTCGGTTTGGCGGCGTCCTTCTGTTTTGTGCAGACGACCTCGACAACGTCGCTGTCTTGTTCCCTGTGGCATGTTATCAGCGTATCAAAGTTGCCCCGAAATGCAGAACTGCCCCGTTCGGCCTTGCCGTCCTTGCCAGTGTGATGAACGACGATGACGACACAGTTGTAGTTGTTCCGGATTTCATTGACCCGCTTCACCAGGAGGCTGGCGTCCTTGGCCGAGTTTTCATCCATGCCGGTCATCATGTAAGACAGTGTGTCAAACACGATGAGGGCTGGCTTTATTCCTTCGGCGTCGATTTGTTCGATGAATTCGTTAATCTCAGTCGGATCTTCCCCCGCTGTCGGTACGTCCGATACAGAATAGAACGGAACATCTTTTGCAACGCGGCGATGGCTTTTCCATGCTGGTCGGCGAAGTGTCTCGATTCCGATAGCTCCCTCCCCTGCAGCATATACGACGGGGTACCCCATTGTCGGCTGATAGTCAATTCCAAGAGCCTTTTTTCCTCCAGCAAAGCTGAGAGCGAGGTCGAGGGCAACGAAAGACTTGAAACTTTCAGGTGGGGCGTAGAGGAGGACTGTGCTGGCTTCTTGTATCCATCCGGGGATGATCCACTCAGGCGGCGGGCGGTTATCCTGTTCTTGCTCATTCCGTAGGCGAAAGCGAGAGCATCCTCTTTGTTGAGACGCCACACCACTAACGGGGGCGTCCTTGCCTTCAAGGACCTGATTTCGTTCCTTATGACCCGACCCAGTATTGACTGATGCACCATTTCGAGTGATGCCGGTGAAAGTCGCCACGTTATCACGGAGACCTTTCGACCCGGCTTCGTTTTGGGCGTATTCAAACGCGTGATAGACTGGCGAATGTGTTTCATCTGTTAGCTCACCTTCCGCCCACGGAGGACTACATTCTTCGTTCCAATGTTCCAGGAGAAGTCCAATGGCAGTCTCCTCTGAGACCCCGATATCGTGTAGCATAGCTGAGATCTTGTAGAGGGTGTCATCGCCTCCAGATCCTTCAATCGAGACATCCCCTTCGACAACGCATCTTTCAAGGTAGGCGATGGCTCGGGCGATGTTGGCGGGGGTGTCAAGTTCTTCAGACACAGCATTTTCACTGTCACGGGAGCGGTACGAAAGGGTGGCGTTAATCCATGGGGGAACGTCAGCAAATTGAGCATCCCGAAGGGTAGTATATCGTCCGTCTGGACAAGTCGATCCAGGAAGGAGTACGTATCCCCCCCGTCCTCTGGTGTCGAGACCCGGTCCCATTCGTTCAATAGAGCTTTTTTCATCTCCGAGGAACCATAAATGGCGTCCACCCGTGGGCGTTTCAATTGCGAATGTTTCAGGCAAGTTTCCATGAATGAGTTCAAGTCCTTGCAGTGTATCACTTCCATGTTTGTTTCCTTTATCATCTACGTCAAGAACGACGTGCCCCGAGGCGTGAGGCGATGCCCCTATATTGGCCTCGGGGCACTTCATCCACCACGCCGTGATCTGTCCAGCATCACGTGTAGCATCATATAAACCGCGTCCCCCTTCGTCCGCCGGGATGAGTGGGATCTTGGTATTTGGAACACAGGGAAAGACATAAAATCCTGCCTCGGCCCATTCCAGTGCGGCCTTCAAATTGTTTAAAATTTTTGTTGACTTGGACATATTGCTCGGGTATACAGGGGCCAACAAGATTTGTCAACTAATGGTTTTGAGGAGAAATTGTGACAACGATTGCCTTTAGAGACGGCGTCATGGCAGCGGACACTACAGGTGTAAGTGGCGGGGTCATTATGCCTGCCACGAAACTGGTCCGAAAGGGCGGGTGGATTATAGGTTTCTCCGGAGAGTATCTCCCGGCTTGGCGGTATCTCAAAGTATTCGACATGAAGATGCCAGACCAACCCGCTTCGGGTGATTTTGAGCTGCTAATTTGGGACGGCAATCATCTGTATGAAGACGACGGACATGGCGCGGTTCGTATCCCTCCTGTACCTTTTTATGCTATTGGGGGCGGCGCTGGCCCTGCTTTAGGCGCAATGCACATGGGAGCCTCGGCTAAGGAAGCCACCAAGATAGCAGTTAAGATTGACGCCGGGACTAATGGTCGAGTAGTTTCTATGAAACTCGGGAAATAGGTCATGCAGTTACACATAATAGACAGAAGAGATCTGCGGACTTGGGCGCAACAGGCCCGACCCGGCGATCGACTGGAATATGCTTACGGTACAGATGGTTTCGCGTATAACAATATGATGTATACCCATACAATGGTACGCGCACAATCTCTTCAGGAAGAGGGGGGCTTCGTCTTGTTCCAAAAACGTGACAAGTGGGGCGAGACTGTCTACATCATTCAGGGTGTGTCCCCACGGGCCGCCAAATTTATAGAGAGGATTGCAAAATGATTACAGTGACCGGAGTAAAAATGGCGTTTGGGAGCGATTTTCCAGATATCAGTATTGCTATTGAGGTGTCCGACGAGGTTGGCATCCAGGTGTTATGCCTGGGTGATTTTAGTAGCACAATCCTGGTCCCTGTTTCAGAGTGGAAAGAGTTTTGCAAAAACGTCGAGGAATTGATCAATGCAGGAGACTGACGAAACTCCAGAGGAGAAAAATCTCTACGGAGGCTATCGTCTTGAACTGTACCCTGAATATTATCAAGTAGGACCACAGGCGGGTCAACTCAAGCCCCTCGGTCGTTGGCTCGGGGTGACCCCGACTGCCAAGAAGATCTCGAAGAAACTCGGGCGACAGAGCCATGCCCAAGAGAAAACCGAGATCATCAACGTCGGGATCGAAGACGCCAAACAGGCAACAGTCTCCCGGAAGATCAGGTCCCGGAAGATCAGCGAGCACAACAGAGAAGCGGCCCAAAGGGAGCGAGACCTTGCCCTCGGTGTCACCAGAGAACAAAGGCTTGCCCGGGCACAGCACGTCAGGGATCTCTTGAAAGAGAGAAAGAAACTCCCGGAGACGATAGCAGATTTCTCCCCTGTTCAAGGGGGGCCGATACATACTTTCCTTGGCCGGATCAAGAATGAAGGCTACCTTGGGGAAGAGTTGCGGGCGATACGGAAAGAACAGACCCGGGCTGCCCTTATGGATGGTGGGCTGTACAAGCAATTGACCCGGGATTGGGATATGTCATGAACGTTCTTTTGGCTGCTATTATCGGACTTGCAATCGTAGGGTCCGTAATCGGAAGCGCATTTTTCATGTTCAAGTGCGCTTGGGATAAGTGGGAAAATTTTCCTATGTATTTTATTTGGGCCTTGATAATCATGATGATGACCCTGGCAGGCTTCCCAATTGGGGCACATATCTTGGGAATTCCCTTATAGTGAAACTTGACTTCAATCCCTCTAACGGGGCGTACATTCTGGAGGTGAACCGGGGCGAGCACGATGTGATCTCTATCATGGAGAAACACGGCCTTGACTTTTCGACCCCGGCTTCGTCACCTTCGACTGGTGTCTTGTTCACTCGCGAGATGTACGCAGCCTTACCCTTCTACAAGTATGCGACTGATCGAGCTATCACGCAGTTAGGCGTGAGAGCTAAGGAGATTGCGGCATCATGGGGTGAGGAGAGCGACGCGAACATATCGACCCCTGATGGTTTTGACTTGAAGCCTTATCAGAAGGCCGGAGTTGAATACTGTATGAGACGCAACGGCGCCTTGATCGGGGACCAACCAGGGCTCGGCAAGACTATGATGGCCATCGCCATGGCTAATGAGATGGGGGCAAAGAAAGTTCTCGTGATTGTACCTGCTGGGCTTCGGATACAATGGTCCTATGATATCCGTGACTGGTCAGTCATGCACCGACCCATTATCTATCCTATATTAAAGTCAGCAGATGGAGTAAATCCCCATGCCCAATGGACAATCCTGTCCTATGATCTAACCCGTAGCGAAGGAATTTTTGAAGCCTTGAAGAGAGGAAAATATGACCTTGTCATCCTGGATGAAGCGCATTATCTCAAGAACAATGAAGCCCAAAGAACACAGCAAGTCTTTGGTGAAAATGGACTACGCAACGAGTGCGGATATGTGCTCAGTCTCACTGGTACGCCTCTCCCCAACAGGCCGCGTGAGTGTTATACCATCGCTCGCGGAACGTGTTGGGACAGTATTGACTGGCAAACTGAAGAAGAATTCCGTGACAAGTATAACCCATCCCATTTTAACGGACGATATGCTCGCGAAGTTGCGGGCCGAACACCTGAACTCAATGCCCGTCTCCGTTCGCATTTTATGGTCCGACGACTAAAGAGAGATGTCCAGTCACAGTTGCCGAAGGTGACACACGAGATCACACATATCGAGCCGGACGGCGCTATCCGTAAAGCTCTAGTAGCTGAAGCAATGCTGGATCTCAGTGCGGAGATGATTAACAAGGGAACGATCCCGCCCGGGATGATCTCTACAGTGCGGAAAGAGATGGGCGTTGCCTTGGCCTCGCACATCGCGGATTACGTCAATGTGATAATGGACGGGGGCGAGCAGAAAGTCTTTCTCGCTGGCTGGCATAAAGATGTGCTTGACATTTGGGAAAAAACTCTCCATAAGAGGGGTACGGTGAGAGTAGATGGCAAAACAACACCGACCAGAAAACAACTTGCGATAAACAAGTTCATCAGTGACCCCGAGTGCAGGGTATTTATCGGGAACTTGTTGTCGGCAGGAGTAGGATTAGATGGCCTTCAAAAAGTCTGTAGTCGAGTGATCATAGGGGAACCAGACTGGGTTCCGGGGAACAACGAACAAGTCGTGTCCCGCCTGGATCGTATCGGCCAAGAGCTTCCTGTTCTCGCAAATTACATGGTGGCACCCGGATCACTTTCAGAACGGGTGTTATCTTCAAGTCTTGAGAAGATGCAAGACATTCACGCAGCACTAGACGAGGAGATATAAATGTCAGTATACGCAGCGTCAGTAACAAATAATGATGTTCGTTTAACAGGAGAAAGCATTCAACCACATTATGACTCTACCATCAGAATGAAATCCGTTCGCGCTGAGGATTTTGCAGAGGCTGTTGTGGAACTCGGCAATGCTCTGGGTATTGAGGTTAATATTCAGGTTGTATATAACAAGGAGATATGAAATGTCAGTGAACAAGATTGAAGTAACCTACGGCAGGACAATTCAGCCAAAGGAGTACGAGAGTAAACGGGCGGAAGCCACCATAGGTGTAGCTCTTGAAGAGGGGGAGACCAACATCGATCTCGAACTCGATGAAGCTATGTCCTATGCTATGAATGTCGTTCATACGACACTTGGTATCGGCGCGGCCAAAGCCACGAAACCATCGTCCAATCCGGAGACATCAAAGGGCAACATTTCGGACGACCCCGAGGATCGCAAGGACCCTGAAGTTGAGTTGACCCGAGGTCAGAAGGCGGCTCGTACCCGTGCCGCGAACAAAGCGGCGAAGGAAGCCGATATCGACGCTATAGCAGCAGCAGCGCACGCTGCTGACGAGCCTCTGCCAGAAGATGACGACGACGAGATTGCTTTGGATGATCTTGCAGGCGAGCGAGCTGAAGAAGACTTCGATGAGATCACGGATGCCGAGTTGGGCGCCGAGATCAACAAGAAGGTGCGGGCTCTTAAGGCTGCGGGACGTGCTGATGCCGTCGCAGTGGTCAAGAAGGACATCGCCTCATTCAATGCTGGTGACACGGCCAACTTCACAGCGGGCATGATGACACAGGCTCAACGCCGGAAGTTCCTCGTCAAGTTGGATGCAAGAGTATTGGAGGCTTCTTGATATGTGGGAACCTGACGTAGAAGGCGCCGTCGATCTGGCTATACAATATGGCGGGATTGACGGAGGCCACCACAAAGCCTGGGTCATAGATCAAATGCTCCGGCTCTTGACGGGTCCCCGCTACGAGGAGATAATCAAGGATGCCTGTGACGGCGAAGACGGTCCGAATACGTATTCTTGGGACGAAGGGATCGCGCCATGAACACTGAGACCCCGGACGTTTTACCAGACCATACACGGTTGAGTGCCAGTGGCGCTGAACGCTGGATGAACTGTCCGGGGTCCCAAGTTCTTGCCGAGCGACTTGGCCTCACAGGCGAAGAAAGTGAATACGCTGCCGAAGGTACCGCTGCCCATGAGCTGGCCGAGATGTGTATGAAGACTGGCGCAGAGGCATGGGAATACCTTGAAGAGTTCGTCTATATCGACTACGAAGTTACGGAAGAGATGTCGAACGCCGTTCAGATGTATCTGGACGAATGTCGCGCTCTCATGCGGAAGTACCCGGACGCGATAGTTCTGATTGAACAGCGCGTTGACAATAAAGATCTGCACCCGGACTTTGGCGGCATGTCAGATTTTACTCTGATCACGCCAGAAATTATTTTCACTCGGGATTTCAAGTACGGCGTCGGTATCTCCAAGGACGCAATCAAGAACCCGCAAATGCGATATTACGGGATCGGTAATTTCTTCAAACTCCCTGTCGAGCATCGGGAGACAATTCAAATATTCAACAACGGGATAGTGCAACCCCGAGGCTTCCACCCGGCTGGAGAGATCCGGGCGGAGGTAGTGCCACGAGACGAGTTGCTGAAGTGGTGGAAGCTCGAACTCCAGCCCGCAATGAAAGCAGTCGATGAACCGAATGCACCACTCAAGGCAGGCGAACATTGTCGCTTCTGCCCAGCAATTATAGGATGCCCGATTATGCAAGCAATGGCAAAAGCAGCCGCTAAGGCCAAGTCGGAAGACGCCCAGCTATGGACCGACGAGGAGTTGGGGCTGGAGTACGAAGCTCTCGCCCCCGTCCGAATGTATCTCAAAGCCATTCAAGGGGAAGCCTACGCTCGTGCAGTGAAGGGGAAAGAGATCCCGGGAGGTAAGATAGTGCGGGGGAGAGCCGACCGCGTGCTGAATGATGGTGCCGACAAGGAAGCTATAGAGAAGTGGGGAGACGAGGCGTACACTGACCGTAAAATCAAATCTCCGGCCCAACTGGCGAAGCTCCTTGGTGGTAAGACATTTGTCTCAGCGAACGCCCACAAGCCGGAAGGCAAGTTGAGTTTTGTTCCTCTTGACCACAAGTCAGCCGCCGTGAAGATCACGACACCATCCGAGAAATTCAAGGGGATCAAAAGTGCTCATAATTCCTGAACTGGAAACCGTCGTAATCCTCGTACCGCGTACCGGAACTGGGAGCTTCTATCGGGCGGTGCTCAAGAAATACCCAAAAGCCTTCATGCCTTATCGGCACATGGAGGCAAGCGGGGTGTTGCCGGGGTATGATAGATGGCGGCGGGTTGGCGTCGTCCGGCATCCGGTTGACCGCCTTTGGAGTATGTATAAGTTTTGTAAAACTTTTGGTATCACGGATGACGACGAGTGGCCGGATTACGGAAAGCGCATCCGGGAGAGTGTAGACCGGGGCTTCGATGACTGGGTATTGAATAACGACGAGATATTCTCCGGTCCCGGCCACATTGACGCGCCTAATGTGTTCATTCCGCGGTTCCATGTCAACTATCAAATCCCGGAGAACAGGAAAAGTCAATTCATATATCTGCGTCCGGATCTTGGTACAGAGGTTTGGCGCTTCGATCAAATGCATACTTTGGCCAAGAGGCTGGGGGTCGATCCGGGTCACTGGAACAAGACGGAACAGTCACGTCCCCCAATCCTGACCTGCGAAGCCACGGACCACATCAAAGCATTCTTCGCGTGGGACTTGACGGCAACTCGATAGGCTGATAGGGTCCTGGCATTGAACTATATTGTACCAAATTGAAAGGACTACCATGATCACAGGACAAGAAGAAGGTATCGTCACATTCGGCCATACCGAACAACCAATCATCATTTTCCCGACCCTGTTTACCCCCAAGAAATACAAGGACAAAACCGGCGCCGAAGTTGGCAAAGAAAAGTATTCTGCGTCCTTCCTGTTTGAGAATGACAGCGACGAACTGGCACGGCTGAAGAAAGAAGTAATGAAAGTCGCCCACGCCAAGTGGCCAGATCTGGATGTCAACGCCGCCGTGAAAGCGAAGACATTCAGTACCCCGTTCACAAATGGGGCGAAGCTGCAAAAACAAGCGGAAAAGAAAAAGAAGGATGGCTCCTTCTATAAAGGTCGGACCATGCTGAAGTCCTCGACTGAATTCAAGATCCCGGTTCTCGACGCAAGACAAGATCCACCTGTTGAAACCTTCAATGAGAAACTGGTCTACTCCGGTTGTTATGTCGCGGGTGAGGTGAAGTTTAACGCCTACAACGGCGACGACGACGACGACGGTAACGCAACTCCAGGCGGCGTGAATGCCTACCTGAATTGTGTCGTGTTCGTTGAGAAGGGAACTCGCATCGCCGGGAAAGACCATGCTGCTGCATTCCGTGGCATCAAGGGTTCAGCCTCCAAGGAAGATCCGACCGCTGGCGGGGACGACGACGAGATTGAAATCTAATCTAGGTATACTGCTCCCGCAAGGAGATTTGGTATCTAGACACCTCGGGAGAGGAGACCGCTCGAACTGTAACCCAGTCAATCAGTAGGCGCCTCTCCCACTTTTCATTACACGGAGTATCACCATGCCCGAGAACGACGCTTACAACTGGTTAGAGTTCGTTAAGAGCCTACGCATCTCCCTCACCTTCCGTCCATTCTGTTGGCTTTGGGGAATTGGCTGTAACGAATGGATCACTTATTTGGATGCTGGCCCTGTCGGCATCAACATACACTATGAATTTTGATCTATGACTTTCGTCACGATTGACTACGAAACGAGATCCGCCTGTGACCTAAAGAAGTGCGGCGTCTGGGTCTACTCTGAGCATCCGTCTACGGACGTGACGTTCCTCGGGTACAGTTTCAATGGCGGCGAACCCAAGCTTTGGAAAGCGGGGAACTTCCTGACTGGTGAGTTCTCCGACGATCCCCCCGAAGACCTGTTCAAATTCATCCGAGACGAAGATCCCTACGTGGTCGCCCATAACGCTCAATTCGAGAAGGCAATCTGGTCGAACGTCTCGGAGCCCCGCTACCATTGGCCGAAGCGTCCCACTAAATGGATCGACACTATGGCGGTGTGCGCTCGCAAGACACTCCCTCTCGCTTTAGAGCGCGCGGCCAGGATACTCCGTCTCAATGCTCAGAAGAATATGTCCGGGGCGAATATGCTCAAGGACATCATGAAGCCTCGCAAGATCCCGAAGAGTGCCGTCCGACAATTGGACGGGCGCACCTACAAATATGTTGACAGTAAGAAGCGACCTGTCAACTTTATTGTTGACGAATACTGCGAGGAGGGATTCGGCTGGGACGTGTCTCCATGGAAATACAAGATCGTCGGGGGCTACTGTCTCGATGACATCCGCGCCGAGGACTGCCTGCTTGACAAGATCGGGACCCTCTCCAAGACCGAGCAGGCCGTCTGGGAACTGGACCAGATCATCAACGAGCGCGGCATCACGATCGACCAGAACTATGTGTCTGCCTGTGAGGAGATCATCGACCAGGCCATCATCCCCCTGACTGAAGAGTTTCGGATAATCACGGGTGGTATCAATCCGACGCAGCGGGAGAAGTTTCGCGGCTGGCTGCGGGGACGCCTGCCAGAGACTTATGATCTCGCCGTGGATCTCATGCCTCCGGAAGAACAACTCCCGAATATGCAGAAGGAGACGTTGACAGACTTCGCCGAACGAGAGGACTTGCCCGAGGATGTAGACCGGCTGATGGAGATCTATGGCGATCTGACTTCGACGAGCATCAAGAAGATCGAGGCTATGCGTCGCACTACCTGCAAAGATGGTAGGGCAAGGGGATTGCTTCAGTATCACGCAGCCTCGCCGGGCCGATGGGGCGGGCGCCTTCTTCAACCACAGAACTTCCCCCGGGGTACAGTCAAATCCAAGGGCGGGCCAGACGAGTTGGTTGCGGACATCATGAAGCGAAACGCTCGGGACTTGAAAAAGAAGTACGGGTCTGCCATTCAAGCGGTGTCCACCTCCCTCCGCCATGGCCTGATCGCCCGCCCCGGTCACAAGTTGGTCGTTGCCGACTTCGCTTCTATTGAAGCTAGAACTGTGTTAGCCATAGCAGGTCAACTCGACGTGATTGAGAAGATGAAAAATCCCGAATACGATATCTACAATGACATGGCGTCTCTGATCTTTGGTAAGCCTATTCTCCGGAAGGCTGTAGATGAGAACGACAATCTCATATTCCCGGTAGAAGGGCAAGTCGGCAAGAATACAGTCCTCGGGTGCGGATTCCAGATGGGTCCCCCGAGGTTCAAGGAACAGGTGAAAACCCAGACCGGCCTCATAATCCCCCTCAGCATGGCCCAGTCTGCCGTCCAGACGTATCGCACGGACTTTGCTCCCAAGGTGAAGGCCCTGTGGTCTGCTCTTGACGAGGCCGCTATGAGGGCTGTATGGGATCGCTCGACCGAGGAGGCATTCGGTATTGTATACCAACTGGAGGACGCGTGGCTGACTGCTCGCATACCGTCTGGCCGGAAGCTCTATTATTTCGATCCCCAGCCCTGTAAGAGGGCGATGCCGTGGGATGACACCGACATCAGGCCAGGGTGGACCTATTGGCAGATGAAGAAAGGGGTCTGGAAAAAGATCTATGCCTATGGTGGACTGCTGACCGAGAACGTGGTACAAGGTACGGCGAGGGACATCATGGTGGATCGAATGTTCGCAGCCGAGTTCGAGTTGAGCTTCCCGATCCTCCTCACTTCCCACGATGAATTGATCACCGAAGTCCCTGATGCCTTGGCCGATCACAAACTATTGGAAGCCCGTATGGAAGATGCACCACAATGGGCACTTGATTTGAACATTCCAGTTAAAGCCGAGGGCTGGACTGGAGAGAGGTACAGAAAATGAAATGGCTACGGAAAACCTTCAATGGCGCAATACAAGAATGGATGGAGCACGAAGTTTATATTCTTGCCTGGCACCGGGACGGAAAGGTTACAACGATAGATGTCAAAGGGGGAGAAGTTGGGACGTATCTCCAAGAACACGTCCGGGGTGTAGTCGATAACTCGAAAGCAATACCGCAAGCATGACGAACTGCTCAACAAACCCGAAACTCGCTTTTCGTGTTGGAAAATACCATGTCGAATGGCCACGTTTCCTCAACTGGCGCCGCTTTGTTGTCGGCTGGCATTGGTACGCGCACGAGAGGTTTTGGCTGCACTTGGGCTTTTGGACTATCACGGTTTACTGGAAGACCCCGGTTTTCGCGCAGCGGCGGCCAAAGCTTTGGTGGCGGTGGAAATGAAAATTCGATTGAAGAAACTCACAATCCATGCCGGGCGTTTCGATCCAAAGCATTACAATTTGGGGATTTCAATCTACCCGGTGCGTGATGCGCGGTGGTCATCTGATGAAGGCACATGGCTAACATTCGCATTTGCAATATGGGAATTTAGTTTGGTGTTCCGAAAGTGAGACTATCCGATGCAGATATCGCTTTGTTGGTCGAGAAGTTCGAAGAGGTGTTACGGGAATACCGGGATGGTCCGATCTCGGTTACGTTCCCATACTTTCTGACTGCGGACAAACGGACATATGTTCGGATTTCATTTGACTTTGACGAAATGGAGATGTTACATTGAAGTTGATTGCAATCGACATCGGCAAATATACGGGGTTCTACAATGGCATTACGGCGCACACGGAGTTTCTGGGGGAGAAGCCCAAAGGGTATCACGGCCCATTTCGGCACCAACGATTTGAGAAGTTCCTCAATTTTCTCACCGGCTATCTTCTCGTCGAAGCGCCAGATATCGTATGTTACGAACGCCCTTTTGGCAGAGGTTTCGACGCAACCCGATCCGGATGGGGCTACGCAGGAATTATCGAAGCAGTTGCTACAGATCTGGGAGCAGCAGTTCTCGACCCGCATAACGGTACTGTACGAAAGTGGGCAACCGGGTCTGGAAAGAAAGCCGGTTCCAAAGAGCCGATGGTAGCGAAGGCCAAGGAGTTGACGGGTCTCGATCTCGATGAACACTCTGCCGATGCAGTTTGTATCTGGCATTACGTAAACGAAACAATGGAAGTAGGATGACCAGATGAAAAATGATTATGTAAAGCTCCGCGAATACGCGGCCACAGACTGGCAACGCAATGTAGTGGACGCCATCGTCAAGTTTGGTTCCCACCGCAAGGCAGCGCCAGAATTGGGGGTGACTCACCAGGCCGTCACGAGCGTCGTCAAAACAATCAAGGCGCGGGCAGCGAAGAAGGGCTGGTCACCGGAACATGACATGGTCAAGTCCGTCCCAGATGGGTTCGCAGTCAAAGGTACGTCTACGCTGTACGACCAGAATGGTGATGTCAAGGTCCAGTGGGTGAAGACGAACCAGGATGCCGAGCGCCAACTTGAGATCATCCAGGAAGTCATCGCCTCCCTCATGGAGGACGTGCCTCGGCTTGACCCGATGGCATTACCGATCCGAGCTGTGGGCCATTACAATGTAGACCTCCTCAACCAGTACACCATCACTGACTACCACATGGGGATGTTGGCGTGGGGTCAGGAGACCGGCGCCGACTGGGACATCAACATCGCCAAGAAGGTCCTCCACGGATGCTTCTCCCAGATGATTGAGGGCGCCCCAAATGCAGAAACGTGTGTCATCAACCAGCTCGGGGATTTTGTACACTCCGACGGGATTGCTCCCCTTACTCCAGCCAGCGGGCATATTCTGGACGTGGATGGCCGGTTCGATAAAATCGTGAAAGCTACAGTCCTGATGTTGCGGGAGATCATTGACATGGCGCTGCTCAAGCATAAGCACGTCCATGTTATCATGGCAGAAGGCAACCACGACCCGGTGTCGTCAATCTGGCTGCGGCGGGTCTTTTCCATGCTCTACGAGAATGAGCCCCGGATCACAGTCGATACATCCCCGGCGCCGTACTACGCCCACGAGTTCGGCAAGACAGCACTGTTCTACCACCATGGTCACTTGGTCAAGAATGTCAGCCTGCCGCTACTCTTCGCAACAGACTTCGCCGAAATGTGGGGCCGAACGACGAAGCGGTACATCCACACCGGACACAGGCACCATGTCGAGGTGAAGGAACACCCGGGCGTCACCGTCCACCAGCACCCGACCCTCGCGGCGAAAGACGCGTATGCAGCACGCGGCGGATGGCGAGCCGAACGGCGTGCGAATTGTATAACTTACCACAAAGAATTTGGAGAAGTGGGGAGCAACACTGTGTCCCCCGAAATGATTGAGGAGTAGAGGAATATGCAGCAAGTAAGATGTACTGGATGTGGTCACGAGCGGAACGTCATTGTCGGGCCGGGTTGCCCCAAATGCGGGTCTTCATCTATCACATTCACGAAAAACGAAGTGAAGCGTGCTAAAACCCACATGTTCGGTCTCCCGAAAGAAGCCAGGGCCCGGAAGGGTATCCTGATCTACAGCGGTGTCCTGAAGTACTTCCCCGATGCCTTGGCCGCAGTGGCCGAAGTGAGCAGGATCGGGAACGACCAGCACAATCCCGGGGAGCCATTACATTGGGACCGTAGCAAGTCTGGGGATGAATTGGACGCCCTGACCCGCCATCTCGTGGAGGCCGGGACTATCGACACTGACGGGGTCCGCCACTCCGCCAAGATCGCATGGCGGGCACTGGCGAACCTTCAGAAAGAGATCGAACTTGACCAACAAACCAAAGGTTGATATACTGGTCGGATGATAGATCAGAACACACAGCAGATAGCCAAGCACGTCGTGGATGTCGCATCCTACGGGACCATTGCAGCCGCGTTTCTTGGGTATCTGCCCGCTATTGCCGCCGCTTGCTCAATCATCTGGATTTCAATTCAGATCTGGGAGAGTAAGACTTTTGGAAAATTGAAAGCAAAACTCCGGAGAAAGAAATGATCACCTGGCAAGACGCCGCTCGAATAGTCATCATGGACCTGGAGGGCGGCGACAAGGTCATTACAGACAGCGGTGGGCTCACCAAGTACGGGATCTCGCAGCGAGCCTATCCGGATCTCGATATCAAAAATCTGGATTATTCTGGCGCTTGTGCTATTTTTTTACATGATTACTGGGATCTCGTTAAGGGCGGTCTCCTCCTTTCCCCCCTCAATCTGTACGTCGCTGACGCAGCATTCAACATGGGGCCAGGGACGGCTCTGAAACTCCTACAGAGGGCTGTGGGGAGTGTGGCGGTTGACGGTCGCTGGGGGCCAAGGACCCACGCAGCAGTGATGAGGCATAATCCTGTGTACCTTTCCCGCCTGTTCAACCAAGAGCGCCTCCGATCTTACGTCGGGATGCGAAATTTTGACAAGTATGGGGCAGGGTGGTACAACCGGGTCCTCAAACTAATTGACTTAATCTACCAAACGGAGAACAACACATGACCACACTTGATACTAAGCTACATCAACAACTCGGATCGCTACTGCTCGCCAATTTGAAAATGTCTCAGGTCGTCGAGGACTTGCAGGGCCAACTTCGGGACCAGGGCGAGGTCATTGCGGACCTGAACGATGCGAACAATGAGCTTGAGGATAAGCTGGCCGAGGCGGCAACGGAGGACGCTAAATAATGTTCACAGCAATCGTAGGAATAGTCTCTAGCCTCGGGGGTCAGTGGCTCAAGAACCGGGGCGAGAAGTCCACCGCCAAGCATAAGGCAAAGATGGCGAAGATCTTTCACAAAAGCAATTGGGAAACCGAGCAAGCGAAGTCCGGGCAGAACTCCTGGAAGGATGAGTTCGTCACGATCTACATGGCTCTACCTTATGCCATCCTGTGGATTGGTGCGTTGACTGGACAGGACTGGGTCATCGAACGAATGAACCTCGCCTTCGTGGCAATGGCGACGGCGCCTGAGTGGTTCCATTGGACATTCGTGTCTGTGATGCTGGCGGCAGTTGGTATTCGTGCGACGAAAGAATTCTTCGGTCGCAAAAACTAGTTACTAGCCAGAGTATATTCAATCCGTCCGAAGACGGCAGTCGATGCTGTATCAGATGATGTTGTCATCTCAACTATGGCACACTCTGATATTGCCTCGTCGTCCAGGCTCTCGTCCGTTGTGAAGTTAGTGACGGCAGTATCAAACACCTCCTCGAAGTGAATGTGGCTCGTGCCAGCGAAGTCACCTGCAAAGTGGTGCTCAAGAATGCGCCCGGTTATGACGGGCTTGGCCCCACCTGCGAGTTTTGTTGCGACCATCTCAATTCGATGTATTATAGCGGACATGCCCAGGGGGACCGCGAATGTAACTTGCTGTGTCACTCCGTACCCAATCGGAACTGAGGCCATTACATGACCCCCGCTACTTGCCGTCCCGAGCAGCCTGCCGAGGTTCGTTCTGTTGGAGCCAGCGGAGAGGACCTGGACCCTGTTGATAAACCGGAAAAGGCCCACTGTCAGGGCCGGGGTTTGACCAGTGAGCGTGAGGTCCTCTATGAGTATGCTCCAGTCGTTGGCTACTCCATAAATCCGGATAGTGATTGCTCCTGCTTGACCCACGGCGTCTGTTGTTAGCGAAGAGACGAAGCTGACGGTCTCAGCAGCGGCAGACGGGAGAGTGATCCGCCCGCCGGGTTCCCACACAGTTTCTTCTGTGTTGCCAACGGCGATGTTGAACCCGAACTTCCTCTCGCCGGATCGACCAGTGACGTTGCTGAGTGCAATTTCGATAGAATTCGCTGCGCCTACTACCGGATTGTTCCGGGCGTCGTAAAGTTGTAAACTTGGACTGTCAAGAGCCATTATTTCGTCTCCGCTTGTTTCCCTTTACGGGCTTCAATCATTTCTGCGACTTCCACCGGAACATTAGCGTCTCGACTGATAACTTCTCGATGATTTGACTGTCCTATCTCTTCGCCGTCTTTGTATACGATAGTTCGACGGCGGATGAGTTTATCTCCGTCATGAGTAAGTGTGATGTCAGTTTTTACTTCTTCTATGTATTCTACCATGTGATCTTCCTTTATACTACGTAGTGTCCTGACAAAGTCAATCGTCCAGATGCAGAGACTGCCGCAACAGTTAACGTTGTTTGACCCCCGGTTGCGTCCCATTCGTAAAGTCGTACATGCGAAGCGCCATTGAAAACAACACCAGAGACACTAATCCCTGCGACTGCAAGAGTTAGGCCATTAGACAGCCCGCCTACTAATGTCGGGTAGTGGCGTGCGCCTGTAGAAAGGGACACAAATGGGAGGTTCCCGATGGCTGCCTGGTCCCCTGTCGTCAGTGTACCCAGGCCAGTCATTATGAGGAGTATTTCAAAGAATACTCTATTTCCGATTTTAGTGTAGCTTCCAGTCTGTGCTGAATACGTTTGTCCTTCCGCATCACTAAAACTTCCATCTTGGAGTGTCGGAGTAAAGGTCCCCTCTTCATAATCATCGAGATAGTTTGCTGCGCCAGCGCCACCGACATGGATACCACCGGTTGTCAGATTAAGATCACCACTGATTATCTCTAAGTCTTTACCCGAGGCCAGCTTAAAATCGACATTGGAAGTGGCATTCCCTGCATCAACTTGGAAACGGTTACCCCCTCCCGCCCACATTTCATAACGGTTGGTACTGTGGTTATATCTCAATCTTCCAATACTGGCGCTGTCTGCATCTCCGAACCATACCTCACTAAAATTTACGCCCACCAAAGCCAGAATAGCTTCAGTGTTGTCTTCTACTATAAGACCAAGATTTACATAAGGGGTCCAGCCAAATCCAGACGCACCAGTTTTTATATGAACCGGAACACTCGGAGTTGTGGTCCCGAAGCCAACGCGGTCATTCGCACTGTCAACATGCAGAGTGTCCGTGTCAACAGTGAAATCGAATGCCCCAATGACTTGATCGGCTCCCCAGGTATTTGCGCCGTTGAGAAGTGGTACATTGGCCCCGGACGTTCCGATGTCCTCGACTGCCGCCGTCCCCAGGCCAAGGTTAGTTCTGGCTCCTGCTGCTGTACCGGCGCCAGTGCCGCCATCTGCGATGGGGAGATCCCCAGTTACGTCTGTAGTGAGGTCAATCGCTCCTAACGTGATTACTTGTCCGAGGATTGTGAGGTAGTCTGGAGTTCCGGCGAGAGTGACTGGATCTGGTGGTATAGTCCAAACCGGATCTGCCCCCACTCCCCGCGTTTCAAGCCGATACCCACTCGTACTGGGAGATAGTGTTTGCCACCCAGCTGCGCTTCGGTAGGCGATTTGACCTTGTGCAGTCCCCAACCATTCCAGGATTTGGGATGCAGTAACTTCTTCTACGTCACCCGACCCTGCGGTGTTGCGGCCCAGAGCCCTGGTCGTATTCATCGTTTTGATATTCGCGTATGGTAATCGCCCAGTCACGTCGGTAGCGAGATCAATCGCTCCTAGCGTAATCTCTTGGCCCGCTATAGTGAGGTAGTCCAAGCCAACAGCGAGAGTAACGTCAGTTGAAGTATCGGGCGCGACCTGTGCTTCCCATGCCGCATTCCCTGCGACCCAGGTAAGGACATCCTGGTCATTCGGGGCAGCGGCGTCCACGTCGGCCAAGTCGTCGAGAGACGCAATCAGATCGGCGGCAATCGTGCCTGCCGTGTCGTCATAGGTCAGGTCAATTGTGCCGGTATCGAGTAGCATCGCGCCGACGAGATCCTGGATGTCCTCGTCAGTCAGGGACAGGTGCGTCAGTACGTCAGATATGTCCAGCATCTCTGCCGGACCATCACCCGGAGCTAACCGGCCCAGAAGAGTTTGGGTACGCAGTGGGGTATTGCGACCCCGATAAACCCGTCCGGCGCGGTTCTCGACTGTCATTAGGCGACCAATCTTCCGGAGAAGAATGTCTTCAGGACCGAAGCGTCGCCGTCGATGTCCACGACATCAGTAATGCCGCTGATCGTGATCCGCACTTTAGCAGTTTCACTCGCGTCCATATCCGCCCCGACCACAGACCAATTCAAAGTCGTAGCGTTGGAAACGTCGTCTGCGCCAGCGATATTGATGAGGTTATAGGTGCGGTTGGTGGTGACGAGTTCGACAAGAATACTGGTCGCGGCGCCGAGTGCCAGGATTGAGATTGCCCCGGAGAAGTCATAGATGCCCACCACTTCGCTCGTGAAGATGCCTGTAGCTGTATCATAGTCTGCGTTACGGTCATGAACCTCTGTATTATACTGCATCACATACGCTGTAGCGCCGCCAGTAACGTTGAGGATATCGGCATTTGCAAAGGCCAGGAAAGCGGAGGACAGCGGCATTACTACTTGACCGTTCGCGTTGATACCCAAAGCCTTGGCCCCGGCTGTTGCGAACCCGAGTTGGTTGGCGCCGATGATGTAGAGCCCGGTGTCCGGATCAGAAGCAAAGGCGACGCCGGGAAGCGAAACGGTACCGTCAGGATGTTCCGTCCCGGCATCGACCATAAGCTGCGCCATAGTCCGGTTGGTCCATGACCCGGCTTTCCGTTGAATGATATCGTCATTGGATGGAGTAAGCGCCGCGATGTCACCCAGATCATCGTCGAGCATACCGAGGTCTACCTGGATAAGAGCCAAAGCCTTGGCCTCAAACTGCCCGGTCGTCGCATTGAAATACCCGTACATATCGAGGCGATCTTTCCAATCACCAATGACGGACTGGGTCGGGTCGTCGCCCGCCGCCTTGAAACATGTGTTGATCTGGTCCTGAAGATCCTGGAGCTGTGCGGCCAAGGCGTCCAGGGAACTCTCGACAGTGCCGCCGAACAAGGGCGTCGTGTCGTCTATGTCCTGTGCCTGTTCGATAGTCGCAGCCGGAATGATGCGCACAGTGAACCCGGAAGCCGGTGCCGTTGTGAAGGTGACGACAGGGAGGCCACTGACCCCATTGGCAAATGCCACAGTATAGTCG